>CEVI01226283.1_pt1 | contig 33028 bp, 41 predicted proteins | sample 531471 | NCBI WGS metagenome assembly CEVI01 (sample SAMEA2623513, study PRJEB7988) | marine metagenome | isolation source: saline water (ENVO:00002010), including
TTGCATGATCAAGTTTAGTCAAATTTATCGAAACTTGCCACTACCCCTTCAACTGGCATAGTGAATATTCCAGGCGCTTCATTATTTATTCCAACCTCTTAGACAACAGATGTGAAGGTAAACCCCCACCATAGAAAGGGCATGTGTAGGTGAAGACATCTTCATAAGCATCGCTGCATATTGGAAAATTTGCTGACTTGGAAGGTATTTATACGTATACAAGGAGTGTGTATGAATAAAAAAATATGGATAGTTGCGTGTCTATGTAGCCTGCAATTGCACGCAGAAACAGACTTATTTGACATGAGTTTATATGGCAATTTTTCAAAAGACTACTGCGAAATAAGTACGACGGGTAACAGTGTGGATATAAGTTTTGATGCCAGCGAGCAGGAGATGGCATACGCGCTAGGAGGGTATGAGGGTGAAATGGCCTATCATTTTCACAATGTAGTAACGTTAACAGTCGACTGCTCCCCTGGTACTTACAATGTGATGATCAATAATACCGGAGTAAGCGCCAGAATTCCTATAGGGGGTAGTGGTGTAATGGCTCAAAACATTCATATTTTTGCTAATGGCGTGTCGAATTTTGCACCGGAGGTTGATAGTGGTAATTCAGCTAGTGTGACTGGTATAAGTCCATTTGTGGATGGTAAGCTTGCTGATGTGCAAATAAGCCTTCAGATAGTACCAGGTGGTGGTGTGTCTTCATCATTGCCAGATAAAATAAACCATACATTTCAAAACATCATAACAATTGAGCGTATGTAGTAGCTTAAATGTTAGGTAGTAGTTTGTTATAAGGAGGGCATATGTTAAGTCATAATGAATTTGAAAATTTTAAAGTATCCGTAGGCGATCAGTTGGAAGTTGATTCTCGAACATATGAAGATCAAGGGATGATTGTTTCACTTGGTCACGTCAAACTTGACGAAGGCTGGGTTTGTATAGAGCCTTGTGAGTGCTCTTACTGCGTACACTATGCAGTAAGAGCGTTCGGTTCTGAAAAAGATAAGAAACGGTTTAATGAATCACAAACATTGGGTGATAGCTATCATATTCCTATGACTCGCAAAGAAAAAGCGCTTTATAAAAAACAAAAGGTAAAAGAGAAAAAACTTAGACCGCTAAAAATAAAAGAAAATGGTAGATATATCCGTCGCGAGCTACTAGCAATGCGGAGTCAGGGTATAAATATCTATCGTCGCAACAAGCGCACCCTCCATGAAGGCATCGTTCAATATATAGGAATAAAAGAACACTTTGAAAATGTCATCTATCTGCCAGCGCCAGCAAATAATGCATCTGACAGCTTTGTAGAAGTTATCTTATCACTTGATGAGCTAGAGAAATCGTATATTAGGTTGTGGGAGAAAAGCGGCGTTGAAAACGCCGCTTTTCAAGCCAAAGTTAATCTTCGCAAAAGGCAGGCGCGTCTGGCAGGCTAACGAGAAGCACTTCATTTTTTTCCATGTGAAGTTGTTTTAATGAGCCTTCCATGGAGCCGCAATCGTGAAACTCTACCTTTTCATAGCCTTTATGTCGCTCTTTGATGGTGGCTAGGCTTCCGTTAATTAATATGGTGGAGTCTACAGGCCAGTTTTCTGTGTAGTGAAGATCCAAGTTAAGCTTTTGGGCTGCTAGGCGATGCGCGTCCAATGCCTTTCCTTTGGGGTGTAAAATTGACATCTTGCGAAAGTGCTCTTTATTGAACTCTTCGCCATCCTTAGCCTGAAGTTCGTTCAACTCTGTTTGTGAGCCAATGACCAGGCTATGTTTCTGCGAATAGTATACGGTACGAGGTTCAGAGGTAGCACCCTGCCCAACTTTGAATGTCGTATTCGCGTTACCGCTGCGCTGAATTATGGTGCCAGTTCGTTCGAGAAAAGGTTTAAGTTCTTCACTCTTCGGTAGTGCTTCGTTTATACGGAGTATTACATCCCACGATGAATCCAAGTACATTGGTGCTTTAGCGGTATTTTGTCGCAAAAAGTTTAGTAGGTCAGCAACTTCAAATGCATCATCAATCGCTGCTTTGAGGCACTGCCCTCTCTCAATAATGGAGCTGACGCCCTCTGACGACTTGCTGCCATCAGTAATAGAAGGGGTCAGCGGTTTTACAGTTAAGTCATCTGGGTCTAATTGGCTAACAATTTTGACTGGAGAAGACCAAAAACCTCTGGGTTTGTATTCAACCGAGGATGAAGCTAATTTAATTCGTCCATCTTTGTATTCGAAGATGGCACACTTATCGGTGTAGATGAACGGTGAATCTACATCGACTAATAATGATGCAAGTTCATCGAAGTTTCTGAATCCCTCTTCTTGTGAGACAGCTTCAAGTAAGTGGCTCGCTTTAACGTTAGCGCCATGAATGTTTTTACATTTGTTAGCTACGCCAGTTAAAAAGCGGGTGAGGGATTGTTTAGTATATAGCTTTTGAAATTTCATTCGTATTCCTATCTGCTTAGTGTGTTCCCAGCTTGTTTTTCACGATCAGCCTTAGGTCTGAATGTTCGATAAACAAGTAAAAATCTTAAAAACAGCTATTCACCACATACTGGGAGACAGGTTGCAACCCTTTCGGGCAGTCTTAGTTGTTTGCTGCCCGATAAGATTAACAATAATGTAATTTCAATAAGACGCAATAGAAATCTTATCTATTTAAAATAGAATCTCTGCAAGTTTTACAAAGCGATAAATCACAGTAGCCGTGAATGGTCGTTTTCACTTTTTTATCAGAATTGCAATGCTCGCATCTGACTGCGTAGTCGCCAAGTGCGAGAAAGATTAAGGGAAGTAGCAAGGTGATATAAGAGATAGTGGCTAGCATGGTACTTCTTTAAAGTGCCTCACTACTATGCAGCTTCACTTTGAAAATAAAGTTCTTTATAGTTTTCTTTTTCACCAGCTTTCTGGGCGAGCTTTAAGTTTTTGAAAGGAATAAATTTGCCGTCTAATGATTGAAAGCTTTTTTGACTTTCAAATAAGCAGCAGACGTATGAGTCTCGTACTCTAACTCTATTGATGAAAGCACCCGTTTCGGTGTGTATGTAGCGATAAATGTCGATCTTTTCCCACATATGATTCTTGTTGTTTAAGATTTTAATGCATAGATTCTCAAAACTATGGATATGTTGCAAGGTTTTTGCGAACTCTATGCGAAATATTGACAAAAATCTTGGATTCATTAATGTGATTAGCTCTGAACAAGGAGTTAGCGCTAATGATAATAAAATACAATCCATACCCTGGTCTACTGACGGCAACTTACTTTTGTCACGAAGTACATGAAGAAGCTGAAGCATTTAGTTGTTCATTGGCGCTTTTGACGTATCATCGCTACCTAATCGAGTGCGATATCCTGTCAGGGGGAATGGCGAGTTCAGACTTTGTTTTTCTTGATGAACGTGATCAAGCGCATTCAGCGCAGAGTGTCCTTACTAATGCGCTCGTGAGGCACAGTTTTAATAAAATGTCATCGACACTGTTAATTGGTGAACATGCTTTAACGAAAAGCTTTGGTAGCAAGATTTCGGTTGCAGTTCCAGGTTGTAGTGGGAAATTTGAATTTCCTGTAAGTGGTGCGGATGGGGCAGCAAACTTTATATCAGTTATAGAAGCTTACAATAAGTTTTTATTTGGATGTCGATGGAAAGGCTTAGTCAAAGTTATTTATGACATCTATTCATTACACAATGATAGTTGGATTTTGGAAGAATTTGAAAGTGAGATGAAGAGGATAGCTTGATGGATATTGTAAGAATTAACTCTGTGGGTGGCAAGCTAGATGTTTCAGCAGCGCTATCAGATCCATGGATGGTTGCAACTGGGTGTTCATGGCGCAGAATCTTAACCCAGAGTGGGCGTAGCGTTTGCGTACCTGATAATCACCATCAAGACAATCATCCTGATTTGCTTGCAGATCATGGTGTGTTGCAACTTATGGCAACATCACCCCAGCTATATGAGAGCACAGTTCTGTTAATAGAGACGTTGGAGCGCGTTCTTGCAGGAAGGTCTGTTAAAAACGTCGATGAGGTTTTATCCTTTGCTGAGAAGTCGTTAGCAGGTGCGGCGAAAAAAGTTTGCTAATTATTGAATGTTTTGTTGACATAAATCTATGATCATTTAACCTAGTTCAATCCGTATAAGTTTTTCTCCAAGTTTGCTTTCTCGGATAGTTCTTAGGCTACAGTACGCACCTGATTCGGCAGTAGTAAACAATTCACTTTCGGACGAATTGCAACCAACCTAATAAGTCAGGACAGACAGCTGCTAAGTGTGGAATTACTCAACATGGGGTTGGGGCATACTCAAGCGGGGTGGTGCTTGTCGGCGCAAATGCGCGGTAACCATATACACAGAAGGCCTTAACATTAGTTAAGGCCTTCTGTGTATATGGGTTATAATATTTCTATTTTCCTATGTCTGAACAACCAAAACTTTCAAAAAATGCATCCGTTATGCTTTTAAATATTAGCATGGGTGTGATGCTGCTCGTGTCTTTAGTGGTTTTAATAGAACACATCCAATCGGCAAACGAATCGGCAGATGCGCGAAGAAAAGAGCTAAGAAGTAACGAAATGGAGATCCTTGAATTAAAACCACTTCCAGAAAAGCCTGTGGAAAAATGGCAATACATTGAGTTGTTGGAAAATATGGAAGTGGAGGTCTCTACAGTTGTCAGGAAAAAAGACAAGCAGGCTGAGTACATACTGTGGTGTGGCTCTTTCCGTGAAAAATATCGTGCAGACAATATGGCAGCTAATATAAAGGAAGTCTTACCTGCTTATACTGTTGAGCGCGGTGAATGGCACATTGTTAATACGAAGCCATTTCATGGTAAGCGACTCGGTGAGCGTATTCGACATAAGTTGCGACGGGAATACAATATCACAACCTGCAATTTTAAACGCGCAAGATATGATGAAGGTGCTCCGCGCATTGCACTTTCTGAGGACGATGTTGCATTATAGAAAAAGCCCACGACTGTGGGCTAAGATTATATGTTTGAAAGGTACACATTCGAACCATGCAATATTGCAAATCGGCTTGTCGTGTTTCGAGGTATAGGCTCCCCAGATTCACGGATATAAAACCAATCACCTTTGTACGGGTTGTATGTTGTACAAATAAAGCCATCATCAGGCGTAAATATGCCATCAAAGCAGTCTAGAAACTCGCCTCTAACGAAAGCGTGAACATTTCTCGATTGCTGCTTCAGTATTCGCTGACGGCTAGCTTCAGACACTTTAAAGGATACATCTCCCAACACAATGACCTTTGCGTAACAACTCACCTTGCCTTTATTCTTTCCTTTCGTTTGTTTGCAAGAAAAAAAATCAGGTTTATTGAGGTTTCTATAAGCGTCAACAGTGTCTCCGACAGAAGTGATACGGGGAATTTTTTTACCATTACTATTGATAATTGATTCCACGGCATCTTTCTGTAAGCGGCTTGCTGTGTCTATAAAAGCTTTCCACGGTGTATCCGTGTTAACTTTCGGGCTTTCCAAGCTCTCAAACAGGTCTAGATTTTGTAGCATATGTCCTCCGAATTGCTAACTGACCTGTAATTACATAGGCACACCCCCCGTTCTGGGGGAGGCCTTGAGAGTGAAAGATGCTAAATTTTTACAGATGCCCAGTTGATCGAGCGAGTTTTTCCGACATGGAAGCTTCCGCACCTACAGCCATATACATTGAAATTAGCGGCTCTTGGGAAACCTTTCTTTTTTTGCCTGCGTAACATTCCATGCATTGCATTTTTAGCATGTAATTGCGATTCATATTTGATTTTGCCAGTGCAGCCTTTGATTTTTTTCTTTCGGTTAGCCATACAAACCTCACATTGATATATGTGAAGTGTAGTGGAGGTGCTGAATGCGACAAAAAGCCAGTTATACAAAGAATAAAGCACCTGCTGAGCGGTGCTTTAGAGTTTAAATCCAGGAAAAAATTTTAGCGATGTCGTTAGCAGCCTTGCGGTTGCTTTCAGCCCAGTCTTCCCAGTTGTAGTTTTCGATCTTTGACTTTATTGCCTCAGCAGTATGTTCACTTTTGTATTCTAAAAGTGAGTCCATATGTGAGGTTTCAATCATTTTGTTGATTTCGACCTGATCGAAGTTTTCACCTAAGTCCAGTTGCTCATACATAGAATTGTACGCTTGACGCGATACTTCATCTTCATCTTCATCGACGTCGATAGAAGATATTAGTACGGTGAACTGCGGGTGCTCACTACGCATACCGCTAAGTAAGAAGATTTCTCGATGATCGCCACGTACCACAAGATTGGTATCGCTATCGTTAATGTCGAGAAGATCCCGTAACTCGAACTCCCCATCTTCAAAGAAATAATCGTTAACTGCATCCTTCATGCGCTCAGCAAATCTTGATGGCATGATTTCTTCTTCACCAGTTAGCGACCACATACCGCTATCGACTACCTCATTGTTAATGTCACCACCGTTATAGCCAGTATCAATACCAGAAATAACTTCTTTTAGTGCCAAAACCAGGTCGTCTTTAGTTGCTGCTTTGATGGTTGGGATAGTAAGTGTAAACATTGTTAGTCCTCAAAAAGTTAACGCAGTATTGCGTAAAGTTAGGTAGCCACAAAGAGCGGAGAATAGGTAAGAAAAAAGCGCCTTTAGGCGCTTATTCACTGTGTTCGTCAACAATCCTTGCTCGGAAGGTGATGGGGCGTTTTGGATCAAGCCCCTTTACCTGAAGAAAGATGAATCTATCTTCAGTCGGTCTGACTTTTCGCAGTTTGACTTCTGATGTGTCTGACTTTCCACCAGCCTTGTTTATAATTTTAGGGTAAATGCGAATATCATTTACGTTTTCATCTATGCGGTTGATGACCGAGATAGAGAAATCCATCGGAGGTTCCCCTCCATCTGATTTGATAGTGAAAGTCGCTGCTCCGCGCTCATCGAGGTAGATTTTAGACGGCGTAAAAGACCAACTAGCGCTAGTGCTGGCTGTAAATAATAAGATAAAAAATGCCAATCCAAGTTTTTTCATAATTCCTCGTGGATACTTAATCAACAACAACACCCTTAGTTAATGTCGTAGCAGGCAAAATTAGAACTTTTTGAAAGTGTTATTGAAGCTTTTTGTCAAACATCTCATGCTTTTTTCCTCTAACAGCAGACTTAAGTAAATGGTCGGCTAATGAAAATAGTCGTTTGTAATAATGAGCAGTATTTACTAAGCAACTGGAATAAATAATCGACCATGAAAAAACTTTTACTATGCTTTTTTTTGGCCTCAATAACTGCTCATGCAGACATTGTGTCGGACACCATAAGACTTGTAGGTTCAATAAAACCCTCTGGCTGTGACGCTTCCATTCCCTTGTATAAGGGGCTAGAAACTCCCGAGTTCGTAAACGGGTTGCGGAAAGTTGGCGAGATAACCGCTGATGTCAAATGCTATGGCCGCAGTCAAATGAATATGTATTTAGTTACAGGAAAGCGTGACAAAAATGTATATTTTAGGGATACGAACAATAAGAAACAGGTGAGTCCTTTATCTCCGATGAAGTTTTCTGGAGAGTTTGAAACTGAAGTAACACTTGATGTTTTGTTGCATAGAGACGTTAAAGAGTATGACGCTACGGTAAGATTGGTGTTAGTGGCTGAATAAGAAGCTTATAAATAATGCATAGTGCGTGCATATTTACTATTACGATAACGAGAGAGAATTGATCATGAATAAACTAATCGCGTCAGTGGTGCTACTTTCAACAGTGGCAATTGCAGACACTGTTTCGGATACTGTTCGTATCACAGGTACAATTGAGAAGTCTGGTTGTGCGCTGAACGGATTAAGCTACCGTGCTATGGATGCGCCACAAGCGTCAGGGGCATTTCAGAAAATCGGTACAATATCGGTAGATTCTGAGTGTTTCGGAAACAATGTTGTTAATCTTTATCCAGAGCAGGCCGATTCTGAGGTAGAAGTTCGATTTGTTAAGACAATAGAGCAAACCGAAATTAGTGCAGCATCACCTGTCACCTACTCAGGCGAATTCAACACTGAGTTTGATATCGATGTTCTCATTAATTTGGATAGTGGTGATTATGACACCACTGTCAGAATGGTAATAGAAACTCTCTAAGTTACGTAAATCGCGATAGTAAAATGCAAAAAGAGGAAGCTCGGCTTCAAGCTGTTTGCTTAACGTGGATCTGAAAGTTAAAAAAGCCAGCATTCAATATGTGATACTGGCTTTTTTTGCTAGCGATAAATCTTACTAGATTTATTGATTAATTGCCTCTTCATCCCGCCAAAGCAGTGCTTGCTGCTCATGTAAGATGTGTGCAGCTACAGACTGAGCTAAGCGCCACATCAACTCATTGCCTCCACCGCCACTAGCTTTATATTCCTCAAATATTTGAAACCTCCAGCGACTCATTCAAAGCATTGAGTAGTAGAATGCGTCAGACATTTGTTCAAGATGACGGGCGTCCCCTCAGGCACCTTTATTAATTGCTAGCTTATTTCTTATGTGGCTACAGAATCTCTTGTGTATCACTTACAGAGCATTATACTCGGCTAAAAGGTACTAAGGATATGGAAATGAAGCCAAAGTATAACCACCAGCAAAACGTCAAACAAGCAAATAAGATTTTTAAACAAGTAGATTTTGACGCTCTAGGCGCGTCTATTGCCGCCCTTATGACGACATCATCGACGGCGTATGGAAGCGACTGCCTAATGTGCACAGGGATAGTAAAATCATTTTTGGAGCGTAAAGGTCTGTCGCCCGAGTGGGTGATCGGAGAGGTCGCATGGCGAGTTGATGGGAAAGACGATGGCGCTGTTGTGAGCCACACGGTCAACACGCTTCCTTCAACCGTGCACATTCCTGAGGTGGAAGGGGTTAAGGCTGGGATTTTTCACGCTTGGCTGAAATTAAACCCCGTTTGGTATCTTGATATAACAACCTTCCAGCTCGCCAAGAAAATGGAAATATTGGATATGCATGATAATCGGGCAACTCCAGTATCCTGGAGGCCGGAGTTTTTAATTTTTAAAGAGTCAGATATATCTACTTTCAAAGAAGTGCAGCAAAGCTATGATTCTGGTGTTTTCTGGTACAAGAAAGGGGCGGCATTTGTGTCAGACCCAGATACTGTTACACAGCGACAGGAAGCACTCATAGACTCTGAGGATGTAGATATGCTTGAGTTTATGTATAGCCAATGCATCAAAGGTAACGAGATGGCGGTAATTGGCCCTTCAGGAAGTTACAAAATGAAATCGAACAAAGCTGTATAATTGAATGCTGGTGGTCTATCCACCAGCCCTTCCCTGCCCTAGTCCCTAGTTATAATCGACTAACTAAGAGGACTAAAACATGTCATTTCACCAAGTATCAAACCAGCCAACTTTTCATCAATTGTTAGCGATGTTGCTTGATGCCTTACGCAAGCCTGGTCACGAAGAGTCGATATACTTTCTCTTTACACCTGAGCAGGCAGCAAAAGTCTGGCAGATAGTGAATATTTACTATATTGGTAGTAACTCGATGAGCGTAAGTTTTTATTACGCCACTGAAAGCTATATCGCATTTAAAGTGTATAGCCGGAATTACCAAAGCTTCTGTTACAGAAAGCCTGTTTTTGATTTTTTGGGTGCGCACGAAAAACGTATTCGTGAATTGTTTGTAGAGCATACTTGCAAGGCGAATGATGAGGATATTGAATTCATCAAGTCATACTTTGATGTTGACGTTAAAGTAGCTTAATACTCGCTCCCACATTGTGTGGGAGTTTTTTTGTAAGTAAAAAGGCAACCGAAGTTGCCTCTAGATTAAACCGTTTTATATGTGTGAAGAAACTTAACAGACTTCGTTAGCTCTTCGTCTAATCGGTCTTTGCTAATCTGCATTGGGTTGAACGGAATAAATCCAGCAACGCTGTTGTCGATGTAGCCAGCACGGTCTTCATATCGTTTTAGGCCAAAAAATACAGTATTTAGTATATTGGCCTGATGAAAATGTAGACGTAAATCGCACATCACATAATCAAGGTGAATCTGACCATTCAACATATACTTTATTCGATCAGGCCAGAATAAAGTGTTGTTAATTGGAATATGGAACATCAGACCCGCCTGATATGTCAGGGTTTCGGGGCAATGCCGCATACCTAAATGCAGGTTATTCACATCCTTTCGGCTAGTGATCAGATGCACCATAGATTGGTAGTGTTCGCTTTCGAGCTGGAACCATGGGTTTTTGACTTGTTCTTCTCTGTCACCAGATATACGAAAAAACGGGCACTCATCTGCGTGTTCGAAGCAAGTTGGCACCGTTCTCTCAATGAGAGCTTGAGGGTGCATTGCTTGAACTACAGGTAGAGTATCGAACGCTTCGTTTTCCGTAAGGTTGGAGCGTAATACTGAATTTCGTGTACGAATGTTAAACATAGTTTGTCCTCTTGTAGATTAACAATATTAAGTAGCACTACAAGAGGGGTGAAAGTCCTTTTGGCATCCACCCTTACCATCAACTTAATTATTTTGACAAATCGTTAAGATTTACGCTTTGCTTTGGTTTCAGAGTCTGAAAACTTGCCTGAAGCAGCATTTTTGTTCAAACGCTTCTTCATCTCAGCGTTTACCTCTTCATGCTCAAGTGGTGCTTCTGGTGCATTTGGGTTATCCCATTCATCAAGCCAAGTTCTGCGACCACAATCTTGGCAAACGCGAAACTCTGCAATTCCAAAAGGCGTGGTTTGATGTGGTTCTGTAAATACATACTCGTTTTCATGGCTCTCAACTGCCTTGCAGTTTGGGCACGCGATTGGTTGTACTTTTACAGGAGTATTAAAAAGTTGATTGCGTTGGGTGTCTGATAGTAACTTCGAACCCACGCCAATAGTAATATCCCAGCCCTTTTCCTTCATGAGATGTGGTGTAAGGTGCTCTTTTCTGTCATTTATGCTGTTGATTACATCAATAACTTTAGATAGTCCTAGCTGATAATTCTGGAGTGCTTTTTTTGGTTCAGCATCAGAGTTAGGAAAGCCGCCTAGTCCGTTGAAAAGCCTGATATCTCTTGTATAACCATTGTCATCATAAACCCCGCCTACTGCACTTAAACAACTAAGTTCGCTTGAAGGCCAGCCGTGAATGCCAACTTTGTATCTAATATCGCTAAGTTTGAATGTGATTCCGTCATAGTCAAATACAGCACGCTTTTCTATTTCCCAGTAAGCATCTTTGTGCATTTTCTCCAGTTCATTAAAAAAGGCTTCAGATGAAAGTCCTTCGTCCTTCGCAAGGGCACTAACGAGGCTAGTGGTTTTTGATTTTAAACCTGGGATTTTTTGTTTAGCAATTGCTTGGCAAAGCCCAGTGATTGATGAAGGTGTGAGGTTTAGGATATTTGCAATTTTCATAATTATCTCCATGTGACATTATATACTTGCCTCCAATTAGCACTGCCACTGAATCAAATCATGTGAGAGTGAATATTAAAACGTAAACTGTGAGCACTTTACCGAACCAAAATGGCGGAGGCGGCTAAGAGGCGCTACCCTCTAGCTTGGTCTTATGAATTATCCGCCAAGCTTGATTGTTAATTTAAGAAGATGCTTGGTAATGTCAACTTTAATTTTGAAAAATGGATTAGCTTTTATGTTAAGTGAGAGTGTGAAGCTAAAAATCGAAAGCTTAAGGCAAAGTTTGGACGACTTGAGCGATGCTCAGCGAATAGAGGTTTTAGAAGATCTTTTCGATGGTTATTGCTTATATTGCGGAGATAAGACGCGTATATGCTATTGCTGGAGGGATGATTAGGTGATTGCGCCTTTGAAACCGCTTCTTCAATGAGTGCAACATAGCATCTCCAATCGTGCCCGTTAAGCAAAGTGGAGGGTGTCACCTCTCTCATAGCCGTTAGACATGCAATGATTGATAGCATCATTGTATGGATATTTTCCAGCTGAAGACTTCTTCTGAGTGTACCCATTATAATCGTTACGATAATAGCCGCCTCTTATGCCGCAATGGATAAGGACAGTGACGTTTTTCTTATTCCTGACTGCAAACCCGCAAGTCTTAGCAAAGTCCATATCAAGAGTGGATGATAGCTCTGGGTTACGATGTTTTTTCAAAATGGTGATCGCCCGTTTCGCTACGCTTGTTTGTCGAGCAATGAGTCTAGGGTTTGGTTTCTCTAGCTGCTGTAAGTAAGCTTCGCCTAGCACAGACGCCCTAAGTGAAACACCACCAGCATTAAAGTAATAGCATAGTCCCAACCTATGAAGCTTTCGGAAAGTTGCGTCCATCTTTTTGTAGCTGATGTTTGCGAGTTTTCTCAAAGTATCAGTTTCATGGGCGCTTAGGGTAAAATCAAAGTCAACGTGGGGTGGGAATGGTTGATCAAGTAACTCACTTCGTTTTAGCTTAATATCTTTGCAAAAATCGATGAAAGTGTCGCCATCACCAAAGTCTTTATACAGTTGGTAAAGTGCCTTCGCACGGGATGCATCGTACACAACGGGCGCTAAAGTCGTGTCTAATCTACTGTTAGCGAAGGAGTACGTCCAGGCTTTAAACAAATCGTCACAATATTGAGTTTTAGGAGATTATGCGGTTATTCAGAAGAATTGCAACATTCCGCTGTATAACACACATAAATGTCGTCGCGAGTAATTAACATCGAAAAATAGCCTCCTTAATTAACGCGAGTGCCGAGCTGCGCATTCATAATTGAAATGCTACAGCGTCTAAGTTATAAAATTAGGAGAGGATATATGACGTATTTTTACTGGCTGACTGCGGATAATAAGCAGCACATACCAATTATAAACGGTGATGATAAATGTATTAGCGTGCCATTTTACTTGCTGCAACCAAACGGACTTCCACCAGTTAAAATGAGTGGGATAAGTGAAGAGTGTGATGACTTGGTTGAAATGGCTTACGCATGGTTATCAAAAGTAAATTTAGGAGTAGAAAATCCTGAATGGGGCGCGATACTTTACCATTATGTTAGTGTCACAACATACAACGGCATTTATTATTATTGTAATAAGCATATTTCCGACAAACTTATTGAAACTTTGAAAGGGATGATGAAGTCGCGGGGTGAAATAGCAAGATTTATAGGAGTTGATGACTATGAGCAAGAGATAGCAATAGTGTCACCTTCCGGTCATAACATAACGACAACTCTAAACAGGATGTGGTTCTTGGATGATGCGGTTAAAGTTCCTGTTAGTTCTTTATTATCTGACTACAATCCTTTGAAATTTTCATATAGCTCTAGCGCTGAGTATGAAAGACTACCAGCAAGCTGTGACATGGATGGATTTTAAAAAAAGACCGCGAAGCGGTCTTTGAGTTTTTATTCCTGGAGGTCGGCTTCAAGTGCTAATAGCATTTTAGCTTGCTCAGGGGTAACAGCGACAAGTAAGTTACCATTTCTGTCGTAATCACCAGACTTCAGCTTAGGGAAGAGATCTGATAACACCGTTTGCATGGAATTGTAAATCGCAGATTTTGATTTACGCTTCGGTGCATTCGACTGTTGGTTGTCTTGCGACATTGCTTTTTCAACTTTCGATTTAGTTACCTTACCTTCAGTCTGTACAACTTCAGTAGCAATTTCGAGAGCACTTGTTTTACCGTAATCTTTCACCATAGCGTCCCATTGGGCTGGTGAAATCTGACGGCCAACAATCATAGATTTTATATCTTCAGGTAATGAGAGTGTTTCTACGGCTGCGCGAATTTGCGTTTTCGTAACAGAGAACTCTTGCTCAAGTTCGCGTTCACACATCCCATCTTCCAATAAAGACTTATACAACAATCCTAACTCGACTTGAGTATAATTATCGACGCGGTTTCGTTTAAGGTTGTTAAGCATAACATCCTTAGCTGATTTTCCGGCATCAACAACGTGAACCATAATTTGTTCACCCGAAGTGTCGCGAGCTTTAATCGCAGCGTGATAAGTTTTGAAGCCGCCTACTACAAAAGGATTACCATCAATGAAGGAAATCTGCACAGCGTCTGTACGGCGTTTAGCTAGTATATCGGCGGTTATGCCAGAAATCATAGCTTCAACGTGAGGCTGTTTGTAGTAGTCAGCATTTGCAAACAAGCGTACATCATATTCTTCTGAATGAATAAGCTTGCTGACGTCAACTTTCCACATATCTGATTTAGAAACGGCACTTTTATCAGCACGTTTTATTGCAGGTATTGCAGAAACATCGACACCCATCACTGGAGCGATAGTCATAGTTTGTTGCTTTTGTTTTGCTAAAAAAGTGTTCATGTTTTGTCCTCAAAAAAATAGTGAATTAGCAATTATAGATAGTGACAGCATATGGAGAGTTGCACATTGGAAAAGAGTTGTGAGAATATTACCCATATATGACGTCAAAAATGCTAGCAACCTGACATTCCGAATCGTTCGCGGCGACTGCGAAGCAGCACGAAGTTGAAGGCGCGTTGGTGTCACAATATCGAATATCTCTAACCTAACTGGCACACCTACATCATTTGAAAGTTATTAGTTGTTGTGCCGTTTTATCTTTTAGAAGCTTATGCACCAATACAGACAACAATATCTAGATTACCTAGCGCAAATAGTTAATTACGGCGAGGGTGAAAGGCCGCGAGTCAGGCATCCAGAAAAATGGGCGAGGATTGAAACAATTGCTAAGTCTGGAACTTTTATCGATCTCGCGAAGACTGACAGGAAGATTTGGATTTGGAGTGATCATCACTTCAGTCACAGGCGTGTTATCGAAATGGAAAACAGGCCTTTTGCTAATCATGCCGAGATGCATGAACACTTTATCGTTGCGTATAACGAAACTGTGTCCCCAGGTGATATCGTTATTTGGGCGGGTGATATTACATTTGGAAGTACATCTGAATTCCATGAAAATATATGGAAGCACTTTAATAAAACCTACAACATCTTAGTTGTAGGTAACCATGATTTCAAAAAGAAAAATCTTCGCAGGCTTGATTTCGATGAGCAACATCTACTACTCGCGTTTAAATTAAATGGAAAGCCAGTAGTAATAACTCATTATCCCTTTGAGTGTAAGGATGAAGGGGTAACTGTTGTGCACGGCCACTTACACGGGAGACCATCTCCTCTTCATTCTCAAAGGAACATTAGCGTTGAATCAATAGACTACAAACCTGTTTTGCTTTCTGACGTGCTTTAACAGAAGCATTCCTCATTGAGTTGCCCTATTTAATAACAGGTTAAATAGACATAATGAGGACAAAACATGCAATTAATTCACTGCAAGACAACAGACACAATTCGCGAAGAGACGACCAACCAACTGATTGCCGTAAAAGTTAACGGAAGATTTTTGTTAGATCTTGACGGCAACCTGCCTATGGGCTTCATCGTTAGATTTATTAAAGTATGGCATAGTGTTTATCGCTACTGTGATACTAGAAAATTTATCGATGCCTTGAACAATTTGATGCAGGGTAAATCTCAGATCGAGGTTGAAGGCGAAGCCGCTCCACTATTCGTAGAAACGGGTTTCAATAACAAAGGCATTGAAAGTTTTTTGAAAAGAAAAGGTCTTTTGAAAAAAGACTACAAGAAGTTTTCGATGTTTTACGACATTGAAGTGAATCATCTTAGGTTCTGGTTGGACGATCAGCCTCAAGGCGAAATCACAATTACACTTGCAGAATAAACTAAGCCCCACTTTTGTGGGGCTTTTCTTTAAGTGGTCTAAAAATACCGAGGCGCGTTCTGAGTATTAAGCCATATCTGTAATCTTTTGTTGCTTTCAATCCTGTTGCGTAAATCAGATAAATGGCTTCTTATTTCTACTGCCTCACCACTGCCCTCGACCCAATCAACCCAGTCTCCGAGCGTACAGGTATCATCTGTCCCATCAAGTATGTCTGGGTTGGAAAGTATAAAGTCGTAGACTTTGAGAAGTTGGTACTCATACATAGGCCTGAAAAAACTGAAGAAACGTTTATTTAGGAAGCCATATCCCGAGCGCTCCGGAACACGCCATTCTATAGAGTGTTTTCTGTCCTTAAAATAAATGCCATCATAAATGCCTGCGCAACCGCCGATACCGCATGAACAGTTGAAAGGGTAAAAGTCGCTTAAACGGTATTCCCAGTCCGGAGTAAGGTGTCGATAAGGTGTTAGTAGTGAGAAATGATCAATATATCCAGTGAACAATTCGCCATTTATACTTATATCAAGATTAAATGACTTTCGCATAACCCCGTCTTCACCTTCAAACTCACGAATAGATGGGATAAGTACAATATCATCGGTGTTTGAGGGTATGCCTTTTTCTCTTTTCATACTGCTTCTAGTCAACGGAAGGTTTGCGAATATATTAACCTAGTGTAGATCATGCGCAAAACTATAAATACCAGTTGTGCTCCGAATGACAATGACTAGATAAAAATGGAAGTTTGCTTTTTGCTGCCCCGCCCTAGAGCCTAGTTACTACTGTCATATTTTCAAAACAGAGGACAATATAATGCAAATTTATACAGCAACAACGTTCGACAGAGGGCTTTATTTGGCAGATTATGCTGGTATGCCGGAAGGTGGATACCACTTTGGAACTTTCAAGGTAGATAAGTTTACTGAGAAACCAAAACGCATTGAACATCTATCATCTTTGCAATTGCAGTGGCTACAACTTCGCGGTCATCCAATTGCGGCTGTTAGGTTTAGCTACGATAACATCCCTGATCCAGCCGCTGGTACAGTAGTTCGACAGGTGGAGGTGAGAACATGTATTTCAGTAAGTGAGCTGCGTTCTATTCCAAGTTTACTCACTAAATACAGCAATGTTGAAATTGATACTGTAGTAATCAGTCCGCTTTATCGCGACGTCATTTACTTAACAGTACCAAATTACTCCAAACGCATGACGTCTGCGAAGATGGGGGCGCGTGACTTTCATCGTGCTAATGCTTATTCCTCCCAGTGCAAAGAATTGGGTGTGAGAGTCGCAAATCTAACAACAGAGGAGCATGAAGACGCGCTGAAAGGTGCTGAATCATTTGATCCTGTTGGTAGTAATTGTACGATGCCAGGTATGGATCTTGAAGTCGTTATTCCCTATGGTTCAACCATATATGACTAACTAATTGAGCTGGGCTTCGCCCAGCTTTTCTTTTAAAGCCTCCTTTAAAGCATAGTGATAAAGCAGCTTGTTTTGATAAGTACGATATTATTATCGACCAATTGTTAAACAGGGCAGCTTATTTTTTAAGTAGTTCTGTGACTATATTTTTAGAGGGTAAGCATGAATTCAAAAAAAATATTAGCGCTTGCAGTGACAGCAGCGTTATTAGCTGGTTGCGGAGGTGGTGGCGAATCTGAGCCTGAACAGCCGCAAATAGAAAATCCGCCTGGTGAAGGAGGTGGAGGCTCATTGCTTACCCCTGAGCCGCTAGAGCTTGGAGATTATCCGGTCGAATTAGAGATGGGTGAAGATTCAAGCATACAGATTGAGATTCCGTTTTCAAATCCAACGGGTTCAGTCTCATTCGGATTCCAACACGACTTTTCTGCTTCGGTACAATACACAATAAGAGATACAGACGTTCTCTTGACAATTGAATCAGAAGAACTCCAACTTAACAAAACATCTGGAGTGATGACATTCACACTGTCGGATGACGATGAAGAGTTATCTGGGATTTTTGGATTGGTAGTAACCAATACGTCTGGTGATGAATTGGCAAGTGAAGTTGAGTTCGTTAGCGGTCAGTTGGATGCGCTTTTAACATTTGATGAACACCAAAAAATCTTTTCTGCTCATTTAGATCTGGCGAGATATTCGGGCGCATTGAATGACAGTATGGTTTCAGAGGTTTCATTAAATTATGACAATGCAGTCAAATTAAATGCTGAATTGTGCACAGAATGTATGCCTGACGTCTTGGAAGCGCCTCTAAATAGCTATCACTCTGGAGGTTTGGATGAGTTGGAGCTTAAAGCTAACTTAAGCCACTTAGTTCAAAATATTCAAACACTGTCAGATAATTTAATGTCACCTATCAATGTACTACTTGAATCTAGTGGCAGGGATGCTATTCCTCATCCTCAGTACGCAATTAACGACAAGTATGGCTTAACCTCTTTTGTCGGAAATACTCAGTACGGTTCTTATGATGAAAGTGGTTTTGCGTTTTCTAGTTCTTTTAGCATCTTAGAAGACATCTTACTGGTTACAGAAACTGCCTGTTTTACTCAAAAAGGAGATGCTGAATGAAAGCTTTAAAACTTGGGGTTGCAGCCATTTCCCTCGTTGCATCTGGACAAGCATTTGCGGACACTTATAAAGTAGTGGCTAAACCAGTTCCAGAATATTCCATGTCTTCGAGTAGCGTGAACTTTGTCAATAATCGTGTCGGGCAGTCTGGGGTGGCGCTTAAGAATGTTAAGCCACTATTTGGTGATATAGTTACCTTTGATGTTAACGCGCCATCTGCTGAACAAGCTTTAGAGAATATGAAGCGCACAGGGGCTTTTAGTGATGTAGCCATCGATATTCGAATTCAAGCGCCAACAGAGCCGCCTCGACGTGTTTTAGCGACATCTGGCGACGGCACATTTCCCAATGACCCCTACTTTAACGAACAACTGTCGTATTTTGGAGAGCCAGGTAAAACCTATCGCGCTAATACTTACTATACAGGCCATAGCATTGTTCCGTTAATGCAAGAGTCTTATGATGGTGATGAGGTTAGGATTGGAATTATCGACGGCGGATTTGCAAGAATTGATGATATTAACTGGGCAGATGAAGGTCATTTTGACTTCATCGATAATGACCTAGACCCATTTCACGATATTGAAAACTTTCCTGAATGTGAAAACTCTCATGGTGTCGGTGTAGCAGGAGCCGCAGCAGCTATAATGAATGATGGGAAGGGAATAGTTGGCTCAGTGGGCAAAGCTAAGGTGTTTGCTGCACGAGCACTTCAGTGTGGTGGAGGCTACTTATCTGATGCAGCCTATGCAATTGCGGCGTTATCAGGCGAGCAGGTAGAATTCGCTGAAGGAGACCCAGAGGCCTCCTTACCAGCACTAGACGAACCTGTGGACATCATCAACATGAGTCTAACAGGGTTAATGGACTCGCCTATAGATTGTCCATTCTATCTTGATGAAGCTATAAGGTTAGCCAGTGATAAAGGCGTTCTTCTATTCGCTTCTGCGGGTAACAGCTCTGCTGAATTAGGCGAAATTGAGGGAACGAAAAAAGCTATGCCTGCAATGTGTGGCGATGTAGTCAACGTGGCTGCTACAGGGATTGACGAAGATCAGGCCGACTTCACAAACTATGGTGATGTAGATTTAGCATTCCGTGGTTATGATGTTGCAGCACCAGCAATTTTTGATGGCGTAGCAGAGATTGGGTATTGGGAAGGCACATCATTTTCATCACCGCTTATCGCTGGTGTGGGAGGTATTATTAAACAAAAATACCCCGACACAAACTATAAGATGTTTATGGAAGCCGTAGAATTAAGTGCAGAGCCTTATTCGGCAGATAGCTTATGCGTTACGAATGGCGATGTTTGTGGCGCTGGATTTATTAATGTAAAGGCGCTAGATGAAGCTTTGTCTTTCTTAAACGATGATATTGCATTAAAGCCGATTCTAGACGGAGAGTCCGTATGTGATGCATCATTTTTAGAAAAATATATCGGCATCGAATACCCTATATGCGAGCACTACCGCCTTGATATCAGCGAATATGCATTTAGAGATGAACAACAAGTATTTGTGTATCAAATAGAAAAAGGTATTGATACATCTGTTGTAGAAATCAGCGAATTTGAGCATAAAGCGTTCTCGTCTGAAGACGCGTTGCTGTTAAGAGTGCAATCTGACCAGTATGATTATTATTACCAATCATGTGAGGCAGATGTTCAGTGTGGCGACGATGTTAAGCCGTTGGTGGCGTCGCCCCCATCAAGTGAATGTCACTAAGAAAAAAGAGTCGCAAAGCGGCTCTTTTTTTATGTCTAAATTGTCCTCGTTATCGAATTTTGTGCAGTGCCCTGTGGTACATTAGCGTATTTAAGGGGGATCTATGGGTATATTCTTAGTTGCTATTGTTTTACTAATCGCTTGGCTGATAATGGATGAGTGTGTGGATGGTGAAAAAACTAAACTCACTGATAGTCAGTGCAATATGCTAATAGATGAAATAACCGACAGTGGGTTCTCGCCTTTAAAATTAGTTTTCACAATTAAGCCACTTAATGAAGAATTAGATGTTCATACCGTTCAAAAGAATATAGAAGCATCACGCCTCAGACAAAGCTGTCCTGAAGAGCAATTTAAAAGTCCGCTAGAGAAAGTAATGGGTTCATCTGGCTCAATTGCTAGGCTTACCATCAAGAAGACGGCCACGGGCTTTCAGGGCGTCGTAAAGGCAGAAAGCACAATATATAACGCCTACTCTCCTGATAAGTTCTTGGAACTGGTGCTTGAGTTTCTTCGTGATACCATGGAGCGAGAAAAGGAAGGCGGCACTAATCAGAACTCTTGGAGAAATAAAAATTGATAGTTAGACAAGATGCTAAGGCTTGCTGATTAGTATGAGGCGTCCAAATCATCGTTTGATAGCGTAATCGACTACTTCGTTTCGCGTAGTGGTTAAGCAATTCGTTAATTATTGGCGAGATCTGGATTTCCAAAACCAAGTTGATACGGCTGGCGCGGCTTTTGGAGAGCTGAGCTAAATTAAAGGAAGCATTATTGCTTCCTTCTTTTTTGAAAATGGTGGAGGTGGCGGGAGTTAAACCCGCGTCCTACAAAGATTAACCTTCGGCGCTACACGTTTAGTCTCGCGATTCATCGTCATGCAAATCACTCCACGGACAAAGTAAGTTACACCAAGCTCACTAAATGTTTCGCGATAGCAACGTAAGCATTGTTTTTCGCTATTCCGTTATGGATGACTCCCAGAACCCTGACTTAACGGAAACAGTGCAGGATGGGAGGCAGGCGCAGGTTATTAAGCTGCTAGCGCTGCGTAATTGTCGTCGTTTGCGACTATTTTTTGCGGCTTTTTACGAGGCCAACCGCCCCTCGACGTGCTCCTAAGGCGTCACTGATGCAGTCGAAATCAGTACACCCCCGAGGTCTTCTATAATAGTTCAATTAATTATTTGTTCAAAACATTTATTAGGAATTTGAAAGTTGTTTAGGTTGTGCATATATAAATCAAACAACTTAAATAAGTGAACTATGTCATATATAAAAAAATCTCTTTCCCCTGATGAAGAAATATCAACACTGTTTGGTATCCATTGGTCAACGAGAACTACATTGTGGTTTTGGTGTGCGGTTTCCGTATGCGTGTCGGGTGGTGTGTTTTATTTTTATGACAAGTTTGACATACCTCTACTGCCTGTCGGATTGGTAGTGCTTTCCGTCATACCCACTCTTTGGGAGTGGACGCGCCTTAAATGCTTAGAGCAAGGTGTAACAAATAAGCGTGTGATTTTAAAAAAAGGGGTAATCGCAATAAAAACCGAAGAAATGCGTTTAAGTTCTATTGAGACTGTTGAAATTGTGCAATCATTGATGGGTAGATTGTGTGGTTACGGCACAGTAAAAGTAACAGGAAGAGGTCTGTCAGACGTTATCTTTTATAATATAGATGACCCAATGGAAGTAAAGCGTGCTATTGAAAGGGCTGATTACAAAAAAGAAGATGAAGGTGAATATTCACCTTCATCATAACGTATATATCTGGGGTTATAGTGAGAAAGGATGTCAATGATGAAAAAATGGATTTTTGTAATGATGTCAGCACCATTTACGGTGCATTCTGAAACAGAAAACTTCAATATGGCGTTAACAGGAGAAGTGGTGAAAGACTATTGCTCACTAGCTCTCTATGATGATAGTGGGATCACGGATATCGATGCTGCGCTCGCAAGCCAAAACGGCTTGTATTCCTATGAGTTGCGCAGTGTTTCTTATAATCTTGGCTGCTCAAGCGGAAGCTATACCATAAGTATCGAAAGTGGTGATGTGCATAATGTTGACGCTGGCGGGAATCTTGGTATTTATCAAGCAGTCATCTTCATAAAACCCATGCAGGTGCCTGATTATGGTTTTTTTAGTCTTGGTCAACCGTTGAGCACTAATTACACATTTAGCGGTTCTGATAATGTTGTAGTCGTTGTTGACGTGTTAGGGCGTCCTATCGATGGTGTTTGGGAGAATATAGGTGATACTTACGATTACACTCTTACCAACGTGATAACTATAGAATCGCTATAATTATCTTGCTGGTCATTGGCATCGTTCTAGGGCTGGTAGTAAAAATGAGCCTATCCACTCCTGGAGCCAAGCTCTGTGCAAACTTGTTTTACAAAGTGGTCTTCTAACTAACCTCGGCAAAGCCTTGCTGCCAAGTCCACGCTGCGTGTATGCCCATATTCTAACTAGCTCTTCCAAGTTAAATTCTCCGTGATAGTGCCGCACTCTAATTAGCTTCATATATTGGTTTAGTTTTACAGTAGTTAAGCATTAATTAACAAAGCAGCTTTTTTGTAAAAACCCGCTATTTTAAATCCATCACTCCCAAATTAAGATGGCAGTAATTCGAAGCGAGATGCGTTAGCAGTAAATGTCTATTTGTCTGTGGTCACACACAAACAGCAACCATCAACATAGTTAGCCACTCCAGTATCTCCAACTTCTACATTTGCGGTTCTGCTCTCATAACCAGTAGGCTTGCTAAGAACCTTAACCTTAGTTCGTTTTTGAAACATTGCTTTTCTCTCTCAATAGGAATAGAAGAATCACGGTTTTGGTTTCTGTAGCATAGAGTCGGCTCGCGTCAACGCGCAACGCTGAGTGGATGGCAATGCTAACAATATTACAAGCTTTTTAAGGTCTCACAATTAGCTCTTTTTTGATCAGGCAATGCCCAGGTCAACTAGTAACGTAAACTTCAATACATCACTACCTTGTACATAGTCGGGAAAGTGTTTTGATGCATAATCAAGAAGGTTTCCACTTTGTTCTAACTCTGCTAATTTATTGATGATTTGCGGGGCAGTGAGATCTTTAAAATGGCTGTGGTCTCGTATGGATGAATTAAAATTATTCATTAGTTCTTCATTTTTTCGATTAGTGATTGTTTGTAGGATTTTGCACGGGCGATGTCTTCAGGAGAGTGCGTAATGTTCTCATTGATGGCGATGTAGTAATCAACAGCCTGAAGTTCGTTTTGAAAATTGAAAATCTGAAAGTTAATTCCTATCCCCGTAGAGAACATCGTTGATTTTACTTCAGGGTAGTAGATATCGTCGAAAATCGGGTAGTCACCTTGGAGCCAGCCGCAAAGTGAGGTTGAGCGTTGTAGTCCATCCATGATTTGACAGTTGCTGTAGGAGTCTCGTTCGCTGATGGCATAGAGTTGTATTTTGCTTCTGAATCCAGACACAACATTTTCTACAAACTTAACTTGCATCTCCCGTGACCACTTGTCGTTGCTGCGCTGAAATCCTGGGGTCGCCATGGCGAGCGCGTCCCAATCGCCAACGTCTGCATCTTCGATTTCAGTGTTGTAGTCTCGAAAAGCCCCCATGAAGCTATTTAAACCGAACGTCGCTTCGTAGTTTGGTGAGATACTGAAAGGGCTTTGAGAGACGATTCTAGCTAGTTTATCTTTCTTTGCTTGGTTTGGTTTCATAATAAAATTCCTTCGTGAAGGTTCAAACATTAAGGGTTTGTAGCGCAATGTCAAATGGACGATTCTATTGGCTTCATGTCTGAACTTTTGGCTTTTGAAGTTTTTTTCGCTCTTTTTTTTCTAGGTTTTTTAGTAATGCCTAGCATTCCAATCATTAGGTTTATCAAAAAAATACTCAATACAGTGTGGATTAAAGGCCATCCGAATAGCCAGGTAAAGCCGCTTAAAGTTTGAAATGCAATATAAGAGAGTAAGCCGCATGTCATTGAGGATAATAACAGGGCGTAATAAGAACGGTACACTATGTGGAAAACCGATTTAAGTGGGTATCCAAACAAGCCTGCAAGAATTGTTAACAATACAATTGAAAAGTCACCAGCCCCTTGCAAAGCGCCTTCCCAAATGTACGCAAAAATCGAAGTAGATTCTTCGCTACTCTTTGAGCTAATTTGGCTTGCTATTGTATCATCTTCGGCAGAATGGTTGTTATCGCTCGTTTGAAATTCGCTCTGGGGGTGCGAAAGTTCCACGCTAGCATCTGTCGAGTGGTAAAAATAAAGAAAGATAAATACTATTTGAAAGACGGTAATAAAGGCGAATAGTTTTTTTGAATACGATAATAAAGTGGACTTGAAAAAACTAATGTGCTTTCGACTTCCTAGTGTGATTACTAAGAAAACGTCGACTGTTAAGATGACAAGCCAGAAAACATCCACAAATACAACTGCAAAACCTGATATGAGGGTTAAGAAGGCGGCTACAGCAAAGAGTATTGTTGGGACTGTATTTTTTTGAGTGTAATAAAGCGTGTCGTCTAGTGCAGTAAGGATGTCATTTTTCTTAGGATAAAGATTCATTCTTGTACAAGTTCCATTGCCCGATTTTGAGTGTGTGAGTCTGGTGAAGCGTAATGCAGTTGTATTGCAGTTCTTACTATAGGGATTGGAACGTATGTGTCAATTGCCGATGGGGTATCTGTTGGTGAGAAAAAATTAGCAATAAATCTAATTTATAGGCTTTTGTGAATGACTTTGGCTTATTATGTTCATTTATTGGAAATAAAGGTATTCAAGTGAAAAAACATTTAGTAGCTATTTCGTTACTGTCATCATTTATGCTTGGTGGCTGCGGTTCAGGTGCGGATGATAAAGGTAATGCAACGCCCTCAGGTGTGGACAAAGTCGTGACTGTAATAGACGGATACCTTCACAACGCAAGCGTTTACGTAGATCGGAATAGTGACGGCATGTCAGATGTTAGTGAATTTGTCTCACTAACAGATGTAAATGGGCAGGTAGTAATACAAAATGCAGATGCTGCGTATTCACTAATTGCACAGATTAATGCAGGTGAGACTTCAGATGCTGACAGATTTGGTGTGCTAAATAGAGGTTATACTCTTACCGCTGCTCCAGAGAGCTATGTCGTTACACCGTTTACAACAATCGCAAATGAGCCACTGATTTCACTAGCAGATATTGCTTCAGAGTTGAATATTTCAGAACGGGTTCTAGCTGATGACTATATTGAGATGAAAGAATCTGGAAATACAGATGCAATTATTGCACACGCATTAGCAAGGAGCATGACTACATTGCCGCTGTCTGAAATGAGTGCAGAGCAAACGTTGCTAAGCTTGGTTACAGCTCTTCCTCGAATTGACGCTTATATTAATGAAAACGGCGTTAAATCTCTTAATAAAGTAACTCTAGATCTATCTTCAACAGGCGATTTCAAAGAGATATATAGTTCGCTTACTGATTTTCTTGGAAGCTCTGAATCATGGTCTCTGGTTAGCCTAAACCGCGACTTGTATGCATCCGAGGGGGTTCAGTTTGCTGAAGTCGATGTAGAAGCAAAAAGATTAACTTTACTTGACTCATCTGAAGTTCCAATAGTAACAGATGACTATCTAATCGATGGCAGCACATTGTTAATGGCTGGTGGTGTAGCTGACGAGTTTGTAGTGAATACAGATAAGTTTGCTTTTGTTAAGACCAGTGAAATGAATGACCTTGTTGTGTGGTCAAAGGTAAATCTTGCATTCCCTTTTGAGCCAGAGCTTCTAAGTACAGATGACATTTCGGGAAGCACGTGGAATATAATTAGTGATGACAGCACTACTAATGTGCCAGATATTGCTCAAGCTAGATTGGTTTTTTCTCAGATATTAGGTACTCCATCGGGGTCAGTTGAAATAATAGAAAATGGAAGCACTCGAACTGAGGCTTATTATGTGAGCACGATAACTGACCCAGAATTGGGTATAGTGTCACCATTGACTATTGAGTTGGGTGAGCAAGACTCTCCTCTGAGGTTGGTTCAGGTGGCAGAGGCAGATGGAGTAAAATTAATGTATGAGACAAACCGTGACATGTTTATGGTTCTTGTGCAAGACGGAAGCCTCGCAGAGAACTTGGTTAGTCAATTTTAGGAATAGATGAATCATAAGTTGTGAATGGGATTGTGTGGACAATTATTCTACACAAAGAAGGAAACAAGCGTCATTTGACGCTTGTTTCCTTCTGGTTATAAATGAAGTAGAAGGTTTAGAGTTTTTTCAGAGACTCGAACCATACGTCAGCCATTATTTCAGTTCCGTAAATATGGTCTAAAGCGATTCCATCTTTAGTTAAAGAGCCGCTGGGATGAAGCGTGTCATTGTAAAAATTAGTTGCAGTTTTATTATCAAGGTCAAAGTCTCCAAGGTTAGAAAGCATGGCCTTTTCATGGTCGACAACAGTAACAACTTTTCTGCCAGCCTTGAGGTTATATGCCCTAGCCCACTCTTCAACTCTCTTGTTGTGAAATAGATAAAATTTGTTAATGCCAGGTGTGAATATGGGCGTTCCGTCAGTCTCCGTTCCTTCTACATTGCTATGACCAGGGTTGGATGGGATTATTTTAGCAACTAAAACGGCTACATTTGGGTTCGCAATTACGCGCTTAGTTACGAAAGCATCGATATTTTTAAAAATGTTATTGCTTACGTTTTTCCCGTGTTCCGTTATCTTTGTGTTATAGCAACTTTGTCTCTCACAATTAACTCTAATGTCGTTTGTACCTGCGTGATAAAGTACAATATCGGAAAAAGTATTAAGGTCATTGTTGTGATTTAAAAAGACGGAAGTTTGGCCGAAATGCCCATTATGGTCGCCATCAAAATTAAAACGAGGATCATTTGGGACTGGTGTACTCATGTCTTTGTAGTATTTTTGATTTCCTACGAAATCTATTCCCCGAGAGAATTGATGGGCTTGATCGCATAGTGTGCTCCTCCACGAGCCACCATACACTTCCTTGCCTTCAGTTATGCTATCGCCAACAGGTAGTAGGCTAAGTTGTTTTTCTTTACTTTTGCCGAAGCACTGTTGAACTAATGATTTAGCAGGCACATTGAATATGCGTAGCATGTTTATTTCCAAGCTGATTGGGTTTGCACCATTGGAGAAAGAACTCATACCAACGCTCATGCTTTCGTTTAAGGTTATGCTTCCATTAGAGTTTAGCGGGTATTTTCCAAGTAACACGTCGCCTAGTTTTACGGTTGCTATATCAGAAAAAACAGAAACTCTTAGGTTGTGCCAAATGTATGAGGCTTTGATTCGATTGGGAATAGTAAAGGTATGTGATCCTCTTCCACCAAATGAGACCTTAATTCCTTTGCTATTTGAATCTGCTACAAATTCGATGGAAAAGTCGTTGTTTTTATAAAGGTGGTACTCACCCTGTGGGTGCCCAAGCATTTTGAAGTTTAGTTCCACATTAAAGTTTTTGGTGTTTATGTCGTCTAGCAAGCATTGAGAAGGTGATGTTGAAAAGGATTCACCCATGTTGAATCTAATGTAACTTCCAAGTGTTTCGGATTTTCTTAGATTTGGGTTTTTGACGCTAAATCTGTTCCAAGCATCTGGGTAATAGAAACAGTAGTTGTCAGAATTGTATGATGTTGCAATGCCTCCGTTAGGGAAATTGTATTCGCCATATTGATTGACATTTGGCATCACGGCTGGAGCCATATCAAAATCGATCCATGGCTCTGAAGCTACCTTGTGTTCTGTTTGCGGTCTTAGGATTGGCAAAAGGTGGTTCTGAGTGTCTGTTAGAGTAAAGTTTGAAAGTCTAAGTTTGTGATTGCTTGTGTCAGCTTGAATCCAATAGTTATTGTTTTCAGAAGCTAGGCATTCAAAAGACAGTGATTTAAGTCCCCAGGTTAGATTTTTGCACCTGAGTTCAGTTGAGTCGAATAGATTCCATGTGTTTTGAAATTTTAGTTTTTTAGAAAAAAGTGGAATATCTATGTAATCGCGAAGTAGGTGGTCTGTCTGAGGTATCGCACTTGGGTTGTTGAAGAACCAAGCAAACTCTCTTTCGTGCCCTAGTGTTTCGAGTGAACGAGCTACTCTAGCTCTAGACTTGAGTACATTGTCGTCACCAAGATGAGAGGGAGTGTTATAGGATAAAATAAGAGAGTTGTGATTTAGAGCTGGCATAGAGGCTTGTATTGGTGCTCCTGATAAATCTTTAATTATGTAGCTATCTAGTATTGATTTACTGACGACCTCAACGTGTTCGTTATATTTATAGGCGTCGCTATAGGCTTTATTTGACTTTAGTATCAGTTCAATTTCAAAGTTAGCTAAGTAAGAATGTGTAACAACGTTGCTGGACGACTTTTGGAGTGGGACTGTCAGGTTTAGGAAGTAGCACAAATATAAGTCGGCATTCGGATCGCTGTATGAGTTACGATGTTGCTCTATTGCATCTTTTGAACAATTGTTGTCGGAGAAGACTCGGAGGCTTGCTCCATTGGTGTTGCTCATGTAGTTAATGGCAATGTGCTCGGACACTGTGTTGGGAAGCTCGCTATCGCTGATGCCTAAGTCACTCAATTCAGTTAAGAGATTTGCGAAGTTGTTTGAGCTATTGTCATTGAAGCTAAGGTTTGTAAAGGTGTAACTGTTGTTAGTGTTTTTAACGAAAAGCTTATCTTCTGAAAAGTCAGATGATTCAATACTTGCGCCGTGATGTAAAAGCAAAAGCGTAATATTCTTGGCACTATTGATGCTTTTGTCGGCTTTTTTTGGTAAACCGCTCTCAATAGTGTCTTGTGATAAGTATGTTGCTAAATGTCTATCATGAGTGGTGTTGGACAGTGATATTTCAATGGTAGACGAGGTAAGAGGGTTGTTTTGAATAAAGTCACTTGGTGACACAGGCTCTGATGCAAGACATGTTGCCGATGACATGTATAGCAAGAGAAATTTAAAATATTTTGACATAAGCACCTATTTTAGAAAGTTGTTAAGTGGATATAGGTTCGCTATGAGAGTCGGTGGTAGAAGTATTGCTATGAGAAGATAGGCCAGAGCTTTATTGGCTCTGGCAAAATTGTTTAAATGGACAGTTTAAGAATTTCTGCTTTTGTCATTGTCTTAATTACACGCGAGCTAAAGTGTTGGGTAATTAGTAAAGAAACAAAGACGCTCGGATTTAGTCCTACAGGCTCAAAAAGCTTTATGAAAAGATCGGCTTTCTCTAAGGGGACTCGTTGCGCACCGCTTCTAACAGCAGATAAATTTGTGTGACTTTTGTATCCCAAGTGCGTACACATTGTGTTTAACGTCATATCAACGCGTTCCCAAAACGGGAATAAATAATATGCCACGCGCTTTTTCTCTCCTATAAGACTTTCTCTGGCGATTTTGCTCATGTGAATGTTCTCCTAAAATATTTAATTGCAGTTTGTTCGTGCTTAAAAACATAACCTGTAAAGTGGAGATAGACCAATGAAAATAACTTGTTGTACCGCAAGGATATTGATAACATAAGGTACTGAAATGAAACGAAAAAACAATGTAAACATTGACATACATTGAGCACCAAAAGTTTTAGCATTTTGCACAATTTACAAATCTTACAAGTGTAGGGTTTTGTCTAAAATTGGATAATTTCAAAATAATTAATAAGTTAGGTATTGCCTTTCTATTTGAAAACTACAAGTAGTTCTGAACTCCTTTTTAACTCTCATTTTTCTAAAAATGCCCAATCGAAAGAATATGTTCTGATGTTGAGTGTTATTTTTATCTGTATGTTTGCCTTGACTTAGCTACTTAAGCTATTAAGGTTGTATGCGGTGAACAAGAATTGTCTGACACGGTGCCCTGGCTTTACAATTCAACACCTAAAGCCGTAACTGCCCCAATCGAATTAATCATATTTTCAAAGAGCGATGGGGCGATGGAAAAATCCGTATTAGCTCAGCTAGGAATAATATGAAATTTGAATTTCAAGACTCTGAAGAGTTCAAAAAACACTGTTTCGCTATGGCGAGTAAATCAGAAGGTCAAATAAAAGTTTACCAATTGATGAGCATAATCGCTGCCGATGCGGGTTATTCCACTCATAGTGCGTACCAACACTTCTTGGACTCACATTACAATATGAATGCTGTAGTGAGAATGTGTGAGGGCGATACCGGAGTGTACGAAATAGTTGTGTTCAGTAAACCTTCAAGCGGAAAGCAAGGGTTCACCCACAGACATCGTGACATCGTGAGTTGCGTTAAAGAGGCGGTAAAGTATAAGCGCTGGAAAGGTAACGACCTACTCAAAGTGATTAAAAAATCTGCTGTAAATGCAATAGAACTGTTAGATGAAAGTTATTTTGACACCAACAATGTCGTTCCTCTCGAAGAAATATTCAGTGAGTCAGACTCTTGTTTTTTAGCCTTACAGGGTACGCGAATTGCGGTAACAGGGGTTGAGCTATTAGATTACATAGGTGATTTTCAAGCGGCTTTCAATGAAGCTTTTAAGCTAAAACAACCAAACCTAAATGCTACAGAAACTGTAATTGAAACGATGTTTAATGTGGTTCATGGTGCTGTTACAGACTTGCTTCATAGCTGGTGGAAAGACGATTATTGGAAGTATGAAGGGTGTATTAATACCATCGGGTTAGAGGGTGCGAAACAAAATATGACATCGGAGGTGTTAGATAAGTTTCAAGAGCATGGTTACTCTGCACTAAAGTCAGTGATTAATCCACTCAATCAGGTCTATCAGCAACCAGCTCTACGCGCTGGTTCGGATGAACAATACAGCTTAGGGGCTTAACATGAAATTAAAGCAAAATAGTGAAATAAAAGACTTTAACTTGGTGACGCCTTCTGAATATCAATCTCTAGTCAGTTGCGATATGTTGAAGTTCAGCTACCCGTTCGTCACTGGTGATAACTATGAGTGCGATCAGAAAATTTATCGCCTGCTACAGGCCTGTATAGATGCGCTCAAGCTTGCAATTACAGAACCTGACAAGTGGGATGATCACTGTGAGCACAAGCTAAGCGAGCTACACGCTCGATGGGGGAACTCACAACGCGCAAATAAGACGCAGCGAATAGCATTATTCTTGGGTCAACGTTCTGTTGAGCAAATGGATTTAGGTGAGTTTGTCTTATGTGCCTATGCTTTAGCTGAGGAAGTGTTGTGGACGGGGCGTATGGATGAACTGGTTAAAGCCATGTGCGTAAGGCTTGGGGTTACCGTAGAGTCGCTTCACGCATAAGGAAGTAGGCAAATGAAATTCAAAGCTTATCGTAATGGCGATTATGTGGGGGCTTACCCTGGCGCTAGCAGTGATGTTACCTCGGGTGTAGGTGGGTTGTATGTCAGCAGTAATTAGTAAGTGTGGTTTGTATCGATATCTTCTGGAGCGAGAGCCTGGTGATAAGCCTCTGGTATTTGTGATGCTAAATCCGTCAACAGCAGATGCAGAGCGTGACGACCCGACTATTAGACGTTGTAGGGGTTTTGCAAAAGAACTCGGGTATACGGGTATACTCGTTGTAAACCTGTATGCCTTTAGAGCCACAAAACCCGCTGACTTGGGCGCAGCTAAAGATCCTATAGGTATTGATAATGACGCGTATATATTGAAGGTTTGTAGGGATAGAGATGTTTGCTGTGCATGGGGCGCTAATGGCGAGTTGTCGAGAGCACACGAAGTATTGAGTGCGATACACTCTGTGAGCGGTAAAACTTTCTCTTTAGGCCTTACAAAAGCAGGTATGCCAAGGCATCCTCTCTATGTGAAAGGGAGTCAAATGTTGCTTCCGTTTGACTTGCCTCGAAAACGACTTAAGCGAGATTAAATAATGGAAAGTATGAGCTTTATTCCACGACACCAGTTTAGTATTTGGTACGAATGTCTAAAATCAAATAATGGACGTTTGCTCGCCAACCCTGTGGATGGTGATGATGTATGTGTGAGGTTTTTCTTTGCCAATATGGATGAATACAACGCGTTTTCATGGAGTTTTCGAAGGCTTACAACTCCAGTTGTTGAAAAAACTAGAAAGTATCACTTGTGGCATAAGTTGAAAGTGAAACTTAAAAAATTGTTATGACGTTGAAAAGGTGCAGTCGGTTGACTGCACCTATAAAGTTAAATTTTACCTACTAAATCAAGGCTTGGTTTAAGAGTCTCTTCCCCCTGCTCCCATGCAGCTGGGCACACCTCACCATCATTATCCCTGACAAACTGAGCGGCTTTGACTCGGCGTAATAGATCTTTCGCGTTACGGCCTACACCATCAGCGTGAATTTCCACTGTCTGAATGATGCCATCAGGATCAACCAGGAACGTTCCGCGCTGCGCTAAAAGAGTATTAACGTCGAGAACGTCGAAATGTCTAGCGAGTTGCCCCGTCTTATCGCCAATCATTGGGAATTTGATTTTTCCGATTGCCGGACTGCTGTCATGCCATGCTTTATGGGAGAAGTGGGTGTCGGTAGAAACCGAGTATACTTCGACGCCTAGCGACTTCAGTTCGTCATAGTGATTTGCGAGATCTTCCAGCTCAGTAGGGCAGATAAAGGTGAAGTCAGCTGGGTAGAACATAAACACTGACCATTGTCCCATTAGGCTGTGATGCGAAACTTCGGTGAACTTGCCATTGTGAAATGCTGGTGCGTTGAATGATTGAACAGGCTTGCCAATTAAAGACATATATACTTTCTCCATTTTAAATAAATACACTTCTATTTACGATTGAAGAAAGATGAAAAATGAAGATTTACTGATAGGCTAACTAGATTAGTTGAGTAGGAAAAACTGATGACCCTCGCACCTAATGTTCCTCCGAGGGTCGTGAATTGCTAAGCACTCAAATTTTCTACATGCTGGTGGATTAGGTCAGAGTATTTCTCAAACAGTTCAATAAGCTCTGGCAGATCTTCTCCATGGTTGTGTCGAAGCTCGGCGTGCAAGTCGATATATTGTTCTTTTAAT
>CEVI01015185.1_pt1 | contig 32653 bp, 26 predicted proteins | sample 531471 | NCBI WGS metagenome assembly CEVI01 (sample SAMEA2623513, study PRJEB7988) | marine metagenome | isolation source: saline water (ENVO:00002010), including
TAGGGGGTGCAGGGGGAAATGGCCATGCATTTCCCCCTGCTCGCCGTGAAGGCGAAAGGGTGACGGTAAGAATCAGCGAAGCCGAGCGGGACCGCACGAAAACCGGACGCGGAGCGTCCTGACAGGCATTCCCACGCAGAGCGTGGGAACGATCATCCACTGATCTTAATAGCCGTCTTTCCCGCGCAAGCGGGAATCCATTGGTTTGGCGTGGCGGCGGGTAGCAATTACGGTGCGAGAGCGACGCGACAGCTCGGTGGCCAGTCTCATACACCGCTTGGTGGACAACGCTTCGCTTGTGTCCACCCTACCGCCGGGCTACGGCGCGATTAGGTACTCCGCCACGGCAACGCCGGTGCCGCCAACCGCTCCCCATCAAACCCCGCGACCTTGCCGAAACGCGCAGACTCAGCCTGCCATTCCCGCGTTGCTTCGATGATGCACTCCCGACTGTAACCGACAAAATTCCAGAACATCAGCACCTTCTCGGCCGGTGCGCCGCCGATGAGGATCAGGCGGCTGCCGGGGGTGAGGGTGAGGTGCAGGGAGGTTGGGCCGGGGTCTAGGGCGGCGAGTTCGTTTTCGGCGAAGCGTTCGCCGTCCAGTTCCAGCTCGCCTTCCATTACCAGCAGGCCGTGTTCAAAGGCGGGGTTAAGGGTCAGCTCGCAGGTGCCGCCGTTGGGGCTGTGGATGTCCAGCCCGAGCAGCGGGCTGTAAACCTCGACCGGGGAGGTGTGGGCGGCAAAGTCGCCCACCAGCAGGGTAAAGTCGATGCCGTTTTGCTGCCATGTGGGCAGGTCTGGGTAGTGAGCAAAGGCGGGGGCTGCGTTTGCCATATTCGGTGGCAGAGCGATCCACAGTTGGGCGGCGTGCAGGCGGGTGGTGGCGTCGGTGGAGTCTTCGGTGTGGCTGATGCCGCGGCCGGCGGTCATGAGGTTCACCTCGCCGGGGCGGATCAGCTGTTCGTTGCCGAGGCTGTCGCGGTGCAGCACCTCGCCTTCGATCATCCAGGTGAAGGTCTGCAGGCAGGTGTGCGGGTGGGCGCCCACGTGCATGCCTTCGCCGGATTCAAAGCGAGCGGGGCCGGCGTGATCGAGGAAGCACCAGGCGCCAATCTGGCGGCGCTGGCGGGTAGGCAGTACGCGGTTGACCGGCAGGGTGCCGCCAATTTCGGCGCTGCGGGCGGTGATGCGTTGGGCGCTGACAGGGTGGCTGCTCATGCGACGCTCCGGCTGCGAGTGGGTTGTTGCAGCCTACTCCAGTGCGTCGGTCACGTCAGCCGTGGGCGATGTGCAACGGCAGCGTTGGGCTGGGCTTGGAAAAGGTGGAGAACGCTTTGCGGTTCTCCACCCTGCGGCAGAGGGCCGGAGCGGAGTGACAGCATGGTGGACAACGCTGTGCGTTCTCCACCCTACCGGCGGCAGGTTATACCCGCCGCCCCTCGACCGGGATCTTGAAGAACAGGCTGTAGATCACCGGCAGCACCACCAGCGTGAGCACGGTGGCAAAGCCCAGACCAAACATGATCACCACGGCCATGCTCTGGAAGAAGGCATCGGTCAGCAGCGGCGCCATGCCGAGGATGGTGGTCAGCGCGGCCATGGAGACCGGGCGCACCCGGCTGATGGCCGAGTCCACCAGCGCGCTGTAGGCCTCCTTGCCGGAGTCGATCTGCAGGCGAATTTCGTCGACCAGCACGATGCCATTCTTGACCAGCATGCCGCTCAGGCTGAGAAAGCCCAACAGCGCCATAAAGCCGAACGGAATACCGGTGAGCAAAAAGCCCAGCGTCACGCCGATCACCGCCAGCGGTACGGTCAGCCAGATCACGGTGGCGCGGCGCACCGAGTCAAACAGCAGTACGGTGATCAGGAACATCGCCAGATAGCCGAGCGGCAGGCTGCCGAACACGGCTTTCTGGGCGTCGCGTGAGCTTTCGTACTCGCCGCCCCACTCCAGCTTGTAGCCGCGCGGCAGCTCGATGGCTTCGATCTGCGGGCGGATGCGGGCGAACAGTTCGGCGGCGGTCTGGCCGCTGAGGATGCTCGGGTCGGCTTGTACGGTCAGCGTACGCTTGCGGTCTTCACGCAGGATCAGCGGGTCTTCCCAGTCGGTGACAAAGCCGCTGACCACCTGGCTGATCGGGATGTACGCGTTGCGTACGTTGCTCCACACCAGCAGGTCGTTCAGGGTGCTGGCGTCCAGCCGCTCGTCTGCCGGGGTGCGGGCGACGATGGGCAGCATGCGCGTGCCGTCGCGGTAGAGGCCCACGTTAACGCCGCTGAAGTTCATCTTCAGCAGGGTATCCAGGTCGCCCTTGTCGACGCCCAGCTCGCGGGCTTGCGCCTCGGCAAACTGCGGGCGGACCAGCTTGGTGCGCTCACGCCAGTTGTGCAGCACGGCATCGGCCACCGGGTCGGCCTTGAGGATGGCAATGGCCTGCGCGCCCAGACTGCGCAGCACCTCGGGGTCGGGGCCGGTAAAGCGCGCCTCGATCTTGCTGTCGCTGCCCGGGCCAAGCATCAGCTGTTTGAGTTTGACCTTGGCTGTGGGGTGCTGGGTTTTGAAGTACTCATCCAGCTCGGTGATCAGCGGCACAATCTGCTCACGCTGCTCGGTACGCACCAGCAGCTGGGCGTAGTTGGCGTGAATGCGCTCGGGGAAGTAGGTGAGGATAAACCGCAGCGCGCCCTGACCGATGGTAGAGGTCACCTCGGTGACGCCCTCCTGCGCCAGCACGTACTGATCCATCTCGGCCACCACCTGCTCGGTGTGGCGGATGTCGCTGCCCTTGGGCAGCCACACATCGACAAAGAACATCGGCGTGTTGGACGGCGGGAAGAACGCCTGGCGCACCTGGCTGAAGCCCACCACCGAGGCCACCAGCAGCACACTCAGCATTACCAGCGTCAGCACCCGGTGGTGCAGCGCGGTACCGAGCAGCTTGCGGTACACCACAAAGACGATGCCGCGATACGGGTCTTCTGCTTCGCTTTGCTCGCTCTGCTCCGGCTGATCGCGGAAGAACAGGCTGGCAAAGAAGGGCGTCAGGGTGATGGCGGTGATCCAGCTCAGCGTCAGCGAAATCAGCAGCACCTGGAACAGCGACAGACAGAACTCGCCGGTGGAGTCATCCGACAGACCAATGGGCGCAAAGGCAATGATGGCGATGGCGGTGGCGCCCAGCAGCGGCAGGTTGGTCTGGCGCACGATATCGCCGGCCGACTGCAGGGTCGTCTGGCCGCGCTGACGGCCAACCAGAATGCCTTCGACAATGACAATGGCGTTGTCTACCAGCATCCCCAGCGCAATCACCAGCGCGCCAAGGGAGATACGCTGCAGCTCAATGCCGATCATCTGCATGAAGATAAAGGTGCCCAGCACCGTCAGCGCCAGCACCAGACCGATCAGCAGGCCGCTGCGCAGCCCCATGAAGATCAGCAGCACAACCACGACAATGGCGACCGATGCCAGGAAGTTCCAGACAAAACCGCTCACCGAGTTTTCTACCTCGGCGGACTGGTTGTAGAACATGGTCACCTGCATGCCGGCCGGGCGGTCCTGCTCCAGCTCGGCCAGGCGTGCGGCTACCGCGTTGCCTACGTCCACCACGTTAACGTGCGCGGCATAGGACACGCCCAGCCCCAGCGCCGGATTACCCTGCGCGCGGTAAAGGCTGGTGGGGGTTTCGGTAAAGCCGCGGCTAATCCGCGCCACATCCCCCAGATAGACCTGCTTGGAGCTGCCCGGCGGGCTGATGATCAGCCGCTCCAGCTCGCTGACATCCTGAAACTCGCCGGTGGGGTGCAGGCGAATGGACTCGCTGCCCACCAGCATGCGGCCGGCGTCCGACACCACGTTCTGGTTGCTCAGCAGGTCATAGATGGCCTGCGGCGCGATACCCAGCGCGGTCATGCGCGCGCGGGAGATTTCCAGGTGCACTTCTTCCTGCGGTACGCCGGCCAGGTTGACCTTGCCAACGCCCTCGACCAGCACCAGCTCGCGGCGCAGGTAGTCGGCGTAATCGCGCAGCTCGCGGTAGTCGTAACCGTCACCGCTGATCATGAAGAAGGTGCCGAACACATCGCCAAAATCATCCATGATCTGCGGCTCGCTCACGCCCGGCGGCAGGTTGGGGCGCAGGTCATTGATGCGCCGGCGCATCTCGTCCCAGATCTGCGGCAGCTGCTCGGCGCGGTACTGCGCCTGCACCTCGACCATGATCTGCGACAGGCCGGCGCTGCTGGTCGAGGTGATGGTATCGACGTAGGGCAGCTGCTGGATGGCGTTCTCCAGCGGGTAGGTCAGCTCCTCTTCCACCTGCTGCGGCGAGGCGCCGGGGTAGGGCGTGACGACCATCGCCATTTTCAGGGTAAAGGCCGGATCTTCCAGCCGCCCCAGATCGATAAAGGCGATCACGCCGCCAATGCCGAGCAGCAGCGCGACCAGCCAGCTGGTCACCCGACGCTGGATAAAGTACGCGGCAATATTCATTACAGCCCCCGCTCGCGAACCCAGCGACGCACCTGCTGGCCTTCGCTCAGCTCGTTACCGCCGGCGGCGACAATCTGCTCGCCGGCCTCAAGCCCGCTGAGCACCTCGATGCCGTCATGGGTCAGCTCGCCCACGGTGACGCTGCGGGCGCTGACGTGCAGCTCGCCATCCTGCTCGCTGATCACCCACACCTGGCGCGCCTCGCTGCTCTGGCTGTCGGGGCTGAAAACCGCCTCAACCGGCACCACCATGGGTATCTGGGTGTGACGGGTGATACCGGCAAAATCGACGATCACGGTGGCGCTCATGCCCGGCAGCAGCACCACACCCTCGGGGATCGGCATGCTCAGGGTCACGTCATAGGCCAGCGTGGACGGGTCCGGCTGGCTGGCGTACTCCTTGTAGGCGGCCTCAATCGGGGTGCCGGGCAGGTTTTCCAGACGCACCTTGGAGTGCAGGTCTTCGGGTTTCAGGTCGCGGCGCAGGTTGCTGAACAGGTTCTCCGGCACCTGAAACACCACGTCCATGCTGTCGCTGCTGTACAGCGTGGCAATCGGCTGATTGGGCTGCACCACCTGAAACTGCTCAACGTGGGTGCGCGCTACTACGCCATCAAAGGGCGCGTTGATGCGGGTGTACGCCAGCTCCTGACGGGCCAGGTTGAGCGCGGCTTCGGCTGAGTTGAACTGCGCCTTGCGCTGGTCGTACTCGGCCTGCGAGACCATCTGCCGCTCAACCAGCTGCTCCATGCGGGTCAGCTGGCTGCGGGTCAGGTCAAAGCTGGCCTGACGATCGCTCAGCTTGAGGCGGTAGTCGGTGTCGTCCAGCTGGGCAATCAGCTCACCCTGCTTGACCTCTTGCCCCTCGTGCACCTTCAGCGACTGCAGCTCACCACCCAGGCGGAACGACAGCTGCGCTTCTTCCGGCGCCTTGAGGCGGGCCGGGAATTCGCGAATGCGCTCGGCACCCGGGTCGGTCACGGTGAAGAGTTTCACCGGGCGGGGCTTTTCTGCCACCGGCTCGGCCGGCTCGGAGCAGCCAGACAGCAAGGTGGTAAGGGCAATGGCCGAAAGACCTGTGGCAATCCAGCGTGCGGCGCGATCCATGGGTAACCTGCGAAATAGTTGGCAAAAACGGGGGCAAAAAGAGTGCACGCATTATAAGGGGCTAGGCCGGGTCACGGCGGCCAATAACCTGCAGATTGCGCCATTTTCTCGTCTTTTATGGCCTGCGACCCCGCGCCGCAGAGCAGATGCTTGCGGATCGCCCCTCTTCAATATATGTTTTTATATATTGTGTTTAAATTAACTGTCCTGCTGCGAGGTGACCATGCTCTTTCGCCAACTGTTTGATGCTGCTTCCTCCACCTACACCTACCTGCTGGCCGACCCGGCGAGCGGTGAGGCCCTGCTGATTGATCCGGTGTTTGAGCAAAGCACCCGTGATCTGTCGCTGCTGCACGAGCTGGGCCTGACCCTGAAGCTGGTGGTCGACACCCACGCCCACGCCGACCACGTTACCGCCGCCTGGCTGCTGAAGCAGAAAACCGGCTGCCAGATTGCCTCGGCGGCGGTCATCAATGCCGAGCACGTAGACCTGCCGCTGCAGCACGGCCAGCGCTTTGGTGTCAAAGGCGTTGAGCTGGAAGCACGGGCCACCCCGGGCCATACCGACGGCTGCATGAGCTATGTGCTGAGCGATGAGTCCATGGTGTTCACCGGCGATGCGTTGCTGATTCGCGGCTGCGGGCGCAGTGATTTTCAGCAGGGCAACCCGCATACCCTGTACCACTCGGTGGTCGAGCAGCTGTTCAGCCTGCCCGACAGCTGCGCGGTGTATCCGGCCCACGACTACAACGGCCGCACCGCCAGCAGTATCGATGAAGAGCGCCGCTGCAACGCGCGCCTGGGCGGCAGCGCCAACGAGGCTGACTTTGTCGGTTACATGCAGGCGCTCAAGCTGCCGCACCCCAAACGCATCGCCGAGGCCGTGCCCGCCAACCTGCGCAGCGGCTGCCCGCAGGACGGCCAGCTGCCGCCCGAGCCTGACTGGTCAAGCGATCTGCGCATGACCTACGCGGGCATCCCCGAGGTTGGCCCGCAATGGCTGATGGAGCACCGCAGTGCGGTCACCCTGCTGGATGTACGCGAGCCCGGCGAGTGGCAGAACGAACCGCTGCCCGCGCAGCTCGATAGCGTGGTGCAGATCCCTATCGGCAGCCTGGCCGACCGCGTGGCCGAGGTGCCGCAGGGCAAGCCGGTGGTCGCGCTGTGCCGTTCGGGCAAGCGCTCGTCCCTAGCGACCGGCATCCTGCGCGGTGCAGGCTTTGAGCAGGTAGCCAGCCTGCACGGCGGGGTGCTGCCACTGGCGCAGCATTAATCAGTGCTTGCTTAAATCTCTTGCTTTGCTGGTGCACGCACCTGGGCGTTGCACCAGCCCTGTGCATTTGCCGTGGATTTTGCGGCTATCGATGCGCTGCCGCTGGCCGCATGACAGCAGGAACGCTAGAATTTCGTCGATTTCTTGAACAGATGGCCAGCTTTTTGCTGTATCAGGAACCATCGGCCGCCGTCCAAGGACGCGGCACGGTCGCCAACAAGATCACATCCAGGAGAAGTACCATGAGTCTGAAACGCACGCTCGCCCTCGCCGCAGCGCTGACCCTGCCCCTGCAGGCGGTTGCTGCCGACGATCCAATGAAGGTCGGTTTTGTTTACGTTGGTCCCATCGGTGACCACGGCTGGAGCTACCAGCACGACCAGGGCCGCAAGGAGCTTGAAGCCCACTTTGGTGACAAGGTGCAAACCACCTACGTTGAAAACGTCAACGAAGGCGCCGACGCCGAGCGCACCATCCGTCGCCTGGCCCAGGCCGGCAACGACGTAATCTTCACTACCTCCTTCGGCTTCATGAACGCCACCGAGCGCGTTGCCGCCGACTACCCGGACAAGACCTTCCTGCACGCCACCGGCTACAAGCGCGCCGACAACCTGGGCACCTACCTGTCGGTGACCTATGAAGGTCGCTACGTCACCGGTACTGCGGCCGGTCTGGTTACCGAAAGCAACGTGCTGGGCTACATCGCCTCCTTCCCGATTCCGGAAGTGATCCGCGACATCAACGCCACCTACCTGGGCGCCAAGGCCGTTAACCCGGATATCGAGCTGAAAGTCGTGTGGGTCAACACCTGGTTTGACCCGGCCAAGGAAGCTGACGCCGCCAACACCCTGATGGATCAGGGCGCTGACGTCATCATCCAGCACACCGACAGCCCGGCTCCGCTGCTGGCAGCGCAAAAGCGTGGCGTCTGGGGCGTTGGTCAAGCGTCTGACATGAGCCACTTTGCCCCCGAAGCGCACCTGCTGTCGGTGGTTAACCACTGGGGTCCGTACTACATCGATAGCGTTCAGGCGGTCATGGACGGCAACTGGGAATCGGCTGACTACTGGGGCGGCATTAGCGATGACGTTATCCAGATCAAGGAAATCAACGCCAAGCTGACCGACGAGCAACGCGCCAAGGTTGAAGGCGTGATCACCGCTATCGACAGCGGCGAGTTCCACCCCTTCACTGGCCCGATCAAGGACCAGAGCGGCACCGAGCGCGTAGCCGCAGGCGCCACCATGACCCGCGAAGAGCTGGCCACCATGGACTGGTACGTCGAAGGTATGACCGCGACCATTCCGAAGTAAGCCTGCCCAGCAACGCCCGCCAATGGCGGGTGCTGCAAGACAGCGCAAAAGCCCGCACCAGCAAATGGCGCGGGCTTTTTTGTGCACGCCCTCTGTACGGCCGCCTCTGTAGGGCGGCCTAAGCCAAAGGCGTGGCCGCGCTCTCCACCCGGCAAGGCCAAGCCCCCGCTCGACCAGCACACCTGCGTGTAACCCCACAGCCGAGGCAGAACTCAGCCCTCCCAGGCCAAAAACAAAAAACCCGGCACGTTGGCCGGGTTTGTCTTACGCCGCTGCGGGTTACTTCTTGGCTTCGGCAAAGTTCGCCTGAATGCGCTGCAGCAGGTAATCGGCCGCGGAGATCGGCGGATATTTGCCGGCCGGGCTTTCGATCATCACTTCTTTATTGGCTTGGCAGAAGAACGCCATGCTGTAACGCGGGCCACGGTACTCGCCCGGCTTGGGCATGCGCACGCGGTGCAGGGTGGACTTGAGCTGATCGTCGCTCCAGCGCATCAGCATGTCACCGATGTTGCAGGTAATGATGTCGTCACGCGGAATCACGCTGCTCCACTCGCGGTTGTCGCCGGCGCCTTCAGCATCTTTACCCGGGCTGACCTGCAGCCCGCCCTGGCCTTCTCTCTGGAACACCATGGTCAGGCAGTCGAAGTCAGTGTGAGCACCGGCGCGCCACAGGCTGGCGTCGAGGTCGTCTTCCGGCATCGGCAGGTAGTGCAGCAGACGCAGGGTGCTCTGGTAGTCAGGCAGGCTGCGGTCGTGGGCTTTGGTGAAAAAGTCGCGGGCAAAGCCCAGGCGCTCGGCAAAGCAGGACAGCACGTCCATGCCCAGACGCCAGGCGCGGTATTCAAAGTCCAGCATGATGCGGTGGAACTCCGGCACCACAGTCTGGTTGGGCCACAGATCATCCATGTGCGGCAGAGTGATCTGGTAGGACTCTTTCTGGTCAGCCGTGCGGGTTGAGGGGCGCACCTGCGACATGAATTCCCAACCGGCGTTGAGGCCCTTCTTCAGCGGAAAGCGCGCTTTCTCATCGTTCGGCAGGGCAAAGAAGGCTTCAGACAGGTCGAATGCGCTCTGTACCAGCTTCACGTCCAGACCATGGTTGACCAGCTGGAAGAAGCCGACTTCAGTCGCGGCGCTCCACAGTTGCTCGGTGATCTCGCCGCGGCGGTTCTCAAAATCAGTCAGGTCGATCAGCGGAATGTCGCGGACGGTTTCCTTGCCCATGCCGCCGAAGGTGGTTTCCAGCTGCAGTTCTTTCAGGCCGTATTCAGGGGTTGTTGCAGTAGTCATGTTGAATCTCCGAGTAGTCCCGTTGGGGGCAAATGGGGCGGAGAATGACGCAGGGCGGGAGGCGGAAAGAGGCTGTGGCCTGTCAGTCCGCGTTCGCCGCGCAATGCGCATTGTCCGACCGTTAACTGAGCAATGACCTGGGGTGTTGCCCCCTGACAGCTTCTACTCACGTTGCCGAGGATAATCCTCAGGCACGAATACTCAAGCAGTTATTGCGCCAACTTGGGTAAATCCGACGAACGCGGCGGCTGGCGCAGATTGCCGCGATTGGCGACGCTGTAGGTGAGCCGGAATGGTGCACCGCTATCGCGCAAAAAGCTGACCATCTGCACTGGATTTGATCGTTTCCACGCAGCCAATCCCGCTGCATGCATGATGAAACGGAGCGTGCAGGGCCGCTGGCGGGTTGGTCAAAAAATTGCACTCATCACCACAGCACCGCATGCTGCGGTCAACTCAACACAACGCAACAGAGTAGAAGCGGTCAGGGGCGTGAGGCATTGATCCGTGCTTCCCCAGCTCCGGGACATTGCTCTTTGGCAGCAACAGAGGAGCAGTACCTGCATGGCGTACCTGATCAAGAATGCGCAAGCCGTCTTTTCCCCCACCGCCGCAGACGCGACCGACATCCGCATCAGCAACGGCAAGATCACTGAACTCGGACGTGACCTGGCGCTGGCCGCCGATGAAACGCTGATCGACGCCCGTGGCTGCGTGGCCTGGCCTGGCTTGGTCAACACCCACCACCATCTGGCCCAATCCATCATGAAGGGCGTGCCGGGCGGCCTGAATCAGAACCTCAACGACTGGCTGGGCTCCGTCCCCTACCGTTACTGGCCCAAGGTCACCCCGGAGTTGATGTACCACGCTGCACGCCTGGGCCTGTATGAGCTGCTGCGCTCGGGCGGCACCACCTGCGCCGATCACCACTACCTGTATCACGCCAGCACCAGCCCCGAGCTGGAGGATGCCGTTTGGCGCGCCGCCGACGAACTGGGCATGCGCCTGGTACTGTGTCGCGGCAGCGCCACCTCGGTCGGCAGCCACCACGGCATGATCGAGCACGGCATCTCCCCGGAAACCATCGGCCAGATCATCGAACGGCTGGACGCCAGCCGCGTGCGTTATCACCAGGATGGCGGCGACGCCATGCGCAAGCTGGTGGTAGCGCCGACCAGCCTGATTCACTCCAGCGACCCGGACGGCCTGCGCGAACAGGCCGCCTACGCCCGCGAGTTCAAGCTGGGCATGCACTCGCATCTGCTGGAAGTGGACTTTGATGAAGTCGCCTCCCTGAAAAAGTACGGCAAGCGCGCCGTGGATTACGCCGGTGATTGCGGCTGGCTGGGCGACGATGTCTGGTTTGCTCATCTGGTGCATTGCGACGACTACATCATCGATCGCCTCGCCAGCACCGGCACCGGCATCGCCCACTGCCCCACCTCCAACTGCCGTCTGGGCAGCGGCATCGCCCCGGCGATCAAGATGGAGCAGGCCGGCATGTCGATCACCCTGGGTGTGGACGGCTCCGCCTCTGCCGAATCCGGCTCCATGCTGCAGGAGCTGAACCTTGCCTGGTTGATCCACCGCGCCGTACACGGCCCGGACGCCACCACACTGGAAAAAGTACTCGGCTGGGGCAGCCGCAACGGCGCCGAGCTGCTTGGCCTGCACGACGTGGGCGAAATCAAAGTGGGCATGGCCGCCGACCTGGTGCTGTTCGACATCAACCAGCCACGCTTTGCCGGCGTGCACAGCCCGCTCACCGCACCGCTGATGTGCGGCGAACCGGCCAGCGTCAAATACAGCTTTATCCAGGGCCGCCCGGCAGTGGATAACGGCGACATCTGTGGGCTGGATGAAGCCGAGTTGACGGCGCGGGTGCAGGAGTCGGTGGCGCAGTTGATTCGCAGCTGATTCTGGAAGGGCCGGGTTTCAACTCGGCCACTGCACAGGTAGGACCTAAGCTTGAAATATTTAGCTACTGTGTCTTCAAGTAGTTAAGCTCATCTTTGTAGGAAATAGCCGGCTCGTATAGCAGGTGATAACCTTTGCCAACAGCCCCTCTAAACTGAACCAAATTTGGCTTATTACTTCCTATTGATAGGATATGATCAATAGCTATACCAGGATAGGGGTCAATGAAAACTATCTCTTCCACCCCTAACTGATACGCCTTTTTTGCACATAGTTCACATGGGCTAGCCGTAGTAAAAAGCTTACCACCCTCAATCCCAGCAGAACCATACTTTGCTAGTTGAAGAAAGGCGTTCTCTTCAGCGTGCAGTGATCTAGTGTGAACTTGGTTACCGAGACCTTCCGAAGAATTTTTTATATCCTTGAAGCAATAGGCCAGATTCTTACCTTGAATTCCAGGTTGATCTACAATCTTGACGTATTCCGCCTTTGCAGTCTCCCGAAACTTTTTATCATTACGCTCGTAAACACTGTAGGTTACTTCATCAAACTCGCTAAACAGCCCGTCTAGTGATCTCAAATTACATGGAACCTGGCCCTTCGCAACATCATTCCACCCAACAGACTTGACTGAATAATTCTCATCAGTAACGACAGCTCCAACCTGTCGGGAGATACAACCAGAGTTAAGCTTAGCTGCATAGGCAATTTGCATAACCCGCTCTAAGCTTGTTGGCGAAATTATTCCGGGGTGTTTTATGAGAGCGAGATACCACGCAAGCTGCGCCTTTAAAACATTATTATTATCCAGTTCATTCCTGGGATTAAAAATATGGACATCTGAAATCTCGATGCACGTTTTTACATTCTGGCTTATAAAATCGGCATCGCCCACCTCCGTCTTCCCCGACTCTCTTTTTTCGAGTTCATCAAGACCATCCACCGTGTATTTATGCTCGTTCTGCAGGTAGGCTTTTCTGTCTTCGTTAGGCGCATTTATAGAAATCAAATAGAACGCAGAATATCTATCCTTAAAAAATTTTGCTTCGTACGGATTCCGTATTGCATCAATTACAACGAAAGCACCATCTTTATTTATGTGTCGTATATTTTTTATTGCCCTGTTTATTGTCTCCGGCAAGTGAAATACCGACTCAGGCCTAAATTCCTTATTCTCGAAGTCGACCTGCACCCGCCCCGTACGCCTAATGGAGTTCCCTGCAGCCTGATAAACCTTTACATATAATTCATTATCTATCGCCCTCAACTCAGCTTTAAACTCATCCGTAAACTTCCTTATCAGCTTCATAAAGGAAAAAAACTTAGTTCTTTCCCTATCATTAAGGTCGGCATTTAGCCCGTGATCCAGCATTTTATGCGAGATGGTCTTTAATATTCCTTTTGCGGCGTACGTAGATGAGAAACACCCATTCTTAATTAGATCTCTGATTTTCTGCCTAGCCACGCCCCTAGAGCACTTACTTATAAAACTTACAACCTGAGTAGCACTCAAATTCAGGATATACGCAGAAATCAAATCACTAACTTTTATCGAAACAAAAGCGCTATAATTTTGACCAATATAATTAGACGCTATCTTGTATCTCTTTGCATCTAAATTAGAGAAAAACTGCCTATTCTCATAGGTAACATCCTCAACCCTAGGAAACTCCGGATTGCTACGCTCCAGTATAGATGCCGCCGTAGTGCAGCCAGAACCTGTTCTACCTGTCAAACCGATCACTATAAATTTACTCCTCTCATGGAATAAACTTGAGATCATTTCGCTATTTTTAGCCATCGGCGCAAAACTCCCTAAATTGGTTAGGCGTACTCGAAAGAAAAATATTAGCGGAGAAACGGCCCTAACTTACCGCACGATTAATCCGCGACAGGTAATCAATAGCTTTTAGAGATGAGCAGAATCTGCAGGGCATCCGAGCCTCCTAGAGAAAGATTGGAAAGTACCATCCATTCTGGATATTGCTATTACCAAGAGCGTTTGCCAACCCTTCATGCAACGAACGACATACAGAATAGGGCCTACGCACCTATCTAGCAGTCGTAACCACCGAAATGCGATTACCTTGTAGTTGAGCAAACCCAAAGGGCCGCGTAGGCGGGGTGGCCTAGGGGGGGCAGGGCGCTGGTGCGCCATCCCCTCAGTGCCAGATGTATAGACCGCTTGGTGGACAATGCTGCGCTTTTGTCCACCCTACCGCCCGAGGCTAACAGCGTGCTGGGCGCCAGCCACCGGCTTAGAACAATCGCATATCTCCATAGCCGTCTTTCCCGCGAAGGCGGGAATCCAGTGATGCATCCAGCCTGCATGGATCCTCGCCTGCGCGAGGATGACGAGTGTCGGTGGGTATCGTTATGCGCCCGGCAACAGCCACGCAGTCCCTATTTCCCCAACACCAGCTCCCGCGCCAAGGCATTGTGCTCTTCAATAATCAGCGGCAACTCCCGCGTCAGCAGCACGCCATCATCAATCACCTGCCGGCCGTTGATGATGCTGTGGGCGACGCGTTGCGGAGTGCAGAAGACGAGGGCGGCGATGGGGTCGATAAGGGCGCCGGCCATGGCGATATCGTCGGTGCGGAAGGCGATGATGTCGGCGCAGTAGCCGGGCTGGATGCGGCCCAGCACGTCGCTGCGGCCGAGCACGTCGGCGCCGCCGCGGGTGGCGATGTAGAGGGCTTCGCGGGCGCTCATGGCAGTCGGGTTTTCATCGCGTACGCGGGCCGAGAGCATGGCCTGGCGAGCTTCGTCGAGCAGGTTGTTGGTGTCGTTGGAGGCGCTGCCGTCCACGCCCAGGCCAACCTTCACGCCAGCGTCGCGCATTTTGCGGATGGGCGCGATGCCGGAGGCCAGGCGCATGTTGGAGCAGGGACAGTGGGCGACGCCGGTGCCGGTGCGGGCGAACAGGGCGATGCCCGGATCGTCCAGATGCACGCAGTGGGCGTGCCAGACGTCTGCCCCGACCCAGCCGACCGATTCGGTGTATTCGGTCGGGGTCATGCCGTAGCGCTCCTTACTGAAGGCAAGGTCCTTGGCGTTTTCGGCGGTGTGGGTGTGCAGGCCAACGCCATAAGAGCGAGCCAAGGCAGCACCTTCGCGCATCAGATCGGTGGTGACGGTAAAGGGTGAGCAGGGGCCAAGGGCGACCTTGATCATGGCGTCGGGCGTGGCGTCGTGCAGCTCTTCGACCACGCGCTGCATCTCCTTGAGGATCGCCTCTTCATCCTGCTCGACCAGCGCATCCGGCGGCAGCCCGCCCTTGCTCTGGCCCAGACTCATGGCGCCGCGTACGGCATGAAAGCGCATGCCCATTTCCTGCGCGGCCTGCACGCTGTCGTCCAGCCGGGTGCCGTTGACGTAGAGGTAGGCGTGGTCGGCGGCGGTGGTGCAGCCCGACAGCATCAGCTCGGCCATCGCGGTGCGGGTGGCGGCCCGTTGCATGGCCGGGGTGATGTTCTGCCAGACAGGGAACAGCGCCGTCAGCCAGTCGAACAGCTCGGCGTCCTGCGCGGCGGGCAGGGCGCGGGTGAGTGACTGGAACATGTGATGGTGGGTGTTGATCAGGCCGGGGATCAGCACGTGGCCGGTCATGTCGATGACCTTGTCGGCGGTGTCCGGCAGCTCGCTGGCGGGGCCAACCGCTTCAACGCGGTTGCCACGGATGAACACGGAGCCATTGGCAATTTCGCGTTGTTCGTCATCCATAGTGGCGATGACCAGCGCGTTCTTGAGCAGCAGGGTGGGCGTCATAAGATTCCTCGGTATTCGTTATGTTGACCAGAAGGACAAACTTTCTCCTGCCGCGCGGCATGCAATTGTGGGGCCGCCGAAAAACCGCGCAGATTGGGTGCCTTGGCACTCATTTCAGCACAGCATCAGTGCATTCGCCGGCCAAACTGGCGCGTAATCGCGCACCCACCCCCATGCCAGAGCGCTTGGCACAGCCCTTGCTTTTTCAATTCCTGCTTACTTGGTCAGGTTATGAGTCGTGTCGTCCTGTTGCAGGTGCGAGGACTAAACCACAGGCGCTCCGGCGCGCGCTGGAGCTTCACTCGCAACAGGAGACACGGATGACAACGGACTCAATACCGGTAATCGACTTTTCGCCCTTCATCGACGGCGATGCCGCCGCCCGCGCCGAGGTAGCGCGGCAGATGCGTCAGGCCAGCAGCGACTGGGGCTTTTTCTATCTGTCTGGTTGCGGCATGCCCGCCGACCAGCTGGCAGCGGCCTTTGCTGCCTCCAAGGCCTTTTTTGCCCTGCCCGACGACGACAAACAGGCCATTGCCTGGCAGAACGCCGAGAGCAACCGTGGCTATGTTGGCGTGCGCCGTGAGCGGCTGGATGACAGCAAGCCCGGCGACCTGAAAGAAGCCTTCAACCTGGCACCGGAGCAACCGGGCGGCCCAAGCAACCTGTGGCCAGCCGCGCTGCCGGCCTTCCAGCCTGAAATGGAGCAGTTCATGGCGGCCTGCATTGCCACCGCCGACCGCGTGCTGCAAGCCTTTGCCTTGGCGCTTGAGCAGCCGGACGACTTTTTCGTCACCGCCCACAACCGCCATCACCACACATTGCGCCTGCTGCATTACCCGCCACTGCCGGAGGGCTATACCCCGCAGGATGGCGAGAACCGCGCAGGTGCCCACACCGACTACGGCAGCATCACCCTGCTGTTTCAGGACGACGCCGGCGGGCTGGAGGTGCGTACCCGCGCCGGTGAGTGGCTGGCAGCCACGCCAATCCCCGGCACTGTGGTGGTGAACACCGGTGACCTGATGCACCGCTGGACCAACCACGTCTTCTGCTCAACGCCCCACCGGGTCAACGTGCCGCCCCAGGCGCAACACCGTGATCGCTTCTCCATCGCCTTTTTCTGTCACCCGAACAAGGATGCCGAGATCGCCTGTATCGACACCTGCGCCAGTGCCGACAACCCCGCGCGCTACGCCCCGATTTCTGCCGGCGACCATCTACTGCAACGCCTTAACGCCACTTACTGAGTTCACCATCAAGGAGTTTTACCCATGCAACTTACCTCTCTGAAACTGACCGGTCTGGCCCTGGCGCTGGGCTTCAGCGCCGCCACCGCACAGGCTGCGGACCTGACACCGGTCACCGTGACCACCACCTGGTATGCGCAAGCCGAGCACGGCGGGCTGTACGCCGCCAAGGCGGCAGGTATCTATGAAAAGTACGGCCTGGACGTGACCATCGATATGGGCGGCCCGCAGGTCAACAACGTGCAACTGCTGATGGGCGGCAAGACCGATTTCAGCATGGGCTATGCGCTGCAATCGCTGAACGCGGTGAAGGAAGACATCCCGCTGGTGACCGTGGCCGCCTGGTTCCAGAAAGACCCGCAATCGCTGGTAGTGCATGAAGGTGCCGGTAACGACAGCCTCGAAGACCTGAAAGGCAAGGGCATTCGCATCCCCACTGCTGGCCGCGTTGCCTACTGGCCGTGGATGAAGGCGCAATACGGCTTCTCCGACGAACAACTGCGCCCCTACGACTACAGCTTTGGCCCGTTCATCGCCGACCCGCAGGCTATTCAGCAGGGCTACGTGACCAACGACGGATATTTTCTGGCCAAGGAGAACGTAGCAGCCAAGAGTCTGCTGCTGGCCGATTACGGCTGGAACGCCTACGCCTGCACACTGGATACCACCGCCGAGATGCTGGAAAACAACCCGGACGTGGTCAAGGCCATGGTTGAGGCGACCGCCGAAGGTTGGGCCGCCTACTTTGCCGACCCGGCACCGGCCAACGCGCTGATCAAAGAAGCCAACCCGGAAATGGCCGATGAACTGCTGGCCTACAGCACCGCCAAGATGCAGGAAGAAGGCATTCTGCTGTCGGGAGATGCCGCTGACGGCCAGTACGGCATCATGACCACCGCACACTGGAAAGGCTTCTTCGACGACATGGTCGCAGCCGGCACCCTGCCAGCCGATCTGGACTGGCAGAAGGCGTTTGACCTGACCTTTGTCAACGCCATGTACGGCGCGGAGTAAGTAAAGAAGGGAGCCGCTTGCGGCTCCCTTCTTCCCTCAACTGGCAAACGCCAACAAGGCCTCAGCAACCGCAGCGGTCTGCACCACTTGCGGCACATGCCCGCAGGGCAGGCTGACGACCTGCGCGCCCGGCACCAGCGCCTGCATTTTGCGCTGCGCGGCGAGCACCACGGAGCGGTCTTCTGTGGCTTCTACATACAATCGCGGCAGGCGGCCAAAGCGCTCGGCGGTCCAATTGGCAACCAGTGCGCGGGTGCCTTCGGGCTGGCTGCAGAAGCGCTGTGCGGCAGCCATGGCCGGTTCACGTGGCAGGTCCTGCAGGAATACCTCGCATACCGCCTCGGGCGGCACGCTGGACGATTGCCGGTCCTCGGCCCAAACCAGATGCGGCCAGATGCCTGCTGCTTCCGGGTTGGTCGCAAGCAGCGAGTTGCTCAACTCGGCAAAGCCCAGCCCGGAAGGCAGCATCATGCCCGCAAGATAGGCCACGCCCACCACCCGCTCGGCGAGCATTTCGGCTGCCTGGGTGACGATCACGCCGCCACCGGAATGACCGACCAGCAGCAGCGGGCCTTCAATCTCGGCGCAGGCCGCGGCGATATGTGCCATACAGCCGGCCATGCTGATGTCTTCCTCTGCTGCTGGATGCTGCGGGTTGCCGGGCATGTCGAGCGTCAGCACGGCGTGGCCTGCGGCTTCGAGTTCGGGCTTGAGCGCATCCCACACCCAACTGCCCGCCCAGGCGCCGTGGATCAGCACAAAGGTGGGCTTTTGCTGCTCAGGCATAGGTCCTCCGATACATCTCCTGCAAATGGGCTTCAACCGTGGTGACCGGGTAACGCGGCGCATCACCGGGTTGCAGGCAGACCGGCAGGCAGCGGACTTCGTGATCGGGGTTGCCGCTGTAGAAGAAGGGCACCGAGTAGCGCTCTGCGCCGGAGGTGTTGACCACACGGTGCAGGGTCGAGCGATAGCGGTCGTTGGTCCAGCGGGCAATCATGTCGCCCAGGTTGACCACGAAAGTACCGGGGATCGGGTTGGCGTCGATCCAGCGCTCGCCGGCGGCGTCCCAGACCTGCAGGCCGGGTTTGTCGTCGAGCAGCAGCACGGTGATGCCGCCAAAATCCGTGTGCGCGCCGCAGCCCTTTTCGCCCGGCTCGGGGTTGCCGGGCTGGGGCGGGTAGTGGAGCAGGCGCAAGGTGCACAGCGGGTGCTCGCAAAAGTCGGCGAAGAAGTCTTCCGGCAGGCTCAGCGACAACGCCAGTGCGGCCATGATGCGCGCGCTCAGCGCCTCCATTGCGGCGTAGTAGCGCTCCATCACCGGGCGAAAGTCCACGACGCTATGCGGCCACTGGTTTGGCCCGGTGTTGAAGCGCGTCAACGCGCGCTCGTCATCGGCGGCCACTTCTTCACCGATGTAAAAACCTTCTTTCAGATCCGGTGGCGCGCCGGCTTCCAGCGTCTGCCCGCGCAGCGGCTCGTAGCCTCGATTGGCCTTGGACTGGGCCTTGTCGACCAGCAGCTTATCGGCCATCGGCAGGTCAAAGAACTGCTTTGATGCATTGAACACCTGCTCGATCAGCGCGCTGTCGATGCCGTGGCCGCTGACGTAGAAGAAGCCGCTGTGCTCGCAGGCCTCGCGCAGGGTGTCGGCCATCGCGGCCTTATTCTGCTCACTGCCGCCCGCCATCGGGCTGATGTCGATCACCGGCAGGTTGGCTGCCGGTGCCCGATACTGCTGTGTCATGTTTTTCTCCTGAGACGGGAAATATCAACTTGTCCATCTGGTCAGGTATTCATATTGCATGCCAAGGCGCATGACTTTGATCCGTTGCCCTTGAGGAGCACGCTGTTATGTCCGCATCACGCATTACCGTCGTCGTTGATTCACGCTACGGCACTACCCTGACACTGGCCAAAGCCATCGCCGAAGGCGCCGCCAGCGAGGGCGCCGAGGTGCGTTTGCGCCGGGTGGCGCTATCCGAACCCGAGTTCAGCGTGGATACCGAGCGCGCCGATTTCATTGCCGCGCAGACCGAGTATCGCGCGCTGACACAGGCAAGCATGGCCGATCTGGAATGGGCCACCGGCATCATCTGGGGCTCGCCCACCCGCTACGGCTTGATGAGCACGCCGCTGCGCGCCTTTATCGACGAAGTGGCACCGCTGTGGCGTCAGGGCGCGCTGATCGGCAAGGTGGGCGCGGCGTTCACCTCCACCGGCGGCATGCATTCGGGCAACGAGATGACGCTGCTCAACCTGCTGTTGCCGTTCCTGCAGCACGGCATGATCCTCGCCGGTGTGCCGCACAGCGTGCCGGCGCTGGTGCACACCCGTAGCGGTGGTTCGCCCTACGGCGCTTCAGCGGTGACCGGCTTCAACGGCACCCTGGGCGTGGATGAGGGCGAGCAGGCCATTGCCCAGGCGCTGGGGGCACGGGTTGCCCGCCTGGCCGGACAGGTCATCCCGGAACCGGCCTCGGTTGATCTGGCCGCCGGCGGTCAGCACTGAGCCTGCCGGGCTGTACCGCAACGGTGCAGCCCGGCCTGCGGGTGGCACATCCCAGTGCACCTCATTTGCTGACTTTTCGTTCAGGAAACTGATTTACCCCGCTTTCGCTGCCGTGGCATGCCTGTTGCTTTCTGACTGCGCGCAACAGGGAAAAAGCTGATTAACCGGTCAGCTTGTCTCGCAAAGGGCCATCCGCGCCCAGCCCTGCTGTCACTACTACAAGCTCAGCCCACTGAGCATTCGAACCTGAAGTCTGGGTTCGTCAACGCCCGCCCACCATTCAAAGCAGTCTGATGAACAGGGGTACTTGATGAACAAGGCAACACGTGCAGCACATTCTTCACTTCGTCAGCGCGCCGGCCAGAAGGCCATCGCCGCGCTGCTGGGTTCCGCTCTGCTGGCCATGCCACTGGCGGCCTCGGCGCTGGAAAAGGTCAGCTATCGCACCAACTGGTTTCCGCAGGCCGAACACGGCGGCTGGTATCAGGCGGCCACCGACGGCACCTACGAAAAATACGGCCTGGAGGTAGAGCAGGAGCCGGGCGGCCCGCAGGTCAACAACCTGCAGCTGCTACTGGCCGGAAAGGCGGACTTTGTCATGCTGCACTCCAGCGGGCAGATTCTCGAAGCCGTCTCCCAGGGGCTGCCGATTGTGGCGGTCGCCGCTTTCTACCAGAAAGACCCGCAGGCCATCATGACCCACAAGGGCGTTGGCCACGACAGCCTGGAAGACCTCAAGGGCGAGCCGATTCTGCTGTCGCAGGACGCGCATCAGTCGTTCTGGCCCTGGCTCAAGCAGAAGTACGGCTACACCGATGAGCAGGTACGGCCCTACACCTTCCAGATGGGTCCGTTCATTGCCGACAGCAGCGTAATCCAGCAGTGCTACGTCAGCTCCGAGCCCTTTGTGGTCAAGCAGGCAGGCATCGACCCGAACCTGTTCCTGCTGTCGGACTACGGCTGGAACTCCTACTCGACGCTGATCGTCACCACCACCGACACCGTGGAGAACCGCCCGGAGCTGGTCGAGTCCTTCGTCAACGCCTCGGTTGAGGGCTGGTATCGCTACCTGAACGATCCGGCCGAGACCAACGTCGAGATCACCCGCCTGGCACCCAACCAGACACCGGAGCAACTGGCGCACTCGCTGGACAGCGTGAATTCGCTGGGCATCGTGGTGTCCGGCGATGCGCTGGAGCTGGGTATCGGCGCCATGACCGACGCCCGCTGGAGAGACATCAGCGAACAGCTCAAGTCGCTTGATCTGCTCGACAAGAGCACCGACTACACCAAGGCGTTCACCACCCGGTTTATTGGCACCGACGCCATCAAGGCGATGATGGCTGAGTACCCCGAGGTCGCTCGCGGCGCCGCCAACTGAGCCCAACGCCGACGCCTCAGGCGTCGGCTTTCACTTCGACAGAGGCGTTTGTAATGACACTTGAGGCCAATGCGCCCGCAACCCGGCGCATTCTGACCGCCGCCATCGTGCTCCCCATGACCCCCGACAACCCGGTGCTGCAAGACGGCGCTGTGCTGGTTGAGGGCGATCGTATTGCCGCCGTCGGCTCGCTCGGCGACATGAAATCCCTGGCCCCCGAGGCCGAGCTGATCGACTACGGTCAGGCCGTGCTGCTGCCCGGTCTGATCAACACCCACAGCCATTCCGGCTTTTTGCGCGGCACCGCCGAAGACCTCCCGGTGTGGGACTGGCTGCGCCTGTTTATCGACCCGATGCACCGCGTGTTGACCGCCGAGGACGCCGAGATAGCGTCCTGGCTGTGCTACGCCGAGAGCTTGCTATCCGGCACCACCACCTCGGTCGACATGTGGCGCTACATGGCCGGCTCCGCCCGCGCCGCCGAAGCGCTCGGCAACCGCGTGGTGATGGTGCCCTACGTGGGCGAGGCCGAAGGCTACGACTACTTCGACACCCTGGATGACAACGAAGCGCTGATCCAGCAGTGGCACGGCAAGGCCGATGGCCGCATCAACGTCTGGGTTGGGCTGGAACATATGTACTACGCCACGCCGGAAGCCTGTCGCCGCGCAGTCGCCATGTGCGAGCGCTACAACACTGGCTTGCACACCCACTCCAATGAAGCGGAAGCGGAAATCGGCGAGGCCATGAAGCGCTTCGGCTGCAGCCCCATCCGCGCACTGGAGCAGCTCGGCCTGCTGGAGCCGGAACGGGTGCTGCTGGCCCACTGCGTCTGGCTGGATGAAGACGAGATCGCCCTGCTGGCCGAGAAGAACATCGGCGTGGCGCACAACCCGTCGAGCAACATGAAACTGGCCAGCGGCTCGGCACCGATTGAGCAGTTGATTGCCGCCGGTGTGGCGGTCGGTATCGGCACCGATGGCGAGAAGGAAAACAACAATCTGGACATGCTGGAGGAGATCAAGATCGCCTCCCTGCTGGCCAAGTTGCGCTGCATGGACGCCGCCGCGTACGGTGCCTGGAATGTGCTGCGCAGCGCCACCATCGAAGGCGCCCGCGCCATCGGCATGGCTGATCAGATCGGTTCATTGGAACCCGGCAAGCAGGCCGACATCATCGCCGTGCGCGCCGATACCCCGCGCATGACGCCGTTCCTCACCGATGGCCCGTTCATGAACGTGCACCACAACCTAGTGCATGGCGCGCTGGGTGGCGACGTTTGCATGACTATGGTCGCCGGGCGCATCGTGATGCAGGATCAGCAACTGCTGAACGGTGATCTGCCGCGTTACATGAGCGACGCCGAACGCGCCTGCCGGGCCTTGCTGGAACGCCGCGCCGAGTGGCTGGCCGAGCATGAGGATGGAGCGTTGTCGCCGTTGTGATGTCCGGGCAAGGGACGCAGAGCGTCCCGGCATGCGTTCCCACGCGTAGCGTGGGAACGATCATCAAGTAGGCATCAGACCACTCGGCACAGACAACCCTCTCAAACACACCGTCATTCCCGCGCAGGCGGGAATCCAGCGAACCAGCCAAGCGCTAGCTGGATCCTCGCCTGCGCGAGGATGACGTGAGGGTAGGCCACGGCGATCGCACTGGCCGAGTCGTAACTCGGCCCTCCCGCACAAAAAAGGCGACCCGAAGGTCGCCTTTTTCAGTCCCGCTCACTCACACGCTGAGCAGCACAAAGTCATCCTTGGTCACCAGGCATTCCGGGCACATCCAGTCGTCCGGGATATCCTCAAAGCGGGTGCCCGGGGCGATGCCGGAGTCGGGGTCGCCGACGGTTTCGTCGTAGATCCAGCCGCACACCTGACACACCCACTGCGGCTTGTCGCTGCTCGGCAGTGCCGCGATGCTGTCACGGGCGATGGCCTTTTCGCGTAACCGGCGCTCGAAGGCCAGGCGACCTTTCTGCTCCAGTTCAAAGGCGTCCCAAACCCGCTTGGCTACGCGCTCCTGACGGTCGGCGGTGGTGGCGAAGCGTTGCACCGCCATACGCCCCAGCGAGACGTGAAACTTCTCGTCCGGGGTGATCTTGGCGAGCACCGCCTGCGTCGCTTCCGGAATGCGCGGCACGATGCCCTCGAAGGCGTTGATCGCGCCCAGCTCACCGGTGATGTTGTGCGCGGCAATCCGCTCCAGCGTGTCGTCACCGGCAGCGTAAAACTCGCTGACCCAGGCAACCCATTCCGGCTCGGGCTTCCAGCCGTCCATCGAGGCGCCGAGTGACTGCAGGTGTGAGTGCAGCAGCTTGAAGTGCTTGCCTTCATCCGCCACCTGCCGACAGAGGCCAACAAAGACCTCGTCCTCCGGCGTGTCACGCAGCCAGGAGCCGATAAAGCCCGCCGCTTCGCGCTCGTACCAGCACTGAAACTGCAACCATTCGATCAGCTCTTCGCGGCCCAGCGGGGCAAAGCCGCCAAAGCTCTTTTCCGCTTCCGACAACGCCTCACGGCGGGCCGTCAGATCACCAACCAGTTGCTCGTAGAATTGCGTGGAGTCCACCGCCGCCAGCGCGGCGGCGGCCGTCACACGGCCTCCTTGAGTGCATCCGGTGCGGTTTTCAGGTCGTGCACGGCGTCATGCCAGGTGCCGCCACGCAGACAACCGACCGCGCGCAGACGACGGCTGGCTTCGATGGTTTCGTGGCCATCGCTGAGCTGCACGGTGCCTTCTTCGATACGCAGCACGCTGACCTCGGCGCTGCGGCCGACTTTCAGTTCACCGTATTCCTCGCCACGCTTGATCGCGGCGGCGGCGTTGACGGTGTTCATGCGAATGACCTCGATCAACGGCACACCCAGCGCCCAGATCTTCGACATGGTGGTCGACAGCGAGAACACCGGGCCGTCGACGTTGAACACGTTAAGGTCGGTGGAAATGGTGTTGGGCATGTAGCCGCGCTCGATCATCCGGCGCGCAGTACGGAAGTGGAAGTCACCGGCGGAGTGGCCGATATCCAGCAACACGCCACGCTCGTAGGCGTCGACAAACGGCTTGGTCGGCTCGCCCTTGTCGTCCAGCTGGCCGCCACCGCCACGGCAGGCGTGGGTGATGATGTCGCCCTTGCGCAGCTGATACAGCAACTTGTTGGTATCCAGCACCGGGGTATGCGGGAAGGAGCCGAGGTGAATCATGATCGGCAGGTCCGGCGCGATGGCGTGGGCCGCATCCAGGAAGGGCGAGCGGTCCGGGTTGTCGGTAATAGTCGGGCGCACCTTGAAGCCAACGATCACGTCGCGGTTGGCATCGACCACGGCTTTGGCCGCTTCGATATCAATATTGCGCTCGTCACCAGCAATGCGCAGGTAATGGCAAATAAAGCTCTTGTTGGCCAGATAAATCTGCGACGGGTCCATCAACGCAAACACTTTGGTCTTGGTGTCCGGGTGGTCGATGATCGCCTTGCGCGCCAGCTCGATAATGGTGGTGCTGGCGGTGCCGGCATCCACGATGACCGGCACGCCGGAGTCCACGCCCATCAGATCAGTCGGCAGACAGAAGTCACCCAGGCCTGGATAGCAATGGGTATGGATATCGATCAGACCCGGCGTGACCAGATGGCCGCTGACATCGCGCACCTTGGCGTCGGGGTGATTGGCAGCAGCGTTTGTGCCTACTTCAACAATGGTGCCATCCCGCACCACAACATCAGCTACGGCATCCAGCCCTGAAGCCGGGTCGAGCACCCGGCCGCCTTGCAATACCAGATATGCGTTTGACACAGACATGGTGATTCCTCTTTCACGGATGAGAACCGTACACCAGGGCGGCGTTATGACAGAGGAGCGTCATCTTGACTCAGGAGTCTGATCCAGGAGGTTCTCTCGGCCCGGAAATTCCCTGCGGCTGACAAAGCAGGTTTTGTACCAGTTCGGCATTTCGCCGGATGGCGCGGGCCCTTGCGACGAAATGTCGCTCCCGGTGTGCGATTGGGGTGCAGGCGCGCCCGCAAAAGGCGCAATGCGGTGCACGATTTTTGCTGACCAACTGATCAGGAAATGGAAAACAGGGCCTTTCACGCATGTGGCACGGCGCTTGCTGTTCAGCAAATGTTGAATAACTGGTCAGCTATCACGCATTGAAGGAGCACCACATGCGCCACCCCCGCAAGACCCTGACGTCTTCCGCACTGCTCGGCATGGCCGGCGCAGTCCTTGCCGGCACCCTGTCCAGCCCGCTGATGGCAGCTGAGCTGGACGAAGTCGTATTCGGCACCAACTGGTACGCCCAGGCCGAGCACGGCGGCTTCTATCAAGCCAAGGCCACCGGCCTGTATGAAAAGTACGGCCTGGATGTCTCCATTGAAATGGGCGGCCCGCAGGTCAACGGCATGCAACTGCTGGTTTCCGGCAAACGCGACTTCTCCATGGGCTACGCCGTTGGCGCGGTCAAGGCCGTTGAACAGGGCATGCCGGTTACTACCGTGGCCGCAGCCTTCCAGGGCGACCCGCAGGCGCTGATTGCGCACCCGCACGTCACCTCGCTGGAACAGATCAAGGAAGAAGGCCTGCCGGTGTACATCGCCGCCTTCGCCAACACCACCTTCTGGCCCTGGCTGAAGGCCAAGTACGGCTACACCGATGACATGATCCGCCCCTACACCTTCAGTGTGGCGCCCTTCCTGGCAGACGAGAACATCGTGCAACAGGGCTACCTGTCGTCCGAACCCTTCGCGATGGAAAAGGCCGGCGTGCAGCCGTCTGTCTTCCTGCTGGCTGACTACGGCTACCCGGCTTACGCCACCACCATCGAAACCACCGACGGCTTGATCGAGAAAAACCCCGATCTGGTACGCCGCTTCGTGCAGGCGAGCATGGAAGGCTGGGCCAGCTACTTCAAGGATCCGGCACCGGGTAACGCGCTGATCAAAGAAGCCAACCCGGAAATGACCGACGAGCAGATCGCCTACGGCATCGCCAAGATGCAGGAATACGGTCTGGTCACCGGTGGCGACGCCGCTACCCGCGGCATCGGCGTCATGACCGATGCGCGCTGGGCGAAGATCCACGAGTTCATGCTGGAGGCCGGTCTGGTCGATGCCAGCCTGGATATCAAGGATGTCTACAGCCTCGAGTATCTGCCCACCGAACCCGTTCTGCCCTGATTCACCTACCAGCTGGCGGCCCGCACCGGGCCGCTCACGGGAGACCTCAATGACAAGCTCCAAAGTGACGCCGCTCAAGGCCACACCGGTCGACACCAGCGCTGCCGAGCAGGCGCACACTGACAGCAACGGCAATCCGCGTCCGGTGCTGCAGGTCGAAGGCGTCAACAAGATTTACGCCAACGGCACCGTGGCGCTCAAGGGCGCCGACCTGACCATTCGTCAGGGCGAATTCGTCAGCCTGCTGGGGCCATCTGGCTGCGGCAAGAGCACCCTGCTGCGCATCATGGCCGGCCTGGGCGATGTAACTACCGGCACCGTCCGATTCTGGGAACAGGGTTACGACGTAGTCGGCGACAAGGGCCGCAAGCTGGCCTTCGTATTTCAGAACGCGACCCTGATGCCCTGGGCACGTGTGCGCAAGAACGTGCGTCTGCCTCTGGATCTGGAACACCAGAGCGGGGCAGAGACCGAGCGCAAGATTGATGACGCGCTGGAGATGGTCGGCCTCAAGGGCTTCGACAACGCCTTCCCGCGTGAGCTGTCCGGCGGCATGCAGATGCGTGCCTCGATTGCCCGCGCCATGGTCACCGAGCCAAACCTGTTGCTGATGGACGAACCCTTCGGCGCACTGGACGAGATGACCCGCAACAAGCTCAACGATGACCTGCTCAAGCTGTGGCAGAAGAACGGCTGGACCATCGTGTTCGTTACCCACAGCGTCTACGAGGCGGTTTACCTGTCCAGCCGCGTGGTGGTCATGGCCGCCCGCCCGGGGCGCATCGTCGACGACATCAGCATTGATCAACCCTTCCCGCGTAACAGCGACTTCCGTGTCTCGACCGAGTTTGCCGGCTATTGCCGTCAGGTCTCGCAGGCGCTGGAACGCGCCAGTGCCATGGGCCAGCCACAGGAGGTCAAGGCATGAGCGCGCCACTGATCCAGAACGAAAGCTTTGTAAAAGTTGCCGCACCGCTGGCCGTGGGCGTGCTGTTTCTGCTCATCTGGGAGATCGCCGTACAGGCGCTGGAGATGCCCAAGTACATCCTGCCGGGGCCGATCGAGATCTTCAAAGCGCTGATCGAAGGCTGGCAGCCGCTGCTGGGCGCACTCTACATTACCCTCAAGGTCACCTTTCTGGCCTTTCTCATCGCAGTGGTACTGGGTGTCGCGGCATCCTTGCTGTTTGTGCAGAGCAAGTGGATCGAGATGAGCCTGTTTCCGTACGCGGTACTGATGCAGGTAACGCCGGTTGTTGCCATCGCGCCGCTGATCATCATCTGGGTGGATGACACCACCTGGGCGCTGACCGTCTGCGCGGTGATCATCGCCATCTTCCCGATCATCTCCAACACCACGCTGGGCCTGCGCAGCGTTGATCCGAACCTGCTCAGCATGTTTCGCATGTACCGCACCAGCCGCTGGCAAGAACTGGTACGCCTGCGTATTCCGGGCGCGCTGCCTTACTTCTTCGGTGGTCTGCGCATCAGCTCGGGTCTGGCGCTGATCGGTGCGGTGGTGGCCGAGTTTGTCGCCGGCACCGGCGGTGCCAAGGCCGGGCTGGCGTACATGATTCTGCAGTCGGGCTATAACCTGCAGATTCCGCGCATGTTCGCCGCACTGCTGCTGATCACCCTGACCGGTATCGCGCTGTTCGCGCTGATGGTCTGGCTGTCTGACCGCGCCCTGCGCAACTGGCACGAAAGCGCCCTCGAAGTGGAGCACTGAGGTGGCCCAGAACGCGACCGCCGGAGCCGCCGGCGGTCACAGCTACGCCTTTGGCCTGGGTTATCTGCTGCTGTGCTTCAACGCGCTGGGCTGGGGGCTGAACTTCCCGGTGCTCAAACTCGGGTTGGCCTTCAGCCCGCCGATGCTGTTTACCTGCATGCGCATGGCACTGGGCACGCTGGCGATGTTCATCATCGCCGCCGTGCTCGGCGTCTTGCGGCTGCCACGGCGCGGCGATCTGCCGATACTGCTGTCGGTCGGTGTGCTGCAGAACATGGCCTTTATCACCCTGGTCACCCTGGGCGTGCAGTACCTGCCCGCGGGGCGCGCGGCGATTCTGGCCTACACCACACCGATCTGGGTGGTGCCGGCGGCGGCGCTGTTTCTCGGTGAACGCTTTACCCTGCCGCGCGCCATGGGCGTGGGTTTGGGCTTGGCCGGGCTGCTGACCGTGTTCAATCCGTTGAGCATCGACTGGTCCAATCACGACGTGTTTATCGGCGGCGGGCTGATCATGCTCGGCACCATCCTCTGGACCGCCGGACTGATCCATGTGCGCCGGCACCATTGGCAGGGCGACGTGCTGTCGCTGATTCCCTGGCAACTGCTGACCTCGGTGCTGGCGCTGCTGCCACTGGCGCTGCTGGTAGAAAACCCCAGCGAGATCGACTGGCAGCCGCAGTTCATCTGGATGGTGGTGTTCAGCGGCGCCATTGCCTCAGGCATCTGCGTGGCGGCGCAAGTGGCGGCGATCCGCTCGTTGCCGGCGGTCAGCCTGTCGCTCAGTTCAGCGTCGGTACCGGCGGTCGGCATGCTCGCGGCGGTGTGGTTTCTGCACGAGATTCCGACCCGCAGCGACCTGACCGGCTTTGCGCTGATCGCGCTGGGCATTCTGGTGGTGGGGCTGGCAGACCGACGGCAGGCCCTGCGCAACCGCAGCACCGCAGCCAAGGCCACGCCGGCCAGCTGAGACAACGCACGACTCTGGTTCACGCTGCACCAAAAGCGAGCGGCGCGCTGGTCAGGTATTCCAGCGTGTTACTCGCGGCAGGCTTACCACCTCTCCAAGGCTCTGAAAACACGGGGCTTTCGGCCGATCTCCAGGATTTTCAAAAGCTGGCCCGCAATTTGCTCAATACAAACAAAACCTGCCCAACTGGTCAGGATAAAAAAGCCAAGCACATCACACTGGAGAGTTACCTATGTTGAAGAAAGCGTCCGGCGTATTGGCGATGGTCATCGCCATGTCCGCCAGCGGGTTTGCCGCAGCAGCCGACAAAGTTACCTATCAGCTGGACTGGCTGCCGGGTGGCGACAAGGCCCCGGTCTATGCCGGTATCCAGCAGGGCTTCTTTGCCGACGAAGGGCTGGAAGTCACTGTGGCCAGCGGCCGTGGTTCTACCGACGCCATCACCAAAATCGCTACCGGTCAGGCTGATATCGGCAGCGCCGACATCGGCGCCCTGATGGCAGCCCGCGCGCAGGATACCGTGCCGGTCAGCGCCGTCTACATGATCTTCAACCAGGGTCCGCACGCCTTCTTCTCGCTGTCTGACTCCGGCATCGAGAGCTTCAGCGACATCGCTGGCAAAAAGGTCGCAACCTCACCGTTCACCTCCTCCAACGCGTTTCTGCCGCTGGTGCTGGAAGCCAACGACATGCCGGGCGACGCCGTCAGCCTGACCAAGTCTGATCCGGGCGCACTGGGCCCGATGCTGGTCACCGGCAACACCGACGCCATCATCGCCTGGGTCACCAACATCGCGCTGTTCAAGCAGCAGGCTGCGGCCGCTGGCAAAGACATCAACGTGATCCGCTGGTCTGACGCCGGCCTGTCGCTGTACAGCTCTGCTGTGGTTGCTGCCGACAAGTTCCTGAGCGAGCGCCCGGACGTGGCCCAGCGCTTCATGCGTGCCTATGACAAGTCGCTGCGCTTCACCCACGAGCATCCGGAACTGGCTGCTGCCGACCTGCACACCATGGTGCCGGAAGTAGACGCTGCGGTTGCCACCGCGCAGATCGGCGACTCCATGCCGCTGACCTTCAACGAGATCACCGAAGCGGACGGTCTGGGTGCCATGACACCCGAGCGTATCGCCACCACCTGGGACTGGGTTGCCCGCGCCAATGAACTGAGCGTGGACTCGCTGGACCCGGAAACCATTGTCAATCGCGACTTCATGCCGGTAGCGGAGTAACCCATGGAGCACACTAGCGAACGCGCTTTCGTGCGGATGACCGGCGTAGGGCATCGTTACGATCCCACGCCCGGCAGTCCGATGGCGGTGCAAGGCATCGACCTCGACATCCATCGCCACGAGTTTGTGGCGGTGGTCGGCCCCTCCGGCTGCGGCAAGTCAACCTTGCTGCGGATGGTCTCGGGCCTGCTGATTCCAAGCGACGGCGAGGTCAGCGTATTCGGTAAGCAGGTAAACGGCCCCCGTGACGACGTTGGCATCGTGTTTCAAAAGCCGACCCTGCTGCCGTGGCTGACCGTTCGCAAGAATGTGCTGTTTCCGCTCAAGCATAAATTTGGCCGCTATGGCGCCGCTGATGAAAAGCGCGCCGATGAACTGCTGGCCATGGCGGGGCTGGAAGCCTTTGCCGAGAAGATGCCGGACGAGCTGTCCGGCGGTATGCAGCAACGGGTCGGTATTGTCCGTGCGCTGCTGCTCAACCCCGATATTCTGCTGATGGACGAGCCGTTCTCGGCACTGGATGCCATGACCCGTGAGCAGATCGGCTTCGATCTGCTGAAAATCTGGGATGAAAATCCAAAAACCGTGCTGTTCATCACCCACTCGATCTCCGAGGCCGTGCTGCTCGCCGACCGCGTACTGGTGATGAGCAAACGCCCGGGCAGCGTGCTGGACCTGATCGAAGTCGATCTGCCCCGCCCGCGCAGCTCGGACACCATCAAGCATGCCCGTTTCAGTGAGCTGACTGACCGCATAAGGAAGCATATCTATGAGCCAGAAGCCCACTGACGCCGCAGCGCGTCGCGCGCTGCTGTTGAACCTGTCGCCGTGGCTGTTCTTTATCGGCCTGATCGTGCTCTGGGAGCTGGTCTGCCGCGTGTTTGAGCTGCCGACCTATGTGCTGCCGGCACCGAGCGAAATCGGCAAGGCGTTCTTCGATGTCGAGTTCAGCCGCTGGATGATGCACCTGTGGGCCACGCTGCGCGTTGCGCTGATGGGCTTTGCGCTGTCGATCGTGATCAGCATTCCGCTGGCCATTGCGATGATGCGCTCGGAGTTTCTCTCGCGCACCCTGTACCCGATGCTGGTGGTCGTGCAATCCACGCCGGTGGTTGCCGTTGCGCCGCTGATCATCGTGATGATGGGCTCGGACGACCCGTCGCGCGTGCTGATCACCTGCCTGCTGACCTTCTTCCCGCTGGTGGTGTCGACCGCAACCGGGATCAACGAGACGCCAGCCGAGCTGATCGAGCTGAGCCGCTCGCTGGATGCGCCGACCCGCCGCGAAACCTGGCAGATCCGCATTCCGTATGCGATCCCGCATATCTTCAGTGGCCTCAAGGTGGCAATCACCCTGGCGATCATCGGCGCGGTGGTGGCGGAGTTTGTCGCGGCTGAAGAAGGGCTGGGCTACTTCATTCAGTTCTCGACCTCGTTCTTCAAGATTCCGCAGGCCTTTGCCGGTCTGTTCTTCCTCGCCATTGTCAGCCTGCTGCTGTTCAAGTCGGTGCAATGGACCCAACAGATCTTCTTCGCCTGGAGTCTGCCGAAGAAGAAGTAATCCCTTACCGGCGGCCTGCGCGCCGCCGGACCTCAAGCTGTAAGCAAGGACACTTTTGTGAGTCATACCGAACGCGATATCCACTTTCTGCGTGAAAGCTTCCGGCTGGCTGAAGAAGCCGGCAAGCAAGGCATCCACCCGTTCGCGGCCATCCTGGTCGACGCCGACGGAACCGTGCTGATGGAACAGCTGAACGCCTTTCTGCCCGATCACGACATGACTGGCCACGCCGAGCGGGTACTGATGACCCGCGCCAATACCACCTACAGCCCAGAAGTACTGGCCGGCTGCACCATGTATACCAGCGCCGAGCCCTGCGCCATGTGCTCCGGTGCGGTCTACTGGGCCGGCGTGGGCCGCGTAGTCTACGGCGCCAGCGAAAAGCGCCTTAAAGACATGACCGGCAACCACCCGGAAAACCCGACGCTGGATCTGCCGTGCCGCACGGTGTTCGAGGCTGGCCAGCGCAAGGTCGAGGTCGTTGGCCCGCTGCTGGAAGAAGAGTCTATCCGCGTCCACGAAGAGTTCTGGAAAGACTGATTCAAGGGGCTGCCGGCGCCTCGCCCTGAGCCGCCCACAACGCAGCCCACCATCTCCCCCTGACCGTCGCCCGTCCGCAGGCCTAGGGAAGCACTGATCAATTCCACATGCCCTCTGGCGTTCAGGCTGGGCT
>CEVI01085120.1_pt1 | contig 32615 bp, 33 predicted proteins | sample 531471 | NCBI WGS metagenome assembly CEVI01 (sample SAMEA2623513, study PRJEB7988) | marine metagenome | isolation source: saline water (ENVO:00002010), including
TGCTGCGTTGCGCTGCTTGCCAATAGAACCACTATTGGCTGCACATCCCGCCTTGCATCTGCACGCTTGAGCACTCGCAGAAGGCGTGTGGAATTGATCAGCGCTTCCCTAGTCTGTGTGCCCTGGAAGATCGCCTGCGGTCAGTGCGCCCAGTGCCTGCGCGGGCTGTCTACCGCCTGCACAGCGGTGCAGAAATACGCGGCCTATGGCGTGCCCGCCGGCGGGCATTGGGGTGGTTTGTTTTCCGAGGAGGTCTACGTGCCCTTTGCCGATGCCATGCTGGTACCACTGCCAGAGGGCACCAACCCGCTCGCGGTGGCCAGCGCCAGCGACAATCTGACCGACGCCTGGGTCGCCGCCAGCACACCGATCAAACGGTATACCGATGCCCACGTTCTGGTGGTCGGCGGTACCGAAAGCCTCGGCGTGCTGGCCGTGCAAATGGCACGCGCCGCCGGCGCCGGCCAGGTCGACTATCTGGATACCGATGATTACCGCCGGGCGCTGGCCGAGCTGTGCGGTGCCAATGTAGAGATTGGCGCACACAGCACGCTGGATGAACGCTATGACGTGGTCGTTGCCGCGACCCGTGATGAGCAGGCGCTGAACCGCGGCCTGTTGGGGCTCGCGCCCGGTGGACACTGCTCCTGCATCGGCATCATGTTCGAGCCACCACGCATCCCGCTGTTCGGCATGTACATGCGCAACGTGACCATGTCGGTCGGGGCCTGCAACGTGCGCCCGCACATTCCCAAAGTACTGGAATTAGTGAACAGCCAGCAGTGCGACCCGATGCTGGTCTGCCCGCAAGTCGTCGACTGCGATGACGCGCTGCAGGCGCTGATTCAGCCCACAGCCAAATGCATCATGGTGCGCGAGCGCGTCACCACATCCCCGCAAACCTGAACCGGACATTCGCCATGAAACTGCTGTACGCACAACCCTCTCCCTTCGCTCGCAAAGTCCGTGTCCTGGCCTTTGAGCTGGGGCTGCATGAACAACTGGAGCTGACACCAGTCGCCGTGCTGCCGACCAATGAAAACACCGAAGTCACCGCCCACAACCCGCTGGGCAAGATCCCGGTCCTGCTGACCGATGACGGCGAAGCGCTGTATGACAGCCGGGTGATCTGCGCCTACCTGCAGCAGCTCGTATCCGGCAGCAGCCCGGTTGCCAGCAGTGCGCACTGGCAGCAACAAACGCTGATCGCCATGGCAGACGGCGTGATGGAGGCCACGCTGAGCATCCGCTACGAACAGGCGATTCGCCCGGCCGACAAACAATGGCCAGCCTGGACAGACGGGCAGCTGGAGAAGATCAAGCGAGCGCTGGCCGTTCTGGATAGCAGCAACGCGCTCGGCCAGTCCGAGTTCACAGCAACCCAGGTGGGCATCGGCTGCGCCCTTGGCTATCTGGATTTTCGCCTGCCAGATCTGGGCTGGCGCAGCCAGTTCCCGGCACTGGCCGCGTTTTACGCAGACTTTTCCCAACGCCCATCCATGCTCACCACACAGCCGGCCTGATTCCGCCAACTACCGCCAAAGGACAATGCCATGACTACCCCAATACCGTCTGCACTGCAGATCATGCAAGACCTTGCCGCCCGGCGCGCCAGCGGCTCGCCGATCGGCGAAACCATGGGCCTGATCGCCACAGCCGCAGAGCACGGCAAGGTTGTACTGCAGGCCACGCCAGACCAGCGTCACCTCAACCCGGCAGGTGCGGTTCACGGCGGTTTTGCAGCCACCTGTCTGGACGGCGCGGCGGCGCTGGCGCTGTTTACCACCCTGCCGCTGGACGCGAGCTACTCGACCGTGGATCTGAATGTGAAATACGTACGCCCGCTGACAGCAGGCCAGGCCTACAAGAGTTGCGGCTGGCTGGTCGAACGCACTCGTTCGCTGGCGATCTGTGAGGCGGATATCCGCGATGACGACGGCAAGCTCTACGCCAAGGCCAGCGCAACGCTGATGGTGAAGGAACGCTAGAGCCGGTCCGCCAACGACTGCATGACGGCGTACCAGCCGTGTTGCCCCTCGGCCGATACCCGATTCAGCGCCTCACCGATTGCCTTGCGCTCCCGGTCTGAGGCCTGCTGTTCCACTTCCGCACCCTTGTCGGTAAGGGTCAGCAATTTGAAACGGTGGCGCTGCGGGTCACGCGCATGCAGCACCAGGCCGTCGTTCTGCAGCTGGGTCAGCGGCCGGTGCAACGCCTGCTTGCTGATGCCTAGGGTGTCGGCAAGCGCTCCCACCGTAATGTTCTCTGCACGGGCAATCACGTACAGCACCCGGTGGTGCACCCGCGACAAGCCAAGCTGCGCAAGATAGCGGTCAGCCTCGACCGTCAGCCCGCGGAAACCGAAGTGCAACAGCTCCAGCGCCTTGTCCAGCTCATGCAATGGCGACATGGAAACCGCCGCCGCGTTGCCCTTACGTTGAATAACCATGAAATCGCCTGATAGAAGAAATAGCGCCACGGCGGCACGCCCGCCTCTCAGTCGCGGCCCGTTCTATTATGCTTGGCCGAAGCATTGCAGCCCCGCAATCAAGGGACTCTGGGTAGCAGCGCAACACGACACCTCTCATAAAGACTTATGGCGCTCCCGCCAAATCGCTATACTCGCCGCCCCACATCCGGAGAGAGCGCCATGAGCAAGCAAGACGAGCAACGTCTGAACGATGCGAACACCGAGCAACCGGTTACGCCGTCAGCAACCGGTCTCGGTGCCCTCTTTGCTGCAGCCGGCAAGCAGGCCGGTAAAGCCAACGCCCCCAAGCAGGGTAAAGCCGGCTTTGACCCGCACACCAAGCGCGTGCACATGCCGCCCCGCGGCACACGTCGCTCGATGGGCAAGCGCTGAGCAATCAGCGCCTGCCAGCGCTACAACGGCAGAGCAAAATGGAAGCTGGCGCCCTCGCCGGGCCGTGAGGTCACACCGATGTGCCCACCGTGCAGCTGCACGACCTCCTTGCACAGCGCCAGGCCAAGGCCGGCACCGCCCTTCTTGCCGCCCCCCTGAACAAAGGGCTCAAACACACGAATCTGCTGGCTGTAGGGGATGCCCTCACCGGTATCGGTGACGGCGAATACAATCCGCTTGCCATTACGCTGCACCGATACCGTAATACTGCCGCCCACGTCACTGTGCCGCAACGCGTTGCCTACCAGGTTGTCCAGCACCCGCTCCAGCTGCAGGCGGTCAAGCCGTGCAACCGCCACTTCCTCATCAATTTCTTCGTGCATGCTGATGCCCTGCTGCTGCGCTTGGGCCTCGAAACGTGAAACCACCGCCCGTACCAACTCGCGCGGATCGCAAGGCTCAAGCTCAAGCTTCTGCAAGCCATTCTGATAGCGCGAGAAGTTGAGCAGGTCGTTGATCAAATCCACCAGCCGGCGCATTTCTTCATCGACGGTGTCGAACAGATCCTGCTCGCGACTGCCCGGCATGAACTCAAGGCGTTCCTGCAACAGGGCAAAGGCCATGTGCATGCCGGTCACCGGCGTGCGCAGCTCGTGGGAGGCACGCAACACAAACTCCCGCCGTACCCGCTCGAAGGCCCGTTGATCGGTAACATCACGCAGCACCATCACCGCACCCTGCACCCAGCTGTCGTTGCGCACCACCGGGGTCAGGCTGTAGTCCAGCAGGCGCGTCTCACCCGACACCTGAACAGCCAGGTCTTCCTGCTCGCTGCTAAAGGCGTTGCCGGCCAGCACTTCACGCACCTGCTCATCCAGCTCCGGGCGGCCCATGGCCATCCCCAGCGACTGGCCCAACTCGCGCGCGTCCCAGTTGAGCTGGCGCCGTGCAACCGGGTTGAAGTGGTCCACCTCACCGTGCTGATCAAGAATCAACAAGCCGTCATCAATACTGTCGAGTACCGCCTGCAAACGCCGCTGCTCCGACTGCAGAGCCTCCAGATCGGTACTCTTGAACTGACGCAGTGCCTCGGCCATGGCACCAAAACGGCGGCTGAGCGCCGCCACCTCGTTGACTGGCGAGAGCGGCAACATCACGTTGAAGTCGCCTTGACCAATACGGTCAGCAGCCTGGGCCAGGCTCTCGATCGGGCGACCAAAGCGCTGGGCAATACTGTGAGCGGTCAGCAGGCCCAGCAGCAGCACGGCCAAGCCAATCAGGCCCAGCAGTATGGCAATCAACCAGGCGCGCTGGTGGGCTGCGGTTTCAGCGGCTTCGACATATTCGAGGTAGCGGTTCTGCACCTCATTGATACGGTCACGCATGGCCGCCACATTGAGGCTGAGTGTGCTGTCGGAAAGCAGGTCTCGGCGCAGCGAGGTCGGACGCTTGAGCACCTGGTCATAGACCGAATACGCGCGCCTGATCTCTTCAATGGCCTGCCGGTCGTCATCGGTTCTGGCCTGCTCGCCGGCCTCTGTCAGCCACTCCTTGAATATCCGGTCTGACTCCTTGAGCGCGGCAGAATCAAAGTCTTCGGCCAGCAGCATGGTGACCTGACGTCCGATTTCCTGACGCATGCCCATGGTTGCCTTGAGGATGCCGATGTTGCTGCTGACACTCAGACTCTGTGACTGCGTGAGGCTTAGTACGCCAACCATCCCTACCAGCAAGCCGACCAGAGCAACTGTCAGCAGCGCACTGCTGCTGAAAAACAGCTGGCTGCGCAGCTTCATAGGCCGAACTGCTTACGCTTGCGATACAGGGTAGAGGCGTCAATCCCCAGGGTACGGGCCGCCTGCTCCAGTGTCGGGCTGGAGGCCAGCACGGCTGCGATATGCGCCTTCTCCAGCTCATCCAGACTCAGGCTTGCGCCCACCCGCGGCGCGGCGTTGTCTTCCGGTTCGGCGCCCAGGCCCAGGTGCGCCACATCCACCCGTTCTTCATTGCAGATGATGCTGGCCCGCTCGATAACGTTGCGCAGTTCACGGATGTTGCCGGGCCAGCCGTGGTTGAGCAGCGCGTTCTGTGCGGCTTCGCTGAACCCGCGCGCCGGCCGGGCATACTCCTTGACGAAGCCGGCCAGAAAGCGATCGGCCAGGGTGAGGATATCGTCGGTACGCTCGCGCAGCGGAGGCAAGGTCAGGGTAATTACGTTGAGGCGATAGAGCAGGTCTTCGCGAAAGCGCCCTTCCTTAGCCATCTCGGTCAGGTCGAGGTTGGTTGCCGCCAGAATGCGGACATCCGCGCGGCGCGTTACCGGGTCGCCGACGCGCTCGTATTCCTTGTCTTGAATAAAGCGCAGCAACTTGGGCTGCAGGGTCAGCGGAAAGTCGCCGATCTCGTCCAGAAACAGGGTGCCGCCGTCGGCCTGGCTGACACGCCCCAAGGTGCTCTCGCTGGCACCGGTAAAGGCGCCCTTGGTGTGACCGAACAGCTCACTTTCCATCAGCTCGGCATTGAGTGACGGACAGTTGATGGTGACGCATTCCTTCTTGGCCCGGCGGCTCCAGCCGTGAATCAGGCGGGCCAGCTCGCCCTTGCCCGTACCCGATTCACCCAGAATAAGGATGTTGGCGTCGGTACCGGCGACCTGACGCGCGGTTTCCAGCACCGCCATCATCGCAGGGCTCTGCGAATCGCCGCTGACGCGGGTCTGGCGCACCTCTTCTTCCAAGGTTTCCAGCCGCGCAGCCATCTGCCGTGCTTCAAGCTGCTTGGCCGCGGACATGCGCAACTGGTCGGGGCTGCAGGGTTTGACCAGATAATCGGCGGCGCCGGCCTGCATGGCGTCGACCGCGGTATCCACTGCCGAGTGGGCCGTCACCATTACCACTCGCATCCAGGGCGCGATGGTTCGCATGCGCGCCATCACATCCAGGCCGTTCTCCTCACCCAGGCGCAGGTCCAGAAAGCACAGATCAAACACCTGACTGTGCAAAACAGACTCGGCCTGCATGCCATTACTGGCGGTTGCAACCAGATAACCCTCGTCTTCGAGGCAGTAACGGAAGGTACGCAAAATTGCTGGCTCGTCATCAACCAGCAAGATCCGTCCATTGCTTTGAGTTGCATCCATAAGGGTTGTCTTCTCCGGGCGCTGATCCCACCGCAAGGCAGTCGTGCAAAATGCATGGCCCACCGGGAGGCATCTTGCAAACTGCATGCAAGGCAATCTGCTAAAACTTTATAAGTTATTGATTTTTATTGAATTAAAAACTGGAAAAACCCTGGCACGACGCTTGCTCTAGTACTACTACAAACCAGAAAAAGGCGAGCCACAAGCCAACCTTTATACGGATATTGACTGGAGAAACCGTCATGCGCAGCGCCAAACCCATCGCACTGCTTAGCCTGTCCACCGCCCTGTTCTGCTCACTGTCAATGAGCACCCAGGCACACGAGCCGGCCCTAAGCATGGAGCCACACCAGGCCACGATAGTTCAATCTGCAGACGACAGCAGCATCGTCAGTACTCTGCAGTCACGGTTGACTTGGCATGGTAACACGTCCGGCATCGACATCCGTGTGGACAGCAACGAGGGTGTTGTAAGGCTAAGTGGCGTGGTGCCCGAGCGCGGCGACAAGCGTGTTGCGGTAGCAACCGCCCTGCATACGCCAGGCGTTGTCAGCGTAGACGCGAGTCAACTGCATGTAGGACGAACTCAGACGGTAAACGAAGCACGCTGGAGAAACCCAACACTCCAAGCCGCCAACCGACTGCAGCTGTAATGCGATAAGAAGGAAAGGAAAAAATCATGCCTCTGGAGCCCAAACCTGCGATTTACTTTCATATAATGGAAGCCACTCGACCTGGAGCTTTCGATAACCAGCTAACTGAGCGTTTTACCGCCGTACCGAGGAGATCCCCCATGTACAACTGGGCCATCGCCTTTATTGTCATGTCGCTTGCCGCCGCCGTATTTGCCCTGGGTGGCTTCGGCGCCCCCTACGACCAGTTGGGCGCACTGCTTAGCCCGCTGTTTCTGGCGCTGTCTGTGGTGTCTGCCGTAATGGGCAAGCGCACCCGCCACCGCCAGTAACCCCGTTGACGGCATCAGCGGACACGACACTCCCGACATTCCAGCAGTTGCCCCGCGAGCTGCTGCCACTGGCCAACCGCTTCTACCGCAGCCACCATCGCGGCATGAAGGCTAACGGCCAACAGCAGATTTGGGTGCTGCGCGCCCCCGACATCTGCGCCTGCCTGTGCCTGCAACCCGTTGAAACGGGTCACTGGCTGACCGCCTTGCTAGTAGCACCTTCACTTCGCACCAAGGGTTTGGGCAGCCTGCTGCTAAGACAGGTACGCGGTGAAGTCGCCGGTCCCATATGGCTGTTTTGCGCCCCGTCCCTAACCTCCTTTTACCAGCGCAGCGGCTATGAACCTGCTGCGCAGCTACATGAATCACTCAACTCGCGCCTGCAGCGCTATCAGCGCAGCAGGTCGCTGGTAGCCCTTGTGAGCCTGCCGAGCTGAGCCATTTCGGCCCCACAGTGGCAGCCTGCCACCAAATGCACCACCGGCCCTTAAACTGCGCACCACAAAAGTGCGCAAGCAACGTAACCACCTGCCCCTGAACGACCACCACTCACGCAATAACAACGTAAGCAATTGATTTAAATAAAAAATAAAAAACTGGCAAGCTAAATGCTATGTGAGCAATGCCAACGCACTTAAATTAAAAACCTACGGGGTATTACGTGATGATGAAGAAAATCGCAGTTGCCGTTGCTACCGCCAGCACGCTCTCTTTTGCAAACATGGCACACGCCGAAGCCTTTGACACCGCCATGGGCGAGTTTGACGTCAGCATGACTGCCACCCTGGCAACCGACTACATCTGGCGCGGCCAGTCGCAAACCGACGGCGCCGGCGCCATCCAGGGCAGCCTGGATATCGCTCACGAAAGCGGCCTGTACATTGGCGCCTGGGCATCCAACGTCGACTCCGCCGACTTTGGCGGCTCCAGCGTCGAAATCGACTACTACGCCGGTTACGGCGGAAGCATCACCGACGACATCAGCTACGACCTGTCCTGGACTACTTATACCTACCCGAAGAACAGCTCCATCGATGTTGAAGAAGCTCTGGCCAGCATCAGCCTCTACGGCCTGACCCTGGGCGCCAAATACGCGTACGACCCGCAGAGCGCACTGTACACCTACGTAGGCTATGACTTCTCCCTGCCCTACGACGTGGGCCTGGGCCTGCACTACGGTCTGACCGACACCAAAGATCCGCTGAATGGCGTTGATGGTGACGAAGAATACGGCGACTGGGCCGTTACCCTGAGCAAAACCGTTCTGGGTCTGGACGTAGCTCTGATGTACAGCGACACCGACCTGGGCAACGACTGCGCCTACTCCAGCCAGGATTCCTGTGACTCCAACGTCACCCTGTCGGTCTCCAAAACCCTGTAATACCCGGCCCGGGCTAGCACCTCCCCATCAGGAGCTGTGCCCGGGTTGCTGTTCCGTCAGCATTGCACCGCCCCTTTCGCGCTGTTCCACGGCAGCTCGAAAGCGGCGGTTTTTTTTGCTTACGCGCAACAGGTCGGGGCTGCTTCAGAGCGGCGCGTTATTGAGAGCGCTGATTGTGAGGGCTACCCAAGCTGACGCGCCAGGGCGCGCGGGCGCCTTTGGCTTTATCCGCCCGGACAAGGCACAAAAAAACCGGCCATAGGCCGGTTTTTCGTCATGCGCTCTTGCTAGGCGCGCGGCAAGGTAACGCCGCGCTGGCCCTGATACTTGCCACCGCGATCACGGTAGGAAGTTTCGCAGGACTCGTCGGATTCAAAGAACAGCATCTGAGCCACACCTTCGTTGGCGTAGATCTTGGCCGGCAGGTTGGTGGTGTTGGAAAACTCCAGAGTCACATGCCCTTCCCACTCCGGCTCCAGCGGCGTGACGTTGACGATGATGCCGCAACGCGCGTAGGTGCTCTTGCCCAGGCAAATGGTCAATACATTGCGCGGAATGCGGAAGTACTCGACGGTGCGGGCAAGCGCGAAGGAGTTCGGCGGGATGATGCAAACATCACTCTGAATGTCGACAAAGCTCTTGTCGTCAAAGTTTTTCGGGTCAACGATCGCCGAGTGGATATTGGTGAATACCTTGAACTCGTCGGCGCAGCGCACATCGTAGCCATAGCTCGACACCCCGTAGGAAATGACACGCTCGCCCTCGGCACCGCGAATCTGGCGCTCGACAAAGGGTTCGATCATCCCCTGTTCCTGGGACATGGTGCGGATCCAGCGGTCGGATTTGATGCTCATGGCGGGTCCTGAGTGATGTGTACGAAAACGAGCCAGCATGTTACCGGGTTATAGGCAATGACAAAAGACCGCCATCAGTCGTCGCTGATGCTGATCTGCGGCATGTCACCGCCACCGTTCAAGGCAACAATCCGCGCAGCGGCGTGACGAGCCATATCCTGATAGACCATGCTGATCTGGCACTCCGGCTCGGCAACCACCGTCGGCTTACCGCCATCGGCCTGCTCTCGGATCATCATTGACAGAGGCATGGAGCCCAGCAGCTCGACATTGTATTGCGCCGCCAAGCGCTCACCACCGCCCTCGCCAAACAGGTGTTCGGCGTGCCCGCAGTTGGAGCAAATGTGAATGGCCATATTCTCCACCACCCCCAGCACCGGAATGTTCACCTTCTCGAACATGCCGATGCCTTTCTTGGCATCCAGCAGTGCCAGATCCTGCGGCGTGGTGACGATCACCGCGCCCGTTACCGGCACCTTCTGGGCCAGGGTGAGCTGGATGTCACCGGTGCCCGGCGGCATGTCTACCACCAGGTAGTCCAGGTCATCCCAGGCGGTCTGCGTGAGCAATTGCATCAGCGCACCGGACACCATCGGGCCACGCCAGACCACCGGCGTGTTGTCATCCACCAGAAACGCCATGGACATGACCTGAATGCCGTGGGCGCGCGGCGGCACAAACCACTTGCCTTCGCGGGTTTCCGGCCGCGTGCCTTCGGGCAGGCCCAGCATCAGGCCCATGCTGGGGCCATAAATGTCGGCATCCAGCACACCGACCTTGGCGCCCTCTCGCGCCAGTGCCAAGGCCAGGTTGGCAGCCGTGGTGGACTTACCCACCCCGCCCTTGCCAGAGGCCACAGCAATCACGTTTTTGACGTTGGCCAGTGCCGCGACCTGCCCCTGCACCGCGCCTGCTTCAATTTCGCAGCGCACGCTGACCTTGGCCGAGGTCACGCCATCAACATTCTCTACCGCCATTTGCAGCATCTGCGCAATGCCGCCCACCAGGCTACCGGCCGCATACCCAAGCACCAGCTCCGCCTCAACCTGCCCGCCGCTGATCTCCAGACGGCGCAGGCAGCCGCAACTCAGCAGGTCGGTTTTCAGGTAGGGGTCCTGGTATTGAGCCAGAGCCTGTTCAACGGCAGCGCGATCTAGGGTCGACATGACGGAGTTCCGAACAAGATAAAGAGGACGCTATGCTACCGAGCAGCACAGCCCAACGCAAAGCGGCCCGCCGGTAGGCCGGCGGGCCGCTGCTTACAACGTGGTAACGCGATGGATCAGGCGGCGTCGGCTTGCGGCTCGGCGTCGGCCTCTTCAGCCTCCTCGCTCGACTCCTGCTCAGCCGGCGCTACCTTGGCGGCATCGGCCTGCTCAACCTGCTCGATCAGGGTGTTCATCAGGCGAGTTCCGCGCTCACCCACCATCTCGGCGAACACGTCGCGTACCGGCAGACTACGCTCGCGGAAGGCTTCACGCTCTTCGGCGGTGAGGTACACCAGCTCGATGTCGCTGTTCTCGGTGATGATATCCAGACGCTCGGTGTTCAGGCGGGTCTGCACGTCGTGAATCCACGGCACCAGCTCAACCACCGCTTCTTCGACAACATCCTTACGCTCCTGACTCAGGCCGTCATACCACTCGCTGTTAGCCATGAAGGTGGCGATAAACTGCGCCTGATTGGCAAAGATCAGGTAGTCCTGAACCTTGTAGAAGTCCATCTCCTGGTGAGCAAATACCGGCTGGATGTTGCCGTCCAGCTGGCCCAGCTGCATGCCGCTGAACAGCTCACCGTATTCCATGGTGGTCGGGTCGGCGCCGTAGGCGCTGTAGGTTTCGCGCAGCAGGCGGTTATCCATGGTGCGGATCGCCAGGCCGTCAAAATCCTCAGGGGTGCGGACCGCCTTGTTGGCACTCCAGACCTGCCAGCCTTCCGGCACGATGGCGAGCGGCTGCAGGCCGCGATCACGGTAGGAGGCAACCAGATCCTCGTTCTTGCGGAAGGCCGGGTCGTTGAGGATCTCGGTGTTGGTCTTCTCGTCATCGGTCAGCACAAAGTTCAGGCTGAACAGCTGCGACTCGGGGACGGTACCGCCCAGAAAGCCGGAGCCGAAGGCAAACTGCACTGCACCGGACTGCACCTGATCGTAGATGTCGGTCAGGCCGCCCAACTGGCCGTAGGGGTAGAGTTTGACCTCAACCGCGCCGTCGGTCTTTTCCTTGATCAGCTCGGCGAACTTGGCGCCGTATTCGTATTGCACACTGCCATCAATCTCTTCCAGGGCAAAACCCCATGTTTCGGTTTCTACTTCGGCAGCCGCGGTCGGCTCCTCCGCTGCAGGGGTGGTATTCGATGCCGTCGGTTCTTCCTCGGACCCGCACGCTGCCAGCATGATCGCTGCTGCACCAATACATCCATTGCGCCAATTCATGGAACACTCCTTATCAACTGTTCTGGATTCCTCACGAACCTTAACACAGCACAACCGCATGTCCACGCCGTGCAAAAGGCTTTTATATGGGTTAAGGTCAAAAAAGGCGCCGAAACTACGGACCAGATCGCATTCTGACTGCAGCGCCCAAATTGCGACGTTTGCAGAACCAGTCAGCGTAATTGAGGTCCGATCGGTCAGACCGGAGACGACAGCCACACAGGACACATTGCATGCCCCAGCCAGCCGAGCCGTCGGCAAGCCACACGAGCGGCTCCTTGCTGCTACGTCTGCTGGGCGCGGTAGACCGCGTTACCGAGTGGGTAGAAAAAATCATTCTGGGCAGCAGCGTGCTGTTTCTGGCCGGGTTGCTGATCGTGCACGTTCTGGGCAGGCAACTGTTCGGCAACGGTGTCACCGGCCAGGTTGAGCTCACCCAGATAAGCCTGGTCATCATGACCTTCTCGGGGCTTGGCTACGCTGTGCGGCGCGCGCGCCACATCAGCATGTCCGCCTTCTCCGACCAGCTCAGCGGCACGCCGCGCAAGGCGCTGATCATCTTTATTGCCCTGGGCACCGCCGCCCTGATGTTCTATCTGGCCTGGCACGCTGGCGACTATGTCCTCAGCATCCATGACCGTGGCCGCACCTCCTCCGCCCTGCAGATTCCGCTGTGGATTCCCTACCTCGCGGCCCCCGTCGGCTTTGTGCTGGCCGGCATCCAGTTTGTGCTCACCGCCGTGCGCAACCTGACCTCACGCGAGACCTACCGCTCCTTCTCCGAGAAGGACGAATACGACGCCATTCCAGACGACGGCGCGCTCTGACCAAGGCTACGGACCCATGCTTACCCTGACCTTCATTACCATGATCGTGCTGCTGGCATTGGGCTTTCCAATGATGGTGCCGCTGCTGGTCGCCGCGCTGATGCTGCTGTTTCTGGTCATCGACCTGGGCAACGTCAGCCTGCTGATGGGCCAGATGATCAGCGGCGTGCAGTCTTGGGCACTGGCCGCGGTACCCCTGTTCATCTTCGCCGCCGACCTGATGACCCGCGGCCACACAGCCAACCGCCTGCTGGACCTGGTGCAAAGTTTTGTCGGCCACCTGCGTGGCGGCCTGCCGATTACCACGGCCGCCAGCTGCACCCTGTTTGGTGCGGTGTCCGGCTCTACCCAGGCAACGGTGGTTGCCATGGGTGGGCCGATGCGTCCAAAGCTGCTGGAGAAAGGCTACTCGGACAAGTTCAGCATTGCCCTGATCATCAACGCCAGTGACATTGCCCTGCTGATTCCGCCGAGCATCGGCATGATCATTTACGGGGTGATCTCCGGCTCGTCGATTGGCGATCTGTTTATCGCAGGCATCCTCCCCGGCCTGCTGATTCTGCTGCTGTTCTCCATCTACTGCTGGGTGGCCTCCATCCGCATGGGCATTGCGCCGGAGCCCAAAAGCGATTGGGCTACGCGCCTGCTGGCCCTGCGCAAGGCGCTGCTGCCGCTCGGCTTTCCGCTGGTCGTGGTTGGCGGCATCTACGGTGGCCTGTTCAGCCCGACCGAAGCAGCCGCCATCGCGGTGCTTTACGCGCTGATTCTGGAGGTTGTCATCCTGCGTGCGGTGAAGCTGCGCGAGTTGTGGGATGTGGCGCTGTCTACCGGACTGATCACGGCCGTAGTGTTCATCCTGGTAGCCGCTGGCAACGCCTTTACCTACGCGATCTCCTTTGCCGGTATTCCGCAGGCCATCCTCGACCCGGTGATTGCCAGCATCGGCGATAACCAGACGGCCGTACTGGCCCTGATCGCCGTGTCGTTTTTCATCGGCTGCATGTTCGTTGACCCCATCGTGGTCATCCTCATCCTCACACCGCTGTTCAAACCTGCGGTCGAAGCCGCCGGCCTGGACCCGGTGCACGTTGGCGTTATCGTCACCCTGCAGGCTGCCATCGGCTCGGCAACGCCACCCTTTGGCTGCGACATCTTTACCGCCATGGCAATCTTCCGCCGCCCCTACTTTGATGTCATTCGCGGCACACCGCCCTTCATATTCATCCTGCTGATAGCCACAGTGTTGCTGATACTCTTTCCCGAGATATCGCTATGGCTGCCTTCGCTCGCCCAAGACTGATTACAAAACGCCATCAAAGATGGCGTTTTTGTCCTATCGAATTCTCGAGTCAGCGCCGATATTCTGACCGTTAACGGACTATTTGCTTTTTTGCCTCAGCCCATCGGGGAAGCGCATACCGTTACAACAACAATTAACGCGCCCAGGAGGCACCCATGATGTCAGAGCAACACGCCGAGGCGCTTGCGCCCGCAGCCAAGCCCGTCCTCGCCCGCGGCCGGCTCGCACTTGCCGGACTGATCATCTGCGAACTCTTTCTATTTGCTGCCATCCTGCTCAGCACAACTGGGGTTCTGTTCTGGGCAGCGCTCGCCATGCTGGTCCCGACACTGGCCTTTACCTGGCAACTGCAAGGCGGAGCCGGCAGCAGCAACGCGCTGGAAGCCAGCCTGCAACGCGTCAACGGCAAGCAGATAGATCTGCGCCTGGGTAATGAAAAACACAGCGATGACCCCGCCGTTCAGGAGTACGCCAAACTCAACGAACGCCTGCGCGCCATCATGCTGGAGCTGCAGGAGAACAGCCTGGGCACTGCGCTGGCCTCGGCCAACAGCCGCCTGCTGGCAGAACAGGCAGCGCGGGACGCACAAAGCCAGCAACAGGTCTCCGAGCTGATTTTCCATGCCAGCGAACAAACCACCAGCGCCCTGCAGGACATCTCCCATCGCGCCACCGGCGTGACCGAGGTCAACACCCGTAATCTGGAGTTAGCCCGCCAGTCACGTGAGCAAATGAGCGATGCCCGCAGCAAGATGCAGCAGATCAGCAACGCCATGGGCGGCTTCAAGGACAACGTCAGTGCCCTGAACGACACCTCGGCCAAGATTCGCGACATCCTCACCACGGTGCAGGACTTCTCCGCGCAGACCAACATGCTGGCTCTCAACGCCGCCATTGAAGCCGCCCGTGCCGGCGAGCAGGGTCGCGGCTTTGCCGTAGTAGCCGATGAGGTGCGCAACCTGTCGTTCAAGGTCGGCAACGCCGCCGAGCAGATCAGCCAACTGATGGGCCAGATGAGCGACGCGATGGCCGGCGCAGACGCGCAGACCCTCGACATGCTGGAGCAGACCGAGTCCACCGGCACCGCCGTCAGCAGCGCCGCCGACCAGTTCGATGCCATGGTCGACGACTTCCAGCGCGCCAACGACGATCTGCTGATGGTCAGCAGTGCCCTTGAGGAGCTGACCGCCACCAACGCCGAAACCCTGCAGCACGGCGGCGAAATCCGTGACCTGAGCCTGACCATCAGCCAGCACATGGCCGCATCACACACCCAGGCTGATGCGCTGCGGGACAACACCAACCTGGCGCTACGCTCGCTGGCCGGTTTCCGCCTGGGCGAAGGCCAGCTTGAAGCCGTAACCGAAATGCTGATGGCCCGCCGCAAGGAAATCGAAAGCCGACTCAATGCCCTGGCCGACAACGGCGTTGACCTGTTTGACCAGAATTACACGCCGGTGGCCAATACCAACCCGCCCAAGCACGACGTGCGCTGGGCCGACGCCTTTATCGAGCGCATTCGCCCGCTGCTGGACGAGTGGGACAAGGGCGGCCAGGACGGCATCGTCTACACCGCCGCAGTCAACGAGCGCGGCTACCTGCCGACCAGCCGCAGCGCCTCCTCTCAGCCGCCAACCGGTGACCCGCGCATTGATGCCGCGCGCAGCAACTACAAGCGCTTTGCGGTGACCAACGACACCGACCTGCGCATCATGGCCAGCTGTACTTACCTCAACCTGGGTACCTTTGTACTGCCCGGCACTACCACCGTGGTGTTCGTGCTCTATGTGCCCATCTTTGTGAAAGGCCGCCGCTGGGGCACCATGTCCTCCGCCATCGCCCCGGCAGCGCTGGGGCTCTGACGGCCGCCGCCGAGCTGCAAGCTGCAAGCTGCAAGCTGCAAGCTGCAAGCTGCAAGCTGCAAGCAAGACAGTATGGGCTTTTAGGTTTTAGGTTTTAGCTTGAGGCTTGAAGCTTGAAGCTTCCGCCTTGCCGCTAACGCCCGGCGGCCGTAATAAACGCGGCGGCAACGTCTGCCGCTTCCTCTATGAGTACCTGCTGAGTCCGTCCGCTGGCTTTCAGCGGGCGGAAATCGTGTTCGCCGCTATCCAGCCAGTGCAACTGCAGCGCTGGGTCCAAGGGATAACCAGCCACCTCCTCCGGCTTGCCAAAGGGGTCGCGGGTGCCCTGCACAATCAGCCCCGGGCAGCCGATCTGCTGCAGATGTTCAATACGGGTACGCTCGGGCTTGCCCGGCGGGTGAAACGGATAGCCAAAGCAGATAAAGCCTGCCGCGCCCACCTCTGCAGCGAGCTGACTGGCCACGCGCGCGCCCATCGACTTGCCGCCCAGAAACAAAGGCCCGGAGATCTCTGCGGCCAGTTCACGCATGCATTGCTCCAGCACCGGCATCGGGTTGGGTGGGCGCTTGCGGCCATCCTCCCGACGCGCCGCCATATAGGGAAACTCAAAGCGCACCACCTTGACCCCGCGGGCCGACAGCGCCGCTGCCAGCTGCTCCATAAACGGGCTGTCCATCGGCGCGCCGGCGCCATGGGCCAGCAGCAGCGTCGCCACGGGCTCATCGGCTGGCTGGTCAGTCAGCACTGATTGCATAACACCTTCCTTTATATAGCTACGTACGCTGCGACACGATGTCACATAAACTGCGCCCTGTCGCAGCTTCACATAACCCCGGCGGGGGGCTAGTCTGAACCTTGGCCCGACTTTGTGGTTCACCGACGCGCTAGGGAAGCACTGACTAATTCCACACGCTCTCTGCGAGTGCTCAAGCGTGCAGATGCAAGGCGCGATGTGCAGCCAATAGTGGTTCTATTGGCAAGCAGCGCAACGCAGCAAATGCATGCTTAAGCGCTCGCCCTGCGGGGCGTTCAGGCTGGGCTGCACTCTGCGTTATGATTTCTCGACAGGTCCCGACATGCCTTCGAAATCACGCCTTGATTGCAGCACAGCCTGAACGCCAGAGGGCATGCGGAATTAATCAGTGTTTCCCTGGCGGTGAAACCGTTCGGGCAAGCACCATGAAGTGGCCTTGGCGGGCAGGCTATACAAGAGCAAAAATCTCGCCGTTTCAAGCCTTTGAAGGGCTTTGCGACGCATCCCGACACTGACCTATGTCATTGCAATGCGCGCGGGCTTTCCTCATACTTGCCAGCGCTTTAAACCCTATAAACCAACTGCTATCCGTGGAATCTCGCATGAGCACAGCTACCACTCCGACAGCCTATAACTATAAGGTGGTACGCCAGTTCGCCGTCATGACGGTGGTCTGGGGTATCGTGGGCATGGCCATGGGCGTCTTCATTGCGTCCCAACTGGTCTGGCCTGAACTGAATTTCGGCCTGTCATGGACCAGCTTCGGACGTCTGCGTCCGTTGCACACTAACGCGGTCATCTTCGCCTTTGGCGGATGTGCCCTGTTCGCCACCTCCTACTATGTGGTCCAGCGTACGACGCAGGCCCGCCTGGTATCAGACGGCCTCGCCGCTTTCACCTTCTGGGGCTGGCAAGCGGTTATCGTCCTGGCGGCGATCACCCTGCCGATGGGCCTGACCAGCAGCAAGGAATACGCTGAGCTGGAGTGGCCGATCGACATCCTGATCGCGGTTGTCTGGGTGAGCTACGCGCTGGTGTTCTTTGGCACCATCATGAAGCGCAAGATGAAGCACATCTACGTGGGTAACTGGTTCTTCGGTGGTTTCATCATCACCGTTGCGGTACTGCACATCGTCAACAGCATGGCGATCCCGGTTACCCTGACCAAGTCCTACTCGATGTACTCCGGCGCTACCGATGCCATGGTGCAATGGTGGTACGGCCACAACGCAGTTGGTTTCTTCCTGACCGCCGGCTTCCTGGGCATGATGTACTACTTCGTACCCAAGCAGGCTGAGCGTCCGATCTACTCCTATCGCCTGTCCATCGTGCACTTCTGGGCGCTGATCGCCATCTACATCTGGGCCGGTCCGCACCACCTGCACTACACCGCTCTGCCTGACTGGGCTCAGTCTCTGGGCATGGTGATGTCCCTGATCCTGCTGGCACCCTCCTGGGGCGGCATGATCAACGGCATGATGACCCTGTCCGGCGCCTGGCACAAACTGCGCACCGACCCGATCCTGCGCTTCCTGGTTGTGGCTTTGGCGTTCTACGGCATGTCCACCTTCGAAGGCCCGATGATGGCCATCAAGACCGTCAACGCGCTGTCCCACTACACCGACTGGACCATTGGTCACGTACACGCTGGTGCTCTGGGCTGGGTTGCCATGATCTCCATCGGTTCGCTGTACCACCTGATCCCGAAAGTCTTCGGCCGTGAAGCCATGTACAGCACTCCGCTGATCAACGCTCACTTCTGGCTGGCGACCATCGGCACCGTGCTGTACATCGTTGCCATGTGGGTCAACGGTATCACTCAGGGCCTGATGTGGCGCGCAGTCAACGTTGACGGCACCCCGACCTACTCCTTCGTCGAGGCGCTGGAAGCCAGCCATCCGGGTTACATCGTCCGTGCAATCGGCGGTGCTTTCTTCCTGCTCGGCATGCTGCTGATGGCTTACAACGTATGGCGTACCGTGCGCCACAGCAAAGCGGCTGAAGTTGAAGCCGCCGCCCAGACTGCCTGAGGGATGTGCTAAATGAAATTGCATGAAACAGTAGAAAAAAATCTTGGCCTGATGGTTGTCCTGATGGTTGTTGCCATCAGCTTCGGCGGCCTGGTTCAAATCGTCCCGCTGTTCTTCCAGCCCGAAACCACCGAGCCGGTTGAGGGCCTGCGCCCTTACACCGCGGTTGAGCTGGAAGGCCGCGATATCTACATCCGCGAAGGCTGCGTTGGTTGCCACTCGCAGATGATCCGCCCGTTCCGTGCCGAGACCGAACGCTATGGTCACTACTCGGTTGCCGGTGAAAGCGTCTGGGAACACCCCTTCCTGTGGGGCTCCAAGCGTACCGGTCCGGACCTGGCCCGTGTTGGCGGTCGTTACTCCGACGACTGGCACCGCGCTCACCTGATCAGACCTCAGGACGTGGTGCCGGAATCCAAGATGCCAGCCTTCCCCTGGCTGCAGGAAGGCGTGCTTGATGGCAAGCACACCGCCCGCAAGATGGAAGTGCTGCGTACTCTGGGCGTTCCTTACACCGATGAAGACATCGCCGGTGCTCAGGAAGCAGTCAAGGGCGTATCCGAAATGGATGCTCTGATTGCCTACCTGCAACACCTTGGCACTGTCCTCTCGGACCGGTAAGCAACCATGGATATCAATACTCTCCGAGGCCTTGGCACAGTATTCGCGTTTGTCGCCTTTGTTGGCGTCGTGATCTGGGCCTACAGCGCGTCCAAGAAGAAGGACTTCGATGAGGCAGCCCAGCTGCCCTTCGCGGACGAAGAGGACGACAAGGCCTCCGGTGAGCAGCACAAAGATGCTAGGAGTGACAAGTAATGACTAATTTCTGGAGCGGGTACATTGTTGTCCTGACCCTGACCTGCCTGGGCCTCATCCTCTGGCTGCTGCTGGCGACCCGCAAGGGCCAACGCAAGGAACAGACCGAAGAAACCCTGGGCCATAGCTTTGACGGCATTGAAGAGTTCGACAACCCGCTGCCCCGCTGGTGGTTCGTGCTGTTCATCGGCACCATGGTATTCGGCGCCATCTACCTGTTCCTGTTCCCGGGTCTGGGCAAATGGCCGGGCTATCTGAACTGGACTCAGGAAAGCCAGTACGAAGCAGAAGTGGCCAAGGCCGAAGAAGCCTTTGCCCCGATCTTTGCCAAGTACTCTGCCATGCCGGTAGAAGAAGTTGCCAAAGACCCTGAGGCCGTTGCCATCGGCCAACGTCTGTTTGCCACCAACTGCTCGGTCTGCCACGGCTCCGACGCACGCGGCGCCTTCGGCTTCCCGAACCTGACCGACAACGACTGGCTGTACGGCGGCGAGCCGGAAACCATCAAGACCACCCTGCGTGCAGGTCGTCAGGCAGCTATGCCGGCGTGGCTCGCGGTTATCGGTGAAGATGGCGTTCGCAACGTGTCCGGCTATGTCCGCAGCCTGTCCGGCCTGGAAACCGAGAACGTTGATCTGGCTGCCGGTCAGACCACCTACACCAACACCTGTGCGGTCTGTCACGGCCCGGACGGCAAGGGCAACCAGCAACTGGGTGCGCCCAACCTGACCGACGACATCTGGCTGTATGGCTCCAGCTTCCTGCAGGTTCAGCAGACTGTGCGCTATGGTCGTAACGGCCACATGCCTACACAGGCTCACCTGGGTGAAGACAAGATCCACATGCTGGCCTCCTACGTTTACAGCCTGTCCCACAAAGACGAGCAGTAAGCAGCAGCTGTGGTTGCAGTACCCGACGGGGAGGCCAGTGGCCTCCCCGTTTTATTTGACGCGACTACCTGTCGCATTGTGGCTGCAGACCAAGAGGTCTATTTTCAATATTGAGAAAGTGCGCGTCTTGCATCGCGCATCAGCTTAGCGGCAAAGATTGTCCCTATGAGAGGCCAGTCGCCGTGTACCCCTTCCGCCTGATAGGGTTAGCCTGACCATGAGTAAAATCCCCGTCCAAGATGTAACGCCCAAGGTCGAAACCTACGACCTCTACGCCAAGCGCCAGAAAATCCAGACCCGCTCCTACAAGGGGCTATTCATGAATGTACGTCTGGCCGGCGTTGCAGTGCTGTTTCTGTTGTACTTCGGCACGGTCTGGTTACCGTGGGGCGACCGCCAGGCGGTACTCTGGGATCTGCCGGCCCGCCAATTCCACATCTTCGGCGCAACCTTCCAGCCCCAGGACTTCTTCCTGCTGTCCTTTCTGCTGATCATCTGCGCCTTTGGGCTGTTCTTTATTACCGTGTTCGCCGGCCGGGTATGGTGCGGCTACACCTGCCCCCAGACGGTCTGGACCTGGATTTTCATGTGGGCAGAGCGCATCACCGAAGGTGAGCGTAATGCACGCATCAAGCTCGACAAGGCGCCCATGAGCGTCAACAAGTTCCTGCGCCGCAGCGCCAAGCACGCCATCTGGCTGGTCGTCTCAGTGCTGACCGCCATTACCTTTGTCGGCTACTTCACGCCCATTCGCGGGCTGGTAGCAGACCTGTTCACCCTGCAGATTGCCGGCTGGGCCGCGTTCTGGGTGTTCTTCTTTACCGCCGCCACCTATATCAACGCTGGCTGGCTGCGCGAGCAGGTGTGCTTTCACATGTGCCCCTACGCACGCTTCCAGAGCGTCATGTTCGACGCTGACACCCTGATCGTGTCCTATGACGCCAAACGCGGCGAGCCGCGTGGCGCCCGTAAAAAAGGCGTCGACCCGGCTGAGGTCGGCAAGGGCGATTGCATCGACTGTAACATCTGCGTGCAAGTGTGCCCGACCGGCATCGATATCCGTCACGGGCTGCAGTACGAATGCATCGGCTGCGCAGCCTGCGTAGATGCCTGCAACGAGGTCATGGATAAGATGGAGTACCCGCGCGGGCTGATTCGCTATACCACCGAGCACGAGCTCGAAGGCAAGAAGACCCACTGGCTGCGCCCTCGCCTGCTGGGCTATGGCGCGGCTCTGGTGACCATGATCGTGATGTTTATCATCACCGTCGGCAACCTGGCTCAGGTATCGCTGGATATCGAGCGAGATCGAAACGTTCTGTATAGAGAAACCCGTGCCGGGGACATCGAGAACGTGTACATTGTCAAAATTTTCAACAAGGGTCAGACCGAACGCGCCTACACAATCGACGTCAGCGGGCACCCGGCGCTGCAACTGCAGATGCCGGACAACCGCCTGACCGTCGCGCCAAGCCGCAAGCTTGAACTGCCGGTCAACATCCATATGGAGCCGGGCGCGCTGAACGGCGCGACCAACATACCGATCACCTTTGTGGTCACCGCTGAAGACGATGACAGCGTGCAGGCCGAGGCAGAAAGTCGCTTCATGGCGCCGCAGGTACGCTGATGAGCACAGGAACATCCATGACGCACGACCCTTCGCAATCGCCCTGGTACAAGCAAATCTGGGCCTGGTTCGTCATCGCCATTCTGGCCTTTGCCGTGTTCATCGGCATCGGCCTGCTGCTGGTGGCAACCATGAACCCGGACAGCCTGGTGCGCGACAACTACTACAGCGAAGGCAAGGCGATCAACCTCACGCTGGACCGCGATCACCATGCGCGTGATATGGGCATCGCCGCCAGCTTCAGGGTGGACTCGGTAACCGGCGATATCAGCCTGCAGCTGGAGGGCGACCTGCCCGCCCTGCCGCGCAGTCTGACGCTGGACCTGATCTCCCCCGCGCACGCCTCGCGCGATCGCTCGGTGACACTGCGTCAGATCAGCGGCAACACCTACACCGGCCAGCTGGAAAAGCAGATCGAAGGTCGTCGCTATATCGAGCTGAGTGATCCGGACAAGCCCGGTGAAGGCGGCTGGCGTCTGACCGGCGAGCTGCACCTTGGCAAAGACCAGCGTTACCAGCTGAGCGCCCACTGATTCGCGCATGACCCAACCCACCCCCTGCTACCACTGTGGCGAACCGGTTCCGGCCGGTGCGCCCTGGACGGTTGAGCTGCTCGGCGCACCGCGCGCCATGTGCTGCCCAGGCTGCCAGGCTGTAGCGCAAGCCATCAGCAGTGCAGGCCTGGACTCCTACTATCAACATCGCACCGAGCCCTCGGCCAACCCTGAGGCCCTGCCTCAGGCATTGCAGGACGAGCTGGAGCTGTATGACCGCGAAGACGTGCAACAGCGCTTCGCGCGCAGTGAAGGCGATGGGCAACAGGCCACCCTGCTGATCGAGGGGATCAGCTGCGCCGCCTGCTGCTGGCTGATCGAGCGCCACCTGCGCGCCCAGCCCGGCGTGCAGGAAGCCAGCCTCAACATGGGCAACCAGCGCCTGAGCCTGACCTGGAGCCCGCAACAAACCAGACTCTCCAGTCTGCTCGCCAGCCTGCGCCGCATTGGCTACAACGCCCACCCGTATGAGCCGGACAAGGCCTCGGAGCAGATTGCCGAAGAAAACCGCCGCTACCTGCGCCGCCTAGGCTTAGCCGGGCTGATGTTCATGCAGGTGATGATGGCGACCATGGCGCTGTCCAGCGAGTTTGATCAGGACATGACCGAAGGCATGGCCCATCTGCTGCGCTGGGCCAGCCTGCTGATGACCACCCCCGTGGTGTTTTACAGCTGCGCGCCCTTCTTTCAGGGTGCCCTGCGCGACCTGCGCAACCGCCGCCTGAGCATGGACGTATCCGTTTCGCTGGCCATAGGCGGTGCCTACCTGGCCGGCATCTACGCCACCCTCATCGGTCAGGGCGAAGTGTATTTCGATTCGGTCACCATGTTTGCCCTGTTTCTGCTCGCTGGCCGTTATCTGGAGCGCCGAGCGCGGCAGCGCACCGTGGAAAGCACCGCCAGACTGGTCAACCTGCTGCCACCGAGCGCCCTGCGTATCGAGGCCGATGGCTCGCGCCAGCGCATCATGCTGGAGGAGCTGCGCTGCGGCGATCTGGTCGAGGTCAAACCCGGTGAAAGCATCCCGGCAGACGGGGTGATTGCGCGCGGCACCAGCAGCGTTGACGAGTCAGCGCTGTCAGGTGAATACCTGCCCATCGCCAAGCAGCCGGGCGACCACGTTACCGCCGGCACTCTGAATGTCGAAGGCCCGCTGCAGCTGCAGATCGAGGCGCTGGGCGAGCAGACCCGCCTGTCCGCCATTGTTCGCCTGCTCGAGCGCGCCCAATCCGACAAACCCAGATTAGGCCGGCTGGCTGACGACGTAGCCCAGTACTTCTTACTCACCGTGCTGCTGGCCGCCGTGGTCGTGGGCGGCGCCTGGTGGTGGGCGGCAGACGTCCACACCGCGTTCTGGATTGTACTGGCCATGCTGGTCGCCACCTGCCCCTGCGCCCTGTCGCTGGCCACCCCTACCGCGCTCACCACCGCTACCGGCAGCCTGCACCGCCTGGGCCTGCTGGTGACCCGTGGGCACGTACTGGAGGGATTACCGCAAATGCAGACAGTGATCCTCGACAAGACCGGCACCCTGACCGAAGGCCGCATGACGCTGGAGCAGATCCAGCCCTTTGCCGGCGTCAGCAGCGATCAGGCCCTGCGCTGGGCGCAGATGCTCGAAAGCCACTCCGAGCACCCCATCGCCCGCGCCTTTGGCCGCACCAGCGCCCAGGCTGAGGCCTCCCACAACCAGCCCGGTATGGGCCTGGAGGGTGTGTGCGATGGCCAGCGCCTGCGCATTGGCAAGGCCGAGTACGCCATGGAGCTGAGCCAGCAACCGCTCCCCGACCGCCCCAGCGGCGATGGTCAGTGGCTGCTGCTGGCTGGCGATCAGGGCCCGCTGGCCTGGTTTGGCCTCAACGACCGCCTGCGCACCGACGCCGCCGAGTTGATCGGCGGGCTGAAACAGCGTGGCCTTGATGTGGTGCTGCTCTCAGGCGACCACCAGAGCGTGGTGGACCGAGTCGCCGCTGAACTGCAGATCGAGCAGGCGATCGGCAACGCCAGCCCCGACGACAAGCTGGCCTACGTGCAACAACGCCAGCGCGCCGGCGAGAAGGTGTTGATGATGGGTGATGGCGTCAACGATGTACCGGTGCTGGCCAGCGCCGACATCTCCATCGCCATGGGCAATGCCTCTGACCTGGCCAAAACCAGCGCTGACGCGGTGCTGCTCGGCAGCCGACTCGGCGCCCTGCTGCAAGCCATCACCATCGCCAAACGCACCCGTGCGATCATGATCGAGAATCTGGGCTGGGCAACCCTGTATAATGTCGCGGTCCTGCCGCTGGCAGCGCTTGGCATGATTACCCCCGCCCTAGCGGCGCTGGGCATGTCAGTCAGTTCACTGCTGGTGGTGCTCAACGCCTTGCGCCTGACCCGTATCCGCCAGCCTGCGCAAGCCGCATTGCCAGTCGCCCAACCGGAGCCGAGCACATGACCGTCCTCTACATTCTCGTGCCCATCGCCATCGTGCTGGTCATCATTGCCATCTGCCTGTTCAACTGGGCGGTCAACAACGGCCAGTACGAAGACCTCGACAGCCCCGCGCACAGCATTCTGTTTGACGAAGATGACCCGGCGCACCTCGCCGCGCAGCAGCGCGAGGACGACAGCGACGCAGCGGACAACGAGCATAAGCCCCATTCATGAGCGACCTGCTACCCCAGTTGCTCACCGCGCTGGCTCTGGGCCTGCTCGGCGGCGGACACTGTATCGGCATGTGCGGCGGCCTGATGGGCGCCCTGACCATGGCCATTCCGCCGGAGCGCCGCCACGGCTGGCCTCTGTGGCGCCTGCTGCTCTCCTATAACGCCGGTCGCATTGCCAGCTACAGCGCCGCCGGCGCCCTGCTTGGCAGCCTCGGCTGGGCCCTGCAGGGCATGGGCCTGGGTGTGGTGCTGCGCAGCATCGCCGGCCTATTGATGATCGCCATGGGGCTATACCTGGCCAACTGGTGGGCCGGCCTGACCCGCATTGAACAGCTCGGTCGCGGCCTGTGGCGCCATATCGAACCGCACGCACGCGCCCTGTTGCCGGTGCAGCGGCCCGGTCAGGCCTTGCTGCTGGGTGCCCTGTGGGGCTGGCTGCCCTGTGGCCTGGTGTACAGCACGCTGATCTGGAGCAGCAGCCACGGCAGCGCCGGCCATTCCGCCCTGTTGATGCTCTTCTTTGGTCTCGGTACCCTGCCGACGTTGCTGGCTACCGGCGCTGCCGCCGAGCGCCTGACCGCCCTGCTGCGCCAGCGCAGCCTGCGGGTCAGCGCCGCGCTGGTGATTATCCTGTTTGGACTCTGGACCTTGCCCGGCCCGCATCAACAATGGCTGATGCAGCATTTGAGCCTGCCATCGCAGGCACATCACGGGCATGAATGAACACCTGTTGCAACACTCCCAAGCGTGGCGACGATGCCCTGCTTGCGGTAGGCTTTGCTGATCGAACAACGGAGCTGTGACCGTCATGACCGATGCAATCAAACTCAAGTCGCTGCCTGAAGCGCACTGCAAGGACTGCAGCCTGGCCGCCATGTGCCTGCCGCTGGCACTGCAAGACCAGGAGCTCGACACGCTGGACAGCATCGTCAAGCGTGGCCGCCCGCTGCGCAAGGGCGAGATGCTGTTCCGTCAGGGCGACCCCTTTGACTCGCTCTACGCGCTGCGCTCCGGCACCATCAAGACCTTTACCGTTGACGACGCGGGTGTAGAGCAGATTACCGGTTTTCATCTGGCCAGCGAGCTGATCGGCCTGTCCGGCATGGACGGCGAGCGCCAGCCGGTCTCGGCAGTCGCGCTGGAAACCACCTCCGTGTGCGAAATCCCCTTCGAACGCCTGGACGACCTGACGGCCACCATGCCGTCGCTGCGCCGTCAGGTCATGCGCCTGATGAGCCGCGAAATCCGCGATGACCAGCAGATGATGATGCTGTTGTCGAAAAAGACCGCCGATGAGCGCATTGCCACGCTGCTGATCAACCTGTCTGCCCGTTTCCGCGCCCGCGGCTATTCCGCCCGCTCCTTCCGCCTGGCCATGTCACGCAACGACATTGGCAACTACCTTGGTCTGGCAGTAGAAACCGTCTCACGCGTGTTCACCCGCTTCCAGCAGCAGGGGCTGATCGCAGCCGACGGCAAGGAAGTAGAAATCACCAACCACGGCGAGCTCTGTGCGCTGGCCGGTGGCCAACTCGACTAACCCGGTAACCGCTGATGATCTTTGACGAATACGCTATCAAATCGCTGATTCGCCCGGTGCCGGGCTTTCCGAAAGAAGGTGTCACCTTCCGCGACATCACCCCGCTGTTCCAGTCGCCCAAGGCCCTGCGCATGGTGGCCGACAGCCTGATTCAGCGTTACATCGACAGCCCGGTCACGCATATCGGCGCCATCGACGCCCGCGGCTTTCTGATCGGCTCGATTCTCGCCTACGAACTCAACCGCCCCCTGGTACTGTTCCGCAAGGCCGGCAAGCTGCCCGCCGACACGCTCAGCGCCAGCTACGCGACCGAATACGGCGAGGCAACCCTGCAAATGCACCGCGACGCCCTGAGCGGCGGCGAACAGGTGCTGCTGCTGGATGACCTGATCGCCACCGGCGGCACCTTCCTGGCCGCAGCCAGCCTGGTACGCCAGAGCGGTGCCGACGTCTACGAAGCCGCAGCCATCATCGACCTGCCCGACCTGGGCGGCTCGCAACAGATGCAGGACACCGGCATCCCCACTTACACCCTCTGCGCCTTTGCCGAAAGCGAGCGCTGATTCCGGCGGCCTGCGTCGCAGGCCGTAACCCCTTTCAAGAATCCCATGAACCAGACACTTGATCTCAACACGCCCTGGCGCGAGCGCCTTGCCGCTCGGCTGGAGCACCCGCGCTTTCAGTACACCATCACCGCCCTGATACTTATCAATGCCGTCATCCTCGGCCTGGAGACCGCGCCTTCGGTCATGCAGCGCTGGGGCGGCATATTGCGCGTGCTCGATCAGCTGATTCTCACCTGCTTTGTAGTCGAGATTGCCCTGCGCTTTGTCGCCCACGGCTGGCGACTGCTGCGCGACCCATGGGGGCTGTTCGACACCCTGGTGGTGGCCATCGCACTGGTGCCTGCCAGCGGCCCGCTGGCCGTATTGCGTGCCCTGCGCGTGCTGCGGGTGCTGCGTCTGGTGTCCATCGTGCCGAGCATGCGCGTGGTGGTGCAGTCGCTGCTGGCCTCGCTGCCCGGCATGGGCAGCATCGTAGCGCTGCTTGGTCTGATCTTCTACGTTGCCGCGGTCATTGCCACCCAGCTGTTTGGCGAAGCCTTTCCCGAGTGGTTCGGCACCCTCGGCGCCAGCCTCTACACCCTGTTTCAGGTAATGACCCTGGAAAGCTGGTCGATGGGTATCGTGCGACCGGTGATGGAGCAATTCCCCTACGCGTGGCTCTACTTTGTACCCTTTATCCTGATTGCCACCTTCATGATGCTGAACCTGTTCATTGCGGTGATCGTGGATGCCATTCAGCATCAGCGCGACGCGCTGGAACCGGCGCAGGAGCCGGCAGAAGATCCTCAGCAACTGCTGCTGGCCGAGGTACAGGCCCTGCGCAGCGAACTGAGCGAGCTGCGTGAGCGCCTGCCCAAGCACGACTCTGGACCTGACCAGACAGCTTGCATATCATCAAGCCGCGAACAATAACAAAGGCTGTCGCCGGGAACGCACTGAGGCAGCCCGCGCGTAGAGGACTCCACGCATGAGCAACACGCTGCCGCCCGATACACGGCTATTGCTGATTGATGACCACCAGATCTACCTCGACGGCTTGAGCCTGACCCTGGGCTCGCTCTGTGAAGGCGTCCAGCTCGACCACGCCCACAACGCCGCCGAAGCCCTCCAGCAGGTCAGTGAACACCCCTACGACCTGATCCTGCTGGACCTGCAACTGCCCGACAGCAGCGGTCTGGCACTGCTGCAGAAACTGCGCGCCGCCGACGCCATGGCGCCCATCGCCATCCTCACCGCCAGCAACAGCCCCAGCGACCTCGACGCCGCGCTGCAGCTCGGCGCCGCCGGCTTCATCAGCAAAACGGCCGACGGCAAAACCCTGCTGCAGGCAGTCACCCAGTTGCTGTATGGCGCGCAGGTAGTGATCAGCGACGAGAATCGCCCGCTGGATCGCCAGAACAGCGCCCGGGAAGTCGGCATAACCCCGCGCCAACTGGAAATCCTCGACCTGCTCGCCGAGGGGCTACCCAACAAGCTCATCTGCCAACGCCTGTCGCTCTCCGAAGATACGGTCAAAACCCACCTGAAGGCGCTGTTCTCGTCACTGGAAAGCCACAACCGCACCGAGTGCGTGAATCACGCGCGCAAACTCGGACTGGTGAGTTTTTAAGCGGCTCTTTACTGGCAGGCGCGAAAGGTCGTTTAGTCCGGGACGGCCGAGTTCCAAATCAGCCATAACGTTGCACGCAGGCTCGCTGATCGAGCAGGAGCTCGACCCTCCCGGGTAGGGTGGACCGGGACGGCCGAGTGCCAACTCGGCCACGAAGTTGCACGGAGGTTAGCTGGTCGAGCGGGAGCTCGACCTTCCCGGGTAGCGTGGCCCTAGGAGTGAACTGGCGCCTGCGCCAGCAACTGCTGCACGGTGCGCCGCAGACGTGCGGGCAGTACCGGCTTGTAGAGCAGCTGAACATCGGCCAGACGCACTGCTTCAGTCAACTCCTCCGAGGTATCTGCCGTGACCAGCGCAGCGGGGCCGGCATAATAGCCGTGCTCACGTAGCTGCCGAATCAGCTCCAGACCGTTGAGCTCGCCTTCCAGGCGGTAATCACTCAACAAGACGTCGACAGCCACAGTGCGCAGACCGGCCAGCGCCTCATCAGCGCTGGCAAAGGCCCAAACAATGCAGCCCCAGCTGGACAGCAGCGCCTGCATGGCCTCGCGGCTAACGCGGTCATTCTCGATCAAAGCAACCTGGCCGCGCAGCTGAGGCATCACCACACTCACCGGCTCTTGCGGCTCCATCTGCCACTCGCCCACCGGCGCCTCAAACCAGAACCGGGCGCCCTCCCCAACCCGTGACCACAAGCCAGAGGGATAGGCCAGCAGGTGCAGTATCTGCCGACAGATACTCAGCCCCAACCCCACGCCCTTATCCAGAGTGCGCGCCGGGTTACGCAGCTGGGTAAACTCCTCAAAGATGCGCTCCTGATCAGCGTCGGCCAGCCCGCAGCCATTGTCGACCACGGCAATGCGTAAGCGCTCGTCCACCTGGACTACCTCAATGCGCACCAGGCTGGCCTCGGCATGAATCAGTGCGTTGTTCAGGTAATTTCGCAGCAACCGCTCCAGCAGCAGCGGATCGCTCTGTACCGCCAGGTGCGGCGGGCAATCAATCTCCAGCCGAATACCCCTGCGCCGGGCGTAGGTTTCCAGGCTTGCGACCAGCCGTTCAAGCCAGGGCAGCAGGTTAAATGAGCGGGTTTGCGGCCGCACCATGCCCACGCTCAGGCGCGAGATATCCAGCAGCGAATTCAGCATCGCCTGCAGCAACTGGGTCGAATCGGTCAGGCGCTCCACGGTACGGCGCGCCTCGCCCTCCAGTACCTGATCCTGCAGATGCTGGATAAACAACGACATGGCGTGCAAAGGCTGACGCAAGTCGTGACTGGCCGTCGCCAGAAAGTGCGTTTTGCTCTGGCTTTCGCGCTCGGCGCGGCGCCGCGCTGCCTCCAGCAACTGCTCGGTGACATAGCCCTGGCGCTGCATGTACTCGTAGATATAGGCGCCGAGCGAGCCCATCAGGGCAAAGTTGCTTAGAAATACGCCGTCGGATATCACCCGGGCCGGCTCGCTGCCAGAGAGCTGAGCGGCAGCCAGATAGCTAAGCACAATCACCCACGAGCCGATCACCGCGTGGCGCATGGGCAACGCCAACAGGAAAAACCCCGACAGCAACACCAGATAAAGACCATCGTGGGTCACCCGCACGGGCACGTCGGCCAGCCGGGCAACCGTGATCACCATCACCACCATCAGGCCGGAGCAGCAATAGGCCAGCGTCGACACCGCAAAGGCCCGCGCCGGCCTCACCCGACCGGGCCGGTTGGCATACCAGATGGAAAAACAGACCACCAGCAGGGCCACCGCGCGAATACTCAAGGTATAACGCGCCACCTCGGGCGGCAGGTAAAGGTGATCCAGCCACATGAACAGCAACATAAAGAGGATGGAGGAAGCAGCAACAACGACAACACGACCCGCCATTTTTACGTGCAGGTAGTGCTGAAACGCCTGCTCCAGCGGCCCGCTGAAGCGCAAACGGGCAAAGCCGCGCTGTTGCGCCAGCAACGCAGGTTCATCAATGCCGACAGCGGCAGAAGGAGTGCTTGAGGTCATGCGAATTTAGGGCCCATTGTTGTTATGCATTTGGCCTATATGCCGACTGGTTATATAGCGTAACCAAGTCCGCGTTAAATAATTTAAAAACAACACTTTACTGCTGGTTACTAGCGCTATGCTTTAAGACAGGACGCTAACTGACAGGACGTACCTGCATGTCTGCCAACCTTGCCTCTCCCCAGTCGTCAGCCTTTGCATTGGTCGAGTCACTCCATCCGCAGCACCAGCAACTGCAACCGGTCATGCAATACCTGCAGCTCAGCTGCCCACAACTCCAGCGCCTGCTGCTGGGCACCCTGTTGTGCATGAGCAGCTTGCCAGCCAGTCGCCGGGCTGCGGATGCCGTCGGCCCGTTTGCCATTCCGCCGCGCTTGCACACGCTGATCTGGGATGACTACCTGGCCTTTCAGCCGGACCTGGCCAGCAAGGTGCGCGGCCTGGCCAGTCAGCACTGCTTCCTGACCGACCCGCACGCCGAGCTGGGCTACAACCTGGGTTACGCTGCGGCCATTGCCTGGCTTATCTACCAGCGCCAGCACATGCTGCCCAAAGCCGGGGCGTCGCTCGCTAGCCTAGCGCGAATCTGGGAAGCCTCCTACCCCCATAGGGGTGGCCACGCCGAGGACTTCCGGCGAGCTTGGCGCAGCAACTGAGCCCGGCCCATCAATACCGCAACATCAAGCAACCCGATACCCGCTTGACCCCTGCCAGGCGCTGGCGCATTGTCGGCGGCACAGTCGTCGGCCGACGGCCCTGACCAGAGGACAAAACAATGCCCCAGACTTCCGATATCAATCGTCAGATACTGCTGGAGTCGCGCCCGGTTGGCGCCCCGACCCAGGCTAACTTCCGTATGGTCGAAACCCCTGTCCCGACCGTGCAAGCCGGGCAGATGCTGCTGCGCAACCGCTGGATGTCGCTAGACCCCTACATGCGAGGACGCATGAGCGACGCCAAGTCCTATGCCGATCCGGTACCGGTTGGTGGCGTAATGACCTGCGGCACCGTCAGCGAAGTGGTCAGCTCCCAGCTTGAAGGCTACGCCGCAGGAGACCTGGTCATGTGCTTTGCATCCGGCTGGCAGGACTACACCCTGTCTGATGGCAGCATGGTGTTTCGCCTGGACCGTAACATGCCTGAACCCTCACAGGCCCTGGGTGTACTCGGCATGCCCGGCTTCACCGGCTACATGGGTCTGACCGACATCGGCCAACCCAAGGTGGGCGAAACCGTGGTGGTCGGCGCCGCAACCGGCCCGGTTGGCACCGTGGCGGGACAAGTCGCGAAGATTCTGGGCTGTCAGGTGGTGGGCGTGGCCGGTGGTGCAGAAAAGTGCGAGTACGCCGTCAAGGAATTGGGCTTTGATGCCTGTATCGACCACAAGGACCCGGCGCTGGCCGAGAAGCTGGCCGCGGCCTGCCCCAAAGGCATCGACGTGTACTTCGAGAACGTTGGCGGCAAGGTATTCGACGCGGTCATGCCCCTGCTCAACGCCCACGCCCGCGTGCCGCTGTGCGGCCTGATTGCCCAGTACAACGCCACCAGCCTGCCCGAGGGCCCCGATCGCCTGCCGCAGCTGATGCGTCTGATGCTCAGCCAGCGCATCCGCATGCAGGGCTTTATCATCTTCGACAACTACGGCCACTGCTATCCCGACTTTCTCAAGACCATGACGCCCTGGGTCGCCGAAGGCCGGGTTCGGGTGAAAGAAGACCGCGTAGAGGGGCTGGAAAACGCGCCCGATGCCTTTATCGGCCTGCTCGAAGGGAAGAACTTCGGCAAGCTGGTGGTGAAGATCGCCGACTGATCAGACAACCGGATCAGCTGCCCTAGGGTCTGTTGCCGTTTCGTTCATCCGCCTGCCGGAGGCCATATTTCGGCCAGGCAAGGCGCAGGGAGCAGTGTAGTCGCTCTACATAAGCGACCGACAACGCAGCATGGCCGA
>CEVI01018631.1_pt1 | contig 31931 bp, 21 predicted proteins | sample 531471 | NCBI WGS metagenome assembly CEVI01 (sample SAMEA2623513, study PRJEB7988) | marine metagenome | isolation source: saline water (ENVO:00002010), including
ATGACCGCATTGCTATCACTAAATAGTTGTTCTGACTTTTTGGAAGAAGAAAATAAATCCAATTATACCCAGGAAAATTATTTCCAAACCCCAGAACATGCTGAATCTTCCATTAACACCTTATACGAGCAGCTACGCTTTATCACCTCTGGGGCCGGAACCTATGGAGAGAGTCCTTTTATGGCCCTGGAATTCCCAACAGGTCTACTAAATACAGAAGTAGGACAAAGTCAATTTAACCGGGATCTTCGTACCCTCTCTACCAATGCAGAGAACAACTATTTTAGTGTATGGTGGCAAAATAGCTATGAAGCAATAGCCAATGCCAATTTGGCGATTCAAAGGATTCCGGAGATTCAGATGAATGAAACTGATCGTGAACACTTTGTGGCCGAAGCAAAATTTATGCGTGCTTTTCACTATTTTAATCTTGTTAGAATGTTTGGTGACGTTCCATTGATCCTAGAACCTGTAGATGCCGGTTCAGAATTGCTTTATCCTGAACGAACAGATAAAGCTGAAGTATACGCAACTATCGTCACTGATCTTCAGGAGGCCGAAGCTGCCGATCTGCCAGGAACAAATACCAGGGGTAGGGTTACCAGTACGGCCGTAAAAACAATGTTAGCCGATGTGTATCTTACCATGGCCGGATATCCATTACAGGCCGGAGATGAATATTATGAAATGGCAGCGGAAAAGGCAAAAGAAATTATTGACGCTGGAAATTATTCCCTTTTCGATAATTATGACGCGCTTCATGATCCGGCTATAAAAAATACAGGAGAACTAATTTTTCAAAGCCAGTACCTTGCCGGTGCTAATATCACCAATGCAGTAACTCAATGGTTATTGCCAAGAGCTCGTAATATTTCTGCATATGCAGACGAATTTGGAGTAATGTTTCCTACCCGGGCTTTTCTAGATACTTATCAGAATGATGACAGGCGAATTGAAGAAGAAGAATTTTACTATACCTCCTATCCTTCTTATGAAAATTCCGATCAAATTGTAGATTTTGGAACGCCATATATTTACAAGTTTTTTGATGAAGACGCGGTCTTAAGAAGTGCGCAAAGTGAATTAAACTGGACTTTCTACAGATATGCGGAAATTTTATTAATTTACGCGGAAGCAGGTTTCGAAGCCTACGGTGCAACTCCTGAAGTATTAGCTGCAATTAATCAAATCAGGGATCGCGCCGAATTACCTGATTTTGATGCAAGCATCACGGCAGAAGATATCTGGACGGAAGGTTTACATGAACTGGCTTTTGAGAATAAATACTGGTTCGACATGCTAAGAAGACGCCAGGTATTAAATACAGAAACCGGTAACTGGGAAAATTTTGTAGGTCATTCATTTTCTTATGGCCCTACCCTAACCGAGAAGTATTTATTATTTGCGATACCTCAGCGTGAGATTGATAATAACCCCAAACTGGAACAAAATCCAGGTTGGTAGAACTTTATATCTATGTCATTTCAAATAAAAAAAACAGCCAAAACCTACGATGTATGCATCGTAGGTTCTGGTGCTGGTGGAGGTATGGCAGCCAAAGTACTGGCCGATGCCGGTTTTAAAATTGCCATGCTGGAAGCCGGCCCTGATTTTGATCCAAAAAATCCCGATCAAAGAACCCAGTTACGATGGCCCTGGGAGTCCCCAAGAAGAGGAGCCTCTACTACACGACCATTCGGAGATTTCGATATGGCCTATGGAGGCTGGGAACTTGATGGAGAACCTTATACCAAAGCCGCAAATACCGAATTCGACTGGTTTCGCTCCAGAATGTTAGGTGGTAGAACCAATCACTGGGGAAGAATATCCCTGCGTTTTGGCCCTTTGGATTTTAAAAGGAAAGACTATGATGGCAAGGGAGACAACTGGCCTATTGGTTATAAGGATGTACAGCCATATTATGATAAGGTAGATAAATTAATAGGTGTTTTTGGAACCAAAGAAAATATTCCTAACGAACCTGATGGTTATTTTCTCCCTCCACCAAAACCGAGATTGCATGAACTTTATATTCAGAAAGGTGCTGCTAAAAGCGGTATCCCAATGATTCCTTCTCGCCTTTCTATTCTTACACGAACGGTAAATAAGCAACGAGGGGCCTGTTTTTACTGTAGTCAGTGCTCCAGATCCTGCTCGGTTTATGGAGATTTCTCATCCTCATCAGTACTTGTAAAACCTGCGTTAGAAACAGGAAATCTGGATTTGTATGTAAACGCAATGGTGAGGGAAGTCATCACCAATGGCGAAGGAGAGGTTCAGGGAGTATCGTATATCGATAAAGAAGACCTTAAAGACTACACGATTAAAGCCCGTGTAGTCATACTGGCCGCTAGCGCCTGTAGCTCAGCAAGAATCCTTTTAAACTCAAAATCGGCTAACCACCCTGAAGGCCTTGCCAATTCAAGCGGTGTGGTAGGACACTATCTTCACGATTCTACAGGTTCTTCCAGAATGGGATTTCTACCCGACCTTATGGATCGTAAAAGATACAACGAGGATGGTGTTGGGGGAATGCACCTGTATACGCCCTGGTGGCTAAACGGTAAGATGAATTTAGGATTTACTCGTGGATATCATATTGAATATTGGGGAGGTATGGGCATGCCTTCTTATGGTTTTGGTTTTAATACTACAGAACTGCAAAACATCACGGGTTCCACTAAAAGTGCCTATGGAAAAGGCTTAAAGAATGATATAAAACGCTTTTACGGTGCCACCTTTGGAATGGCAGGCCGTGGAGAAAGCATTCCCAGAAAAGAAAATTATTGTGAAATCGATCATCAGGTAGTAGATAAATACGGTATCCCTGTTTTAAAATTCAATTATTCATGGAGTGAAGAAGAGGTAAAACAGGCAGCCCATATGCAGGATACTTTTGAGGAGATCATCCATCAGATGGGCGGGGTACCACTGGGTAAAAAAGCAGGAAAAGAGACCAGTTATGGTCTTGAAAACCCCGGTCGTATTATCCATGAAGTGGGAACCACCCGAATGGGGAATGATCCAAAAACTTCGGTGGTTAATTCGTATAATCAGGCCCACGATGTTCCCAATCTTTTTATTATGGATGGTGGCCCTTTTGTTTCTCAAGCAGATAAAAATCCTACCTGGACGATACTGGCACTGGCATGGCGTGCATCAGACTATTTAACTCAGGAATTAAAAAATGGTAATATCTAAATTATGGATAGAAGAGAATCGCTAAAAAAAATGTTCATTGGTGGAGTAGCTTCCAGTGTTATGCTTAGTAGCTGTGTCCAGGAAAAAGAAAAACCCATTGAAAAAGGAGATATCATCGAAGAAGCTCCGGGTTATGGCCGTACACCTGCTGAAGCTTCCAGAGATGAAGCGCTAAGAAGCGAAAAATTCTTTAATGATGAAGAAATGGCAACGATTACCGTCCTTTCTGATATTATCATTCCTGAAGATGAAGATTCGGTAAGTGCATCCGCAACCGGCGTGCCCTCATTTATAGAATTTATGGTGAAGGATATCCCCGCCTTACAACTTCCCTTAAGAGGTGGTTTAATGTGGCTAAACCGGGAGAGTCATAAAAGATTTGATAAAGGCTTTACCGACATTTCTGAAGCGCAGCAAATAGAAATTATCGATACTATTGCTTATCCAGAAGACCACCTTAAAAATTCCCCGGGTCCTGTGTTTTTTGAAGAATTTAAAAAGTTAGTGATTACAGGATTCTTCACCAGCAAAGAAGGTATCGATTATCTGGATTACCAGGGAAACCGGCCAAATATATGGGACGGAATCCCCGAAGAAGTACTACAAAAACACGGAATGCAATACGATGAGAAACTTCTAAAAGTTGCTATGGATCCCAACACGCGCCATGAGGTAATGAACTGGGATGACTATCTGCTTTAAGCTGTAGATATCAAATTTTTAATGTAAGAAGACTGAAGAAAACTTATTATTTTCAATAGTCCTAAAATAAAAGCCCCGTTATCATGACGATACGGGGCTTTTTAGCTGAAAAGAGAGATTTCAGCATAGATTAATAAGGATTAATAAATGATTGAAGCATTTCCCCTGTAATAACTGGATTGGCCCCCTCTTGCCCGGCTACCAGCGCGCCCATTGCACAAGCCTGATCGAGTGCCTGTTGCGGTTCTTTTCCATGCAACAGCTTGGCAATTAATGTTGCAAGAAATGAATCTCCTGCCCCAACGGTATCTTTTACCTGTACCTTGTAACCAGAATTATAATAGAGCTTTTTATTATGCAGAAACACGGCACCGTGTCTACCTTTAGTCACGCATATTGATGTTGCATTAGATTTTCCTGCAATAAAATGAAGATTCTGTTCCAGGGAATTATACTTAGAGCCTAGCAAAGCTGCAATTTCAAAAAGCTCATCATCATTGAACTTTATAAACTCTGCATGTCCTATCAATGACATCAATAATTCCTTTGAATAATGTGGAGGTCTCAGGTTAAAATCAAGCACACGAAACTTAGCTTTCTTAATAAGCTTGAACAAAGTACCTCTACTTATCTCATCACGGCAAACTAAACTTCCGAATATAAAAACATCTGCATTTAAGACAGATTCAGACATTTCATCTTTAAGCTCGATCTTATCCCATGCTGAAGGATATTCAATTTTATAAGTAGCAGATCCATTGGCAGAAAGGCTAACATTTACAATCCCGGTATTATGCTTTTCATCTTGTAAAATATTCCCGGTTTCTATATGTCTTGAGTTAAGATAGCTAAACAATTCATCTCCTTTTTCATCCACACCAACCTTACTAATCATCTCTGTCTCTATCCCCATACTGCTTAGTCTGCTCGCTACGTTTAATGGTGCGCCACCTATTCTTTCTTTCGCAGGAAAAACATCATAAAGGATTTCTCCAAAACACACTGCTTTTATTTTTTTTGTTATCATTTCTTGATTAAGAATTTAAAAAGGGAACGTAAATATCTTCGGAGCAAGCCCCGAAGCATTTAATTTGAATATGATATTTTTATTTCTAGGGAGCATTTACTCTCGATTATCGAGTAAAAAAACACGAGGCAAACCCCGTGTTTTTAAAGCAATCCAAAACAATCATCAACAATTAATATCCAGCGTTCTGAACGTAAAGTCCGCCTGTAAAATCAATTTCACGTTGTGGGATTGGATAATATTCATCTCTCCCTGCTGTAAATACTGCGTTGGCTAAAAAGTCTCTTTTAGTCTTTTCTTCATCCAGGTAAGCATTCAGCGTTTCTTCGGCTTCGCCCCATCTCACCAAATCAAAAAATCGTGGCCCTTCCATTCCAAATTCAAGCCTTCTCTCAAATTTTAGTGCTTTCCAGGCAAATTCTTTATTCGGGAAAGAAGTATATAATCCTACATTGTAGATATCTGAAGCTCCGGCAGCAATCGGTTTTTGTGTACTCGCAGCGGCTCGTTCTCTAACTTTATTTATCAAAGGCAATGCTTCAGTATATCGATCTAACTGAATAAGGGCTTCCGCTTTAAATAAAAGTACATCTGCATATCTAATAAATATGACATTTCTTGAAGTCCCAACAAAAGGGCCTTCTTTTATATAGCAGGAACAGTCTGGCGCTTGCTGTTCCTTCATATTTCCAAAGAAACCATAAACTCCCGGATCTCGTGCCCAACTAAACTTATAGATCATATCCCCCTGTTCACTAACGGTATTTCGATATTTAAAAGGGCGCCCTGGTATTCCTACCGTATGATCCAATCTAGGATCTACGGTTAAGCCTGAAGATACGGCTACAGTTCCGTCTGCCTGAACATTTTTTAGTATATCTGATTGATTGAAGGAATCTAATAAAGGCAGGCCATTTGCATCTGTTCTAAATGAATTTACCATATTCTGACTGGCGAGATGAAAGCCGCAACATCCATAAAGTCCGGTGCCATGAGGAGAATTTAAACCTGTAACGAAGCTTACCCTTCCAACTCTGGTACCATCATTAATAGAGAATTGTGCTGCCCATATAGATTCTGGGCCATTTTCATAATCCACAAGAAAATTATTCGCGTAATCGGGCTCAAGACTACCAATAACCTCATCTGTATAGTTTATAACTTCCTGAAGCAAAGAACTATTTATGCTAACTACCTGATTGTTTTCGTCCTGCTCATAGGCCTGGTATAACTTAGTTTTAGCCAGATAGGCAGCAGCGGCACTCCTGTCTGCACGCCCAACTTCATCCTGCTCCTCCGGCAAATTATTATAGGCAAAAAGAAAATCGTCAGCGATCATATTCCATAATTCATTATTTGGCAGATCATTTCCTGTATCGGCAATTTCATCTTTGGTAAGATCTTCAGTGATATAAGGAATCTTTTTGAATATTCTTTTCAGCATGAAATGGCAATGAGCACGCAAAAACCTCAACTCTCCCTGTCGGGTCGTTTTTATTTCGTACTCGGCTTCAGGAATATCATTTATTACGCTTAACGCAAAATTTATTCTGGAGATCGCTTTGTAATAATTGGTCCATGTTCTTGGTGCCATCAATTCTCCCTGATCTGGAACCGTTAGATAATATTGTTCATATCTATCAACCTCGCCAACATCACTTCGGCCTCCTCCTCCTTTATAGGAATCATCAGAGCGAACACTCCCATACACCCACATGTGGGTTAAAGGACCTATCATATCATCATTGGCAATTCCTGCATAAGCAGCAATCACAAGAGATTCAGCATTTTCAGCTGTTGCTACATTTTCGTTGGAAAGCACTCCTTCTGGTTTATATTCTAAAAAATCTTCTGAGCAGGATATTAAAAAACCAGAAAGCAACAATCCTGTTATGATATATTTTATATTTTTCATGAGTATCATTTTTTAAAAATTCATGTTTAGGCCAACAGAAAACACCGTTGGTACTGGGATTCTATTCACATCTGTTCTTTCAGGATCTGAACCTATATAATCATTAGGTGTAAACCATAACAAGTTCTCTCCCTGTAGATAGATTCTAAAGCTCTCTAAAACACCAATTTTTTCAATTAAAGTGTCGGATAGGGAATATCCCAGCTGCGCATTTCTAATCTTGAAATATGAATTTTTGCGGAACAAATAATCTGAAGTTCTCAAATCATTAAAGGCAAGCGATAAAGATGGAATATCGGTATTGGTATTATTTGGTGTCCAGGCGTCTAGCACTCCCATTCCCGCATTTTCCCTACCCTGAACAAAATTGTTCCAGGATATGTAAGGATCCTGACCAATTCTCCCCGTCACTCCAGATCCAAATACCGAAAAATCCCAGTTCTTATAACCCAGATTTATTCTTATACCATATTCTAAATCTGGTAAGGTTGTTCCTATAAAATCACGGTCATCTGTATCTATAACATTATCTCCATTAAGGTCTTTAAATTTGATACCTCCCGGGCGAGCCCCAACCTGTTCTGGCGAGCTATCTATATCTTCCTGACTTTGGAAGAGACCATCAGATTTATAGCCAAATATCGAAAATTGAGAATGTCCCAATATAGAATTTTGTGCCGTTCCCGGGAATCCTGCCCGTACTTCTTCTGGAAGAAAAGTGATCTCGTCCCTAAAAGAAGAGAAATTAGTTGAAACTGAAAAAGTAATTTCATTTTCGAAGGTAGTACTATACGCAAGGGCAAACTCCCATCCTCTGGTTTTGGTTGTTGCCCCGTTTAAAACCCGTTGCTGACCTTCCCCAAGTACTGAGGGAATTGGAGGCGTGGTTAAAATATCTACCGTTTCCCTGGTAAAATAGTCAAAAGAACCACTTAATTTATTATCAAAAAGTCCAAAATCTACCCCAAAGTTCCATTCTTTGGTCGTTTCCCATTTAAGATCTGGATTCTCTGCCTGCACAGAAACAAAACCAGAAGGTAAATTTCCTGTATTATTACCATTAATATCATAAGCAGTACCTATATTATAATATTGCTCAAAGAAACCACTGGCATATTGCGAAAGTGTTGGGCCATATCTTGCTTCATATAGTCCGAATCTGGCAAGATCGCCAATAGACTGATTCCCCACTTCTCCATAACCTGCTCTTAATTTTAAATTGGTAATGGTTTCTATTTCATTAAAAAAGTCTTCATTACTTATCCTCCAACCTGCTGTCACCGCCGGGAATACTCCATATCGATTATTCTTTCCAAACCTGGAAGAACCATCTCTACGCACTGTAACAGAAGCTAAATATCTATTACTAAAAGAATAATTTATTTTACCAAACTGAGACAGTAATCGGTTACCAGAAGAGCTTCCGTTAGCCGTTCTTGCGCCTGTCCCGGCATCCAATACAAAATAAGATTCTTCTTCTACGGCAAAACCTTCAGCTCTTGCAAGAACACTGTCAAAATCATTTTTAACTGACTCTACTCCCAGAAGTACCCCAAAGTTATGATCTCCTAGTTCCAGTTCATAATTTAGCGTATTTGTAAACACCACACTGGTGTATTTATTGGTATCAAAAGTCAGGCTGTTATTCGTTCTGGTAATAAAGCCGTTATTTACGCGTGGTTCTATATCTTTTCTTTTAAAATCATTAAAGTCTACCCCCAAACTAGATCTAAAGCTTAGATTTTCTAAAAGATCGGCTTCTACATAAATGTTTCCAAAGAAATTATTTTTCTCTGTATTATCCCATCTATTTAAATATTGTATCAATACAGGGTTGTTCCTATCTGAATATCCTGCTCCAATGGGTCCTGCAAAATCCCCATTACTATCATATACGGGTATTGTTGGTGCCAGAGATACCGCTAAACCGGGAGTTGGTGCACTTCCCACATCTGGAGATGCCAGTGTTTCATCTGAAGTTGAGAATTGTGTATTTACACCAACACGTACCTTATCATCAAAGAGATTTGCACTTGCATTGATCCTGGCCGTTAAACGATCATAATTGGTGTATTTAAGAATCCCAGTATTTTTAAGGTGTCCAAGATTTACCAGAAATGACGATTTTTCGGAACTAGCAGCAACAGTGAGCTCATTATTATAAACATATCCTGTTTCGTAAGTTGCTTCCTGCCAGTCTGTATCTCCCGCCGGAACCGTCTCATCTCCACCCACAAAAGGTCTTACGGTAACGCTATTTAGTACAGGATTTTGGAAATCATTATTCCAGTCGAAATTATAGATCTCACCATAGCCTGATGCAGGATCCGCACCATCATTTACAGAAGCCCTCCATAAAACCTGTCCTCGTTGAATCGAGTTAAGCATATCATAACGCTGTTGTTTTTCAGATTGTACAGAAAAATTTGAATTAAAACTTACACTTACTTTTTCTGCACGCCCGGCCTTATTCTTGGTTGTCACCACAATTACACCATTCCCGGCCCTTGCTCCGTAAAGGGAAGAGGCAGAAGCATCCTTAAGTACCTGGATAGATTCAATAGCATCTGGATTTATAGAAGAAAAAATTTCCTGTCGCTGTGTAGGGACTCCATCTATTACATAAAGTGGATCATTGTTCCCTAAAGTGGTTATACCTCTAATAAGCACCCTGCTACTTGCTCCCGTAGGATCTCCAGATTTTTCCACAAAAAGGCCAGGAACCCTTCCCTGTAGCGCCTGCATAGTATTTCCTGAACTTCTACTTTGTCCTTCTATAGGACCTGTTTGAACAACCGTTATGGCTCCGGTTACATCTACCTTTCTTTCCCTGGAGTATCCTGTTAATACAACTTCGTCCAGTAAGGCAGAATCTGCCTTTAAGGCTACATCTATTTTTGTATTACCATTTACGGGTATTTCAGTTTCGCTGTATCCAACAAACGTGAAGACCAAAATGCCATCTTCAGGAACATTTTTTAAGATGTAATTCCCATCAAAATCGGTAGATGTTCCATTACTTGTTCCTTTTACAAATACAGATGCGCCGGGAAGAAGCATTCCTTCCTCTGCTGTGGTTACCGTTCCTGATACTTCAATCCCCTGTGCCGAAAGAAAATTCAGCGAGAGTAGGAACATAAAAAATAAAATCGAATTTAATTTCATAATGTTCATTTTAGTTAAATGTTAGTTGGTAGGCTTCTATTTCATTTAGGGTAAACGGGACATCCATTGATTGTACTGAAAGCGTTTCCCAGGGACGATTTGGGAAGAAAATTTCAGTCATCACTGTTTTTCCTTCATCAAAGAATAATTCAATAGAAGTTCTGTCTATTATGATCGTTCCATCAAATTTATTTGCCGTTGAAATTCGTGGTGCTGTTGATATTTCTGAAGTGAATTCTTTAGAGAAATCTGTCTGACCTGCTTTAGATCTATTGATAAAAAACTCGTTGTTGGAGTGATCATATCCAAAAAGAAGCTCATCTCCTACTGAATTTGAAAGTTTAAATTGGTATGTCGTTTTCTGTAAATCAGAAATTTCAAATCTTATTTCTACACTGCTAAGCGCAATTTTTTCAGCATTAATGATCTTGGTTAATCCATCAATCTGAACATTTTGAGCTTTATATTTTTTACTACGATAGCTTCGCAACTCTTTTACCGGCACTGAGCTAATAAGGTATTTACCATCCAGTTTTTCAAGTTTTAGCTCTCGAGCAACAGTCATGGCACTACGCCAGGTTTCTGTAGGTACTTTTTGCGCATATTCCCAATTGGACATCCATCCCAAAAACAATACTCTTCCGTTCTCCTCAGGAATATTAGCCCAGGTAACACCCGCATAATTATCTTTTCCGAAATCTATCCAGTACGGGTGATTCGAGTCCAGATTACTCATTTGTTCTACCGGAGTAAATTTTTTACCGTCAAAATCACCAATAAAATATTGCGTTCCAGATCCTCCATTATATCCGCCGGGATTAAGACTTTGAATTAGTACCCATTTTACCTCATCGGTACCTTCTACATACATTGGGAAGAAATCTGGGCATTCCCAAACTCCGCCATGTGCCCCAATACCTTCACCAAATTCAGATTGGCGAGTCCAGTTTTTAAGGTCTTTAGAAGCATAAAATAGTGTTTTATCGTGTGCGGCCAAGACCATAATCCACTGTTGGTGAATTCCATCCCAGATCACTTTTGGATCCCTGAAATCCTTAATACCAGGATTTTCAATTACCGGATTCGCCTCATATTTAGTCCAGGTTTGACCTTCATCCAGACTGTATGCGATGGCCTGCGACTGGTAATCTATAGCTCCTTTTTCTTCTCCTTTTGGATCATGGTAAGTAAACATGGCCACAATTGGGGTTTTACCATCTTTACCAAATCCCGAAGTATTGTTTTTATCCACCACGGCACTACCAGAGAAAATATATCCTTTCTCGTCTGGGTAGATCGCGATTGGCTGTTCTTTCCAAGAAATCATATCGCTGCTAATGGCATGGCCCCAATGCATAGGCCCCCAAACATTATCATCTGGATAATATTGAAAAAACAAATGAAAATACCCGTTAAAGTAAAACATACCGTTAGGGTCGTTCATCCAGTTATTTTGGGGGGTGAAGTGAAAATTAGGCCTGAAATCCTCATCTTTCTGAATCTCGACAGAAGTTATTTTTGTTTGATCTTTTATAGGTGCTGCATGCTCTTTGGTTTCTTTACATGACGTAAAAAAGCTAACAGGAATGATCATATAGACTAGTAAGTAGACTATTTTTTTCATATTTGATTCGTTGTTAATTGGTTTATTTATTTGTTTATAGAAAGTTGTTCACTTAGCTCTTCCAGAGATTTTCCCTTCGTTTCTGGCATCATAAAAATCACGAAGACCAATTGCAGTACCATCATAAAAGCGAAGAAGGCGAATACATATCCAGGACCTATAGTGCTAAAAAGAAATGGAATACTTGATGGAATAATTGCTGCGAGTACCCAATGCGTTGAAGAACCAAATGCCTGGCCTGATGCACGTAAACGGTTTGGAAATATTTCAGAGATAAATACCCATATCACCGCTCCCTGTCCTATGGCGTGGGATGCTATAAAAAGGAAAAGGAAAACCGGAACCCACATTCCTCCCCAATTCAAGAAAAAAGCGGCAGCTACAAGAGAAAGAGAGATTATATAACCTATGGAGCCATAGAGTAAAAGTTGTTTTCTACCAAGTCGATCTATTAAAAAAACTCCCAGAAGCGTAAACAGAAGATTCACCACTCCAATTCCAATACTACTTAAAAGTGCAGTGCTTTCCCCTAAACCGGCAGATTCAAATATTCTTGGAGCATAATATAAAAAGGCATTTATCCCCGAAAGCTGGTTAAAAAAAGCTATCAAAAATGCAAGAATCAAAGGAAAACGATACTTTTTCAGAAAGATATTTTCTCCTGTTTGTTCTTTAGCATCTAACTCCTGTATCTCACGCAACTCCTTTCGAGAATCGATATGCGGATTGATCATAGATAGCACTTTTTCTGCTTCCTCAATTCTTCCTTTGGAAATTAGCCACCTTGGGCTTCTAGGAATAAATATGACAAATAGAATGTATAGGAGCGCGGGCAATGCTTCTATACCTATCATCCACCGCCAGGGTTGAGCTCCGGTATTACGCAACAAATAGTTGGACAAGAATGCTATTAAAATACCCAATACGATATTAAACTGATAAAGAGACACCAGTCTTCCCCTTTTATTGGCTGGTGAAATCTCAGATACATAAGCCGGTGCGGCAATGGTTGAAGCCCCTACTCCAAGGCCTCCAAGAAAACGAAAAATTGCAAAAGAAATAGGATCATTAACAAGGCCTGATCCCAAAGCAGATACAAAATATAGTATTCCTATTATTACAAGTGTGTTCTTTCTTCCCCATTTATTGGTGGGAATACCTCCAAAAATAGCACCTACCACAGTTCCCCATAAGGCCATCGCCATCACAACAGATCCATGAAAAGCATCTGAAGTATTCCATAGTGCCTGAAGCTGCTTGTCGGCTCCTGAAATGACCACAGTATCAAAACCAAATAAAAAACCAGCAAGTGCAGCACTTATGGACCAGGTTAGAATTTTATTCATAACTTAATTTTTATGTCTAAAAACTAAAGTATGCTTAAAACCCACCCTTATATTTTAATAATTTCGCAAATGATTTTAATAATGTTAAGGATAAGCAAAATTTAATATAAAAAACTAATAATCAGAAATTTAAACTACTTTTAAAAATAAACCGAAAACGATATAGTTTTAATTATGATACATAAATTTCAATAATGTATCATAATTAAAAAACCAACTACAAGGTTTGAGATTTCATGATTAAGAGGTTTTTAACTCTTTAGGAGAAATACCATATTCCTTCTTAAAGGATGTTGAAAAATATCCCGGGGAGGAATAGCCAACTTCATAAGCAATCTCAGAAATATTTAGCTTTGAATTCTGGAGTAAATTTTTAGCCTTTTTAAGGCGTAGCGAATTAATGTACTCATTAACACTCATACCTAACAGCGCTTTTACTTTTCTATACAATTGCACTCTCGAAATCTCTAAACTAAATGCAAGATCTTCTACAGTAAAACTTGAATTTTTGAGGTTAGCATCAATGAGGGCATTAAGCTCTTTTAGAAAAAATTGCTCGGCACCGGCAAAGTTCTCTCCATTCACTTTATCTATACGGTTGGTATAATAATATCGTAGTTTTTCCCGATTAAATAAAGCCGATTTAATGGACTCCATTAAGATCTGATTATTGAAAGGCTTAGTAATATAAATATCAGCCCCTGCTTTTAGGGCTTTAAGCCTCGATTCCTTATCACTTAAAGCGGTTAATATGATAGTAGGAATATGGGAAGTTCGTAGATCGCTCTTTAACTCCCGGCATATCTGAAATCCATCTTTATCTGGCAGGTTAATATCACATATCATCACATCTGGAATAACTTCAAGGGCTTTTTCAACACCATCCACGCCGTCAGAAACGTAAACCTTATATTCTGAGCTTAATTTTTTCTGAAGCAAAAAGGATAGTTCGAGATTATCTTCAATGATCAATACCGATTCCGCATTTTCCCTCAAGTTTTTATTAGCATCTATCTCTTCAGGAATTAGATTCTCCACCCGGTTCCTCTCAGAAGAGGTATTCATCCCCTTTTGAACTTCAGAAATAACATACTCTTTTAAATGAACATCACCTTTTAATAGCGAAATTTTAAATTCGGCTCCCTGGTTGGAAGAAACACTAATTTTCCCTTTATGTAATTCCACAAACTGGCGGGTAATATACAGCCCAATACCAGAACTGGGCCTGGTATTGTTACTGGCCTGCATATACGGATCAAAAATACTTTGGAATTCTTCTTTCGGAATCCCTATACCGGAGTCCTTAAATAAAATTTCAACTTTTTCCTCCTCCTCTTCTATTGTCATATGAACTTTTCCATTTTTAGGAGTAAACTTAAAGGCATTAGAAAGGATATTAAAAAAGACTTTATCCATCATTTCCCTATCTAGATAAAGCTCAAGATCTTCGCATTTATAGGAAAATTTAAGATCAATAGATTTTTTAAGCGCTTCGCTTTTGAAATTATCAACTATATTTTTCAGAAAAGGAATGATTTTGGTCTTTGTAACCCTTAAATCGAAACTGCCATTTTCGATTTTTCTGAAATCCAACAGCTCATTAATAAGACGTAGCAATCTTCTGGAGTTATTTATAATAAGATTGGTCTCATAAGAGATCTTCTGCGATTCTTTAGAAGGACGTTCGGATATTGACTCAATTGAACTGGTAATAAGCGTTAATGGCGTTTTGAATTCATGCGACAAGGCCGTGAAAAAATTGATCTTACTTTCATTAGAAATTTTCAATTTTTCCGCGAACTCTTCAATTTTATTTCGCTGTGCCAGGATCTCTGTATTACTCGACTCCAGATTTCTTTTATGCTTTCTAAGCTTAACAACCAGATAAATACTCCATATGCTTAGTATTAAAAGCAGGACTAATAAAAATATCATTAACTGGATAAGCTTCGATTGCGAATTGTACGTGTTGATTTGTTTATCGATTACTTCCTGTTGGTGCTCAATATCATTCTGCTGTTGGTTCATTTTATCGAACTGGTTCTTCATGATCCCAACATTTACAGAATCTATAATAATCGTCTTCAGTATATTATTCTTTTCAATGCTTTGTTGATTGATCAAATCCTCAGCCAATTTTATTGCCTCCATTCCCCCGGTAGGATAAAGCACTGTGGCCTCCAGAATACGATCTTTAACTAATTGAATTCCTCCATTAGGGCCAAAAAGTCCATCCACTCCAATAATATGGATATCATTTTCCAGAGATTTCTCTTTTACCACCTCCCAGGCTCCCAGGGCCATTCGGTCATTATGTGCAAAAATGTACTTTGGGATTTCGGTGGAATCTAAAAGCTTTGATAATTCCTCTTTTATGGAGGCTTTTTCCCAATCGCCTTTAATGATATGGGATATAGTTAAATTAGGAATCTGGTTTATCGCCCTTCTAAAGCCTTCACTTCTTTCATGGGCAGGCGAAGATCCTTCCTGACCGGTAATTTCTATGATTTCAGCGGGTTCACCTGAATGGGAAATGATATATTTTGCGGCATTGCGCCCCACTTCTACATTATTTGCACCAATATAAGCTGTAAAATTGCTCCCATCTATTTTTCTGTCGATAACAATAGTTGGGATGCCTGCATCCATCGCCTTTTCTATAACAGTAGTAATGGGATTAGACTGGATAGGAGACACTATAAGCACATCTACATCGTCTTTAATAAATCCTTCTATCTGCTTAAGCTGTTGGGCAACACTGTTCTCAGCATCCTTAATTTCAAGAACAATTTCTGGGTGAAGCGAAGCTTCCAGTTGCATGGATTTATTCATCTCACGCCGCCAATTGTCTGTTGTCATCGCTTGCGAAAAACCAATTCTATAGTTCTCCTCCCTATGTTGTTGATTGCACGAAAGGAATAAGAGGAAAAAAATGGTAAGAAGGAAAAACTTAATTAAAGACTTCATTGATTAGTAGTTAACAAGCTTCTAAAATAAAATTTAAAAATTGTTTAACAACAAATAGATGTGCCTAATTTGTAAACCCTTGTACTTCTATGCCATCTAAACGCTCTACAAATCATTAAGTTGAATAAATATACCACTCGTTTTGGGTTCATAACTTTTTTTTAATTTCCTTAACAGTCTTCCGCTAGAAAATGACTTTTAATATTTTATTTTTTCCATCAAACATTGCCTGGGAGACATTTAATATACCTTCCAATTGAAGAGGTTAAAATGACTGGCTATAGAATGATTGCAACAACTTTTAAAATCACAGATTTTATCTGTTATAAATCTTAGCAGATCAGTACACTACATCTGCGTAAATCAATAAATACACTTATTAGGAAATTACTTTTTGCTTCGAGGCATCCTTCCCTAGCCTTTGATTCCATGGGTCGAGTAAACTACGCATCAATCCTTAATACAAAAAGAGGTGAAAAAATCGATATTTGTGAGTTTCAAAGCGCTTATAGACCGTCTTCGGTTTGCAGAAAGCAAATGGCAGAATTTAATCTTGGGAATGTTTCCGGATAAAGTTATTCCTTAACGTTTTATTATGTTCAATCACTGGTAAAACAATGCAGCATGGCGAAAAAGAGAAAGAAAGTGAAACAGCTAAATTAAAAAATAACCGGCCCATGGACCGTTATTGTATATTAAACTTTCGACCTTTTTATGAATTGCCTCTAAAAAATATAATAATCCGTTACTGATGATTATTGAGATTCCCAAAATTTTCAAAAGCTTTTATGGTTTCTACCTCTAGAGCATACACCGGGTTTATTTATTAAACTTTTCAATTAAATACCGGTCTGCTCCCGTAGACCAAAGAGCTCCATAGACTAATAAAGGCTGAAACAACAAACGGATAAAACGTTTGGTATCTGTATCCAATCCAAAAGCATCAATCCTATTCGTATACTGGGATATGTTTCCCGGAAAAATAAGAATATAAAACAAGGCTAACATCAATCCGGTACTAATTCGTTTTTCTTTCCATAAAATCATTAATACCCCCAGAGTTATCTCAACAATACCAGAGGAAAGCACCGTTACGTCCTTTACTGATTGATTTGCTGGTAACCAACGGGGCACCTGAGCCTGAAATTCTTTTCGCTTAAAAGTGAGGTGTGCTATACCGGCAAATACCATAGCTGAACCCATTAACAGTCTAACCACCTTTCGTGTTCTGATGCTTTTCATTTCTTTTTTCTAAAAGATAGTATAGAAAAAGAATAAGCGCAATTTTCAAATAGGCTTTATCAAATATTTCACATTATGCTACTCTTTTAATAGCTGAAATAACTTAAAAGCATCGAACTTGGGACGGTATTCTAAACTTTTTGCCTTAGAAATTCCCTGGTTTCACTTGTTGTGAAGTACTAATCTGAGTATCGGTTTTATAACCTTCAATAGTTTTGGGCACTGCCGGTAAAATTTTGGTATTGATCATATTTAACTGAAATACCTCATCGAAATCTGTATTTGGACTGGCAATTCAAAAGTGTTTTTCACATATTCTACATATGAATATTCGTAATATATAATAGCCCGTATTATCCGTGCTCTTACTTTCCGTTCCAAAAAGTTTCTATAATTACATCTGCTATCTAATTTAAATCATTTATTGGCAATGCCAGAAGCTAGAATACACGATCCCTATACTTATGAGCATACCTCTAAATTGCAAAAAGTTTTCTGATTCCTATAAGATTGCCTCAGCTTATTGAGGGTAGTACAATATACCTGTAACTAAAATACTTTATAAAAAAATAAGCGTTGTGAAACCTTTTTAAAAATCTGAGGTCTTTATAGTAAAAGAGCTTAGGGCAATGAGGCATGTATCAAAACATCATTTTTTATTTCGAGGCATTCCGCTCCCGATAGCTATCGACAAGAGACAGGAACCCGAGCATTTAATCTCGATTATCGAGGAGTAAACAACATCAAAAACTTGAAAAACCTAACCGACGAAGAATTGATGAGCATGGTTGCTAAGGATCATTTGGATGAGATGCGGATACTTTATGAACGATATCATCAATGGATCTATAACTTTTTTATACAGATGATTCGCGATAAAGACATCTGTGAAGATTTAATGCAAACCACATTTTATAAAGCTATTAAATATCGCAAATCATACCAGGGTGGCCAGTTTGATTCCTGGATTTTTAGGATTGCCCGCAATCTTAGTTACGATTATTTTAAATCTCAAAAAAACCAGTATCAAAATGAGGACCATACCATAATTCACCAAATTAAAGAAGACGAAGAGGATACGAATGATGATATCATAAAACTCAAAATGGTAATGCAAAAATTAACCCCTGAAGAAAGAGAAATAATAGTCCTTAGTCGTTTTCAGGAAATGCGCTATCTGCAAATAGCAGAAGTTTTAGGCAGTACGGAAAATGCGATCAAAATAAAAGCTCACCGCACCCTAAAGAAATTAAAAAAATTATTTTTTGAATCTGTAGAGATATGAATTGTAACGAAATAGAACAACGAATTTTTGATTATTTGGAAAGACAGCTTTCTGAAAAAGAAATCCATGAATTCGAAAAGCATCTAAGCCAATGCGAAGCTTGCAGAAAAGAACTGGAAGAAACTAGAAGGCTAACGGAAACTATCAAGGTTGTTTCTTCAGAACAACCAAAGACCGGACACTTTACTTCTTTTGAAGACATGCTACAACGGGAAAAGCAGGAATTAAAAAATCATGAACCCAAAGTACAGGTACTATATTGGAAAACAGCTTTTCAAATTGCCGCCTCTATCCTGCTTTTGCTTGGAGGCTATCTTTACGGAGATTATCGCGGCAAGGCACTGGCACAAAAACAAATCGTCCAGTTACAGCAACAATCACAGCAGCTTAAAACCAATATGACTTTAGCTATGCTTGATAATCGTTCTGCCAGTAAAAGAATACAGGCCGTCAATTATACAGAAGATATAAAAATGCCAGACAATCAGGTATTGGAAGCCATCATCGGAAGATTACAAAAAGATGATAATATCAATGTAAGGCTGGCAGCAGCTGGGTCATTATCGAGATTTCAGGAGAATCAGCTCGTAAAAGATGCTTTTATCTCTACGCTGGAAACCGAAGAGAATCCTGAAGTTCAGATTGCAATCATTCAGTTTCTGGTGCATGTTAAGGAGGAACGTTCGGTAAAGCCTATGAAAAAACTATTAAATCAACCCGAGGTACCACAATACGTAAAGTATCAGGTTAATCAGGGACTTGCACAAATTTTATAATCAATCAAAAAAACAAGAGTAATGAAAAAAACAAGCATATTATGTATGTTGCTTATGCTTATTGGTAGCGTAGGCATGGCCCAAAAGGAGTTTAAAAAATCACTAAGCGGTATCTCCAGAATAGAAATCGAAACCAACACTTCCATATTTATAAAAAAGGGAGTATCAAATGAGTTTATTATCAGGGAAGGTTGCAGCAACTGTAAAAGTGAAGAAGAAGAAACGGGATCGACCTGGAATGATAAAGATTCTTCAATTGATGAAAAAGCTAAAGGTCTCACTCCTATTTACGCTGGTGGGGAGGATAATACCGGAGTGGGGATGTATATGGAGAAAGATGGGGAAAGTTTACGGATAAATGACCTTAAATCTTTTTACAATCGCAGGGGATTGACTATAAGCGTTCCAGCCTCAGTAGCCCTAAAGATAAACTGCGGAAATTTAGGCAATGTGAAGATTGAGAATTTAAGCAACGAGCTAGAAATAAATACCAATATAGGCTATATAAAACTAAACAATGTGACCGGCCCCATAACAGCACACAGCACTACGGGAAACATTGATGTGGTATTTAGCAGTGTTAATCAAACCGCTCCGATTTCCATCAGTTCTTCTACGGGTATGATCGATATAAGTTTACCCTCCAATACAAAAGCATCGGTAGAACTCAATTCTACTATGGGATCGGTATATTCTAACTTTAACCTCATCAAGCCAAGGGAAGACGGACTTAAGGCCATTGGCGGTCAAAAAGCCATTACGGGAGATATTAATAATGGAGGGGTAAAAATGAGCTTAAAAGCTTCTGTTGGAAATATTTATCTAAGAAAAAAATAATCACATTTATTAATCAAAAAACGAACATTATGAAACATCTAATCGTATTAACAATGCTCATTCTTTTTACTTCGGTTACTCAGGGCCAAAGACAGGTTGAAGAACAATTCAAAATAGCTAAAATAGAACAGATCAATTTAAACTTTAAATTTGCTTCTGAAATCAAAGTGGTACAATGGGATCAAAAGGATATCAATATAAAAGCAAATGTTCTGATAGAAAGTGGGGAAGGTAATGATGCTTACAGTTTAAAAAGTGAGACCTCTTCTAAAGACATCACTATTTATTCAGACTTTGGAGATTACTTCAAGCAAAAAAATAATATTGTACTCAATAATTGTGATCATAAAACTGAAATTAATTATGTGGTTTATGTGCCTTAAAACTGTAGGCTTAAAATAAAGAGCATTACCGGAAATGTTATTTCAGAAAACTTTTCAGGTAAACTGGAAACAGATTTGATTTCGGGAAATGTGGAGCTAAAAAAGTATGATGGAGAGCTTGCTTTAAAGACAATTAGTGGAAATTTAGATATTACAATGAAGAAAGCCGAAATTGATGCCAAAACCCTAACCGGAACTATCTATTCTGATCTTGATATTAACGAAATAAAAACTCATAAAAACTCTTCTATATCCAGTAGAGTTCAAGGTATCGTTAGTAATGGTAGTGAAAGAGCAAAACTCGAAACTATTTCAGGTAATATTTATATGCGTAAAGAATAGTAATTTTATATCTCATGACTTTCTAAGTTTTAATAGAAAGCCATGAGATAATTTTCCAGAAACTACCTTATGGTTTGCTCTAAGGTAATTTACCAAATTTCTGGTAGTGACATTGTCACCTATATCTAATCCAATATCGGCAAATCTTAATCGATGCTATAGTAAGATGTTAAGAATACACAACAAAACTAATAGCTTTTAAAATGTCGCATATTTTTTTAAATTTTAAACCGATCTTCCCATTAAAGGGTCGGTAGTACTGGTTTTCCCATTTTCGATATGGCCGGCAAAACGTTGTTCAAACTCAGGGTATTCCGCTATCAAAATGCTGTAATCATACCAGCCAAATGAATCACGGACATCTATCTCCTGTTGATGGGTTCCTTTTTCTAAAACTACATTCACCGGTTTTCTATTATACGACTTATCGATGATAGCAACACTAATCTTTTGTTTTGTATCAATTTGAAAAACTGCACGCATCCCTTCTTTATTACCTGCTGTTTTCAATGTAATAGTAGTGGCTGCAAGCTGATTTTTATGCCCTCGAAATTCCCTGTAAAAACCATTAGGAGCATAAGCCTTGATAAAGAACTTATCGGAATGGAAAGGAAAATCATATTTTATATGTTCACCTTCACTTACGGTAAAATCATAACAGGACCTTTTACCATCCTGAAGTAAAGAAGTCATATCATATACCTGAAATGGTGCTGCTCCTTTTTTAGATTTCGATAGCGTATTTTGGTAGGACATGGTAAGTTCCAACTTATCTTTTGATGCCATATACCCGCAATCTAATGACAAATTATAAGGTAAAGCACAAGCAGGTTTGGTACCCGGCTCCTGCGCCGGCAATAATTTATTAAGTTGATCTTTATTTCTTAAATCCCTCAAATCGGTATCAATTAACATTTTATAATCCGAAGGCAATTTCTTTTCTTTCGCATTATAAATTTGTTGGATATAGGCGTCCCTTTTTACCGTCATTTCTTTTGGTACTGAGCTATCAGCATCCCTGAATACCGAAGTAAGGTTACCACAAATAGCCCGTCTCCAATCCCCAATATTCTCTTCAATAACTTTTTTACCTGTTTTCTTTTCTATAAAATGTTCCAGGAACTGTAACGAGGAGGTATGATCAAAAACTTCACTGTTTACATACCCTCCCCTACTCCATGGTGAGGCAACTATCATAGGTACCCGAAAACCTAAACCTAAATTATGTTTTCCGTTTACAAACTCTTCTTCTGTAGGGATATTGTTAGTCGCACCACTTCCCGGTTTAGGCGCTACAAAGGGAGGTACATGATCAAAATAACCGTCATTTTCATCATAGGTAACGATAAAAATTGTTTTTTTCCATTGCTCCGGATTTTTCGTTAAAATATCCAATACTTCAGATACGTACCAGGCGCCATACCATGGCGAACCGGGATGATCTGAAAAAGCACATGGGGCTACCAACCAGGATACCATAGGTAATTCCCCATTATCTACATCGTTTCGAAATTGATGAAGCACGTCTCCCTTTGGCACTTTAAGTTCCTTATCTTCAAACTTCAAGTGTTCGAGTTTTCGATATTCCAGATAATTTTTATTGGTGATAAAGGCTTTATTATGGATTGCCTTTTGGTGATCGCTTAGCTTATTAAAATTAGCTTCGCTATACACTTCAAGATCTTTCCTAAGATTAGCGATTTTAGCCGTTAATTCTTTTTGTTCATTTTCTGAATGCTTTTCTGACTTTTCAATTTTTAATAGTTTTTCTAATTCTGACTGCATCCATGCCCTGTGCTGGGGATGAAAACGAACATTATATTGTTTTATAAATTCTAAATCATTATCAGTAAAGTTAGCAAGCCAAAACTCTTCTTCTCCAGACAGACCTGTGGGAATACTAAGTTCGTTTTGATATACTCCCCAGGATATCCCGGCTTCTTCAAGGCGTTCTGGATATGTTTTCCAGCTCACATTTTTAAAATCGATCATTCCATTATCTACATGGGCTTTTGAAGAAGGATTATGTGCATCTTCACGAACAGTTCCCGCCCAGAAGTAATTTCTATTGGGACTGGTACCCGTTAACGTAGAACAAAAGCTTTGGTCACAAACCGTAAAAGCATCTGCAAAAGAGTAATAAAAGGGAAGATCTTCCCGGTCGTAATATCCCATCGTTAACGGCATTTTGGCATAGTCGGGATTCCCTGATTTTTTGGCTTCAAGCCATTTATCCATCTTACCATTATTTCTTGCAGCCACCATATCTTCCCAACCATGAGGAAGTGATCCCATCCAGGTGGATTTGGTATTTTTTATATCCAGACGAAATGGCGTTGCAGTTTTACCAGCATTATTACGCTGATACCACACTGGCAACCCAGTAGGAGTGTCTATCGCCCTGGGGTCATTAAATCCACGTACACCACGCAAACGCCCAAAACAGTGATCAAAAGACCTGTTTTCCTGCATAAGAAACACGATGTTTTCTGCATTTAAGTAAGTGGTTCCGGGATCAGCACTTATCGCTAAAGCCCGAGCTATCGATTGTGGCATCGAATTAAAAAGTGCTGTGGATCCAGCTAATAAAGAAGCTTTTTTCAGAAATGACCTTCTTGACTCCATAACTTATATTTTTTGAAATCTAATTATCAAAAATGATAATTAATTTTTTGAATAACGTTTTTTTAAAGCGTATAATTATAAAATAGCAGCATCGTAAAAACAGATGCTGCTATTTCTATAAATTAATCAAGCCACCAGGGAAGTTGTCTTATCCCATCATTTCCGCCAAATTGCGCGTTTATTGCGGCCTCCAGATTTTTCGTATTATTATTATATTCTTCTACCGGATAAACAAACCTGTACGGTGGTGTTTGCCCTGTAGGATAATCAAATTCAGGATAACCGGTTCTTAGATAATCATAATACTGTGACCACCCGGCCTGTAAAAAGGTGGCAATATACTTTTGCGTGATAATGGTTTCCAGTTGTTCTTCCTCAGTACCCTCAAGACCTAAAGCAGCCTGGCCCAGGTATTCTTCCACTTCTTCTACGCTTAAATATTCTGAGTATGCACTCGCATTCGATCTATAAAACTCAAAATTTGCACGAATAGCATTTTCAAAATGTGTAGCTGGCTGATCATTTATCCAGCCTCTCAACGAAGCTTCGGCAAGTATGAACTCGACCTCCCAATAACTTAAAATGTTATGCGGTTCGGTCGTAGGATCGGTATAATATCTTGCATTAACTTTTGATATGTTCCCACTGGCAACCAGGGTTTCATTGATTACCGAGTAGTTTTCCGAAGGGCTTCCTCCGTTATAGGAATCAAAATTATTGATATCTAATCCCTGCGATGCAGCACTTGAAGTTTGTTCGGCTACGATAAATAAATGCGGGTCTTTTAATTGCTTCAATAAATCAATATAGGTAGCTGACATATACATACTTGATCCGTAACTACTCGAATTAAATTCGGTATAACGACTATCCTGCTGATCCTGAAAAACTAATTGTGCATTATCTTCTAAGGAGCTAATCATCATCCCGCGCGCATAAACTTCTTGAAATTTGCTTACGATATTTATTGATCCGGCAGTAGTTTTATTGGAAAGGCTTATTAATAGTTTCAATTCGTAAGCATTAATAAGTTTCAGCCACTTTCTGGCATCGCCGTTAAAAATGATATCACCTTCAATCGCCACATCTTCCTCTATCATAGATGCCGCTTCATCCAGTTCAGTAATAATTCCTTCAAAAACGGTCTCCTGAGAATCATATGATGGCTGAAAATCATCTTCAGATTCGCCCTTTAAAGCTTCAGAATAGGGAATATCCCCAAACCGAAGGCTTAATTGATAAAAATAGTAAGCTCTAAAAAATTTACCAATAGCAATATAATTAGGACTACTAATGCGTTCAGCTTCTTCAATCATTTTAGTAACCTGTCTTAGATCATTAAACTCTCCAAAGCTACCATTACCCCATTTAAAATATTGATAATCGTTCTCTTCTCCCGTTTGTATAAGCATTCTTGAAGCATAAAGCGGACTGGTACCGGCAACCTGAAAAGCTTCAGCCGAAATTTCTGTAAGTAATAACTGGGGATGAGTTTGGCTTACGTTGTTAGGATTTTCATTAAGCTCATCTAAATCCTGGCAGCTTTTTGTAATAAAACCTAAAAGAATGATTAAGGTATATATGACTAATTTTTTCATGAAATTAATTTTTAAGTTGAGGCTTAGAATTTAAAGTTTACTCCTAAACCAAGATATCTGGAAGAAGGATCCTGAATATTATTATTGTCACCCGTTTTATAGTCGGGATCTGTATAATAATCTCCTTTTTTTAGTACAAACAGGTTATAGCCATTAAAGCTCACATTGGCATCTTTAATGGTTTTACTATTTAAAAGCTCAGTAAAATTATAGCTTAGGCTAATGCTTCTCAATTTTAAATAAGAACGATCAAAAACATTCGCAAAGGTTTCACTTTCATCCTCGGTCACTCGGGCACGATATGGATAATTTTGCGACCAGGTTTGCCAGCTAATAGGAGTGGTATGCTCTTCAAAAACACGATTATCTGAAACAATATTACCACTTACGTCCCTTACCAACTCACCACTCACAAGATTTACGCCCTTAGGCACATAGATAGCTTCTCCTGCGGCATATTCTTCATCACGATATTGAACAGATTTAGGATGTTTTCCTCCCCACCACATTTTTTCAACAACCTGAGACCGCAAGACACCTCCCCAAACGCCATCCATGGCTATATTTAAGTTCCAGTTTTTATATTTAAAATCATTTACAAAACCAAAAGTCCAGTCAGGATCAAAATGCCCTAAATAAGATAAATACGTGTCTCTGGTAGGTAAGCCCGTGGAAGCATTCAAAATAACTTCTCCCTCTGGAGATTTCATCCATTCCTGATCGTAGTAACTATCGATACGATCATTTAGAGAAAGGTTTCCAAACTTATCTTCCCCACTTGTAATTTCTGTTAGTTTGGTTACTTTTTTCGACCAGTTTAATAGCGCCGACCATTTAAGATTTTCATTAACAATGGGTTTGAATCTTAAGGAAAGCTCCAGTCCGTTAGTTGTATATTCATTTCCGTTAATTTTTCTGGAAGAGAATCCGGAAGCAAGGGAAATAGGCTGGTTAATAATTTGATCGGTATCTACCGTATTGTAATAAGTAGCATCAAAAGCAAGACGATTATCTAAGAACGAAGTATTCAATCCTACCTCGAAAGAGGTTGAAGTTTCCGGAGAGATATTTGGATTAACAATACCTGAAGGATATACAAGACGTTGAACATTTGCAAAGTTCCCTGAACTATTATAATAAGCTGAAAGTTGATAAGGATCCAGATCACTGGAAACCCTGGCCCAGGAACTAAATAATTTTACATATTCGATATCCTCTGGCATTTCAAAAATATTACTTATTAAAGCACTTCCCGATAATGAAGGATAAAAATAGGATCGATTTTCTTTAGGTAAAGTTGAAGACCAGTCATTTCTGGCAGACATCGTAATGAAATAGGTGTTTAAGAATTCTAAATCCAGAGTACCATACACACTATTAATCGCTTTTTTCCATAAATTATTTTCAGCTCTTACCGGTCCGGTAGAATTTCCCATATTATAAACTCCCGGTACCGTTAATCCATCGGTTGCCGCAAATTCTTGTTGGTACCTTCTATAAAATGTTGATGCACCGGCATTCACTACGATTTTAAAATCTTCTGAAATGGAATTATCATAAGTGGCCAGTACATCATAATCGATATTTAACCTTCTTGTATTCCAGGTTTGATAAGATCCCTCTCTTGGCGCACTATAATTAAAATAAGATTTTGGACTTTCTAAATCTTCAAAATTTGATTTTAATACTCCAGATCCTCTTAATTGTAACCTGAAGTGTTCATCAAATTCATAAGCTAATTTTAATTGGGCATTCAATAAATCTGAATTATATTCTTTTTGATAATGATTGGCTCCAAACCACGGATTGTTATACCATGCATAGTTCCAGTTTGCCTGCCGGTATCCTTCCATTCCCGGTACCCATTGATGGTTTTTAAGATCCTGCCCATTCACATCTTCTCCCATCCAAATCAAAAGGGTATACATATGTCCGCTAGGATTATACCCATAATTTGGATAATTAGGAGAATAAACTTTGTTGTAAGAAAGCTTACTGGTTAAACTCATCTTATCAGATAGCTGCGTTAAAGACTTATAACTTAGTCCTCCTTGTGATAAACTAGAGTTTGGTACGCGATCTCTATTATGCGAAAAATTTCCATTAATGCGATAATAGCCTTTTTCACTCTTTTGGCTTACAGTGAAATTAGTACTGGAAATTATACTTGTTCTTAGAAAATCGTCTAAATTGTCGTGTCTAACCCATGGTAAAGGCTGTCTTGAATACCTGGATCTATTATCATATTGCGTACCGGTAACGCTACCATACCATGGAATAACTTCGCCGGTTTGGCTATCTACAATCGGACTGTTCCACTGCGGAATCAATAAATTTTCATCAAATTTTGGTCCCCATATCATATCACCATCGGCAATACCGCCGTCGGCACCATCCCAGAATTCATACTGCCCGTTAGAGCCATTTCCATATTCATGCTGGGTTTCCGGAAAAATAGCATAGCCTGCTGAAACCATGACATTTTGAGATATTTCTATGCTTAACCCATCTTGCGTAGCACTCTTGGTGGTAACCAGGATAGCCCCGTTTCGACCTCTGGATCCATATAGTGCAGAAGCAGCAGTTCCTTTAAGAACATTTATAGCTGCAATATTATTTTGAGGAACATCAAAAAAATCAGTTTCTACCGGGATTCCGTCAATAACAATTAAAGGCGTCTTTCCCCGTAACGAGAATGAAGGTGATTGAAACATCCCAGGAGGACTACTTACCTGAAGTCCCGCAACTTTACCAGAAAACAAATTAGCGACATTAGGCACCGGTAAATTCTCCAAATTATTGGTTTCTATTTCCTGTGTGGCATAACCAATTTTCTTTTCTGCTTTTGTAATTCCCAGTGCAGTTACTACAACCTGGTCTAAAGATTCGGTATTTACCTGAAGAGTTACTGTAAAATTATTCTTGTTTCCTACTGCAACTTCCTGGGTTTTAAAACCAATATAGGAAAATATAAGTGTATCATTTTGTACCGCGTTAATTAAAAAATTACCATCAATATCAGTAACAGCTCCAACCTGATTGCTGTTTTTAACACTTATGTTTACTCCTCCCAGAGGAAGACCATCAGGATCGGTAACCACTCCTGATATTTCCTGTTGACTATAACCTGTCCACGAGAGATTAATGAATACAAATAGTAATAGATAAAAATGCTTCATTGATATTATTTTTAAGTGAGTCGCAAACCTATTAAACGGTTTTAGCAAACTCGTTAACAATCTTTAAAGACATTATTATCTAAAAATGAATAGGAAATCAGTGAACAAAATCGCAAATCACTGACTAATAAAACCTTATAAATATCGCTTGTTTTTATGTTCTTATACAGAATAACTATTTTATAATTAATTGTTAACGAATCTATAAACTGAAAGAAGGCGATTCGATAAAGAATTGAAGATTATAACGCAGGTAGTTTATCTATTAAGAAGCTTACGAAGAATTACTAAAGCAAGCCAAAGACTTGTCTAAAGACCAAGAGCGTTTAGCAAAAATGTAATGACTGAAGAAGTGCTTCAACTCTTTGATCTTTTAAAAAAAGAAAAACTAATCAAAGACGAAGGGAAAAGCGTAAAGTTGGCAGCTTCACATTTATTGTAAATCCTTTTTGATTCCAATAAACAATTCTAATTCTAGAGTAGCAGAAAAAGAAAATAACTCAAAAAATTGTACTAAATGGACTACAAATTAGGGGTAGTCCATTTATACTTATTATCTTTTTTAGAACCTTTTCCTTATAAAATCGCTACTATTTATTCGCGCAGAAGTATTTTATATCTATTTTCTAGCATGTTGATATACGCTTTTTGCATCTCTTCACTTAAAAATGAATTTCGAATTAGACCTATAGTCTTGTTTTTGGATTTATTAAAGCGTTTAAAGACGCCATTGATTTGCTTTTGAGTTAGTCCTAAATCGAGACCAAAGTCAATTAGCAATTTTCTAGTAATTTTTTTCTTTTTCCCTGCAAGCGTTAAAGCTAACTCTTCCTCATCGTCTGGGTTTACTATGGAGACATTCAGTAAATCATAAGCCAGAGAAAGCGTCCACCCATAATCTGCTTTTATCAAAGAGAAATTTTTTAAGTGCATATCATTATTTCCCGTTAAAAAACTAAAAATACTTAATTCATAATACCGAAGAAGATCCAATAAGGTGTTTTCAGCATATTCATTGATAGCTTTTCCGATGCGCTCCATCGATCCTCGATATTTATCGAAAGCTTCTACGACTTGAAACATATCGATCATATGGATTTTTGATCCGTCTTCTTTTCGATCTACTCTTTTTGTGATATAAGATAGCTCGCCTGAAGAAAGCCGAATCAATGAATGCGGAACGACCGAAATGTTGAATAACTCTGCCATTTTCATAGTGACATCTTCATTTGCGGGCATTTCAGGATAATCTGTGGAAGGTGGCTTAAAAATATAATTTCCGCCTAATGCTCCTACCACCGTAAGCCGCTGATCGTTATTATTTTCAAATAATGACATCGATAATTTGGGCTGTACACCAGGAACAGAAATACTACGTTCTACAACCTGCTCGGCCAGTGTTGTCATTTCCTGAATTGAATAGGGAATTTTAGGAGGCGTTTTTGTTCCGAAAAATTTTAGGCTACATTCTTCATGAAAGTCGCTCTCCTCAGATAGCTCTTTATAACAATATAAGCACTTATTCATCTTCAGTAGGTATTGGTTCAACACTTACTGCTCCTATACAGTTTTTACAACAAGCCAATAATAATCCCATCCGGTCATTTCTATTGATTTTCCAGTTTTTAGAAGCTATATCCAGTAACCAACCTTCAGGAATCAAACCTTCAAAAAAAGCGAATAGACGTTTTTCTTTATATTCTGTTTTACGAACAGGCATCGTAAATGTAATAAATTGATCGGGATAATTACGAACATAATCCTCATCATATTTAAACACAAACTCGCCGTCATTGGTCTCTGTTAATTGTCCGCAATAAATTGTATCGTAAAAAATCCTAGCTTGCCTCATGAGCTTAAATATCTTTTAAACTAACCGGTGCGAGCTTATGACCAAACATTTTTAAAACCTGGTTGACTTTATCCAAATTTAAATTTGTTTGGTTTTGTTCAATTTTTCGAATAACGGTCAACGCTACCCCTGCACGATCAGCAAACTCTTCCTGCGTTAAGTTTACTTCTTTTCTCCGCGCTTTTACAAATGACGCCAATTCCTCCATTATATGTTTTAACGTATAATTTTAACCAAATATAGTGAATTATATGTAATTACATATAATTTAAGACGGAAGAAATATATTATATGTTTTTACATATAACACCAGAGGGAATAAAACTTTTCACTGTGCAAACAATTGAATTATCTCAGCTTTCCAGAAGTATTAATCATATTTTTTCTAACCAATCATCGATATTATCAATTCGTTCTAAATTTCCATTTCGAGCTTCTGCAATAGCGGCTTTAGTAACCTCATTGGGGATATTACCTATATCATCAGCTAATACTTTTTCTACGTAGCTATTTAAACTGCATTGTTTTGCCTTAGCTTCCTCTTTTAACATATCCAGGAGATCACTATCTAACTGCAATGTTAGTCTAACTTTTTTATCCATGATTTAATATAGAATTAAGCATTTAAAATAAATAATAAGACTTAAGGTGATAAGGTACCTATTTTTAGAAAAACTGCTTTTATATTACTTTTTAAACACTGTTTCAATTTTAATGCTAAAAATATGATGAATGCTAATTATGCATTTTTGTCACGGATTGATATAAAATTTTTATTATTTTTAACACTTAGTGACGTATTAAGCAATTCTATAACATCCTCTAGTATTTAAACTCGACTTGATATAAATTATCACTAAATGCCTATACAAAAGAAAACTTACGAACCCGATAAAGAAACAGATAGAGCTAAAAACATCAAAGGTGAAATTATATATATAGATGATGCCGAAAGTGGTCGAAAAGGTTATTCTTGCATAGGTTGTGATAAACCAATGCAGGCCAATATTCAAAGAAAAAATCCAACTCATCAATCCTATTTTAGTCACATCCCTGTAGATGTGAGTAAAGGTGAAAAGAAATGTACTTATAGCAACCGCGAACAACGAGAAATTATTGCTTCAGATATTTTACAGCGTATTAAGAGAATAAAAGTTCCAGACGTTGTAAAATACCCTCCTAAAGGAATTGATAAGAATCCAGTAAAGCTAAAACATTCGCAGTTTATAGATGCCTTTAAAGTAAGATCTGAACTAACATTTTATGAAGATGAAGAAGGAAACATACACTATGGAAAAAATCCAGAGATAAACGATCGTTACTTGTTATTAAGACCAGATGTAACTTTTTTTAATCATAACGGTGATCCAATACTATTTATTGAGCTTGTGGTAACCCATAAAATTAGTGATGAAAAGAAAATTAAGTTAAGAAGACTAGGGATAAATACTATAAGCATTATCGTACCTAGAGGGTCAGACCAGGAAATTGAAGAAAATTTTAGAAGTGTTAAGAATGTAAAATGGGAATACAATGAAGTCGAAGCCAGTACCACATATTTATCAGTTTCCAATAGAGCTACAGAAGGAATATTGGAATTTGATAAACAGCAAAGAGGAATTTTTGGAGAAACTACCTTATGCAGAAAAAGCAGAATTAACAACACTATACGGACAATTAAAAAGTGCCTGGGAGGAAAATCATACCATAGAACTGAACAAGACTTTAGACGAGAAATATTTAGAATTAAGGAAGCTACAGAAAGAGAAGAAAAAAAATTGGCTGAACTGGAAAGCGAATATCAGAAGGAAATACGAGCTGAATATGCAGGAGGGAATCTCGATATTGAAAACCAGGGAAGAGAA
>CEVI01028899.1_pt1 | contig 31270 bp, 40 predicted proteins | sample 531471 | NCBI WGS metagenome assembly CEVI01 (sample SAMEA2623513, study PRJEB7988) | marine metagenome | isolation source: saline water (ENVO:00002010), including
ACAATGGACTTCAGAAGTGTTTTAGCTGTATTGCCCTGCACCACCTGAGTGAAGCTAATATACCATTTGCCGTGCAGGTATTTGACTGTGGCCGTCTTAATGGCGCTGACAAGTTTCCGGTGCAGGATGATGGGCACCTTGCCGATTTTGGGAATACTGACACAGCCTTTTTCAATCTTGATACAGTTCGAGTTGTTTACGATGCGAAAGCTGTCGTTGTGCAATTTCTTTTCTCTGAAAGTCACTTTGTGCTTGGGGAAACACTGACGGTCAGTCTTTGAAAAGGCCTTGCGAAGTGCCGTATCGAGGTCTCGTGCAACCTGTTGTGCTGCGGCAGCGTCAAAATTTTTAATCCATTGGAACTCTGGGAAGGCTTTAAGTTCTTTTATGAGACTCGCCATTTCTTTGTAGAAAAGGAAAGTCTTGTCGTAGTTGTAGCGACGGATATTCTCAGACAGCAACAGGTTCCACAGTCCTCTGGCATACGCGCCAAAATCCACCAGGGCTAGTTCGTGCTCTGGTGGAGGGGTGAGTCTGTAATTGAATCTGAGTGTCTTCTCCATGTACTGTGCAGACTACTGTATGAGCATGGAGAGTCAACAACATTTTTCGCTATCCATCCAACACTAAATCATAGATTTTGAGTTGGTATTTCGCGATTTCCAGATAAAATAATGAGTGGTAAAAAGTTAATAACAGTAACACAGAGCTATGAAGTCGATGATGATATAATGACTGATGCTGAATGGGACGCACTAGAAGATGACCTGGACTCTGGAAATCTTAGTAACAAAGGTTTAGCGACTCGACTTGGTATGAGCGAAGAATTGCTGCAAAGCAACTTAAGTGAATCAGAAACGACAATTATAGATTGTTAAACAAAAATTTGACTAATCTATCATAGTGATATTTATTTAAACCCAGCTCGCTGGGTTTTTTCTTAATTCGTCGTAAGATGGGGTATCATCATAGGGAGCTACCTAAACCATAACATTTTTGGGTCTAGGTAGCCGCAACATGTTTATTACTAACCTGTTTCAGTATTAGTAATTCTTCACATATAGAAAGGATTCAATAAGCAAAGTTATCAGCAAGTGGGTAGGTGCTCACCTGCGTGCCCGATAATCACAACTCCGTTTATTATTTTGAAATGAATTCGCATTGTTTGAAGTGGGTTAATAGCCACCCCAATTTGTAGATGCTGAAACATAATTGTGGTTTTGTTACCTTCGTATCTGAACGTTCTGTACTGTGTTAAACGTTTAGAACTTCTAACAGTTTTACTTTCCTGCGCAGAGTAGGAGTTAGCTGAAAATACAGTTCTTGCTTCGGCATCAGGCTTTCCACTGTTAATTGCTTCTCTGTAATCGGTTATCAATGTGACAAGATATTCGAACATTTTCTTTGTCTGGCTGAACCTTGCAACTTTATCGGCAGATTTCTTAGCAGATTCAGTAATAATCACAGCATCTGGGAAAAGTCTCTCAACAGACTCAAGTATCGCTAAAGGCGTGACGCTACAAGTCTCTACGATATTCTTAATCGCTGAAAACGCCGCATAATCGGGAAGTGCTGAAGGCGCTGAGTTGAGTTTTTGTAATGATAATTTTTGTTTTAGGTTATGATTCTCTGATTTCAGCGTAGTGATGGTGCGTCGAGCATCGAAAAGTTCATTCCTTAGTGCTTTAAGCTGATCATCTTTACGTTTATATTGGTCTTCTGGTATCTCGTTTTGCTTATCGTCCGGCTTTCTGAGGTGTTTTGAGATGTTGTCTTCGATACTGCACCACATGGACGCGTTTACTTGGTTCAGGTAATTCTCAATCTCAACGGTAAGATCAGTAAGATTACTGATTTCCTCGAAAAGTAGTTCTTTATTCTCGATAGGCTTCAAAGAAAGCTCTTTGATCAGAGATTCTTTTTCACGGGTTTCGTTCACTAATTTTACTAACGCATCTTGATGATCAGAGATAACATCAAGGTTCGCGGGTGCGGTAGCACGAATAATGTCGCTTGAGGACATGTCAATGTTTTGAAACAAGTCCTGGACGCGTTTAGTGAACCCGTCGAAAGAATCAGCAGTAATTTCTTTAGAAACCATTGAGGCTGCTTCATTGAAGGTATCACAGGCACGTTCGATTAGGTTGTCAGTGTGTCGCAAAAAGGTATGAATAAAGCCATCACTATCTGAAGTTAATGCGTCCTGAGCTTTGTTTGCGAGTTTAATAATATCGCCAAGTCCATGTGCGACATCAGCAACAGATCCTGATAGCAAGCATCCACTGAATTCAGTTTTTGAATTTTGGTAGGCTAAAGCGAAGCCGCTTCTAAGGCTGTCATACGCAAGTAGCCTTTCTGCGTCTGCATTAACGTGAAAGATATTATATTGCGGGTCGTAATCCACACTGTCCAATTCGAGTATGTCTGCACAATCTGTATCCTCACAAAGGCGGAAGTTGAGGAACTTGAAATATTCAATATGGTCAGTGTTAGTGTGCAGTATATACTGTATAATTATCGATGTATTAAGTAGCGCTGAGACTCCCCATAAAGCCCTGATCGTATCTACATCTGTTGGGTCTTGCATATAATGCTTTAGGATGTGCGGTAGGGCACGTTCAGCCTGAATAGCAGTGTCAGAGTAGTTTGCAGAAATATAAGCGCATAGCGTTTTGTACGACTTATCAAGTCCATTGTCATCAAATTCAATATGACGCAGTTGCGGTGCGCATTCATCGGGTAAGAAATAGGGGACATCGAAATGCTTTTTTGCAAACTTATTAAGCGCAAAAAAAGGCGGTAGTGATGTATCCGGCCAGCTCTTTTGAAAATGTGATGCTATGTTCTCTAATAAGGATGGTTGCGATAGTATTAACCACCAGGATTGTGGTTTGGTAACTCTGTCCTTTAGTTGTGGTATAGCATCAAACGCAGGCTCGTCGTCCATATTTGCTGATTTTGAAAGTAGCTTTTTGACGGATTTAACCGTTTTCCATCGTTGTATAGAACTTCTGGTTCCAAACAGTCGCTGTTCCTCTTTTTGTGAGTATGGCGAACCCGTAAACATTTGGAGATGATGATGTAGCATGGCGCGTAACCTGTCGTTATTCTTATGAAACGGCAATAGAATTTTGGGAGATTAGGTTACTTGGAAATAATCTTAAGTCAAGGGACAGAGATTCATGCATCAGATTGAGCAAGACTGGCTTGTGCTAAGCAATGATGTCTTTAGTCAGTATTAATGCTTATTTTTAAAGTTGACTTCATGGTGGCAATCATTATTGTGAATTGTAACGATTATACAGATATTGATGATGGTGTAATGATGGATGAGTGTAGAGAGTCAAAGATGTTAAGGGAAGTTTTAACTGAATATCCCTCTTATTCTATAACGGTTTCGGGCGACATTGGTCATAAAATGGCTGGTGAAGACACGTTAGGTGTCCGCGTCTTTTGTGAAAGCATTGACGATGTGATTGTGGATGAGCAGCGTAACGAGTTAACAATCGTTATGTGTGCCGCCGATTTAAACTTCCCTTTGAAAGATTTGCTAGAAGAGACTGTGAATACTGTCGTAGATGAAGCTATATCAGCGCATATAAATGATAAAGGTGTGATCAGTTCTACAAAGATGCTTGGGAAGCGGCTGAAAAGAAACATGCTAAAGGGGATTCAGGCAAGGCTAAATCAATAGGTTGAGTGGTATTTTTAGTAAGAGGTGCCCACCGAAATGGTGGGCATAGTGTTAGCAAAATCACTTCATAAGGCCATCTTCGTCATCCAACATTAAATCATAGATTTTGAATTGGTATTCCGCGAGTTTAGATAAAGACGATTCTTTACATATCTTACTCAAAGTACCGTCTGAGACATTGGTTACTTCCGCAATGCGAGGGTTTGGTTTGGTGCTGTTGAAATCTTGCTTAGTTGTATACATATTAGTCCTCAATGTTTAATACACGTTAGTGTGCATTTATTAAAAAAGTTTGTAAGCGGGAATTATAGGCAAAGAAAACCAGAGCTAAGCTCTGGTTTTAGAATTACAAGCTGTAGCTAAATAGAATAAACTAAGAAGCTTTAGCAAGTGTGATTTCCCCTTCAATTGGCAGGGAGATAGGGTTAAATCCACTGAACGTATTGATATCAGAAAACTGATAGCCAACAGATGCTGTGTCTTTTGCAAAATGATAACCGACAAAGTCACTTCGTTTGTGGTATCCGCATTCAACCCAGTGTGGGAGGTTTACGATTACGTCAGTGTTAAAACCGTTACCTTCCATGTAGCCTGGAGTGTTGAACGCATATTCAAACATCTTCTCAACTATTTCATGTTGTTCAAAAGTCATGTTCTTGACTGCTTGAACCAGATAAACCATGGAATGGCAAAGCTCTCCAATAATGAAAGACTCGCTGCCATGGTTAAACATGCCAACACTTTTGTCATGTTTCAACTCAACGATATCCGAAATAAACGGAATATCCCAGACCTTTGCTAGTGCCTCAATATCAAGTTTTGAAATAGCGAACTTCTGATCACCTTTCTTAACTTTGACGACAAGCGCTTCTGCTAACTTCTCAGTAGCGTCTCGCATGAGGGAGCCAACAGCGATATGAGGATTTTCTGCACCGCGTGGTAACGTGGTGTAACGCAATACATTATTAAATCGTGAGCCATGCAAACGGTTTAATACGTCGTCGCCAACTTTACCGAAACGCTGTGGTGATTTTAAAAGCTTAAGAGTTCCGCCTTTCGCGATGAAGTCGCTCATCTTGAAAAGTTGAACTAAAAGTTCGTATTTCTGAGAATTTTCCATTTGTATGTCCTCTATTGTGGAATGAACCTCGTAGTTAAGTAGGACTGGAAGTGGGGATTGATGAGTGGCTAATAGATTAGATTGTTGTATCGCTTAATGTGGGTAGTTTTTAGATAAAAAATCATGATGGCTTTGTTGCTCCATCATTGAAAATATGAGCGCTAGGATGATGATCATTTGGCGTACCGAACCATTAACTTTACTTAGAAGTATCTATAGTGATTGAGATGTTGAAAACATTGTTAAAAGAGTTTGGTAAATTGTCGAACACGTTGTCAATCGGTGAGACATAGGTGTTAAATCTGGCTATGGCAAATGCCGTATCACTTGAGCGTGTCACATCATTAAATACATGAGTAGAAGGCTTGTCAAAAAATATAAGGGAGTTGTGGCCTTGAGCCATGAATTTAAGTGTGAGTGCGTATGACAGGTTGTTATCAACGTCAGTGAACATGCTATTTGAGAGCGGTGTAAAAGCAATAGACGTAACTTCTTCGACGGAGCATGTAATTTGATAACGATTGATTCCTACTAATGCATAATGTTCATTGGGTTTTTGCGCAAATGAAACTGAGAAGTCTTCTTCTTCGAGAATAGAAAACGGCTGCGTTGATATTACATTAAAAACACAATAGTCTTTATATATGTCACCAGTTAGAGTCATATTGAAAGTGTCGATTTCAGCATGGGCTGAAATAGTAAAAAACGTAAGTAAGGAAATTATCGATATGCGCATGAGTGTATATAGGTTCTGGTGACGCTAAATTCTTACCTCATTCTATGCGTTAATTTTTGAAAATGCGCTCATCATTTATAACGACAATTTGTTGATGTACAAATTGTCGTTGCTCATATTTTTAAGTCACTTGATTTGAAAACTGTTGTTAACCCAATTTATAAATTTTACTTCGTCAAATTCACCAGTAAGTGAGGCAACAATTTTACCGTCAACATATGCGTGAATAATGGGGACACCTAGTACCTTATGCTTTTTCAAGTATTGCTCCTCAAAATCTTCCATGGTAGTGAGGTCGAGTGTTTTGAATGGGATCTTCTGCTCCATCCCAGATTCTTCTATTACCGAAGAGTTATGCATACATGAAGTGCACCAGTCAGCCTGAATCTTTAGCGCAAATGTCCCTGTAAGGGGCGTCTCAGCAGTGACTATTTGTGTTGGTGGCTGAGGTTGTTGAATAAAAGTAAGGGCTAAAATAATTGCCTGCGTTGGTATTGCTACGAGAAGGGACTTGTCTTTTATTATGATGAGTGAGCAAACGATTATAAGAATTGCGTAGCCAATTGCGACTTCATAACTGAAGGGTAAGAGCATGAGTGCTGGATAAGCAGCAATACCGCCTGCAATGCCATTTTTAATCATTACCATCCATGTGCCTGGGCGCATAAATGATTTCTGCCCCACCAAGGCAATGATTACCAAAGGAAGAGATATGCCAATAGCTACGGCGTATAAGGAAGTAACTGTGTAGCTCAAATCATCTTGAAGGCTTAAGTGGGTGAATACTGCTAATAATGGCGCAGCAGTACAGGGCGTAGCGAGAACACCAGATGCAGCTCCAATTATAAATGCTTTTGCGGTATCGAATTTCGCTTTCTGACTAAGCTTTTCTATTTTCTCATTTGCGCCTTGCCCCAGATATATAGCCTTATCGCTGTACATCGCATAGCCAAGCCACGCAAACACACAGGCCAGTACCAAATAAAATGGCAGGCTGTTTATGTATGGCAAAATCATACTGCCGGATAGAGTGGTGATAGTGCCTATTGTAACGAAAGTCAGGGCTAGGCCATTAAGGTATGCAATAGAGGTAATAAGCTTATTTTTTCCAAGTGCACCTAGTACGATGGGGATCAAAGGGAAGGTGCAAGGAGTTAGGGCAATTAAAAGACCGATCAGTATGTATGACCATGGGGTTTTGTCTTCATGAACCGATGTATCAGTATTGTCTGACTTCTTAGAGCCAATGGAAATAATAACTTCTTGTGGTGTTTCGGTAATGTCATACAGTGTGTAATTGAATGTCTGAGGTATGTAGCATACGCCTTTAGCTGAACACCCCTGCGCTCGTACCGTTAAAGTGGTTTTAGTAGTGTTATAGATAGGAATGACCGCATAACCCTCATCCTCGATAACAGATGTTAAGCCACGATATTCGTCCTCTTTCATTTTTACGTCAGACCAACCAATATTGCTACCTACGAGGCCGTCGGTAACGGTAAACTCGAAAGATTCTCGGTATAAGTAGTGTCCAGGCTCTGTTTCAATTACTAGTCGAACTTGATTGTCTTCAACAACTGGTGTGAATCGGAAGGCTTCCTGAAATGTCAGATGCTTTTGCTCATCAGATTGAAAAACACTCAGGTCAATAACGTTAGCCTGTTGCGCAACAGCGCTACAGCTAATGACTGTTGCGGCTAAAAATGCGATAAATTTTCGTATCATTAATTACTACCCAGGTTAATAGAAGGATGATCCCTAGTAAAATGTAAGAAAGCCACTGAGGCATGGTTTGCCCTAAGAACTCCCAGCTGATTTGATCGCACATTCCTCTGACTTCAAAGATTTCAGGAAGCCATTTGTCAATTGCAAACCATGGCGGCATTTCTAACGAGAAACCACAAGAGCTGGTGAGATCCAAATTGTGCTGCTTGAATGCGTGCTCAGTGGCAATAAGATAGGTCTTTATAGCAATGGCATATTGAAAGGGATATAGCGCCATACGAAGCCAGTTGGGTGTTACAGTTGCTATAAAAAAGATAGCCGCCATAAGTAATACGCCCAGTCGCTGGTGGATGCACTTAATGCAGGGTTGTAAGTCAAAACCATGCTGAAAGATGAGTGCAGCGGCAAACAGCAGCAGGCAAATCATTGAAAGTAGCGAGAGGAGCTTTTCAGGTAATGAATGTTGTTTATCTGTCATAAAGTAAGCGTAAGTTGTTTGGCTCTATATATTAACGTTACGAATTCTTTTTCAAAAAACTGTATCAGCACTAAGCGAGGGGATAGGCTTAGTGTTTTAGTAAAGTGATGAATGAAACTGACGTAACTTAAGCTCAAAATCCTTTTTATGCTGATTTACAATTTCATGGAGTATGCTGTGATCACTGTTTATCTTTGAGAGTGTGTCTTTTTCCCATTTTGAAAATCTTACGTTGAGTGCGGTAGAGTTGGAAAAAGTGTATGTGATAGATGGGTCACCAGGCGTTGAGGTATCTGTTACTGTCCAGATGCAATCATCATTACGCTCTTCGAATTCTTCATTAGCTGATTTGAAATGATCTTGAAGTAGAGAGTACATATATGTTCTCAGGGACTCTAAGCTTTCTTCATGGCCGTTTGCATCGATAGTAATGTCGTACTGCTTGCCCTTGTCAGATTTTTCTGTGCGTTGAGAATACTGATGAGGGATTAGTTCCTCTAATAGAGTGCTGCCTAACTCTTCGAGGGTGTGAAGTATGTGAAAGGCGGCTGAGTTGATGATCAAGTAAAAGAATTGACGCTGATCATTATGACTCAACAGCGCTCTAGCCCAGACAGAATTAAGTCTGGGGTAGTATTCATCAGGAAGGATAGCCTCCTTAGAGTGCTTCAGTCTCATGGTTTCCTGAAACTCATGCTGATCCTTGTCATAGTCACTGAGTCGTTCAAAGTCCAATATAGACTCGTCGTCTCCAAAGCTCTCGTTTAGAAAAAAATTATTTTCCCCAATGCCTGTAACCCTTAAAAGCATTTCATTCAATTTGGCAGACTGCAACAAAGACAACGACGGCTCATCGTCGTTGGCTTCAAGTATGTCCTTAGGAACATATAAAAAATCAAAATAGTGTTTATAGAACCATTGATTGACAGCGAGCCTTAGGCGATGTGAATTAGAAATTCTCGCTTTATCCCTATCTCCTGTCTCTAGCAACTTGTCGTCAGGAATGTGTGCTGATGTAATCTTTGAAAGTGCAGCAATGTCAATTTTAGAAAGCATGGGATTCTCACTTAAAATGAATGTCGGCGATAAGTTATCGCAAAACGAAGTAATCTTTAAGTAAGCTTTAAGTGAGGAAAATTCAAAAAAGTCTGAAAGTTTATTTATTTTAGAAAATGATTGAATTAACATCGATGATCGACACTCACAACTTAGGATAAACCGATGTCTTCACACCTTGAAATTGTTGCTATAATCGTCTGTTTGATCGGCGTTTTTATTCCAGTATTCCTAGTCCTCAGACCTAAAAACAAAGGGTCAAATGACACTGGTGTTGAGCACCAAACGCAATCTGTATCAGCAAATACAAAGGTTTCTGATAAAGCCTCATCGGCATCAGGCACGCCAGCTAATACAAAAGTTAAGAAGCGATCTGTTAAGGGCGCTAACCTTCGTCGTAGAAACTGGGATGCTATGGACTTTCATGATCCGCTATTCTCACTTCATTACCCTGGGTATTACAGTCCATCTCAGGTTATGTACTGGCATTTCTGGTTTTTGGATAACGTTGACTCGTCTTTTGAAAATGAAAGCTTTGTTGCCGATGTAGGCTCTGTTGAAGAGGTAGTGGTAGAGAAGATCTCAGAAACGCAATACATGATGTACTTGCTGGATAGTTCTGGTCGAGTAGAGCAGGAATTCATGGTCGATCCTAACACTAACGTTGTAGCTATAAATGACGTTATATATGACATCGACGTAGATAGTGATAGTGTTGAGATGAATGCTGGTGGAGATGTTGTTGCATGGGAGTTTGATACCGGATACAACATCGGAGCGGAAGATGCAGAGACATTGGTAGAGCAAGCGGCAGATGAATACACAGAAACTACTGAACCAGCTAGCAGTGCTAGCTATCAAGAAAACTCAGATATTGAGGAACAAGCTCAAAGCGAGCAAAGTGTTGGTGTGGCTGTGAGTGAAGAACAGTCATCTCAGGAAGAGATCGCAACTGAAAGTGTAACGAACTACTAGGTGTTATTAGCTGACAAAGACCGGAAGTTCTTACTTCCGGTATACCCGTTCAAAAATATTGTAGTCGTCGTGCTTCCTAGTTTAGCGCTAGGTGGTGCTGAAAAGATTGTATTGGATTGGGCGAAAGCTGAGTATAAGAAAGGGTATAGAGTCGAGCTTGCTGTGCTCTATAAGGTAGAGAGTGAATGGCCTGTAGATAAAGGGATCACACTACTTAGACGCCCATCCTCTGTATCTGTTGAATCATTCACAGAAAGTCTATGCAAGCGATGGAAAGCGTGCTCTCAACCTGTTTCTACCCACCTAATACGCGATAACTTGCTGAAGATATTTTGGCATAACGGGTTGAGGACGATTCCAACTTTCCACAATGGCAAAGATGGTTGGAAGAATGACCCATCTAAATGGGAACGTAAAAATGTTCCATCCATTATAGCTTGCTCTAATTCTGTACGCGCTGAAATCATTGCCTGTTTAAATAGCAATATTCCAGTTTCAGTCGTCAAGCATCAAGCATCAATATCTAAGAGAGCAGTCTCTGAAGACGCCAGAGATTCTGTAAGAAAAGAACTTGGTGTTAGCAGCGATGCAATGCTGATTGGTAGTATTGGTGCATTCAAAAAACAGAAAAACTACACCAGAGCCATAGAGATATTGGCGACATGCAATAAGGTTCGCCCGACATACTTGTGCATACTGGGTGGCAGTATAAATGAAGAGTCTGACGCTGAGATGAAAGCTGTTATCCAATTGGCAGAGTCATTGGGCGTTCTTGATAAGCTCCTCATTCAAGGGTTTGTGAACCCTATAGACAAGTTTCTGGCTGCTTTCGATTGCGTGCTAAATACTTCCAAACATGAAGGCTATTCAATCGCTACACAAGAAGCTTTATTAGCCGGACTTGATGTTATTGGAACTGACGTAAATGGTCAGCGCGAGATCCCTATTGCTGGTTTAGAACTTATTGATGTAGAGGAAAGCAACGAAGTATTTGCTCAACGAGTTTTAAAACGTCGTATTCGCGAGAATCTTATACCAAGGCCAGTTAAACGAGGGGATAGGCAGTGGACTCCTGCGCATGGGTGGCTTCCGCGCTCAGGTAAAGAGATAGAAACGCTGTTTGTTACTGCAAACTTAAACAGCGGTGGTGCCCAGCGCTCACTGGTAAATTTACTAAAGCAATGTAATGCGCATAAACACTCGTTTGCTCTTGCGGTTTGTAACGGTGTCACCAGCGGCTATTTTAGTGCTCAACTGCTTAGAGAGCGTATAGATGCTGTTCACCTGTCAGTAGACAATGATGTGTTTACTCTGGCGACCAATGTATTGATGTTGGTTCACAAGCATGCTGTATCGACAGTATGCTTGTGGAACGTCGATCCAAAGATAAAGTTGCTACTTGGTAAGTTCCTACCACAGTCCGTGCGGTATATTGACGTTTCGCCAGGAGCATATGCGACACAAGAGATGGCTGAGCAAACCGAGTTCCAAACACTTATTGATTTTAGTTCAGATCAGTACCTGGCACGACTTGACCACATTGTGTTTAAACATAGTCAAGATCTGGAAGGTCTTCAGGGCGTGGTAAGCAAGTGTTCCGTTATTCAGAATGGTGTTGAGCATTTACCGCAAGCCTACGTTACGCCAATTATAAATCACTTTGTTGTTTGTGGCCGGATAACCCCTTCAAAGCATATCGTTAAGATTATTGAGGCCTTTAAGCACTTTGTGCGAATTTACCCGCTATCAAGGCTCACTATTTACGGTCAAGCCGAATCTCGTGACGAGGAATATCTGAACGATGTACTGTCGCTTGCAAATGATTACAGGATCAAATTCATGGGTCAGTGCGCTAATTTAAGTGCGTTTACTGGTTCTGTCTCAGCTGTAGTTGTACTAGGGACTAATCAGGGGTGCCCTAATACCGTTCTAGAGGCTTTTGCTGCGGGAATTCCTGTGATCGCAAATGATAGTGGTGGTACATGTGAATTTGTGCGTACTGGGGAAACTGGCGTTTTGCTCTCAGAGAACGCCAGTTCTAAAAGTTTATCAAGAGCCATGGCGGCACTTGTTAAACATCCTCGAAGATTAGGGATGTCGAAGAAGTGTAGGGAGATGGTAAGGAAGTTTAATAGCACTGCAAAAATGTACCAAAGTTATGCCCCTCTTCTTTTTAAAAACGCCACTTTCTGTGACTCGAAAGAAGTCCCAGAAAGCATGGTCATCACAAATTAGAATTCATGCATTATATTTACAAGTTTCTATCTGAAGAGCAGGAGGTTCTTTATATCGGAATAACAGGGAATATCAAAAGTCGTATCAATACCCAGCACTTTCGTTCATCTGGTCACTTATCTGATGATTGTTATAACGAAGCTAAAGCGGTCATCTACCATGAGTGTGTATCCAGGGACGATGCTAAGATCCGAGAACGTTATCTTATTAATCTGGAATCCCCAAAGTACAACTCCAAGATGAATAATAGCAATGCTTTCGGTTTCACTATTGATGATTGGCGGTGGAAGTATATGCCTATTAGAAAGCCTTTGATAAAAAGAGTAAGGGTGGAGCGTGATAGGTGTTTGCAGGGAGTAGCTATTTATGAACAAGATATCAACGATGTGATAATTAATGACTTTACGGGAGTTTTTTATAAATCTTTAGGTTCATGTAGTTTAAAGTGTGTCACTCGATATCCCTGTGAGTCTACTGCTATCGGACGTGTACAAACGGAGTGGGGAGGGAAGGATGTTAACGTGGTCAAGATTAATGGCCGCTTATGGTGCTTTCATGATTCAATACACAAGCTACTGAACGTAAATAGTTCACTTGGCACTGCGACGCAAACCGTACGAATGCTGCAAAAGGATGTTATTGGCGAAGACGATGTTTTGTGGATTTCTGACAAGATACTTATTAAGAATAATATAAAAGCCAGCGCGTACTCAGTGAATGGTGGGGAGCCTCTTTTCCCCTCAAAAGTCGTGCTTATTGCACTAACGGCTGTACAATCAGTAATGTCGTATCATATAGAAACGTATTTGGAAAGTTATCGTAGAGCACTTAAGCGTAGAGGTAGATTTACTGTATCCAGAAAAACATCGGAGTACACGTGTATTGAAAAGTTGCTCAATGATGCAAAGTATGCAAAGTCAAAGAGCGGCCTATTAGATACATCTGTTCCAATATCGGAAAGCATCAAAAAAATAGTAAATGTGTATAATTAATAAAATGGTGCCAAAGGGCACCATTAGTGTAAAGGTTAGTACGTATCTGCGACAAAGAATGTTTTGTATCCTTTGTCGATTACAGGTAACCAACCGTGCTCATCAGAGAATTCAATTTTGATGTTTTCATCAAGATAAGCTTCGGCAATTTCTTGGCGCTCTTCATCCGAAAATAAAAATGCGCAGTTGTTAAGGTTTATGGCCGCTGCAATTGGTGCGTCAACTCCGCACATGTCAGTATAGCCACTGCCTCCCTCTGGTTGATTGTCCATGTAATCAACAAGCTCGTTTACAGCGCATTGGTAGTCAGTCGAATCACTGTATACACATTGATCCAATAGTTTTACCATTGCTTGCATGTGAGGTGTAGCCATGTCATGGTCAATCACTTGCGTCTTTCTTACCTTTGGTAGTTTAATGCTGGCGTAAGCCATAGTTAAGTCCTCCTGTATTTAGGTATTTCTAAATACGGTTGGGCTGAGGAGATTGTAAAGTCTCGAAACTGATGGATAATTTTCCTTTACCTGGAATGATGAAATCCCCCATGTTCAGTTCCTTCCTTTTTTCGGATTCTTCAAAAGGCTCACCACATCTACCTAAAAGCCTGCATGAAAAGTGAGGTGCAAGGGCAGCAATCTTATCTTCGCATTTAGACTCGACAACAAAAATAAGCAGTCTATTTAAGTTTGTGTTTAGTTTTAGAAGTCTAATCACTTCACTCTGCATCTTAAGTAGTAGAGAGGCGGAAGACTCCAATATGATCCCTGTAGTTTTATCGTCTAATAACAATCCTTCAACCCTGTGCAATATTTCGCTTAATTTCTCTCTGCCATCAAACTGATCAACCGGAATGCAGATAGTGTTGGTAGGGGCTAATGAGTAAGCCGCTGCGTGTGTCCCTGTGCCATTGGCACCTGATATTAAGATATTGCCACTTTCAAACTTCATTATTCACTCTCCATAAAGTACGCTTTGGTCGCCGATATCATGACGCTATTTAGTTAGTGGGAATAGACCTACTCATCTGCCTTAGGTCGAGTTCTATGTCGTAGACGTAGGCTGTATCGATTTCTGCAAGTTGAAAACCCTATCAACAATAACGTCTGGCTCACAAGTAAGCAGCAAAATTGACTTTATATTCATCGCATCAAAAACATTATACCCAATCGTATAGGGGGGTAACGAGCAGTAAGTAGGGAAAAATGCCCATCAAGGGCAATGGATGGCACGTGGATGCAATTATTAATGTAATCAATTAATGAAGGTTGCTTGGTATCGACATTAGTGGCAATTTTTAACTGGTTGGTTGATATTTGACGCTGGTTTTTAATAGTGGCGCTACATGAGTAGTGAGGAATATCTAGGTGGTTTTTTATTGCCTTGCTGAGTGTGGATTTGTCAGTTCCGTGAACTCCAGCGATAAATATGATGTTGTCAACCATAGTGGCCTCAAAAGTTGAAATTTGCTGTAGGTTAAAGCAGAAAGGCTTGAAAGATAAATAGTAAAAGTTTTGAAAGATGACCTGTCGGTGGTTGTTAACAATTTATTAAAATGTCTTAAAAAAATGTGTCACTTAGAGGGGGATGGTTCGTATCAAGGTTATCTAAATAGGTAATTGTAGCGCTAGTTCAACTCGTGTTTTTTTGGTAAGATTCGCGATTTTTCGGGAGATTAAATTGAAGCTCGTGTTCGTTAACGTTATTTTAGTAAGCTTTTTTTACATTGCCTACGTAATGATAAATCAAGATATTCATGATTTTGAAAACAGTTTCACAGATGATGGAACCATCTACAAGATAAAAGATCTCAATGTTGATGGATTGAATGATGAAGAAAAGTCTGTAGAACTAAAGGATTGTTTCTTAATGGGGGACGTGCATGAAGTTGTAGGAGCTGGAGTGAAAATGAATTTCAAAAAAATAGAATGTGGTGAACTATTAGTGAATGAAGCTTTTGCTTATGATGCTCAATATCGTCACAAGGGGTGTATGTGAGAAGTTGAACTTCGTAGAGTAAGAAATATCAACTACCGTTGTTCATTCATTTCTTCAGTGCAGCAAACCATGGGGGATTGTACTAGTGTTTGTCGACAGTGATGACTAGTGTAGTTGGAAAGCTGTAACTGTCGGGTAGGTTATCCCATGAGCCGTCAGCAGAAAATGCTTTTATTTGATAGAAGAACGTTATAGACCCCTGAAAGTCAGACCTGAAAACATTGTTGTTCGATATAAATGGGGCTTGTGCATAAATATTCTGTATTCCAGAATTTGCTGGAGAAGTTAAAAACGACTGCTGCCAGAACTGGAATCTAGAAAAATAGGTAATTCCTGAGGGTGTTGTTTCGTATTCGTTTGGTGAGGTGGTGCTGAACTCGAAATCGTATGTGCCGCCTGAGCATTTTATTGCCAATTGTGCAGTATAAAGATTTATCTCAGTTACTTTTTCGTCAGGGCCTTTACCTTCATGCGCTTTAGGCACGTCCAAATCAGAACTGTAATCAGCTAGAGTGATTAACTCGCAATAATCTTTTCCAAAGCCGCCTGTAAGTGACATGTCAAAATTTTCTGTTTCAGCTATAGTTGGCATGGTAGTCAGGCCGAGTAATAGTAAGGTTATTGCTTTCATGGTTTTGTAAAGATTAGTAATAAACACAAGAGTATATAGATACCTACTAGGGAGAGTGCGACGTTTCTTAAATATATAGGGGGTAAGCCAATATCGCCTTCTAATCTTACTTATGTCCGCTCTTAATCACGTACGGCCACCATATCAGCCAGTAATAGGAAAGTAGTATTCCCTGATCGATAGGTACTTTGATGCTGCGTTTCTCTATTTTTATGTAGCCAATGAAGAGGTATGCAGTTGAAAAAATTGGTAAGTAAAGCGAGCTTACGATTAACACGCAAATTGTGAAAATTTTCTCTGAAATGGTAAGATTATTTTTTTGCATAATAGAGCAAGCTGTTGATTCTTTGTCGATGTTCTATGTAATCAAAATTAAATATCTGTGTTTTGGGTGAAAGACTTTTAAGTGTGCGTATCGCCTGCCCATTTATACCTTGTCCATCAACAATATTCCCTTCCGAGTCCATGTCATAGATAATAATATCAGTGATAAAGAAGCTTGGTGGTATCTTAAGTTCTTCACCGAGTACCATATATGGGATTGTATTGATCAGACGCATTTCGGCTTCACGTACTACAGTATGTTTTGAAAATTTTTTAACTAAACGGTCTCGCCTTTCCAAATCTTTGAAATTTTGTACGTTGTAGAAGCCTTGCTGTTCTGAGTAAAACCCGTTAAACGATTGCAGCGGAAGAAAAACTTCGATATAGTCCCTAATGTTTTTTCTACGATTTTTACAATAACGCTGAGCACCCTTTATAAAAGACTGCGAAGCACCTTTGGTTGGAATAGTTCGAAGTGTATAGCCCTTATCTGCAAGAGAATATGCAACTTCTTCAAAATGTTGTAGGTGGCTAGGGATATTATGTTGCCATCCTAGAGCACAGTAGTATTTCTTCATATTCACTTAGTCGTTGATATCGGGTAACATTAAAAATTAAGCAATATTAAAGTAGAAAAGCTGTTTGCGAAAAATGATTGAAGTCAAGATACACAGAGGGATTCTGAAGCGTAGGATACCTTACATTGATAAGGTCATTTTACATGAAGGAATCAACTGGATTAGAGGTGTAGGCGGTTCTGGTAAGACTACACTGCTACAGGCCTTATATAACTTTCCCGCGCTTTCTTACAACAAGGAAGTCCAGAGTGATATTGATCTGCCTGCATCAAAGCTTTTATTAGCTGACTTTGAAAAATGTAAGTGTTCGGACTCCTTGCTTGACGAGCATTTTCAAATGTTGCGAGAAACGTCAAGTAGTGAAGAAGCTAGGATAGACTTCATAGAGATTCTTCTAGAACACGTGCAGTCAAAAAGTTATGAACTAGTTCTGCTAGATAACCCATTGAATACCATATCCGATATGAACATCGAGCCAATTCTAAATAGTATTAAGGTTTTAAGTGACAGCGCTATTGTTGTTGCATCTTATAATGGAAGCTTGGAGTTTAGTGTGGGGCATACAATTCAACTAAAAGAGAAGTAAAATGAAACATCAAGAGCATATTGTTTGTGTCAAAGCGTCACATTTTTTAGATCGTGCGAATGGGTTGGCTGATTACACGTTAAAGTCTGATCACCTGATACTTGGACGTCGCGCCTTGCTTGAGAATGACCCAGATTTCCGTCAAATTCTTCCTGAGTTTGTTCTAATTCATAAAGGTAAAGTATGGGCATACCGTCGAGCAAAGTCAGGTGGCGAATCACGTCTACACGGTAAAGTTGCGGTCAACGTTGGTGGTCATTGGGATCTCGAAGACCTAATTACAACGAATAGTGTTATTGATCTGGAAGCTTCACTCGAAAACGCAGCTCAACGAGAGCTTTCTGAAGAAATCGATGTTCGATCATCTGTGTTATCTCGGACTCAAATGGAAAAGTGCATTTGCGCTGATGATACCCCTGTAGACCGTTTGCACTTGGCAATCGTTTATTTTATTGAGCTTGACGGTACTGATGTGGCTTCAAAAGAAGAGCAACTTGATGCTATGGGCTTCTTTGAACCGGAAGAACTGCTGGACGGCGACTATGAGTTAGAAACATGGGCGAGGATCACCTGCGAACAACTTATCGCAAACCGTAAGGCGTGATATGAGGCCTTCAGCGTTCTGCCATAACCACTATGTAGTCACTGACATAGAAACCACATCACTTAACCAGACAACGCAAATTCTTTCGATAGGTGCTGTCGTTGTCAGTTTAGAAAAGGGTGTGCTTCCTCATCGTTTTTACATGCCAATAAAATGTGATATAGATTATCGCTTTGCGCTGCCTACACAGGAAGTCGCTGAGTTTTGGAATAGTCTAGACGCTAAGGAGTCTTTGTCATCAAAGGTGTGGATTGATCCACGCGCTAAGTCATTGAGAGAGGCTTTATTGGCTTATAAAGCTTTTTTATCTCAGTTTTCCGATCACAAGCATCGGATCTTAGTCGGTAAAGGAACGCGGTTTGACGGTGGTGCATTGCATCATGCCTTTGAGGTGGAGGGCATGGACTTCCCTTTTTATTATTGGGCTGAAAGCTGTTTGCGAGCGCTTTTCGATCAAGCTGCTGTAATTAGAAACCCATTGCCCCAACAGCAAGCGCCTGGTGTTTATCATCACGCATTGTTTGACGCGCACTTTGAAGCGAAGCAATTTTTGTACTTAATGAACCTCACTCTTCAGTTAGGAATAGATGAACTGGTAGAGAGAACATGGCAATCAGATGTTATGGACGAACAATGGGCCATCGACGAAGTTAAATTTTTGGAGTCAATATGAGTGCATTACTCAATAGTAAAGACGGTTACGGTGTAGTAAGCCGTTGGATACACTGGTCTTCCGCATTACTTATCATAGCTTTGATTGTTGTTGGTTTTAAGATGAGTTCAATGGAAGCTTCAGAGGTGAAGTATTTGCTTTATGGTTATCATAAGCAATGGGGGGTTGTTGCGGGTATGCTGATATTCGTAAGGCTAATTTGGCTGAGTAATAATCCCCAGGTTGAAGCTTTTAAAGACGCCAAGTGGCGTATGCGATGTGCCAAAATCACAAAGAAGATGTTGTATTTTTTCATGATAGCGTACCCCATATCTGGCGTAATTATGTCTATGGCAGGTGGTCACGGTATTAATTTCTTTGGCTTTCAGTTACCACAATTTGTCGAAGAGAATGCAGAGATAGCAGAAATGATGCACGGGCTTCATAACGCAATGAGTTGGGCGTTTGTTATGGTTATATCGCTTCACATTCTAGCTGCGTTGTACCACCTTCATAAGCTTAAAGATGGATTACTGCCACGTATGCTTGGAGCTAAGGATGCTGGGTAACCTTTTGAACACTGTCGGCTTATATTCGCTACATTTACAGGATGATAGTGGTGTCGATCTCTATTATTCTTTACTCGCTGTAAGCGAACAAGATGCCTTAGAAAGGGCGGCTATAAAAAAACCTGAATGTAGAGTCATTGGCGTCAAAAAGCCAGATGGGGGAGTGGCGGACATCTCTCCAGCAGCATTAAGTAGTCTTGTTACTGCCAATAACTGGCTGTATATGGTCATCATGTTCAGCGATGCTGGAAAGAGCAACGTGAGAGATAGTCGGTGTGTCGGTTTGTTTGCTGACAAAGCTCTTGCGGTTCGCTTGCTTAAAGAAAATAATGGGGATTTGAGAGAGCAGGGTAGGTATAACTTTGCCGCGATTGAACCAACGAGTTTGGGGCTGTATCCTCATACTGACGATGTTAATACCAATTGGTATATGTGGTCAGAGGCTTCCGGTGCATTCGAACAGATCGCCACGCCTGAAGATATGTTGCAAACGTGCAATCTGGGTGTAGGCTAGAATCATGGAGAGCTAATATCCAAACTGCATAAATGAGTATTGGCTTTCCTCTTAGTTAATTCTCAGCGAATAAATCTTTTATTTGCTTCTGCGTTAGTTTGAAAAAGTCATCATACGTGAGTCCATCAATCCGCTTTTTGAGTAAATGAAACGTCTTGCTTGTCGCGGTGATACCCAATCCGGCTTCTATGTACCGCTCAGCAAAAGTATTGCACCCAAGAGCTTTCGCATACGAGTTTGAAAAAATGTCGTCTATCTCAGTAGAAGAGATCTGTTTTTTGCGCTAGGCGAGTGATACTCCAGGACGATTTTCTGACTACCAATAGTAGTTGAAAAGTGAATTGTTTTATCAGCTGGTGCATCGTCAACGACATCTTCTGTCACTTCCACATGGAAGTTTACAAAATCGCACCAATTACCATTTGGTGATAATGGTGTTAACAGAAGTTTTCTAATAGCGTGCTCGACATCGACAGTCCGTACTTTTAAGCATGTGATGTCGTAGTTCTTTAAGTAGATCTCTTCTATGCAACCAGGTGAAATTACTTTTACAATTCTAAACACTTTTTAGTCCTTATTTTTTACGCAAATGGCGTAATAATAAATAGGTAGTGTTAAGGGGGATAGCAACGACAGCGAAGCGGCACGAAGTGTGGATTGGGTGTCTTATTCAAAATTATTTTTTACTTTGTCTATTGGCAAACCGACTTCATTTAAAAGTTAGTCATAATTCTAGTGATGTTTATGTTTTCTGTCTATGAAGCAAAGAAATGGACAATAGTCTCTTTTTGCTGCATGGCATCATCATATCCTTGTTTGATTAGGTAATCAGTGTACTCAGGTGAAAAGACTATATAGTTCAGGATGTTTGAGTCAGGGTTATCTTGTATGCCCAATGCTTTTGCAAAATATGCGAGGGATTTGGGAAGTGTATCGATGAGCTTTTCTTTGTTTGGAAAGTTCTCTTCAGACGGCCTAAGTAATAATGTTTCTACTTTTCTATATCTAGAGCGATTCATAAAGCCATACCTAGGTAGCGACTTGTTAATCTGATTAATTTTACAGAAATCAGATTCTACAGCATCAGGAAAAATAGCTTCGAAAAGGTGTTCGATAATAGAGGTTTTTTCGTCACTTCCATCATCAAGTGAAATAGCCATGATCTTGTGACACCCTTGCCTAATCTGTGCAGATGCAGGCTCATCAAGTTTGAATCCCCCATCTCCAAAGGCGTGCTCCCCAATTATTTTTCCAGGAAAGATATAGGGCAGAGAAGTAGAGGCTATAATGTGCTCGACATTGAATTTAGTGTATCTGCTGTACTTAATCGCTGATCGATCAAAATTCGTGAATATCTCGTTTTGCGCCGTAGTGTAGTTGTAGGCGTGGATGTTTAAGTACCTAGGGCTGAACAGTCTTTGGGAGTGATTGTGGATAGCCTGCCAATCGAGTTTAGGATCTAAAAATTGAGTGAGTGGTGCATTTTCAAAAAAAGCAGCGTCATGGCCTTGATTGGACAGCAACTTTTTCCATGCTGAAAAGATGCCATATTTTCCTATATCATATACGTCTTGATGCCCCAGGTGCATCCAGTAGTTCTTGAGGCGAAGTGCGCCTTTGCGAAAGTTATTAGCTTCCATTGCAAGAATACTGGCATTGATAGCACCTACACTAACGCCTGAAATAGACGTAAAGGGACTTTCTCGCTGCGGCAATATCTCAGACAGGGCTAGAATGACACCAGCTTGATATGCGCCACGAGAACCGCCGCCTTGTAAAATTAAACCGTGCATTTCTAAAATTAAAGTCCAAGAAGTTTTTCAATCCAACCTTTCTTCTCCGTATCAAGGTACTGTTTAACCCAGCCCTTACCTTCGAGATGAAATTGTTTTGATAGTACACCCTCATCCTCGCGGAGTCGGACAGCATCATGTACATTGTACAACTGGCAAGCGGGACAGTGTGCAACGGCATTAAGCTCATATACATTCTTGATCTTTTGTTTTAGATGGCCTCTTACGTTTTCAGATGGTATCGGTTGGCCGCAACCTACACATACACATCCGTAACTGTTGATCTTGTTGACTTCAAAATGCAACGGAAAGAGTGTCGAAATTTCCTCGTTTGAATTGTAGAAAACTTCGGCATATTTCAGTTTTGTTTTTAGCTCGTCCATAAGCACTTCCTGTAATATTCCGTTAAGGAGTAATAGGAACTTTTAAGACAAGTTTTAAAGCTTCATGTAGGGTTTGGTATCAAAACAATGGCTTAAGAATTACGGTTATGGGAAGATGGTTTACAGTTTCAGGTATTGAACAACTATCCCCTCTTCTTGTTTAGCTGATAAAAGTTTCTCCGGTGCTTTTCCATGTGGACACTTTAGTCGCTCAACAGTCCCAAACAATCTGCACATGAGTGGCCTGTCTTCATAAACAGTGCAGCCTTCCTTGCTAGCATATGCGCAATCGCAAGTGCCAACTGTAGTAGGGGTTATACGTTGACTGGTGCCTAGCTTTTTAGCTTCGTATTCTGTGATTGGAACAGGGCCGCAACAATCAGTACAACCTTCGATGCACTTAAATTCAGGGATCTTTTTGTAAAGTTTTTTTAGTTTAGCTTTTTCAGACATGAATACCTCCGTCGTTGAGGCTAATGATTTGCCTGCTGATGTCAATTCTATTGGTGTTAATCTGATAGACGCCGTATAGGGTATAATTTGCAATGTTGAAAAGATAGAATTTTTCTAAAACCAATAGAATAATGAGATAGATATACAATATGTCATTTCCTGATGGATTCGTGAACAAGCTTAAATTTATATACGTTTATTCTGAAAACTAGCTTGACATAGTCCGCAAAAGCATTAATTTCTTGGTTGCCGTACATTTTGGCTAATAAAAAAGGAACGTTTTCTATGAATAAATCACAATTAATCGAACAAATCGCCGTTGGCGCTGACATTTCAAAAGTTGCTGCTGGTAAAGCGTTGGATACTCTGACCGATAGTATTACAGGTGCACTTAAAGAGGGCGATGATGTCGCACTGGTTGGTTTCGGCACTTTCTCTGTACGCGAGCGCAGTGCACGTTCAGGTCGAAACCCGCAAACAGGTGAGACTATCCAAATTGCAGCCGCTAAAGTGCCTTCGTTCAAAGCTGGCAAGGCACTGAAAGATGCCTTGTAACTAAGCGTCTAAAGTTGGCGCTTTAGCTCGGAAGGCGAGTGCCAACGACTTTTATGCAAAAATTAATGCTTAATCTAATGTTGACTTTCGAGTCTAGCTGTTGGCGTAACGTTTGCGGTTCGCGAACGGCGAACATTAAGTTCGGATGTCGAAGGTCGGTAACTCTTCTTCGGATAACATTCTAATCTCGAAAATAATATCAGGGTTATTGTCCCGCATTTCATGAGTAATAATCGATTTAGACATCTTCATGAGTGAGCGTACGCAAACTTGACGACTTATAAAGTGTGTATATAGTTCAGCAGTTATAGGCGTATAACTTACGGTGTCGAATCGCGAATTTTCTGATTCAAATTCTAAAATTTGTCTTACGTATAAATTACTATTCGAGTCTTTCCAGATTGCAAGGTAGCTAATGTCATCATAGGTGATGAGATCAATGTTATAACTACCGTCCAGTAAATCTCCAATTTCTATTCTTTTCATTTTCGATAAACTCTTTTAAGGGGGACGGTTCAGGATCGTTTCTTAATTGCCAGGGTAAGAATCTCTTACGCCATTGTTTAATGGCGTGCTGTTTTCTGGCATTCTCGATAATATTATTAATCATAGCTACTCGGGGTGATAAATACCGTCAGTGACACCTTGGTGAAAGTGTGTTTCTGGTTGAAGTGTTGTATGGTTGATGCCGAAATTCTCAAGCAGGATCTGATTAAGTGTGTGCAGGGTGTCATCCCAGTCTTCCAGTGAGTGAACATCTACATGTGCCGTTAGTGATATCTCGTCAGCACCGGAGCGCCAAATGTGTATATCGTGCACACTGACAACACTGTCTACTGTACATATTTTTGCTTCAACATTCTCTACACTGATGCCATCTGGTGTTGCATCAAGCATGATCCTTGTGCACTTGATGAGTTGTCTGAATGAGGCAACGATTAAAAAAATGCAGATAGCGATAGAGAGCGCTAGGTCTATGTAAATCAGACCAGTAAGCATAATGCTGATACCGGATATAATTGCTGCTATCGAACCTAGAATGTCAGAGACAAGGTGTAGTTTTGCCGTATCAGCCCCGAGACTATTGAGTTCACCTAATAGTTTTAAAACAACTAGGTTAATGACGAGGCCAAGGCAAGCCGTAATTAAGATCCCCGTTCCGTTAACGGATGAAGGGGAGTCGAACCTGTCAATGGCGGCAGTAAAGATATGATAGGCTACTGCATAGACCAGAAAGATATTTATCATTGCGGCAAAAATGTCTATCTTTCCAAGCCCAAAAGTGTAGCGAGCGTTGTTAAGCAGCAGTCGAGCAGCAATTGCTGCGCCCATGAGTGTGAGCAGTGATAATGAGTCTGAAAACATATGACCTGCATCAGCAACGAGTGCTAATGAGCCTGCCCACCTGCCAACAAGCAGTTCTATAAAGGCAAATGACAGGGTAAGCGTTAAAGCAATAACAAGGTTTCGACTTATTGAGTGCTGATGTTCATGGTTATGCAGCATAACTTTCCTTGGCGAATCTTTTTAGTATTTAGTTTGCGACTGAGGGAAACTGAGTTGGTTGCTCCAGTTCCAAACCGAAAATCATGCAGCTGACGCTGTTATCAAAATATCCAGAAAATGAAATTGCTTGATCAGCGGTAGCGAATTGCTTCTCAAATGTCCGGCCTTTAACGTTAAAAGAGTTTTCAAAAAAAGTAAGTGTCAATGAATCTACATTGGATTTTACGAAAGGTACTTCCATCCCAGGTGCGCTGCAAACAATCTTACAAGGAGAATCTGAGCTGCGAGTAGGGCAGCTGTAAGAATCTTCGCCTGAGGCATCTGTGGGGGCTACAGAGCGTGGTTGATGTGCCAGTGTTGTTGAAGTTACGAGGATAGCGGCTAAAGATAGTGCGAGCTTCATAGAAATTAATCCTGTTGAAAAGAGGGGATCTTAGCAACAGGATTAAAAAGTAAGTAGCGTTTACGGGGTTTTGTAAATCATGCAACCTCAATAGAGTTAGGGCTAGTAAATCCACGTGGTAACTTAACACCACGTCTACCTCGCTCTCCAAGGAAGGCGTTCATATCCATAGACGTAAAGGTTCGCTTGCGCTTGCCGCTATGAATTGTTACAGCTTGCCCTTGACTGAATGTTCCGATGGCGACAAGCCTTTCACCTTCATCATAGTTGTTGCCAGGGATTGACATGATCTTATTTCCCTTGCCTTTTGGGAGAGTTGGGAGGTCGCCGAGTTTAAACGCGAGCATACGACCTAGGGAGGTAACCCCAACACAGAACTCAGGGTTACCTGATATTGGGACAGGGGCAAGTGGTTTCACGCCATCTTTGAGTGTCAGACAAGCTTTACCTGCACGAGTGCGAGTCGTCATATCTTCATTTTTACAAATAAACCCGAAACCAGCATCGGATGCGATAAGGAATCTACTTGTCGAGTCAGAGGTGTCTATCAGATGAATGAAACGCTCATTTTGCTGAGGTTGCAAACGACTGGTAAGCGGTTCTCCGTTAGATTTCATGCTTGGAAGGTCATGAACTGGAATGGTATATATACGTCCAGAGCTACCCAGTATAGAAACATTCTGGTTTGATTTAACTTCAACTGATTCGTTTAGTGAATCGCCTGTTTTAAAAGAAACCGAGCTAGTGTCCAAGCCATGCCCTTTCCCTGATTTTATCCATCCCTTATGGGATAGCATCACTGTGATTGGTTCACTGGAGACTAAATCGATAGCATCAAGTTTTTTGCTAGCCTGACGAACGACAACTTCACATCGCCTTTCATCGCCATGCTCCACGAGTACGGCTTCAAGCTCCTTCTTGACAAGATTCTTAAGCTTGGTGTTACTGTTGAGAATGCCGTTTATTTTCGCCGCTTCTTTTTCAAGTTCTTTGAACTCACCTTCTATTTTATTTTCTTCAAGTCGAGCGAGGTGGCGAAGTTTTGTTTCAAGAATTGCATTAGCCTGTATTTCACTGAGATTAAAAGTATCCATCAAGCTTTGCTTAGGATCTTCTTCTTCACGGATAATTCTAATGATCTCGTCGAGATTGAGGAAAGCAACTTTCAAACCTTCAAGGATATGAAGTCGCTTTTCAATTTTGTCGAGTTCAAAGCGCAATCTGCGAGTGACAGTTTCTCTTCTAAATACCAACCATTCGCTAACGATGCCATAGAGGCTTTTGACTTGTGGTTTGTCATCGAGTCCAATCATGTTCATATTGACGCGATGGCTTTTCTCTAAGTCTGTTGTTGCGAATAAATGACTTAGTATTGCCTCGTGATTGACTCGCTTTGATTTCATGACAATCGCAATTCTAACAGGCTCATCTTTGTCAGATTCATCTCGGATATCAACAATATTTGGCAATTTCTTTGCCTGCATCTGAGCGGCGATTTGTTCGATAATTTTTGCGCCGGAAGCCTGGTAGGGGAGAGTGTGAATAATAATTGTGTCGTCGTTAACAGTGTAAGTAGCGCGGCCAGAAATAGACCCTCGGCCAGTTTCATACACTTTTTCTAATTCACTACGTGGCGTAATGATTTCACAGCCTGTTGGGAAGTCGGGAGCCTGAATGTACTGCATGAGGGCTTTTGTGTCTTTTACCTCCCCTTTTAGCACCGCGATACACCCTTGAACGACCTCTTGTATGTTGTGAGGTGGGATATCGGTAGCCATTCCAACAGCTATTCCTGTAACACTATTCAAGAGAACGTTAGGCACTTGAGCAGGGAGTAGTGAAGGCTCTTGCATAGTGCCATCAAAGTTGGGTTGAAAATCGACTGTCCCTTTGCCTAGCTCACCAAGTAACAGTTGTGCGTATTTTGTCATTCGGCTTTCTGTGTAACGCATTGCTGCGAAAGATTTAGGGTCGTCTGGTGCCCCCCAGTTGCCTTGTCCATCAATGAGGGGGTATCGATATGAGAATGGTTGCGCCATAAGTACCATTGCTTCATAACACGCACTATCACCGTGCGGATGGAACTTACCCAGTACATCACCTACGGTTCTGGCTGATTTTTTATACTTTGCTGTGTGATGAAGGCTTAACTCTGACATTGCATAAACGATGCGTCTTTGGACAGGCTTTAACCCGTCAGCAATACTGGGGAGTGCGCGATCCATGATCACGTACATTGAATAATTTAAATACGCACCTTCAGTAAACGTAGTTAAATCCTGTTGCTCGGAGCTATATGACATAAAACTGACTCATTAAAATTACTACTATAATTTATGATACTAAGGAATCATGCATGATGTGCAACAGAATTTTAAAAAACTCTCTATGTGTTGGAGTTCTATCTGTTTTACTAACGGGGTGTCTTTTCGATGATGATTCAGATGTGTTAAACAGAGCCAACGCACGCGAAGCCAAGTCACTTGACGTGAAGGATAGCTTGTTTTGCTATGATATTGACAGAAATCCACACATGGAAGGGTGGACAATTAAAGTAAATGGGGAGGTATATCAATGTGTAAAAGTAGAGAAAGGCACTCGATGGGCGTTAGAGAGTGAATTGTTGAATGCAATATAAACATTGCGAAGCTAAGTTTGAAGAACTCGACGCTCTTCTAAAATATGAACGTAGGAAGGTAGATGCAAATTTGAAAGGCAGTAAGTACGCGAAAGTGGCTGCTATTGGGTTTGCTTTGATAGGTGGCCTGACGATGTCATTAGGGGTAGCGGTATTGCCACTGGTTTCATTGATAGGAGGTTGTCTTGTGCTTTTGTTTATTGAATGCAAGCGGTATGTAGAAAAGGCATACCGCAAAATAAGTGTGATTGAAGGGGCAGCGGAATATTTGACAACCTTCAAAAAAGATACTCAACATATGGCTGACATGGGGGAATTAAATACTATTGACTCAGTTCTCGAAGTTGTTACCACTTTAGACGCAGTACAGGTAAGTATAAAAAGTAAAATGCTTAGTCTTTAACGGGCATAAACATTACGCCTATAGATAGCTTTCCTAGATGGGAGTAACCATTATCCATCTTTCTCAATTTGATCCCGTACTCACCGTTTCTCCTAAAAAAGCTTGCATTTGGATAAGTGGTAGTGCGGCCATCGCAATCAATTTTGACTGGAGTATTATCCCCGCTTGTTATAAGCAGGTAGTCATCCTTCACTCTATACTTCCATGCATCAAATGACATCTTACAATTTTCAAAATTAAGCGTTATCGGTAGCTTTTCTTCCAAATTGGAAAGTACAAGCGTTTCTGTGGTGATCCCAATTAAAGGCAGGCAGCCGAATTGCCTACATGAGTCCACGTCGGACTCCAACGTTAGAGAGTAGGGTTTGAGTGAGGCAAGGGTTGGTCGTTCAGCTTTCTTTGCAAGGGCAGGTTGTGTGTTAGCTAGTAAAATAAAAAATGAAGCGATAATTACTCTAAACATGTCATGTACTTTAAAAAAAATTTACGATATCTTATCAGGTTATATGTTCGCATTTGGGTTAATGTTATGCCGTTTAGTTACATTGCAATTGTTGGTCTTGAAGGTTGTGGTAAGTCTTCAATCATGTCAGTTATCATTGAGTATTTAAATAACCAAGGGGAAGATGTAATTCCCGTTAGAGAGCCAGGTGGAACTCCTATCGCCGAAATGATTCGTGATGCTGTTAAATGCGATGTTGGTGAACCTGTAAGCCCAGAGTCAGAAACGCTTGGTTTTTATATGTCCAGATTGCAGTTGCTTAATAATAGGGTGATACCAGCTTTGAACGATGGCAAGATCGTCGTTTCTGATAGATGTTATCGCTGCTCCGACGCATACCAGGGGGCTGGTGGTAGTGTGCCAGAAGAGCTGATAGCTACTTTAAAAAAATACTGCTTACCAGTTAAGCCAGATCTAGTCTTTTTCTTAGATGTTGATCCGGTAGTAGGCCTTGAGCGTGCAAGAGGTCGCGGAGAGTTAGACAGGATAGAGAAAAATAATATCGATTTCTTCAACAAAGCGAGAGAAAACTACCATGAGCAGATTCAAAAAGAAGGTGGTTTCGTTGTAGACGCCAATCAGAACTTTGAATCATTAAAAGAGCAAGTATTAGTAATTTTGCAAAGCATAACAAAAGGTGCAGTTTGAAATGGCGCGAATTGCTAGAGCGTTTATTGACGACTTAATATCTCGCGTAGATATTTGCGACTATGTCGACTCTTATGTGAAGCTTAAACGGGCTGGTAAAAATCACAGTGCTTGCTGTCCTTTTCACAATGAAAAGTCAGCTTCTTTTACCGTTGCTCAAGACAAGCAGTTCTACCATTGTTTTGGTTGTGGTGCGCATGGGAATGTTATTTCCTTTGCTATGGAATATTTGAAGATAGAGTTCGTAGAAGCGATTGAAGAGGTAGCAAAGTTTGCTGCCATAGAAGTTCAGTACGAGGCATCAAGTGGAAACTATGGGCAAGTACAACAAACAAGAAAAACGTTAACTGAGATTACCAAATCAGTTGCGGAGCAGTATCACAACTTATTGTTTAAACAATCAGCTGATAGCTCAATCGTTCAGTATGTAAAGTCAAGGAAGCTAGATAAAGAAGCACTGCGGCTTTTCCAGATCGGTTATGCGCCAGACGAGTGGCAGTATCTGAATCCTGCGTTTTTGAGTACCAGCGACCAAACTTTGGCAGCACTATCTCTGAAGAGTGAAAAGAATGGTCGCTATTACGATTTCTTTCGCTCCCGTCTAATATTTCCTATTCGGAATGTGAAAGGGGATGTAGTTGCGTTTGGGGGTAGAGTTTTAGGTGATGGGAAGCCTAAATATCTTAACTCATCTGAAACAGAGATATTTAAGAAGCGTCAAGAATTATACGGTCTATACGAAATGCGCCAGTCACGGGAAAGGTTCGATGATGCGCTCGTTGTAGAAGGGTATATGGATGTAGTAAGTCTACATGCTAGTGGAGTAAGAAATACCGTTGCGCCGCTAGGCACAGCAATTACAGAAGAGCAAATTCAGAAGCTCTTTAAATATGTATCACGTATAATTTTAGTTTTTGATGGTGATAAAGCTGGCCGTGATGCAGCTGAAAGGGCATTAATGAACGGATTGCCTTATGTTAACGACAATAAGTCGATATCTGTTGTGTTTATGCCCGAGGGAGAAGATCCCGATACACAAATCCATAAACATGGAAAAGATAGTTTTAAGAAATTGCTTGAAAGTACAGCTTTGCCACTCACTGACTTTATGTTTAACGTAGCTTATGGGAAGGCTAAGGGGCAAGAGTTCTCATTGGAATATAAGGCATCCGTTGGTAGTGCAATGGATGCTATGATTGACACAATGCAAGAGTCGACAGTTAAAGATTTAATAAGTCACTCTGTGGCTGATTATTTAAACGTAACGAGAAGGAAAAAAGTTCATTCCCTAAAGGCCAAGCGGGTAGTTGGTAGAAAGGAGTTTCATATAACAGCTCCTAGAACAGCTTGTTGCGCTTTACTTAGATTTCCTCAAATCGCATTTGAAGTAGAATTGCCCAAAGAAATATTCAAGAAATTAAATAGTCCTGGTATGGCTGCTGTTGAAGAGGTTTACCAAACTATCCACAAAATTGGTAAGTCTGTTGCACCTGCTGTTCTAATCGAGTGGTTAAGGGGGAGTCACTCATACGGTGCATTCAGTCAGCTAATGACATGTTCGATCCAAGTTGATGAAACTAATGCAGTCGAAGTGCTTCAGCAAAGTATATCAACTGAAATCGATTATTTTCTTAAGGCTAGATTAGAACTGTTGTTAACTAAAAGTAAGCAATCTGGTTTGTCAGGGGCAGAGAAAAGCGAAATGATTGACCTACTCAATAGAGATAAAAGCTAATGAAATTACGAATACTTGAGGCAGGCCTGATGGTGGGGCTGGTGGTTTACTTGTTCATCTTTGAGAGTTTGTTTCCAATGCCGCTCGACTTCTTTGCTATTATTGCGTACTCATGCACATGGTTGTTTAAGACTGGAACGCGTGGAATAGTAGCTGCCAGGTGTTTCTACTTTGGCGTCTGGTTCGCTTATGTATTGGGCGCTGGGATGAGTCCATCTGAGCAGCAAATAGAAACATTAAAGAAGTATGAATTATACAATCTAAGATTTCAGGAAGTTGTCGGTGGATCAATCTCTGATGAACACCCGAAAAATTATTTACATGCGGTTCGTTTGATTGTCGCCTGTGACTTTAACGATTTTAAAAGCACCCCTCCAAAACCCATTCAGTTGGAAGTTGAGCTATGAAATACCTTGTCTTTATTGCATTAATTGTTATAAACACTACCTGTTCAGCCAATACCATAGAGCTTAATGCTGACCAAGTAAAGTGGGTTTCCCATCATATCGAGGAAGTCAACAGCAATATAGTTGAGGTAGTGGCAAGTCCCCAAAAAATACTCATTAAATATAGTAATGGGCTTATTATGGAGATTGAAAATGTATCGCAATCTTCATTTAAAGCTGTCAGAGAATTTGGAAAGTGGGATATAGTGGCTGATGCTCACCAACATTTTATGAGCGGTTATTTGTTGGAACAGATTAGGGTTGCATTAGATAGTGTCGTGTTTGAAAGATGACAAGGGTAGTGGCAAGTTTCGATAAATTTGACTAAACTTGATCATGCA
>CEVI01001986.1_pt1 | contig 31022 bp, 27 predicted proteins | sample 531471 | NCBI WGS metagenome assembly CEVI01 (sample SAMEA2623513, study PRJEB7988) | marine metagenome | isolation source: saline water (ENVO:00002010), including
AAAACAGCGCTTGGCGCGGACTCGTATGAAACCTCAACAGACCCTAGGGTCAGTTATCACGCCATTCGATTGGCGATCTTCTTGCGAAGCAGATCGATGTGCAGCCGGGCGTTATAGGCATAGCCCTGATACGTCAGCGGCACCTTGAGATGGGCGATTTCACGATCCAGGTCGGCCAGCTCGGCGTTGAGCGTATTCAGGGTCGCCGGATCATCGGTCTCAACCGCTTCTTCGTCGATCTCGCGAATCCGGCTGTAATACCGGAAGACGCGATTACGAATGCTCCATTTATATAGACCGGGCAGCGTGCGCAGCAGGGGCAGCACCAGAAACACGATCGGCAACAATAGAATGGCAAAGCGGCTGATCTGTGCCGTCACCCAGTAAGGCAAGAACGTATTCAGCGCGCTCGGGCCGTCGGCGATGAGGTCGCGGGCGTAGGCGTCCTGGGGCAGCGAGGTGTTCTCCATCGTGGGAAAGCGTGCCTCGGGGGTGATGATATTGCCGGCCTCGTGCACGCGCCGCGCGGCTTCGACCAGCCGGTCGACGATGGCCGGATGCAAATCCGGCTGGGCCGCGATACGCGCCACCAGGCCCAGCACCGACAGATCCGCCGGCGGACGCGGCGGGTTCAGGCTGAACGCCCCCGAAGGAATCTCCAGGCGAATCGCCTGCGGAATGCGTCGCGACAGCGTCACCAGATGCGACAGCGAAACGAGCCGAATATCGTCATTGGCCAGCAGATCGGTCAGGTAAGGGGCAGAAAGCGGTGCCACGAACAAGGCCAGGTCCAGCTGCCCGGCCATCAGCGCGCGGGCCGCCTGATCCGCGCCGAGCGGCCGCAGGGTATTATCGGCCGGCTTGAGCCGGGCGGCCTGAAACAGCGAACGGGCCGCAGCGCGCGTACCGGAGTCCGCGCTGCCCACGCCGATACGCAGGTTGCGCCATAGCGCGGGGTTGGGCGACACACTATCGGGGGTATCGCTACGCGCAAACACCAGAAGCGGCTCGTTCAATACCGCGCCCAGCGTTTCCAGCGGTGCCCGGGTGGTAATGCCGCCCTGAAGCAGCGCCGCGTCGACCTGGTGATCTGCCAGAAGCCGGGCGTTTTCGACCGAGCCCTCGGTGGCCACCAGCTGCAGATCGATATCGTCCTCGGCCAGAATATCGCGATAACGCTCGGCGATATGCCAATAGCCACCGCCCTCGATACCCGCGGCAAAGCGCACCGTCTCCGGCGGCAGAATACCGCGGCTCAGCCACCACAAGGCCACAATCGCCACAACGATGGTCGCGATCGCACCGGCTATGCGCAGCATGCTGCCCCCTACGTGTCCCCCGAGACCGGCACCTTTACGCACTCACCGTGCTAAAGCAAGGGCGCGGGCACCGACAGCGCTCGCCCGAAGCCAAAAACCACGCAAATCAGCGCCGCGCGCGAGCTGCCCTGATCAGGCCATCCAGCCAGTCTTGATGGCCGTTGATCATCGGGTTGGGATGGGTCTGGGCCAGCTCGCGGGCGGGTTGGCCGTTCTGTGTCTCCTGGGTCAACACGCGCACGCGTCCGCCCGGCAGGTCTTCCAGCAGCCAGGCGTGATGTACGTCCATACGTGATGCGTCTTCGCCGGCCCAGCCGTGCCATGCCAGGCGCGCCGGCGCGTCGCCGTTTGGCCCGACATGCTCGACCACCTCGGCCTCCACCGGAAAACCGAACGTCTTGAACGCAAAGCGTTGGTTCAGGCGTAGCCGCGGGCCGTCGTTGTCATGGAAGACAATATCGGCAGCGTTGTCGTAATACGTCGGCCACTCAGTGGCTGTCTCCAGCAGCGGCCACACCTCGGCCAGCGACAGATCAGCCACGATCACTTCGTTGGAGGCAAAATTATCGGCAAAGCCGGGCAGATAGCCGTCCGGCCAGTGGATATGGTTCATCGATATTCTCTACGGAAAAACACGACGAGCATACCGACAACAAGGCTACGGTAAACGCTGAGACCGATCAGAAATACGGCGAAAACAACCAGAAAAACGAATCTCGCAGCCGCGCAAGAAAACCGCGGGCGGCCAGTTGTTGTTGGGTGTACTGGCTGGACGCCTCGATCAAGCCGTCGACGTGGGCCAGTAGAGTTTCGACGGTGGTCTCATCGTAGATTTCCACCGCCAGCTCGAAGTTGAGGCGTAGGGAACGCGGGTCGATGTTGGGGGAGCCCACCAGCGCATAGTCGTCGTCGATGATGAACAACTTGCTGTGGGCAAACGGCGGCGGCTGAAAATAGACCCGCGCCCCGCATGACAACAGTTCGTCCAGCCCGTGGCGTGCCGCCCAAGCCACAAACGGCAGGTTGTTGCGCCCGGGCATGACGATCGAGACGTTCAATCCCCGCAGGGCCGCCGCCTGTAGTGCGCCGACCAGCGCTTGGCTCGGCAGGAAGTAGGGGGTGACGATAGTCACCCGCCGATGCGCGCTGGACACGGCAGTCAAGAGCAACGTGGACAGGGTCTCGAAGTCCCGCGTGGGCCCGTTTTCGATACTACGACAGCCGGCGCTGCCCAGCGCCGGCAGGTCTCGGGCCGACACCCGAGTCTGCTCGGCCGTGGCAAACGCCCAGTCGGAGAGAAACACCGCTTCGATCTGACGCACGATGGGCCCGGCCAGGCGAAAATGCATATCCGCTACGCCGTGCTTGCCCTGGGCCATATGCCGATCACCGATATTCATGCCGCCGGTGAAGGCGATACCGGCATCGGTGACCAGAATCTTGCGGTGGTTACGCAGGTTGAGCCGCAGGGCCGGCGGCCATAGCCGCGGCGGCAGAAAGCGCGCCGTGCGAACGCCGGCTGCCTCCAGCAGGGCCACCGGGCGCTTGCCCGGTAGGGCATACCACTCACCGACGCCGTCGATGAGCACGCGCACGTCGACCCCGCGTGCAGCCGCGCCGGCCAGCGCGTCGATGAATCGCTGGCCAATGCGATTGGTCTCGAAGATATAAGTGGTCAGATAGACAAACGAGCGCGCGCTCTCTATCGCCTCAAGCATGGGCGGATAGGCCTGCTCGCCGTTGTTGAGCACCTGGATCTCGTTACCGGCCACCACCGGCCAGGCCGACAGCCGATCGCCGGCCGCGGCCAGGCCACGGCGCCGGGCCTTGATTAGCCCGCGATAATCACGCAGCTCGGCGCTGGGCCCGGGCCGATGCGCGCCCAGGCCGTGGCGTGACGCCCGGTCGAGACGACGGGCGCGGATCCGCACACGATTCACGCCAAAGGCGTAATACAGCAGGGGCCCCACCGGCGGAAACAACAGCGATACGCCGATCCAGCCGAAGGCGCTGGACGGGGTCTCTCGTGTCAGAAGCGCGTGCCCGGCCGCGGTCACGGCACTGCCGACCACCACGATCACCGGGCCCCAGAACTGTACCGCCTCCAGCCATGCCTGCCAGTCCACAAGCCCTCCTAGAGACGCGGAATTGCGGCCAGCAGGTCGCGGGTATATGCCGCAGCCGGCCGGGTGAAGATCTGCTCGGTCGTGCCCTGCTCGACCACCCCGCCGTGCTGCATGACCACGGTACGCGCACACTGGCCGGCCACCACGCCCAGATCGTGGGTGATGAGCAGCAGGGCCGTACGGGTCTGCTGCCGCAGTTCAGCAATGGTTTCCAGGATTTCGTCCTGCACGGTGACGTCGAGTGCCGTCGTCGGCTCGTCGGCGATCAGAAGCGCCGGCTCGCACGACAGGGCCATGGCAATCATCACGCGTTGGCGCATGCCGCCAGAGAGCTGGTGTGGATAGGCTTTCAACCGCTGACCTGCCTGGGGAATACGCACTGCCTCCAGCATGGCCACGGCTCGCTCGGTGGCCTCGCGCCTCGAGGTCTTGAGATGCCGACGCAGCAGCTCGGTCATCTGGGTGCCGATCCGCAGATGCGGGTTGAGCGCCGTCATGGGGTCCTGAAAGATCATGGCCACCCGGGCGCCACGCACAGAGCGCAGCCGGCGGGCCGGCGCGCCGATCAACTCGATGGGGCCCTGCTCATTGCCGGCCGCCAGCCGCGCCGAGCCGCTGACCCGAGCGTTGTCGGGTAACAGCCCCATCAGCGCCAACACGCTCTGGCTCTTGCCCGAACCGGACTCGCCCACGATACCCACCGCCTCACCGGTGTCGACGGCAAAACTGACGCCCTGCACCGCGGCCACCGTGCCCGAGTGGGTGGTGAAATCCACGGTCAGGTTGTTCACATCCAGCAGCACGCTTAGCGATCCTTCGGGTCCAGCGCGTCGCGCAGGCCGTCGCCGATGAAGTTGAAACAGAACAGCGTGACAGCAAGAAACACCGACGGAATCAGCACCAGCCAGGGCGCGATGCTCATCTCACCCGTGCCGTCGTTGATCAGCGCCCCCCAGGACGTGGCCGGCGGCTGCACGCCCAGCCCCAGATAGCTCAAAAACGACTCGAACAGAATCACCTGCGGAATGGTCAGCGTGACATAGACCACCACGATGCCGGCCAGGTTGGGCACCACATGACGCGCGATGATGCGTGTGGTACCGGCGCCCGCCATGCGCGCGGCCTCGATATAAGGCTGGCTCTTGATGGCCAGCGTCTGGCCGCGAACGATACGCGCCATGTCCAGCCAGCTCACCGCCCCGATGGCCGCAAACAACAAGAACAGGTTCCGCCCGAAGAACACCACCAACAGAATGACGAAAAACATGAAGGGCAGTGAATAAAGAATATCCACGGCGCGCATCATCAGCGCGTCCGTCTTGCCGCCCACAAAGCCGGCCACGGCGCCGTAGCTCACGCCGATCACCAGGCTCACCAGCGTGGTGACGATGCCGACCATGAGCGAGATCCGCCCGCCGGCCAGCGTTCGGGCCAGCAGATCACGCCCGACCTGGTCGGTGCCGAACCAGTGGCCGTTGGCCAGGCTCGGCGCCTGCCAGATGGCATCGTAATCCTGCGAGAAATAATCATAAGGGCTCAGCCACGGGCCGATGATGACCGCAAGGGTGATCGCCCCGAGAACCGCCAGTGAGCCCATGGCGGCCTTGTTGGCCGCCAGCCGGCGCCAGGCATCTCGGCCCAGCGAGTTGCCCGAGGCCGCGCGCAGGGCCCGTTGTTTGCGCCAGACGGCGGCCGTCATCGGTAGGCAACCCTTGGATCCAGCCAGCCGTAGAGCACGTCGACCACCAGATTGAACAGAATGATGATGATGCCGTAGAACAGCGTAATGCCCAGCACCAGCGTGTAGTCCCGGTTCAGCGCCGCGGTCACGAAAAACCGCCCCAGCCCCGGGATGCCGAAGATCTGCTCGACCACTACCGAGCCGGTCAGCACCGCTGCCGCCCCCGGGCCCAGAAACGAGACCACCGGCAACAGAGCGGCCGGCAGCACGTGCACCACGAATACCCGCATCTCTGACAGCCCCTTGGCCCGGGCCGTGCGGATGAACGGCGAGCGCAGCACCTCAATGGTAGAGGCCCGCATCAGCCGCGTGACATAAGCCAGATACATGGTGCCCAGCGCCAGAACCGGCATGACATAGTTCTGCCAGCCGCCCAGGCCGCCGGCCGGCAGCCAGTCGTTATAGACCGCAAAGGCCAGAATCATGAGCGGGCCCAGCACGAAGTTGGGTACCGAGATTCCGGCCAGCGAGCCGCCCATGGCCAGATAGTCGGCGATCTTGTTCTGGCGTACGGCGGCAATGATCCCCAGCGGGATACCGATAACCAGCGCAAACAGCAAGGAAAACCCGCCCACGGCCAGCGACACCGGAAACCCGGTGGCGATCAGATCGTTCACCGAGGTGTCCTTGTATTGATACGAGGCGCCGAAATCCAGCTGCGCGATATTCAACAGATAGCGCCCGTACTGCTGGATCAGCGGCTCGTTCAGGTGATACTTGGCTTCCAGATTGGCGCGGATCTCGGCCGGCATCGGCCGGTCACCGTCCAGCGGGCTGCCGGGCGCCAGATGCACCAGCAAAAACGTGGCCGTCAACAGAATGAATAGCGTAGGCACCACACCGGCCAGGCGCTTCAAGGTGAAGGCCAGCATCAGCGCCCTGCCTCTACCGGGCGAATATCGAAGTTCTTGGTGTAATAGTTGCCGAGCGCGCTGGGCGCATAGCCGGTTACATAGGGTTTGACCAGCTGATGATAGGTATAGACGAACACCGGGATGATCGGCGCGTCATGCAGCAGCTGGGTTTCAGCCTGGTGCATGAGGGCCGTGCGCTTGACGCCGTTCGGCGTATGGCTGGAGGCCTCCTGGGCCGCGTCGAAGGCCGGGCTGTCATAGCCGGTGTAGTTGAGCGCGGCCTCGGAGTTGAAGATCGAGAAGAACGTATTCGGGTCGTCGTAGTCACCGATCCAGCCGCCCCAGAAGATCTGTGTGTCATAGCCCTGGCGCGCGGTCTGTAGATACACCTTCCATTCCTGGTTTACCGGCGTGATATTCGCGCCCAGCACGTCGCGCCACATGGCCACCGCCACCAGGCCCAGGGTCTTGCCCACGCCGCCCGAGGGATAGAGATATTCGGCGTGCAGCGGATGCTCTTCGGAATAGCCGGCCTCGTGATACAGCTCGCGCGCTCGGGCTTGTCGTTTGTCGTCGGGCCAGTCTTGCCAGTCGTATTCCACCGGCGAATAGTCGCGCACGGAATCGGGCACGGCGCTATAAAGCGTGGGCTGATCCCCCCGCAGGATCTTGTCGGTGATGATCTCGCGATCCAGCGCCATGGACAGCGCCAGGCGCAGCTTGCGGTTATTAGCAAACGGCGCACGCCGCACGTTCAAGCCCAGATAGGCGATGCCGATGGTGGGTACGGCGTGGTACTGATCCGGGATATGTCGCTTGATGCGCGCGGTATCGGCCGGTGGCACGGTCACGGCCCAGTCCAGGCCGCCGGCCTGATAGCGCGACAGCTCCGAGTTGCTGTCCTCGATGGGATAGAACTCGACCTGGTCGATGGCCGTGTCGGCGTTGTTCCAGTAGTGGGTATTACGTTTGAGACGAATACGCTCGTTCACCCGCCAGGCGGCCATGGTGTAGGCGCCGTTGGTCACGGCATGGCCCGGCTGGGTGAAACTATCCCTCCACTGCTCGACCGCCGGCTCGTAGACCGGGTCGCTGCTGGGGTGGGTCAGCGTCTGCAGGAAATACGGCGTGGGTTTGGCCAGCCGAATCTCTAGCGTATGTGTATCCAGCGCCGTCACGCCCAGCGTGTCGGGCGTCTTGTCGCCAGCGATAATGGCCGGCGCATTTTCGATCGGCTTGTGGATATCGGCATAGGGCGAGGCCGTGGCCGGGTCCACCGCGCGCCGCAGGCTATAGACGAAATCACCGGCGGTGACCGGCGCGCCGTTGGACCAGCGGGCATCACTTCGCAGGTGAAACGTATAGGTGCGGCGATCATCGCTGATCTGCCACGACTCGGCTACGCCGGGCACCACTTGGCCGTCGGCGGCGGTGATCACCAGGCCTTCGTAGAGATCGCGCAGCACGTTGGCGGCAGGCACGCCCGAGGCCTGGTGCGGGTCCAGGGTGCCCGGCTCGGTCTGATTGCCGTAGCGCAGCGTCTTGGTGCCATCGGCCGCGATGGCCGGGGTCAGGCGATTGGCGAAGCCCGTATCGTCACCGCCGCAGCCTGCCGCGGTGGCCAACATGAGCACGCCAATGATCGCTTTGGCTGCCTGCCTCAACCTGCCCCCTTTGTGCATCCACGCGGCTCCCGGCCTGGGATCATGCCACGAAGCCGGGGCGCGCGGCTCACGCACTCTTGGCTAGACGCACGCCGGTTTTCTTCAAGTGCACCAGCAGCAGCGAAATCGCCGCCGGCGTCATGCTGGGAATACGCGCGGCCTGGCCGATATGGGTCGGGCGCACCTCGGCCAGCTTGGCGCGTAGTTCATTGGATAGCCCGGTGACCGCACCGTAGTCCAGATCCGCCGGCAACGGCGTGGCCTCGTGGGCTGCAGCGCGGTCGATCTCTTCACGCTGGCGGGCGATATAGCCGGCATATTTGGCCTGAATCTCGACCTGTTCGCCCACGGCGATGGCCTGCTCGGAGGCTAGGTCGCCGGTCTCGGCGTAGCCAATGGCGGCCACACGGGCCAGTGCGGCATGGGTCACGCCCGGGCGCTTGAGCAGGTCGGCCACGCTCTGGGCGGCCGTCAACGGCTGGCCCAGCAGGCCCGCCCCGTGATCGGCGCCCAGATCATCGGGCTTGACGACGATAGCGCTCAAGCGTGCCTGCTCGGCCTCTACCGCCGCCTGCTTGGCCGTGAACGCCGTCCAGCGGGCATCATCCACCAGGCCCATCTCGCGCCCGATTGGCGTCAGGCGGGCATCGGCGTTGTCCTCGCGCAGCAATAGCCGATGCTCGGCGCGGGAGGTAAACATGCGATAGGGCTCGATGGTGCCGCGGGTGACCAGATCATCGACCAGCACGCCCAGATAGGCTTCGTCACGGCGCGGGCACCAGGCCGGCTCGCCGCGGGTCGCTCGCGCGGCATTGATGCCAGCCAGCAAGCCCTGGGCCGCGGCTTCTTCATAGCCGGTGGTGCCATTGATCTGGCCGGCGAAATACAGCCCGCCGATCGCCTGTGTTTCCAGCGAATGATTCAGCGCCCTGGGATCGAAATAATCATATTCGATGGCATAGCCCGGGCGCGTGATATGGGCGTTTTCAAAGCCTTCGATCGAGCGCACCAACGCCAGCTGGGTTTCGAACGACAGGCTGGTGGAAATCCCGTTGGGATACACCTCATTAGAGTTCAGCCCTTCCGGCTCGATGAAGATCTGGTGGCTGTCCTTGTCGGCAAAGCGTACGATCTTGTCTTCGATGGACGGGCAATAACGCGGCCCGGCCGAGTCGATGGCCCCGGAATAGATCGCCGATTCGTGCAGCCGGCCCCGGATCAGCTCGTGGGTCTTGGCGTTGGTATAGGTGATGTGACAAGGCCGCTGCTCGGGGTGCTCGGCGCGTGTGCCCACAAACGAAAACACCGGCGCCGGGTCATCACCCGGCTGTTCGGCCAGGCGCGAGTAATCAATGGAGCGGGCATCAATACGCGGCGGCGTGCCGGTCTTGAGCCGGCCCACCGGTAGATCCAGCGCCCGCAGGCGCTCGGCCAGGGCGTTCGACGGGCTGTCGCCGGCGCGCCCGCCGCCAAAGCGTTTCTCGCCGATATGGATGGTGCCGCCCAAGAACGTGCCCACCGTGAGCACCACGGCACGCGCGGCAAACGACAGCCCCATGCCGGTGACCACGCCGGCCACATGCCCATCCTCGACGATCAGGTCCGCCACGCTCTGCTGAAACAGCGAAAGATTGGGCTCGGCCTCGACCATGGATCGAACCGCGGCCTTGTACAGCGCACGATCGGCCTGGGCACGGGTGGCTCGCACGGCCGGGCCCTTGCGGGCGTTGAGCGTGCGGAACTGGATCCCGCCGCGATCGGCCGCGCGGCCCATCACCCCGCCCAGGGCGTCGATTTCCTTGACCAGATGGCCCTTGCCGATGCCGCCAATGGCCGGGTTGCAGGACATCTGCCCGATGGTCTCGATGTTATCCGTGAGCAGCAGCGTGCGGGCGCCGGCGCGGGCAGCCGCGGTGGCACTTTCAGTGCCGGCATGGCCGCCGCCCACGACGATGACGTCGAAGACATCGGGCGCCGCGTCGGCCGCTCGGCCGGGCTGATCGTTGGAGGACATAGACCTATCTCCGGCGTCGCCGTGCGACGCTAGACTGAAATCGAGTCGGCAGGCCGATATCGGTGGCCACGATCGGCGCTGCGCGGGGCGGTATGATAACGCCTGCGCGCGCGAGACCGAAAATACGGCCGGTCGACCGCCGTCGTCACAGGCCGGGCGCTGCGGCCTGGAGCTGCTCGACCACCGAGCGCCACTCCGGCCTCGGCCGGCCGTTGATGAACAGCCGCCCATCGGCCAGCCGAGCCCGGCTTGTGACATGGCCGGGCGCATCGCGCTGGATCAACGCCCGCTCGGCGAGCGTTTCAAGCCTCTGGTCGAGCTCGCGCTCGGTTGCAGTCGGCGGCCCCAGGCGAGCCGCCAGCCGACGCAGCCAGCCCGTGGTCAGACCCACCCGCGCCTGCGCATTCAACGCGGACAATACATCCACGGCGTTGATCGGCCCGTCGAGGTCCGGGGGCCCTCGCAGGACCAGCCGGGCGTCCACCTGCTCGTCGTCCTCACCGACCAGCGATGCCTCGACGTCCAGCCGCGCATCGGCCAGGGCCGGGGCGATTGTCTCTGCATAAAAGCCGGATCGGTTCAAGGCGCCGCCGGCCAGACCGCCACGTGCTCGCCAGCCGGCTGCGCTCTTGAATATCGCCGTCAGCCCTTGTCGATTACCGCTCGCCCGAGCCGCCAGCCGTGCTGTCTGGTTGTCCGGCAATAACACCGCGCCGGCGTCTAGCGTCAGCTGGTAACGCGCCGGCGCAAGCTCGGTGAATGAAGTCGCCAGATCGCGCACCCGCGTGGCCTGCCCGCGCCCGTCGTCCATGACGAGTTGGCTGAGCGCCAGCGTGGCGGCGGCGTCGCCCATCGACCCGTGGGCCGACAGCCCACGCAGGCCCAGCCGCCCGGCCACGGCGTCTTGGCGCGCCAATCGCGGCACATCGAGCGTCCAGCGGGCCCGGCGCATGCTGGCCACGTCAAACGCCAGTGTTGCCCGGCTTTGCGCGCCGATCAGACGCCCGGTCGCGTTCGGCTCGCCGGCGCGGCGGATATCGCTAGCAAACGCCGGCATCACGGCAGACCCCTCTCCCCGGCCGAGCAGATTTATCGAGGCTGCAAGCCGGGCCGGCGGCAGCTCGGCCAATACCGGACCGCCCGGCGACGGGTCGAAAGAAAGACGGCCGTCGAATCCGGCCAGACCGGCGGTCAAGTGATCTCCCGTCGCCCAGAGCGGCCCATGATTGACGTGCCCGGCCAGCATTGCGCCGCTACAGTGCCGGTCACAGCCGGCCGCCACCAGACGGGCCTGTAATTCACTGCCACGGATACCACGGACCAGCCGCCAGTCGTCCACGCGCAGGCCCGCGCGGTCGGCCGCCTGTTCGAGTGCAACGCGTAGCCGCGGCGCAAGCTGCTGGCCCACGAGCCAGGATGCGCCGCCGAACAAGACCGCGACCGCTAGCCCGCCGAGCAGCGCGGTGCGCAGTAAGGTCCAGCGCAGCGGGCGTGGCGATTCAGCGCCGACGGGTCTCGTATCGTTCATGTCCGGCACGCCCAGGAAAGCAGATAATCCGGCGCACCTGGTATGACTCTTGTTTGTTGTTTCGACGTCATGGCCCATCCCGAACCGGGAACGCTGGTAACAGGATAGAACACGCATGAGCCAAGTTGTTTCGACCCCACCGTCGCTGGCGGCCCTCACCGAGTGGCTGGTGCCGCTCTACGGCGAGGCTGCAGCACAGGCCTGTATCCAGGCCGCCGAGGACGCGGCCCGACGCCATAGCCTGCCGCGACGCGTCGATCTGGCCGTGGATGCCTCGTTGAACCTGATGATCACCTATCCCGATATCGTCCAGCACCCGGGCGAGGCGCCGCTGGCCACGCTGCAGCGCTTCATCGATACATATCTGGCCGATGCCGTCTCGGCGGTGCATATCCTGCCCTTCTACCCGGCCAGCTCCGACGGCGGCTTTTCGGTCATGGACTATCGCACGGTGGCCCCGGACTACGGCGACTGGGACGATATCGCCCGGCTGGCCGACGATATGCCGCTGATGTTCGATCTGATCCTCAATCACGCCTCGCGGCGCGGGCTCTGGTTTGCCCACTATCTGGCCGATGCCGATCCGGGGCGCGATTACTTTATCGAGATGGACCCGACCACCGACCTGCGTTCGGTGATCCGGCCGCGGGCCACGCCGCTTCTGACAGAAGTCGCCACCGCCCGCGGCCCAAAACATCTGTGGGCTACGTTTTCCGACGACCAGATCGATCTGGATTTCACGAACCCGCAGGTCTTAAGCGAGTTCATCGACATTATCCTCGAGTACGTGGCGCGGGGGGCCGCACTCGTGCGCCTGGACGCGGTGGGCTTTCTCTGGAAAGAACTGGGCACCTCGTGTATCCACCGGCCCGAGACGCATCGCATCATTAAATTCCTGCGGGCGCTGATCGATCGCTATGCCCCGGGGGCGCTGCTGATCACCGAGACCAACGTCCCACATGCCGAGAACATCTCGTATCTGACCGACGGTGACGAAGCCCACGTCGCCTACCAGTTCGTCCTGCCGCCGCTGATCGCCCATACCCTGCTAACCGGCGATGCCCGCCGGCTATCGACCTGGGCCGCCAGCCTGCCGGCCTTGCCGGCCGGCTGTCATTTCCTGAACTTTACGGCCAGCCATGACGGTATCGGCGTGCGTTCGGTCGAATCCATCCTGGACGAAGACGAACTTGATGCACTGGTGGCCACCACCCGTGCCCGAGGCGGGTTCGTGTCCACCCGCGCCATGAGCGACGGCAGCACGCGCCCCTACGAGCTCAACATCAGCTATTACGATCTGATGGCCGAGCCCGCCACGCGCGGCAGCACGGCGCATATCGAGCGCTTCATCGTCAGCCAGGCCATCACCCTGGCGCTGGCGGGTATCCCCGCGCTGTATTTCCACAGCCTGATGGCCACGCCGAACGATCTGCACGGCGTAGAAGCCACGGGCATCAGCCGGGCGATCAACCGCCGCCGCTACGACGCCGCCGAGCTGGGTCGTACGCTCGAGCACGACACACCGGCCGCGACCGTACTGGCGCGCCTGAAACAGCTACTGGCCCTACGCGCCAAACAGCCGGCGTTTCATCCTGATGCCGCCCAGACGATCATCGACGTCGGCCCTGGTGTTTTTGCCGTTCAGCGTCGGGCCGAGGCCCAGACACTACTGGCGCTGCACAACGTCACTGACGAACCCATCACCATCGCCGCTGCTGGACTGCTCGACCAAGCTCATCGTCGAAACATTCTTGACGACAGTCCGCTCGAGGCCGGACAGGACATCACTCTGGCCGCGTATGAGGTGGCCTGGATCAGCGATTGAGCAACGCGGACGCGGTGGTGAGTCCCCCCACCGAGGCTTGGCAGCACGACCAGCGCAGGGCTCGCCGGCCGATACCCTGATTAAGGCACCCGGCCAGAACGCGATCTAGATGACTTTGCGGGCGGGCATACGCCGCCCGCCGACCCGAGCGCCTAGCGGAACAGATACGCGCCCAAGAATCGGCGCGCGTCGCGGCCGGGCTCGCCCAGCCAGGTAATCGTCGACTTGTTCGGCCCCAGCCCCTGATCACCGGCGTTGACGGCCAGCGCGCCGACGGCCTCACCCTGCTTGGCATTGTTGGCCGGCAGCAGTACCACCAGGTTCTGACTGGCGCAGTCGTGCGGCTTGCAGCTTGTGAGCACCGCATAGTCGGTGTTGCCAAACGAGACTTCGGTCACCGGCGTCTGGGTGCCGCCGTCGGCGATCCAGCCATGCGCGCCGGTCACCGGCTTGACCACGGCTTGATAGCGCTTGGCGAGCTCGGGTTTTTGCTTCAACAGATCGCGCGGGTAGACGGTATCACCGTCGCTCTGGGCCGCCAGCGCGCTGGTGGCAAACAGACAGGCGACGAGCGCGGCAGGCGCGAGATGAGCGATAGAACGGGTAAGACGCATGACAGGCTCTTTAAAAAATCGGGTGACCAGTATAGGCCGATCAGTGTTTGTTACAGACGCGCTCGCGTCGGTCGCCCTCGACGGCTTCGTAGAAATCGTCCAAGAGATTCGGACAGGCCGAGCGCACCCGGTTCCAGGTCGGCATGAACGGCACTTCCATGGGATTGGCCAGATAGTCGTCACCGGCCTTGATCACCGACTCGACGAAGACTTCCACGGTATTTTCTTCACGATGGCGATCCAGCGAGAGGCCGTTGATCTGGGCATCGAAATAAAAGCGTTCGACCGCGTCCAGTGCGTTTCGTAGATACACCGCCTTGATGGTGCGAATAGTCTCCGGCGTTAGCGTGACGCCGTAGGTGGCCAGCTTGCGATAGAGCGCCTTGGCGATGTCCAGGCTCATCTTGGCCAGGCCGGTATTGGCCTCGTGGCTGGCCACGTCCTGATGCTTGTGATCGTAGTGATCGGCGATATCGACCTGACAACAGGCATTCCCCCCGTAGGTGCGGTGCACTTCGGCCAGAATGCCTACTTCCAACCCCCAGTCGCTCGGGATACGGATCGACTCGGCCACCGAGTCGCTCATGGCGCACTCGCCGGACAGCGGGTAGCGAAAGCTGTCCATGAAATCCAGATAGTCCATATGCCCCACGACCGTATCGAGCGCGCGGATCAAGGGGGTGACGAACAGCCGCACCACGCGCCCGTTGATATGACCATCGGCCACGCGGGCGTAGTAGCCCTTGGAAAACTTGAAGGCGAAGTTGGGGTGCACCATCGGATAAAACAGCCGCGCCAGCATGTCGCGGCTGTAGGTGGTGATATCACAGTCGTGCATGGCCATCACGCGGCCACGCCCGCTGGCCAGGAAATATCCCATGCAGTTCCAGACGTTGGCGCCCTTGCCGGGTCGAGTGGGTGCCAAGCGCTCGGCTTTCAAACGCTCCAATATAGCCTGGATGCGCGGCCCGTCGTTCCAGACCAGCCGGTGCCGGGGCGCCAGTGGCGCGAAGAACTCATAGGCGCGGTCGTATTGCGCAGCACTCGCCCCGTCGAGCCCGATGATGATCTCGGACAGGTAGGTGACCTGCGACAGCTCTTCGACGATACGCGGCAGCGCGTCGCCTTCGAGCTCGGAATACAGACACGGCAGGATCAACGACATCGGCCGGCGCCGTGAATACTGTGCGAGCTCGGCCTCGAGCGCGTCTATCGGTCGCTCGGCCAGCCGGTGCAGCGTCGTGATATTGCCGTTTTGATAGAAATCCGCCATGTCTGATCCCCCGTCCCCCGATTGGCGTTCATTGTTGGTGTCGAATATGGCACGACGTTGACCGTGCATCGGCCGAGCCGCCCGGCAATTCGTTGCGCTCGATCATGTCATGGATCGCCGCGGCCCAGCCGGCGGGACCGATGCCGCCGGCATGGCGAATATGGCCCGCTGCCGGGGCGTGGTAGCGCCCATCGGCCTTGGCTACCCAGTAACCGATATCCGCGCTCTCTAGCATGGTGCGATCGTTGTCTGAATCTCCCAGAGCCACAGCAAAAATCGGGCCATCGGCCTCGAATCGCTGCCGCAGCCAGACCAGCGCGGTGGCCTTGTCGGCGTGACCCAGCACATGCAGAAACCGACCGCCCGCCCGCGTCATCGCACCGGCCGCCGCGACGTCGGCAGAAAACGCCTCGGCTGCGGCCTCGGTGTCCTGCCAGAGCAGCGGCTCGGAGGCCTCGCGCTGCGCCGCCAGCGCGGCGTCGGCCGCCCCCAGACCGGTAGCGGCCTGAATAGCGTCGATCGACATCTCCCCAAAACCGGTAAAGCGATAACGCTTGTCGCGACGCAGTCGATATGCCAACGCTTGCAAGCTGTCGCGCGCCTGGCCCAGCACCACGCGTGTCCCGGCGGTGCCGGTTTTGATATCCGGCGGCAGGCCCACCACGGCCCCGTTCTCGGCGGCGAACGGGCTGTTCAGCCCGAGCCGGCGCTGCCATTCGCGCACCTCGGCCGCCGTCTTGCTCGTACACAGACAGACAGGAACACCACGAGCCGCCAGTATGGACAGCACCGCGGCGGCCGGCTGCCAGTCGTAAGTCTCATGATCGAGCAGCGTGGCGTCCATATCGGTGAAGATGACGGCTTTTTTTGATACTTGCATAAGACAACGAGCTCGTTATAACCCTTACCCGCGCGGCAGCGACTACCGGCAATATATCTGTATCAGGAATTGGCTTAGACTAGGCTGTGCACCGCCCGAGACGTTTGACATGCGCATACTGGTCATTGAAGACAACGAAGATCTGGCCGCCAATATCATCGAATTTCTGGCGGCACGGGGTCACGTGATGGACAGTGCCACCGACGGCGTGACCGGACTGCATCTGGCCGTCGTGCATACCTTCGATGCCATCGTGCTGGATCTGATGCTGCCGGGTATCGACGGCCTGGCCCTGTGCGAGCGCCTGCGCGCCGAGGCCGATGCCCAAACGCCGATCCTGATGTTGACCGCGCGCGACACCATCGACGACAAGCTGGCCGGCTTTGCCGCCGGGGCCGACGATTATCTGATCAAGCCGTTTTCGCTTTTAGAGCTGGAAGCGCGGCTTTCGGCGATCGGCAATCGCGGGCCCCGGCGCCAGGTGCATCAGCTCAAGACCGGGGAGCTGACCCTCGATCTGGACACCTGGCAGGCCGAGCGGGCCGGCACCAAGCTGTCGTTGACGCCGACTGCCCTGCGGCTGCTGGAGGTCCTGCTGCGGGCCTCGCCCCGGCTGGTGCGCCGCGCCGAGCTGGAAAGCGCGATCTGGGGCGATCATCCGCCGGATTCGGAGGCCCTGCGCACGCATATCCATGCCCTGCGCGCAGCGATCGACAAGCCGTTTGCACAGGCCATGCTCCAGACCGTGCCCACCATGGGTTATCGCCTGATCGATCCCGAATCGGCCTGACATTGCGCTCTCGTCTGCGCCGGCTGCTGGCCGGCCCGCGCATATCGCTGCAGTATCGCGTGGCCACGGCTCTGGCCGTGTTCGTGGCCGTGGTTGTGAGCACCGTGCTCATCGCGCTTTTCACTATCAACGACCACCTCAAGACCGAGCTCTTGAACGGTATCGTCAGCCACGAAATGGCCGAACTGGTCGAGGACTACCCAACCGAAGGCGAGAGTGCGATTCCCCGCTCGGCCAACCTGATCGGTTATGTGGTCGCACCTACCGAGCGCGACCGGCTGCCGCCTGCCCTCCAGCTACTGCCGCCGGGCATCAACGGCATTACGGTCGACGTGGGTGATCGCACCTATCGCGTGGGCACCCGGGCCATCGGCAACGAGCAGGCGTATCTGGCTTACGACATCACGGCCATCGAGAATCGCGAGGACCTGTTCAAGGCGGTAGCCATCGCAGCGGCGCTGATCGTGCTGGCGCTGGCGGTACCGCTGGGCTCGGCGATCGCGCGGATCAGCCTCAAGCCCATCAATGCCCTGGCCGAGCATCTAGGCGGTCTGCATCCGGATCAGCACACCGAGCCCTTGGCCGATCAGTTCGAGCATTACGAGGTGGGGGTCATCGCACGGGCCTTCGACCGGTTCATGGGCCGGCTGGATGAGTTCGTCGAGCGCGAGCGCAGCTTTACGGCCGATGCCAGCCACGAGCTGCGTACGCCCCTGGCAGTGATCCAGGGCGCGGTAGAGGTGCTGCAACAAGAGCCGCGTCTGGCCGCCAGTGGGCCGCTCACCCGCATCGATCGGGCGTCGCATCAGATGGCCGAGCTGATCGAGTCGTTATTGTTTCTGGCCCGCGACGAGCAAGCCGATCAGGACGGCGCGGCGCCGTATTGTCGCGCGGACCAGGTGGTCAACGAAGTGCTCGACGCTTATCGACCGATGGCGGCCGGCAAACAGATCGAGGTGGGCGTGATCGATCCGCTACAGGTCGCAGCACCCCGTATCGCGCTGGTCATCGCCTTCGGCAATCTGCTGCGCAACGCCCTGCGCCACGGCGGCGACGAAATCCGCGTCACGCTGGCCGATCAGCGTCTGATCGTGGCCGACAACGGCCACGGCATGAACACCGATCAGATGCAGCGCGTCTTCGAGCGCGGGTTTCGCTCCGGGCCCGGTGCCGGGCTGGGGTTGGGGCTGTATCTGGTCAAGCGTGTCGCCGATCGCTATGAATGGCGTATCCGCCTGGCCAGCCGGCCCGACGAAGGCACCCAGATCGAGCTGCGGCTGGCCTAAACACCGTCTAGCGCGCGTCTCGTCACAGACCATCCACAAGTGACAGCGTTCGACGGTTTATGATTTTTTAACGATAGCCTGACGCCGGTCTCAAATACAGGACGGCACCTTGAGGGCCGGCTTATCGTTTTCCCGAGTGTTCGCGTGACCGATTCGCGTGTTTGTTCGAGTCCATCGGGCGCGCCCAGCCTGGGCGATCGTCTGCGTCAGTGGCGACGCAACAACCGCAAGCGTTTCAACCGGCTGCTGGCGCGCATGTTGGGCACATCACAGCCCAAACGCATGCCCCTGGCCGCGGATACGCGGCGTATTCTGGTCGTGCGCCTGAACAAGCGTCTGGGCAATATTCTGTTTCTGACGCCCATGCTGCGCAGCCTGTCGGCCAGCCTGCCCGAAGCCCGTATCGACCTGGTCATCCAGAGTCCGGCCCAGATTCCGCTGTTGCAGAGCCTGCCCGGCGTGGGCCAGGTCTACATCCAGAAAAACGGACTGTTCTCGTTGTTCGGGCTGCTGCGCCGGATCCGGCGTGAGCGCTATGATCTGGCTATCGACCCCACCGGCAATTCGGCCAGCAACCGGCTCGGCATGGCCCTGTCGGGCGCGCGCCAGCGCCTGGGTTTTGCCAACAAGGATCAGTGGCTGCCGCTGACGCACGCCGCCGGGCGCAGCCAGAGCCGACACCAGGCCCTGCAGGCCGTCGAGCTGTTGACCGGGGCGATCGCCGAGCCGGACATCGAGTGCTTCGACACCCTGGCCGTGTTTCCCGACAACGATGCGCGCGACGCCGCCGACCAGGTCTGGCAACGCACCGTGTCCCAACAAGCCACACCGGGCGGACCGGTCATCGGTTTCTTTGCCCGGGCGACCGGACGCAAGCAGCTGCCCCGACACTGGTGGCAGGCCTGGATCATTGCCATGCGGGCCGCAGCACCCGAGGCCACGCTGGTCGAGATCCTGCCCGGCGACGATGCCCAACCCGTCAGCGTCGAGCTGCCGCACGTGGCCATCAAACCGCTGACCGAGCTGGCCGCCTTCATGGCCCGCTGCGATCAGTTCGTCGCAGCCGATTCCGGGCCCATGCATCTGGCGGCAGCGGCCGGCGTGCCCACGGTCGGTCTGTTCCAGGCCACGTCCCCACGCGACTACGCGCCTCTGGGCCAGTCGTGTCTGAGTCTGGAGGGCAAGCGCGTGACGCCGGAGCTCACCGCGCGTACGCTAGCGGCACGAATTTGACTCAAACCGGCAGCGCCCATGCCCTGCGGTGATCGACTGGCCTGGCTGAGCCTCGCAACGCCCTCGCAGCGCCCCGAACTGGCACGCGTTGATTTCAACGACGCCGATGCTGCGCTGCCGGCTGATATGCCACTGGCCCACCTGGCCGGCGATCTGACCGGCGAGCGCTGGCTAACCGACGACACACCCCGCGACGTCACAATCGCCGGCTGGCAGGTGCGCGCCACGACTCATCTGGCCATGGCCAGCCGCTTCTTCGCCGAGGACGCCGACGAATCGGTGGCCGATATCGCCTACCGGGCCTATCACGATCTGGCCACCATCCAGAATCAGACCGGCCTGGCCTATCCGCAGCGGATCTGGCACGTGCTGTCCGACGTGGTAGGCGGCAACGGCGAAGCCCAGCGCTATCGTCGATTCTGTCGCGGGCGTGCCGAGGCACTGGCCGCATTCGAGACGACCGCGGCCGCCGCCTGGCAGTCGCTACCGCCGGCCACGCTGGTGGGCGGCGCGCGCCCCGGGCTCTGGATACAGGCGCTACTGGGCGATACGCCGGTGATTCCGATCGAAAACCCGCGTCAGACCAGTGCCTGGGCCTATCCGCGCCGCTACAGCGAAAACGCGCCGGCGTTTGCCCGCGCCGGCATCATCACGGCCGGCCACACCCGGTTTCTGATGATTTCCGGCACCGCGGCTATCGTGGGTCATGAAAGCTGTCACCCGGGCGACGTGCTGGCCCAGTTCGACGAAGCATTATGTAACGTACGTGCTGTAATGGCGGCCGCTGCCCCGGAGATCGGCGCGCACGAGCTGGACGACCTCGTCTGCCTCAAGCTCTATGTCCGTCATCCCGAAGATGCCCAGCGTCTGCTCGGCCACGCGCGGCGCCGGCTGCCCGAGATGCCCATGGCCGCACTCGCCGCCACCGTCTGTCGCAGCGAGCTGCTCGTCGAGCTGGAAGCCCACCTACGCGTGGCCGACTGATCCTTCGATGACGTTGGCCGGCGTCTCGGCTAGGATTTCTGCGTTGTCGGCCACGCGCCGGGCATCGGCATCAGCCTGGGTCGTCACCGCTTCGAGCGTGGCGACCCACGCGTGCGGCAGGCCGTGGGCACGCGCGCCCGCCACGACGAAATCGCGATACCAGTCGAACGGCACGCGCGTATCGTCCAGCCAGTCGGGGCGCCCGCGATAGACCGCCGCGGTCAGCGTCTGCCCGCCACATTGCACGGCCAGCTCGAGAAAATCATAGGCCGGACCCTCGGCCGCGTGCAGGGCCTCCAGGCGGGCCGCATCCAATTCGAAGACCACGCCGTGCACGATATCTGCATCGTGGCCCGTGTAGACGATATTGCACTTGCCCGAGTCGTCGGCGCCGATCAAGTGCCAGGCCAGACGATGCGCGGCCAGCGTGGCGTGGCCGACCGGTCGCACATGCGGCACACGCCGCGCCAGACGCGCGGTGCACATATTCGAGCCGTAAGCGAAGTAATACATAGCAGATCGGTGAACAGAACAGCGCGGCCTAGTCTAGGGAAGCTCTGCACAACCTGTCGCGGTCGCCCCACGTGCTTTGCGCGTGGCTGGCGAGGAAAGGTGCGCGTAGCGTGCTTGTTGCACGGTAGCGCGCCTTGACGACGGCCAGGCGCGCGCAAAGCCCCGGCCCGGCGCTTCGCGTACATGCTGCGCATGGGGTTCGGCCTCACAGACGCCGCGGCTGCGTTGCCAGGCTTGACCTGCCAATCAGGCAGGCGCTGCGCCTGGACGCCTTGCCCCACCGTCTGTGACCAAGTTGATTTTCTAGGCGAACGCGACCCGCGAGAGGTTGCGCAGATCTTCCCTATCGAAGCCGCCCGTCGGGCCTGCGCTACCATAGCCACATCACTCGCCAATCCGCTCTGTTATGGCCCAGATCCGTATCGTTATCGCCCCGGACAGCTTCAAGGGCAGCCTGTCGGCCGATGCGGTCGCCGAAAGTCTGGCCGATGGCCTGGCTGACGGCATGGCCGGGCCGGACATCGAGCTTGTCACGACCCGCGCGCCGATGGCCGACGGCGGCGAAGGCCTGCTGGCGGCCGTGGCGGCGACCTGCCCCGGCCAGTGGCAAGAAGCCGTACAGACCGGTATTCATGCGCGCTCGCTCACCGCGCGGTGGTATGTCATGGACAGCGGCCCGGCCATCATCGAGTCGGCCGAGGTGCTAGGCCTGCCGCTGATCGAGGTCACACCGGATGCCCCGCCGCTGGCACAGCGCGGAAGTTATGCGCTGGGCACGCTGATCGCCGAGGCCCTCGATCACGGCTCGCGAGATATCGCCGTCGGCCTGGGCGGCAGCGCCTGCAACGATGCCGGCCTGGGGCTGCTGCTGGCGCTGGGCGCCCGAGCCTTTGACGACGAGGGCCGGCCGGTCTCCCCGGACATGAACGGCCTGCTATCACTGGCCCGGCTGGACCTATCGGATCTGGATGCGCGGCTACGGGATACACGCCTGCGGGCCCTATGCGACGTCGACAATCCGCTGCTCGGCGAGCACGGCGCCAGCCGCGTCTACGGCCCACAGAAAGGCCTCAGCGAAGCCGATATCGACGCCGTCGAGGCAGCCTTCGATATCCTGGCGATCCAGGCCCGGGCCACCGACGCCGCGGAGCGCCCGGGCAGCGGCGCGGCCGGCGGGCTGGGTTTTGCCCTGGCGGTGCTGGGTGCCGCGCTTGAATCCGGGGCCGATAGCGTGATCGCGTTGACCGATCTGGCGCCGACCATGCAAGACGCGGATCTGGTGATTACCGGCGAAGGCCGCTCGGATACCCAGACATTGTCCGGCAAGCTGCCCGTGGCGATTGCCCGTGCGGCACGCCCGACCCCGACCTGGCTGGTGGCCGGCGACATCGAGGCCGCGGCCGACGACCGGCTGGCCGAGTATTTTCCGCGCCGCTATCGGCTGCTCGATGTAGCCGACAGCAAGGAGGCCGCCCTCGCCGAGCCGGCCCGCTATCTACACGCCGTAGGCCGAGAGATCGCGACCGAGCTGCGTCGCGGTTAGCCGGCGCTTTTGCCGGGCCCCGGCCCGGCTTATCATGCGTGTCTCGTCGTTGCCGGTCGGCCCTCATGCTGCGTTTTTTCGAAATAGATCACGACCGTATCGTTGAACAACACGATACGGCCGGCTGGTCCCGGACCGAGGCCGGCACGGTCCTTCACACGGGCTTGGCTCGCGCCCACTGGATCGACGCGCTGGACGCCACGGAGGCCGAACGCGCCGAACTCAGTCGTTTTCTCACCGACGAGCTACCCGAAGATGAAGACGTCGAAGAGATCGAGTCCTCGGCGCGTTATTTCGTCGACGCCGACGGCATCCACGTGCACTCGCTGTTTCTGTCACAGCGCGAAAACCGCCACGACACCGAAACCGTGGCCTTCATCCTCCAGCCCGAGCGTTTGATCACCCTGCGCGATGAAGAGCTGGCTGATTTCCGCCTGCTGCGCCTGCGCGCCCGCGCCGGCCAGATCGAGGCCGACAGCCCACAGACGCTGCTGGTCACATTGTTTGACCAGAAGGTGGAGAACCTGGCCGACACGGTCGAGGATCTGCATCTGGATCTGGAGAAAGTCAGCCACACCGTGCTGGAAGACGAGGACGCCGACTACGAGCAGGCCATCGACAATCTGGCCAAGCTCGAGGACTCGGCCGGCAAGATCCGGCTGTGCCTGATGGACACCCAGCGCTCGATCAGCTTCTTGTTACGCCATCTGCCGGCGCGCGCACCAGGGCGGGACACGGCCCGCGAGATCCTGCGCGACGTGGACACGCTGATGAGCCATATCGCGTTTCTGTTCGACAAGATCAACTTTTTGATGGACTCCACGGTGAGCTTCATCAACATCGAACAGAACCAGATCATCAAGATCTTTTCGATTGCCGCGGTGGTATTTCTGCCGCCCACGCTGATCGCCAGTATCTACGGTATGAACTTCGAGCATATGCCCGAGCTAGCCTGGCAATACGGTTATCCGCTGGCCATCGGGCTGATGATCGCCGCCGGCATCGCCCCCTATCTGTTTTTCAAACACAAGGGCTGGCTCTAGACGCGACCGGATCGATGCCCGGCCGCGTCGCGCCGGCTTACTGCGCGACCTGCAGCGCGCGATAGTTCAGATACACCATCCGCACCAATAGATACTCGAACGGCGAGCCGGTCTGGTAGTAGCGAAAATTGGTCTGCTCGCGCTTGTTAAGCGCGAAAAAGACGTTATAGGCCGCACTGGCCGGCAGATTGCCGTTGATCTGTAGCGGATCGATCAAATAGAACAAGCCCTGGTCGGCGGCGATACCGCCGGCGTCTCGCACGTTGGACGGCCCGAAGAACGGCAGCACCAGATACGGTCCGGTACCTGCGCCATAGTGGCCCAGCGTCTGGCCGAAGTCTTCGTCACGCTGTTGTAGCCCAAAGTGCGTCGCCGGGTCGAAAAAACCGGCTAGGCCCACGGTCGAGTTGATCACGAAACGCGAGGCGGTCACGCCGGCCGACTTGGCCTTTAGCTGCAACACGCTGTTGGCAAAGGTGTTGATCTCGCCCAGGTTGGAGAAGAAGTTGCCGATACCGTCGCGCACCGGCCCCGGGGCGACCGTGTCGTAGATATGCACCGCCGGCAGCAGTACGTAACGATCGGTCAAAGCGTTGAAGCGATAGATCCGTCGATTCAGCGGCGACAGCGGATCATCGATGGCCAGCGGATTGGCCGTCGTCTGTTCCACGGGCACCGAGGCCGGCGTATTCGGGTCAACCGAGGCCGGCGGCGGCGTCGAAGCACAGCCGCTCAGAAGCAGGGCCAGGCCCAGCAGCCACAATCCGGCGCGGTGGGTCGTCAGCGGCGTCATCATGGCGAGAAGAACTCCTGCAGGGCCGCAATGGTCTTTTGATAGCTCAAGTTGCCCATGTGCCCGCCGTGCGGCCGGATACGGGCCCGCTCGCCGAAAGTCTGGGCCAGAAACGCAACCTCTGAATCATCCAGGATCGGATCATCAGCGCTGGTAAACACCCGCATGTGGGTGTCAGCGGCCAGAAAATCGGCAATAGAATGCAGATCGGCTTCGCGGATCAGCTCCGACTTTGGCACCGATCGGCCGTCACGATTCCAGTAAGGCACCAACAGCTGGTCGATGTAATCCGCAAACGACATCGAGAACGAGCGCTGAAAGTACACGCCCAGGTCGTCATACGGCCCGAGATTGACGTCTTCGGGCACGATAACGTCGGCGTGCGTGAGCACATCGGCCGCATAGGCCATATTGGCCAGCGACAATCGAAACGCCAACCCGATCAACGCGCCGATATCATCTTGATCGGCGGCCCCGGACTCGTACGCCTTGTAGAGGAAATCCTCGTTGAAGCGCAGCGACTTGTCCTTGGCATAGACGTTTTTCAGACCGCCCAGGCCCTTGGCCAGGAATTCCGGCACCTGGTTGATGCCGCCCGGCAGCGCCTGGTCCAGAAGCGCGTCCATGCGCCCGACCGAGTCCCAGACGCTGACCGCCGGATTCAACAACAAGACGCGCGAGAAATTAAACGGCGCCTCGGAGGCCGCTGCCCGGGCATCGTGGCGCGCCACAAAGGCGGCCTCGGTCGCGCCCAAACTCCACCCGGTGAGCACATAGTCGGTGATGTCCAGGGTATCGGAGACGTCATCGCGCACGGCGTGCATCAGCCGATACAGATCGGTGACGTCGCTGGGCATGCGGCCCGGCACCGGATGCTCGGCCGCGCCCAGCATAAAGGTCACCGCCGTGGGCGAGGGCAGACAGGCCACGCTATAGCCGGCCGCATACAGCGCCCGCGATAACAGCACGCACTTGGCCGAAAGCGCCGAGCTGCCGGTCCCGGCGATCACGAACGCCAGCGGCGCCGGTCCCTCCTGAGGGGTGAACATATAGTTCAACGGCCGCGCGTAGCGCAGCGTATCCGGCGTATCGCGATCAACCAACGGCGCCAGCTTACGCACCGTGATGGGTGCATCGTCCGGCAGATCGGCCTGTAGCTCGGCCGGCGTACCCAGCACCGTGGCTGTCAGCGGGTCCTTGATCGGGTACGGCGCCACCGGCGTATTGCCGGTCGAGGCGGGTTTGTCGGTCGTGGCCGAAGCGCCGGGTGCCATATCGCTGCCGGCCGCAGACTCGGGCCCGGGCCCGGTCGCGCAGGCAGCCAGCATCAGCGCCAAGCTCACACACGTAACGAATCGATTGATGATGAAACAGGTCACGAGACCGGTGTCTCCCTGACCGGGTCGAGTATTTGCTTCATCATACCGGTTTAATCTGGCCCGAAAACGCGCATGTCCAACGTACTCGTCATTGGTGCCGGCGTGGCCGGCTTGTCGGCTGCCGAATATCTGACCAACGCCGGCCATGAAGTCACCGTGGTCGATAAGGCCGCGCGGCCCGGCGGGCGCTGTGCCACACGGCGTACCGACGTAGCCGATGATGCGCCCTGGTTCGATTACGGCGCCCAGTACTTCACGGCCCGCTCGGATACCTTTCGCCGAAGCGTCGAAGCCGATCTGTCGGCGCAGCGCCTCACGCGCTGGCAGCCGTCGACCAACACCGCCGAAAAAACCGGCGAGAGCTGGCTTTTCACGCCCTCATCTGATGATCGCGAGCGCCTGATCGGACCCCGCGGCCTGAATCGCTGGGTCCGTTCGCGCTTTGATGCCGCGGATATCCCGGTCGCCTGCGAGCGACGCGTCAACGCCCTGCGTCGCGGTGCCAACGGCTGGACGGCGCGCTTCGACCAGGGCGGGCCGATCCAGGCGGACCACGTGCTGCTGACCGTGCCGGCGGTTCAGGCCAAGACGCTGCTGGGCGCCGAGGCGCGAAACGTGCCGGTGCTCGCGGCCGCACCGCAGATCATGTCGGCTTGCCACACATTGGTGGTCGAAGCACCCGCCATCGACGGCGTAGACGCCATCTTTTTCAAGGACGGAGCGCTATCCTGGGCCGCCGACAATACGACCAAGGCCGGCGATACCGCTCCGGCCCATCTCTGGACGCTGAACGCAGACGCGACGTTCTCGGACGCCAACGTCGAGCAGAGCGCCGATGAGCTGGCGGACACGCTGATCGATGATTTTGTGCGGGCCACGGCTACGCCGCGCGATCAGATCCGTCTGATACGCGGGCATCGCTGGCGTTATTCCCGGCCCGGTCCGGCCGCGCCAGAAGCCGACGACCGTTTCTGGGTCGATACAGGCGCCGGGCTGGCACTGGCCGGCGACTGGCTAGCCGGCGGCCGGGTCGAGGGCGCGTGGCTATCCGGCCGCGGCGCAGCGGCGCGGCTGATCGGCGACGTCTGACACGGCCGGCTCGGCGCTGGCTGGCACCCGCACCGCCCGGCCGTCGATCAATGCAGCTTCAGGCGCGGGCGCAGCACGCTGTTGATGCCGTCGACCACGGCCTTGAGCGTGGTCTTGACCAAGCCGTGGATCGCGCGTTGGTGCATCCGGTAGAGCGAGACATAGAACAGCTTGGCCAGCCGGCCCTCGACCAGCAGGCCGCGCCCGGCGCCGCCGCCCATCAAATTGCCCACGGCGTCGAAATGGGCTAGAGAGATGAGCGAGCCGAAATCGCGATACTTGAACGATTTCAGCGGCTTGTCGTCCATGGCCGCGCGCAGGTTTTTGTAGACCGTCGATGCCATCTGATGCGCCGACTGTGCCCGGGGCGGTACCCACTTGTTCTCGCCCATGGGGCAAGCCGCACAATCGCCGATGGCAAAGATCCGCGCGTCGTCGACGCTGGCCAGCGTCTCGTGGACCACGATCTGGTGGTTCGGACGTGTGGTCAGGCCCAGCTGTGACAGCGTATCCGCGCCGCGCACCCCGGCCGCCCAGACGGTCAGATCGGCGTCGATACGTGAGCCATCGTTCGTGGTGAACCCGGCCGCATCGGCCTCAGTGATCTTGGTATCCACGTGAATCGCAACGCCCAAGCGGTCCAGCTCGGCGGCCACGGAGGCCCCGATACGTTCGGGCAGCGCCGGCAGCACCCGCGGCGCGGCTTCGATCAAGTGGATATCCAGCTGGCTGCGATCGATCTTGGAGTAGCCGTAGTTGGCAAACATATCGGTGGCCGACAGCAATTCGGCAGACAGCTCCACGCCGGTCGCCCCGCCGCCCACGATCGCGATCGAGAGCTTGGCCGCGTCTTCGGGCCCGCCCTCGGAGTGTCGCAAAAACGTGTTCAGAAGCGCCCGGCGGAAGCTTTCGGCCTGGCGCGTGCTGTCCAGAAAATAGCAGTGCTCGGCCACGCCGGGCGTACCGAAATCGTTGGACACGCTGCCCATGGCCAGCACGAGATAGTCATAGCCCAGCTCGCGCTCACCCAGCACCTGGGCACCATCGTCGTCGTGAATCGGTGCCAAGCGAATCGTGCGTGCGTCACGATCCAGCCCGGTCATGGCCCCCAGCTGGTAGCGATAGCCGTGGGTGCGCGCATGGGCCGGGTATGAGACCTCGTCCAGGCTCTGATCCAGCGCGCCCGTGGCCACCTCGTGCAGCAACGGCTTCCAGATATGCGTGGGCTTGGCATCCACCAGAACCACGTCTGCGGCACCGGTCTTGCCCATTTTGCGGCCGAGCTTGGTGACCAGCTCCAGGCCACCGGCGCCGCCGCCGACGACCACGATTCGGGGTTGTTCTGCCATAGCGAGTCCTTTGAGCACGCCGCATGTTCGGTTAACGCATCATACTTTAGTATGACACCCGCGGCGGACTGGATTCACGGGCTAACCGCCGCCGCGACCCGGCCAGACTAACCTATCGACGCCGGGCGGACTTGTGTCGGGCCGGTGCGCTTTGCGGCGCCCCGCGGCCGAAAACGAATCCCCCCAGAAGCGACAACGCCGCCAGGCCCATGACGACCAGCACGCCGCGAAATGCGACGGCGAACCAGCTGGCCCAGGCCACGACGCCGAACAGCGCCAGCCCGAGCGATACCACGATCCACGCAACACCCAGTGCCACGGCGATCGTGCCCGTACGTTGTTCCAGTGTTCCTGCCATTGTCTTGTTCCCGTCATCGCTCCAGAACCGGCCTGCCAAGGCGCGTGGCTGGCCAATGCCGCTGGATATGTGCTTAAAGTGGGTTCACTGGTTCTATATTTCGACAGACACCTCATGAACACCTATCTCGCAACCGGCCTGTTGGCCGTCGCCGGTGCGGCCTTTGTCAGCGCCCCGGCGCTTGCCGCCAAGAACGAAGACAAACCGCAGGCCGCCATCGCGGTGGCCGACGGCACGAAGGCCACGCCGGCGGCACACGCCGTTGTGCGCTTTACGCCCACCCAAAAGGGCTTGGCCTATACCACCGAAGCCCACGGCCTGACGCCGGGCAAGCACGGCTATCATCTGCATATCTACGGTGATTGTTCGGCCGCGGACGCAACCTCGGCGGGCACGCACTACAACCTCAAGGGCAGTTCGCTGAACCCGCCGGCCGATATCGATCGCATCACCGGCAACCTGGGTGAGCTGGTGGCTGATGCCAACGGCGACGCCCGCGACAAGGGCCTGTTGCCGAACGCCAAGCTCAAGGGCAAGAAATCGATCATCGGCCGGGCTGTGATCGTCCACGAAAAAGCCAACGACCCGAGCCAGCCGCCGATCGGCGCGGCCGGCTCGCGTCAGGCCTGTGGTGTTATCGGCATCGCCGATCCTGCGTCGGTATCGGCCCCGCCCATGGCTGACGACGACGCAGCCGGCAATAACATCGCCGACGAGACAGCCAAGAACGAGGGCAGCAGCGCCGAATAAGCGCCGGCGCCAGGGCCCGGCTACCAGCCGGGCCCTCTACCCATGTGGCAAATCGGCCTTGGCGGCCGTATGGCGATACAGCCCGGCGGCCACGACCACGAATATCGCAACCCCCAGCAGCAGGCCGATGGGCGCATAGGCCGGGCCGACCAGGGCCAGCGGCGCGCTCTGGCCCGTCAGGGCCACCACGCCGGCAAACGCCACCCCGAACAAGGACTCACCGACGATCAGCCCGGTGGCCGTCAAAACGCCCAGGCGCTTGGCAAACGCCGGATCCGGCGCGTAAGCCGCGCGCCGCTCGTAGAGCCGGCCGATCACCGCACCAATGACCACCGGCAACACAATCACCATCGGCAGATAGACGCCGATGCCGATCGCCAGCGGCGGCAGACGCAAGGCCCCGCGCGCGGCCTGTAGGCCGTCGAGCGCGATAGCCGCCAGGCCGATCAGCGCGCCGATGCCGATCATCGACCAGTTCAGATCACCGCCGAGAACACCCTTGGCCAGCGACGAGATGAGCGCGGCCTGCGGCGCGGGCAGGGCGTTGTCGTCGGCGCCCGGCATGCCGGCAAAGCCGAACGCCTGGGCCAGTAGCGCCATGACCGGCGGAATCACCAGCGAGCCGAAGACCACGCCGAACATGAGCGCCGTCTGTTGTTTCCAGGGCGTCGCCCCCACCAGCTGGCCGGTCTTCAGATCCTGCAGGTTGTCGTTGGAGATGGTGGCCACACCAAAGACCACAGCGGTCACGATCAGGGCATAAGCCACGAGCGCGGCCGTAGTTTCGGGGCTGTTGTCACGCCCGAAGAAAAGAACGAGCAGGAGCGCGGCCGCTACGATCGCCAGGATGCCGATGCCCGAGATCGGGCTGTTGGACGAGCCGATCAGCCCGGCCATATAACCCGCCACCGCTGCTATGACCAGCCCGGCCAATACGACAAAGACCAGCGAGCCGGCGATCAGCGGCGCCGCCGACGGCGCCAGCGCCCCGCCCGCAATGAGCGCGTAGAGCAGCATGCCGATCGGCACCAGCAGCGCGAGCGCGATGCCGGCCACCAGGCCCATCGGCAAGTCGCGCTCCACGACCGGCCGCATATCGCCGCGGGCAGCATAGGAGGCCGCCAGCGCGCTGCGTATGCCGCGGATAACCGGGCCGATGATGCGCGCCAGCGTAGCCAGCGCAGCCACGCCGATCACGCCGGCACCCAGAAACCGTACATCGCTGGCGAACACGCTCTGGGCCACGTGCTCGGCCGAGCCGGTCACGTCGCTCATCGCCGTGAGCACCGGCAGCGCAATACCCGAGCCCACGACCAAGCCCACCAGCATGGCCATGCCGACCGATAGACCCACCAGATGGCCGGCCCCCAGCAAGGCGAACGACAAACCGCCCCAGAGGCCGGTCGCGGCCGGGCCGATCTTGAACCACACCGCGGCCTCGCTGGCCACCAACCGGGTCTGGGCCGCCAGCGCGTAGCCGGCCGAGGCCAGCCCGCCGGCTACAATCAGTCGCAAGCCCACGGCCGCATCGGCGGCCCCTTCGCGAGAGCCGGCGCCTACGCGCAGCACTTCGGCCGCGGCCCGTCCTTCAGGAAACGGCAGCTCGGAGTCCACGACCAGCGCGCGACGCAGGGGCACCGAAAACATCACGCCGAGCAGGCCGCCGGTCATGCAGATGGCCGCGGTGGTGATGAAATCAAACCCCTGCCACCAGCCGATCATGACCAGGCCGGGCAGCACGAAGATGATCGCTGAAAGCGTGCCCGCGGCCGAGGCCACCGTCTGGACGATATTGTTCTCGACGATGGTCGAGTCGGCCACACCGCGCAGAATGGCCATCGAGATCACTGCGGCAGGTATCGAGGTGGCAAACGTCAGCCCCACTTTCAAGCCCAGATAGACGTTGGCCGCGGTGAAGAAGACAGTGATCAGCCCGCCGAGCAGTATCGCTCGGAGCGTGAGCTCAGCCGTGCCCTGGCCGCGCTTTTCAGCCATATACGGCCCCGTTTTTCGTCTCTTTCACGCCATAGGGCGTGTCGTCATAAGATAAGGCGGCGCATCGGCGGCCAAGCCG
>CEVI01096778.1_pt1 | contig 30951 bp, 28 predicted proteins | sample 531471 | NCBI WGS metagenome assembly CEVI01 (sample SAMEA2623513, study PRJEB7988) | marine metagenome | isolation source: saline water (ENVO:00002010), including
GCTCGCCACGCTCGGCGGCCCGCGCCTTGCCTGGCACGCCCGGCGCGAGCAATGCGACGTCATATCTCATCACGACACGCCCTGGACCGCCGGCAAGAACCCGCTGGCGGCATACGCCGCATCCAGGGTGGGCTGGGCGCGTTCGCGGGCCGCAGCCGCGCCGCGTGCGAGAATGGCATCCAGACCCGCCCGGTCGTCGGCATATTCGTGATAGCGCGCCTGTAGCGGCTCCAGAAAAGCCACGACCGCGTCGGCCAGATCGCCCTTCAGCGCGCCGTAGCCGGCGCCGGCGTAGTCGGCTTCCAGATCCGCGATCGGCCGGTCTGTGACGGCCGACAGGATCGACAACAGGTTGGACACGCCCGGCTTGGCCTCGGCGTCGAAGCGTACTTCGCCGTCGGAGTCGGTCACCGCCCGCTTGATCTTCTTGACCACTTTTTTCGGCGGGTCCAGCAGTTTGATGACGTTGGCCTCGACGTCGTCGGACTTGCTCATCTTGGCCGTGGGGTCACCCAGACTCATCACCCGCGCGCCCACCTCGGGAATGAACGGCTCGGGCACCGTGAACACGTTCTGTCCCGTGCGATAGTTGAAACGCTCCGCCAGGTTGCGCGCCAGCTCCAGATGCTGTTTCTGGTCGTTGCCCACCGGCACTTCATCGGCCTGATACAGCAGGATATCCGCAGCCATGAGCACCGGGTAATCGAACAGCCCGGCGTTGACGTTGTCCACGTTCTTGGCCGACTTGTCCTTGAACTGAGTCATGCGATTGAGCTCGCCCATCGCGGTATGACAGTTCAACAGCCAGGCCAGCTGGGCGTGCTGGGGCACATGCGACTGGACAAACAGGGTCGCGTTATCGGGATCGACCCCGGCCGCCAGATACAGACACAGGAACTCGTGACAACGCGCGCGAAGCGCCGCCGGATCCTGGCGCACGGTGATCGCATGCATGTCCACCAGCGCGAACAGACAGTCGCGGCTGTCTTGTAGGTGCACCCAGTGCTTGAGCGCGCCGATGTAATTGCCGAGCGTCAACTCGCCGGACGGCTGGATACCGGACAGCACGACCGGACGGGAACGAGGCTCTGACACGCGATGACTCCTGAAAGAAACGGGCGTTGGACTGCGGCGAGTATAAAGCACCGCGCCAATCGACTCAGGCCCGACGCGCCGGCGACTGGCTAACCCAGCCCGATGTCCTCGGCGCGACCTTTGCCCTGGCGCAGGATCTCTGGCGGCTCGGTGGTCAGATCCACGATCGTGGTGGGCTCGATACCGGTGGCACCGCCGTCTAGCACCAGATCGATCTGGCGGTCGAAGGCTTCACGCACGTCAAAGGCTTCTGACAGATTACGCCCGTCTTCGGTCATGGCCGTGACCGTAAGAAACGGCTCACCGAGTGCCTCAACCAGAGCGCGGGCGACCGGATGGGCGGGCACGCGAATGCCAATGGTCTTGCGCTTGGGATGCGCTAGCCAGTTCGGTACTTGTTTCGAGGCCGGCAACACGAACGTATAGGCGCCGGGTGTGGCCGCTTTAAGTAGGCGAAACGCTGTGTTTTCGACCTTGGCATAGGTCGAGATCTCCGACAGGTCGCGACAGATCAGCGTAAAGAAATGATGCTTGCCCAGGTCACGAATCCAGCGGATACGCTCCATCGCGGCCTTGTCGCCCATGGCACAGGCCAGGCCATAGGACGAATCCGTGGGATAAGCCACCACCGAGCCCGCGCGAAGCGCATCGGCCGCGCGCGCAATGCGTCGCGGCTGTGGGGTCTCAGCGTGGACATGTAGAAGCTCTGCCATAGGCGCCGATTGTATCGCGTCATGGCCGCGGGCGGTCGCATTGCGGCACACTAGGCCTGTCTTTCACGCGCCTCGTTCGACAGGAGTATGGTTATGGAATATTTCGCGATTGTGAGCTTTGACGTGGCCGACAGCAGCGACGGCCGGGCCCGAGCCCAGGACGAGCACCGCGCCCGTATCAAGGCGCTGGCCGAAGAAGGCCGCTTGCTCACGGCCGGGCCGATGCCCAAGACCGATGAGTACGGCCAGGTCGTCGACGGTTTTCAGGGCAGCCTGATCGTGGCCCAGTTCGAAAGCCTGGATGCCGCGCGCCAATGGGCCCAGGTCGATCCCTACCAGGGCGAAGGCGTGTACATGGAAAGTAACGTCTACCCGTACAAGAAAGTTTTTTGATCCACCCCTTATCGAAGAGCCTGACTAGCCCTCATGAGTGATCGTATTCCCCGTATTCGCGCGGCCCTGCAGCGCCATCTCGACACCGACGAGATACAGATCCGCGATGAAAGCCACCTTCACGCCGGTCATGCCGGTGCCCAGACCGGGCTCGGGCATTTTCACGTCACCATCCGCAGCATAGCGTTCGACGGGCTGACGCCGATCAAGCGTCATCGTCTGGTCTACGAGGCCATGGGCGATCTCATGCAGACCGACGTACACGCGCTGTCGATACGGGCCTTAGGAAGTCAGGAATAGCGTATAAGAGGCCGGGCCCCACGACTCGGGCCCGGCGGCCGCTAAACGCCGTTGTCAGGCCGCCTTCGGCGCGGCCGAAAGAAATTCGCCGAGTGTGTCCTCGTCCAGATTGTCGATATGGACGGTACGGGATTCCACCGGCGCACCGGCGCCGTCGGCCTTGCGACGCAGGATGATCAGCGGCTGATAGGCATCGAACTCGGCCTCGTGAAAGGCCACCCGAGGATCGCTTTCGACGTCGCCGATGCCGTATATGCCACAGCGGGCGACGGCCCACTCGGTGTCTCCGGCCATGCGGAATTCACGCTCGCCAATGCGCTCGGCCGCGGCCTGGAACGCCGGGGCGATAGTCTGCTCGATCAGGGCCCAGGCTCGATCGGCCATGGCGTCGCGCCGCTCGGCCAAGCGCTCGTTGGCGCCCAGCTTGGCATGTACTTCCGTTGTCGTTACCTCGAGCCAGCTTCGCGCCACCGTGTCCTATCCTGACCGTAAAGATTGGGCAATAAGCCTAAGCGGTGCCGGGGTTTGCGGCAAGTGCGGCTACCCCGCCCACGCGGCGCTCAGCCTGCTTCGTGCTCGGCCAGAAGCGTCAGAAGATCCGCCTCGCTGCGCACGCGCACGCCCAGTTTTTCGGCTTTCTCCTTCTTGCTGCCGGCCTTGTCGCCGGCGACCACGAAGTCGGTCTTTTTCGACACGCTGGAGGTCACGCGAGCGCCCAGCGCCTCCAGGCGGGCACCCGCGGCCTCACGCGTCAATTCGGTCAGCGTGCCGGTCAGGACCACAGTCTGGCCTGACAGCGGCTGGGCCTTGTCTTCAACATCGACGACCGGCCAGTGCACGCCCTCGGCCAGCAGATCGTCAATAACCTCGCGATTACGCTGTTCGGCAAAGAACTCGGCGATGCAGTGGGCCACGCGTGCCCCGACGCCCGGCACGATCTGTAAGCCCTCGGCACTCATACGCCGCTCGTAGTCGGCTTTCGTGGTCGCCGCCGCCCTGGCCTCGGCCTCTCGCTCGAGATAGGCCCCGGCCTCGTCGCGCAGCGCGTCCAGGCGAGCGAAATGACGCGCCAGATCCCGGGCCATGGTCTGGCCCACTTCGCGTATGCCCAGCGCGAATATGAAACGCGCAAGCGTGGTGTCCTTGGCCGATTCGATCGAGGCCAACAGGTTGGCGACCGATTTCTCGCCGTAGCCTTCGCGTGCGACCAGAGCGTCACGGTGCGTATGCAGCCGAAAGATATCGGCCGGTGTTTGCAGAAGCCCCTCACTGACGAACGCCTCGATCTGACGATCGCCCAGGCCTTCGATGTCTAGAGCGTCCCGCGAGGCGAAGTGCTTGAGCGCCTCGCGCCGCTGGGCCGCACAGACCAGCCCGCCCGTGCAGCGCGCCACGGCTTCGCCGGCAATGCGCTCGACCGCTGAGCCACAAACCGGGCACGCCGATGGCAACTCGATAGGCCGGCTGTTTTCGCCGCGCTCGGCCACGGCTTTGACTTCGGGAATCACATCGCCGGCGCGTCGCACGATCACTCGATCGCCCACGCGAATATCCTTGCGAGCGATCTCGTCCATGTTGTGCAACGTGGCGTTGGACACGGTCACCCCGCCCACGAAGACCGGCGTCAGTTTGGCCACGGGCGTCAGCGCCCCGGTGCGCCCGACCTGGAAATCCACCGCGTCCAGCGTGGTTGTTGTTTCTTCGGCCGGGAACTTGCGCGCGATTGCCCAGCGCGGCGCTCGGGCTACGAATCCCAATTCGTCGCGCACATAGGCCTCGTCGGCCTTGAACACTACGCCGTCGATTTCGATATCCAGACCGGCTCGCCGCTCGGCCATGGCGTCGTAATAGGCTCTGGCACCGGCCAGGCCTTCTACGCGCTCTACGTAAGGGCTGACGACGATGCCCCACTCGGCCAGCTGGCCCAGTTGGGCATAGAGCCCGCCGTCGAGCGCGGCCCCTTCGACAGCGCCGATCCCGTAGCCCATGAAGGCCAGCGGCCGCTGGGCGGTGATTTTAGAGTCGAGCTGGCGCAGGCTGCCTGATGCGGCGTTGCGCGGGTTGACGAACGGCTTCTGGTCGGCCGCTTCCAGCCGGGCGTTCAGCGCGTCAAAACGGCTGCGGGGCAGAACCACCTCGCCGCGGATTTCAATGACCGCCGGCGGGTTATCGCTGGCCAGGCATAGCGGCAGATTGCGGATCGTACGCGCGTTGGCGGTGATATCTTCGCCCGTGGTGCCGTCACCGCGCGTCGTAGCGCGCACGAGCACACCGTCTTCGTAGCGCAGGTTCAAGGCCGTGCCGTCGAACTTGGGCTCGGCGCAGTAGACGATGACGTCGCGGCCCGCGCCTTCGCGGGCACGCCGGTCGAACTCGGCCAGCTCGTCGTCGTCGAAACAGTTGGCCAGCGACAGCATCGGCAGCGCGTGATCGACTGAATCGAACGCCTCGGCCGGAGGCGCGCCCACGCGCTGGGTGGGCGAGTCCGGCGTGACAAGCCGCGGATCCTCGGATTCCAGAGCTTCCAGCTCGCGAAAGAGCCGGTCGTATTCGGCATCCGAGGCCTGGGGATCGTCCTCGACGTAGTAGGCCCTAGAGAGCTCGGTCAGCCGCGTGGCCAGCTCGCGGGCACGCTCGCGCGCGGTCCCAGCCATCGCTTAGCTCCGGCGCTTGGCCAGGCGGGCCTTGCGATCGATCTCGGCGATCTGGTCGAGCACGAATTGGGCAGTCTGGGCTTTCAAGAGCGCTCGCTTGTCATCCAGCACGGTGCCGCCCAGCGTCACCGTCAGCCGATGCGCGGTTTCCATCATGTCGTGCATGGCCGCCCGGCCTTCCAGCGGGCCGGGCACCAGCAAGAACATCGACAGACCGGGTGTGGTCAGCGCTTCGGCCTCGGCCGGATGCAGCGTCCCCGGCTGGACCATGCTGGCCACGGCAAAGACCGATTCGGTCACGCCGTGCTGCTCGGTCACGCGGTGATACAGATCGTTTAAACCAAACTTCAGGCCCAGCGACTCGAGCGTCTCGATCACATCTTGCCCGTTATAGGCCTGACCTTCGGGGGCAGCCACGTGCAGGACGAACACCTGTGACTCCGGCCCGGGCTTGGGGGCCGCCATGTCGTGACGCGCTACCGGGGTATCGTGGGCGCTGGGCGTGGCCAGGCCGGCACCGGCGCCGGGCTCAGCCGCCGTGTCGGAGGGCTCTGCGTCGGGCGTGTCGCTCTGCAGGCCGCGGGGCGTTTCCAGCTCGCTGGATCGGGCCGTGCTGGGCCGGGCCCGCTCGCGACGCGGCACCGGGCCGGGTGCCGGTTCGGGCGGCGCGGGCCGGCGCCGTACGGCGGTCGGCCCGCGAGGCGCACGGGTGCGCTCGTCCGCGGCATGGTCGGCCTGGGCGTCGGCTTCGGAGGCCCGCTCCCCCTGCTCTGCACGCGCTGTCGCCGCGGCCTTTCGGTCGGCCGGCGTCTCGCGGTTGAGGGTCCGCACGCCCACCACATAGGAATCCCCGTTCATCGAGGTGCTGTCGGACAGCGCCTCGTCCGGCTCATCCATATCTCGCCACGGGTCGCTGGCGGCCTGCCGACGCATATAGACATAGGCGCCGACGGCTACCGCCACGACCAGAATCAGAAGCAGCCACTGCACGATAGACATACGCTCGTTCTAAGAAATGAGTGGGCCAGATCGCAACCGACGTCGCGGCTCAGCCGGCCAGTTCCAGGGCCGACTCGATATCCACGCTCACCAGCCGTGACACGCCCGGCTCGGCCATGGTCACGCCGTGCAGCTGCTCGGCCAGCGCCATGGTCAGCTTATTATGCGTGATCACGATGAACTGCACCTTGTCGGACATCGCAGCGACCAGATCACAAAACCGTTGCACGTTGGCATCATCCAGCGGCGCATCGATTTCGTCGAGCATACAAAACGGCGCCGGGTTGAGTTCGAACAATGCAAACAGCAGTGCGACGGCGGTCAGCGTCTTCTCGCCCCCCGACAGCATCTGGATCGAGGCGTTCTGTTTGCCCGGCGGGCGCGCCATCACCCGCACGCCGGTCGTCAGCCAGTCCTGCTCGGTGAGCGACAGCTCCGCCTCACCGCCGCCGAACAAGGAGGGAAAAAGGCTGGAGAAACGCTCGTTGATGGCCTCAAACGTCTGTTTGAAACGCTGTCGCGTCTCGCGATCGATTCGCGCGATGGCGGCCTCTAGCATGTCCAGGGCTTCGGCCAGATCCGCGCGCTGCCCGCTCAGATAGCGCTCGCGCTCGGCGGCCTGTTCATGTTCGTCGATCGCGGCCAGATTGATCGCGCCCAGCCGGCTGATGCGTCGCTGCGTGGCTTCGACCTGGGCCTGCCAGTCGTCGGTCGTTGCATCATCGGGCAGCTCGGCCACGATGGGCGCAGGCGCGGCGTCGACCTCGCGCAACTGTTCGACGATCCCGCTGCGACGGGTGGTCGCTGCCTCCACGGCCAGGCGCGCCTCGTTCTGGCGCTCGCGTACCGCATCCAGCGCCTGATCCGCGGCCAGCTCGGCCTCGCGCGCCTGCTTGAGCTCGCCCTCGTGCCGATGGGCCGTCTCGCGCGCCTCACGGAGTGCCTGCTCGGCGGTGGCCTGGGCGTGCTGAGCGGCCGACAGATCCGCATCCGAATAATCGGCCTCGTGGTGTTGCGCCGCATTCGTCTCGGCGGCCTCGATTTCTGCGCCAAGACGCTCGAGCGTGGCGCGGGTATCGGCCATGCGCTGCTCGAGAGCCTCGCGCTCGGTGACACGCCGGGCGCGACGCGCCTCGATGTCTTCGATGCGTCGTCGCGCCTCACCGGCCGCGTGGCGTGCCCGGTCGCGCTCGCGACGGGTTTGGCCAAGACGGGCCCGCGCCTGGCTGCGCTCGCTTTCGAAACGCTCGGCCGCTGCGGAAAGCTCGGTCAGGGTGCGATCAATCTCGGCCTGGGTGTCAGCCAGCGCGCGCTGCCGGGTCTCGAGATCGGCGATCTCCTCATCCAGCTCGCTCTTGCGGCGGTGGGCTTCCTCAGCGCGCAGGCGCATACCCTCTAGCTCGGCGTCGGCCGTTTCGATGGCTCGCGTGCGCTCGGCGATCTGCCGGTCGAGGGCCTCGCGAGCGTCGCTCAACGGGGCGACGGACTGACGCGCTGCCTCGGCGTGCTGCTGCCGGGCCTCGAGCGCCTCGCCGAGCGTTGTGATGGTCTCCGCCAATTGGTCGATATGCTGCTGGCGCTCGAAAATACCTGTGGCGTCTGCACTCTCGGCGGCCGGCGTAGTCAGCCAATCCGGGCCCAGCATGACGCCAAGCGGCGTGACGATGCATTGGTCGGCGGTCAGCGCGCTCTGGGCGCGGCGGGCTGCAGCCGCGTCCTCGGCCACGAATACGGCGCGCGCGGCTCGCATCACGACGGCCGGGCCGTCCACGCAGGTCGCCAGCGAGACCAGTCCTGGGGCCGGTGGCTCGAGGGGCGCCCCGTCCGGCGCCGGCTCGGATACGGCGAGCGTCAATCTCTCGCCGGGCCATTCGTCGGCTTCGGCGGCCTGCGCAAAATCCAGTGTTTCGAACGCCGACAGCCAGCGCGCAAGCGCGTTGCGGGCTGCGGTTTCATAACCCGGCTGGATACGGATGCGCCGCGCCAGCCCGGCCGGCTCGCCCAACGCTTGCCCGGCAAACCAGTTCGCCAGGCTCGCGTCGTCTTCTCGTAGCAGGGCCTGCTGCAGCCGACAGGCCCCCGCGTATTCGGCCTCAGCCTCGGACAAACGCCGGCGCGTGTCGGCCAGCTCCGCCTCGGCGGCGTCTGCGGTCTCGATCTGGGCCTGTTCGCGCTCGCCGGCATGTGCCCGCTCGGCCTGATCGCGGCGCTGCGCCTCGCGTTGCGCCGCAAGAGCCGCGTCGCGCTCGGCCAGGTCGTTGGCGTTTTCATCGCCTTGCGCTTGACGCTCTTCCACGCGCTGGGCATGCCGGGCAGCCAGCTTGTCGGCTTCGGCCCGGTTATAGCGCTCACGGGTGCGCTCGGCCTCGAGCTGCTGTGCGGGGTTGGTCGCCTGGCCGGATAGCTCGTCCCAGGCTCGCTCGGCACCATCGGCGCTGGCCTCCGCGGTCTTGCGATCGGCTTTGGCCTGCTCGAAGACCTCGCGCGCGCGGGCCAGATCGGCGTCGTCTGCAGCCAGCTCGTCGGCGAGCGTGGCCGCGCGTGTGTTATCGCCGGCCAGGCTGGCCTCGGCGGCCTCTCGTTGCTCTACACTGGCCTGGCGCTGGCGATCGGCCTGCTCGGCCAGGCGTCGCGCATAAGCCATGGCCTGTTCGATACGCCCCACCGTCGCCTGGGCGTCATAAAATGCTGCCTGCGCGTTTTGAACCGCCTCGCCCGCGGTCTGCTGCGCCTGGCCGATGGATTCGCGCTTGCCCACGGCAGCGCGGCGGGCACTGATAGCCGCACGCAGCTCGGTCTCTACGGCATCGAGGGCGGCCTGGGTTGTTTCCACGGCCCGAGCCTCGGCCCGCCACTTCAACGCCAGCAGCTCGGTCTTCAGTCGGCGTTCGTCGGCCTTGAGTGTTTTGTATCGCTCGGCACTTTCGGCCTGGCGTTTGAGGGTGGTCAGCCGCTCGCTCAGCTCACCGATGAGATCATCGAGGCGATCCAGATTGTCGCGGGTGTGACGGATCCGGTTCTCGGTCTCGCGTCGGCGCTCCTTGTACTTCGAGATACCGGCCGCTTCTTCGAGCACTTGACGCATGTCTTCAGGCCGCGCCTCGATCAGGCGATTGACCGCACCCTGTTCGATGACCGCATAGTTGCTGCGCCCACCCAGGCCGGTGCCCAGAAACAGATCCACCACGTCGCGCCGGCGTGCTCGGGTATTATTAATGGTGTACTTGGAGGCGCCGTCGCGCGTGAGCTCTCGGCGCACGCTGATCTCGGCGTAGCTGCCCCATTCGCCGGCAAGCTTGCCGTCGCTGTTGTCGAACTTGAGCTCGACCGACGCCCGGCCGACGGGCTTGCGCGCGCTCGAGCCGTTGAAAATGACGTCTTCAAGCGCTTCACCGCGCAGTTGCCTCGCGTTGGATTCGCCCGTGACCCAACGAACCGCGTCGATCACGTTGGACTTACCACAGCCATTAGGGCCGACTACGGCGGTGAGGTTGGACGAAAGCGCGAGCGTGGCGGGATCCACGAACGATTTAAAGCCGGCCAGTTTGATGTGCGTTAGGCGCATTCGGCACAAGCGATGGGCGTCGTGGAAAGGGCGTGGTGCAAACGGCGGCTAGGCCGCGTGCCGGGCGTACGCCCGCGAATGGTTAATTCGCTAGTGTAACCTATGCGCGGCTTGCCTGCCCTTGCGGGCTTGCTGCGCCCTGTCCATACATCGCCTGTCTTGGCTATCGCTTATGTCTACCGCGCCCAATCGTGATCTCGAGACCTTCGACAACCCCTCGCCCGAGCGCGATTACACCATCCGCATGCGTATTCCGGAGTTCACGTGCCTGTGCCCGAAGACCGGCCAGCCCGATTTCGCGACGCTGCATCTGGCCTACGTGCCGAACGAGCGCTGTGTCGAGCTGAAGTCTCTCAAGCTGTATATCTGGTCGTTCCGCGACGTCGGCGCGTTTCACGAAGCGGTCACGAACGAGATGCTGGCCGATCTGGTGGCCGCGACCGCGCCGCGCTTCATGCGATTGACCGCCGAGTTCTGGGTGCGTGGCGGGATCGATACGACCGTCATCGCCGAACATCGGGCCGAGGGCTGGCAGCCGGCCACGCCGGTCGCCCTGCCCTGACGACAACTGGCCAGACACAAAGAAGCCGGCTGAGAGCCGGCTTCTTTGTGTCAGCGAGCGCGCTTACTGCATCAGAGCAACGTTGTTACCCACGACGCGAACGCGGGTGCCGTTGCTCAAGCCGTTGGTGGTATCCACCGTCACCTGACGCGATCCGCCAGCGTCCATGGCCACGTTGACTTGATACACCGTGGTTTTGCGGATTTTCTTCTCGGCATAGTTACCGGCGTATGCGCCGCCCAGCGCGCCGGCGATCGCGGCGATCGTCTTGCCGGTACCGCTGCCGATCTGGCTGCCTAGCGCACCACCGGCTACGCCGCCGGCCACTGCACCGACACCGGAGCCGCTGTCAACGTTTTGACGTACCGGAACGATCGACGTGACGGTGCCGCAGTTGTCACACACCGGCGGCGCGGATGATGTGCTGGCCTGTTCGCGGGCCTCGCTGTCGGCCGGCGTGCTCGAGCGCTCGGCCGGACGACTGGCCGATTGCTCACGGCTGGAGGTCGTCTCACGCTTCGTCGTCTGCTGCGTGTTGGTGGCGCTAGCTTTATTACTCGATTCGGTTTCGGCGTCGGCTTTCGCTTTAGCCTCGGCCTTGGTATCAGCCAGATTCTGCTGTGCCTGCTCGAGCTCGGCATTGGCCTGTTCGACCCGCTGCTCGGCCGAGTCAACGGACTCGGTATCACTCTGATTGTCCGAGCAGCCGGCCGCCATCAGGCTCAGGCCAAGCACGGCTATTGCACAAAAGAGAGAGGTTTGTGTGCTGCGCATCGCTTGTCTTCCCGTGGTGGATACAATGCAGCGTAGTTTATGACCGCGAGGCCGAACCTCGAATGAACCCGATCACCGAGCTTGTCACCGGACCCCGCTGCCTGGCGCGTGGATTTTCCATGCTGACGCAGCCGGGATTGCGTCGTTATGTCGTGATTCCCGTCGCCGTCAACGTCGTACTCATCATCGGATTGGTCAGCCTGCTCGGCTGGCAGGTGGGCGATTGGCTGGATGCGTGGCTGTCGGGTCTGCCCAACTGGCTGGCATGGCTGGAAAACGTGCTCTGGTGGCTGGTGATGGTGCTGGCCACGCTAGCGTTTTGTTATTTCTTCACGCTGCTGGCCAACCTGATCGCCAGCCCGTTCAACGGCATGTTGTCGTCTCGGGTCGAACAGCTCGTGACGGGCCGCACGCCCCAGACACGCATGAGTATCGCTGGCGAAATATGGGACGGGGTGGCCGGCGAGGCGCGACGACTGCGTTATTACGCCTCGCGGGCGTTGCTGCTCGGCGTGCTGAGCCTGGTGTTGTTGTTTATCCCGGTGGCCAACCTGGCTATCGCCCCGCTATGGTTTGTCTTCGGCGCTTATATGCTTGCATTCGAATATCTCGACGGGCCGATGGGCAACCGCGGCTGGGCCTTCGAGGCCAAGCTGGCCCACCTACAGGCCCGACGAACTCGACACCTGGGCTTTGGCGCCCTGGTCACGCTCATGACCGCTATACCGCTGGCCAATCTGGTGGTCATGCCGGCGGCCGTGATCGGCGCCACTCTGCTGTATCTGGACACCATGGGCAGCGCGCCAAGCGACTGATGTACCCTACGTGCTTGATTGCGTCCAACTTAATCGTTGCGTCTCGGGCATGTTTTTTGCTAAAGCTACGCGCTGCTTAAGAAGCGAGATAGTCATGTCGACGACCGAAACCTCTAAAAAACTCGATGCGCCTCAAGAGTTTACGCCGTATGTACCCTCCGACGACGAGGAGTACATGAATGAGGCACAGCGCAAGCATTTCCGCGGACTGCTCGTTCAGTGGAAACGAGAACTCATGGAAGAAGTCGACCGCACCATGCATCACATGAAAGACGAGGCGGCCAACTTCCCCGATCCGAACGACCGGGCCAGCCAAGAGTCGGAGTTCAGCCTGGAACTGCGCACCCGCGACCGCGAGCGCAAACTGATCCGCAAGATCGATCAGGCGATCGGCCGGGTCGATCGTGACGACTACGGCTTCTGTGATACCTGCGGTCTGGAAATCGGCATCCGTCGCCTGGAAGCCCGACCGACGGCCACGCTGTGCGTGGACTGCAAGAGCCTGGACGAGATTCGAGAGCGTCAGCTGGGCCGCTGATCTCGCCCGCAACCGCGCGCGGTAAGCGCAGCCAACCCGCAGTCGACGAGTCGGCCGCGGGTTTTTTTATCGGCACGGTGGGACCGATACCAAAAATTGACTCGAGCTTATTGACTCATACGAAAGTCGTACTATACTTCTTCTCATATCGCCGAACGGTGATTTGCTTATCTCCTCCGAAAGGCCAATGGCCTTTCTCGCACTTGGCCTCCTAGTTTCTAGGAGGCTTTTTTTTGCCCGCTATAAACTGCGCTGGATAGCGCTGTGATCGGGCATAAAAAAAGCACCTCCGAAGAGGTGCTTTCAGGCTTTGGCCTGTCGCCCGGGCGATTATTCGTCGCCTGCCTCGGGCGCTTGCTGGCCTTCTTCCTCGGCCAGTGCCTTGATCGACAGGCGCACACGGCCCTGGCGATCCACTTCCAGCACCTTCACGCGCACGACTTCGCCTTCGGTGAGCTCGTCGGTCACGTTTTCAACGCGGTGCGAGGCGATCTGCGAGATGTGCACCAGCCCATCGCGCCCCGGCGCCAGGTTTACGAAGGCCCCGAAATCGACGATGCGCACGATCTTGCCTTCGAAGATCTGGCCGGCTTCGATATCGCGGGTGATGTCTTCAATACGCTTGATGGCCATGTCGGCCGCAGCCTTGTCCACCGCCGAGACGTTGATCGTGCCGTCGTCCTCGATATCGATCGAGGCGCCGCTTTCCTCGGTGATCGAGCGGATCGTTGCCCCGCCCTTTCCGATGACGTCACGAATCTTGTCGGCGTTGATCTTGATCGTGAAGATACGCGGCGCCCATTCCGATACTTCCTCGCGCGGGGCCGCAATAGCGTCGGTCATGGCCGACAGGATGGTCATGCGACCTTCCTTGGCCTGCTCGAGCGCGACTTCCATGATCTCGCGAGTGATGCCGCCGATCTTGATGTCCATCTGGAGCGCGGTGACACCTTGCGCCGAACCGGCGACCTTGAAGTCCATATCGCCAAGATGGTCCTCGTCACCGAGGATGTCGGTCAGCACGGCGAACTTCTCGCCCTCCTTGATCAGTCCCATGGCCACACCGGCGACCGGTGCCTTGATCGGCACGCCTGCATCCATCAATGCGAGGCTGGTGCCACAGACCGAGGCCATCGACGACGAGCCGTTGGACTCGGTGACCTCGGAAACCACGCGCATGACGTAGGGGAACTCTTTTTCCAGATCCGGCAGTACGCCCTGGATACCGCGCTTGGCGAGCTTACCGTGGCCAATCTCCCGGCGCTTGGGGCTGCCCACGAAACCGGTCTCGCCCACGCAGTACGGCGGAAAGTTGTAGTGCAGCATGAAGGGCTCTTCATACTTGCCTTCCACGGCATCGATCAGCTGGGCATCGCGGGCCGTGCCGAGGGTGGCCACTGCCAGGGCCTGTGTCTCACCGCGGGTGAACAGGGCCGAGCCGTGGGTACGCGGCAGCACGCCGGTCCGAATCGATAGGTCGCGCACGGTGCGCGTGTCGCGGCCGTCGATACGCGGCTCGCCTTCGAGGATGCGCGAGCGCACGGTCGTCTTTTCCAGTCCGCCCAGGGCGTCTTTCACATCACCCTTGGCATAGCCGTTGTCGTCTTCGGGATCGGCCAGCTCGGCCAGGACCTTGTCCTTGATCTCCGACAGCCGCGCCTGACGCTCTTGCTTGTCGGCGATCTGGTAGGCGGCGACCACGTCCGGCTCGGCGATGCGCTTGACCGCATCGGCCAGGCTCTCGTCTTTTTCTGCGGCCTGCCAGTCCCAGGCCGGCTTGCCGGCCTCGGCGGCCAGCGCCTCGATCGCAGTGATGGCGGCCTGGAGCTGCTCGTGACCGAACAGCACCGCGCCCAGCATGACTTCTTCCGAGAGCTGCTTGGCTTCGGATTCCACCATCAGCACGGCATCTTTCGTGCCGGCCACGACGAGGTTGAGCTCGCTGGCTTTGAGCTGGCTTGCGACCGGGTTCAGCAGGTAGTCGCCATCGGCATAGCCCACGCGTACGCCGCCGATCGGGCCCTCAAACGGCAAGCCCGACAGTGCGAGTGCGGCAGAGGCGCCGATCATGGCCGGAATATCGGCATCGATCTCCAGATCGACCGACATCACAGTGGCGATGATCTGGACTTCGTTATAAAAGCCTTTGGGGAACAGCGGACGCAGCGGCCGGTCAATCAGGCGACAGGTCAGCGTTTCTTTCTCCCCCGGGCGCCCTTCGCGCTTGAAGAACCCGCCGGGGATCTTGCCGCCCGCGTAGGTGCGTTCCTGATAGTTGACGGTTAGCGGGAAAAAGTTGGCGTCGGGCTTGGCTTCTTTCTGGCCCACCGCGGTCACGAGAACGACCGTATCGCCCATGCTGACCTTGACCGCACCGTCGGCCTGGCGCGCGATCTCGCCTGTTTCCAAGGTGACGTTATGCGCGCCGAACGCGAACGTCTGGCTGCTGGTTACTGCTACGTTACTCACTCTTTATCTCTGCCTGCTTGCTTTCTTGAAATAAAAAAGCGCCCGACCCGGATCACACCGAGGGGCGCTTATCGCGATCAGTCGCGGATGGGTTGCGCTTTAACGGCGCAGGCCCAGCTCACGAATGATCGTCTTGTAGCGTTCTGCGTCGTGCTTCTTGACATAGTCAAGCAGCTTGCGCCGACGGTTGACCATCTTCAACAAGCCGCGACGCGAATGATGGTCGCCCTTGTGATGATCGAAGTGTTCGCCGAGCTGAACGATGCGCGTGGTCAAGAGCGCGATCTGCACGTCGGGCGAACCGGTATCGCCCGTTCCGCGACCGAACTTGGCGACGATATCTGCTTTTTCCTGGGTGGACAGTGCCATGGTTAACTCCTTAGGGACGTGGGCCGCGGGCAGCGAATCGACATGGCGCGACACGGTTCACGTGTCTGGCGAATGCCGCGTTGACGGCCTGTTAGAGCGCGAGATTGTACCGGGGTAGGCCATGTGCCGCAACGACAACCGGCCAACCACGCCACTATATGCCGTAGCCCGGCATCACGCGGCGGTAACACTAATCCAGTGGACGCGAGAAAAGCCGTAACGGTGCCAGACCGTTGGGCGGCTTATGCTGGCCCAGGCCGATGATCTGGCCTTGCGGACTTTTCAGACAGATCGCTCCGTCGGCGAGCGACGAATAGCCGCCCAGCGTCTGTCCCATGCCGATTCGCTCGGCCTCACTTGCCTCGAGCAATACCGTTGGCCAGCCTGCCAGCATCGTGGATACCGGCCGGAGCCATGCCGGCAAGGCCGCGGCTGCGTCCGGCCCGCCGCAGTCGCGCTCGATGTCCGCCATACTCGTCATTGAATTCGTAGCGACCAACGAGCCGACGCCGGTCCGGCGAAGTGCTGAGACATGGGCACGCCCGCCCCAGGCCCGGGCAATGTCCTCGACGAGCGTGCGCACGTACGTCCCACCGCTAACGGCGACATCCAAAGTTAACGTCTGTCTTGCCGGTTCGTAGGCCGCGAGCGTGCACTCGGACACCGTGATGGGCCGCGGCGATCGCTCGACGTACTCGCCGGCGCGCGCATAGGCGTAGAGCGGCTTGCCATCGACCTTGAGCGCCGAATACATGGGCGGGATCTGCGCCGAATCACCGACGAAACGCGACAGAATATCGGCGAGCACCTGCGACTCGGGCGGGTTTACCTGACTGTATTCGGTCGGTTCGCCCTCGATGTCGCCGGTGGCCGTTTCAAAACGCAGATCAGCCGTGACGCGATAACGCTTATCGGCAGATAACAGATAGGCCGATAGCTTGGTCGCCTCGCCGAGACAGATCGGCAGAAGACCGGTTGCCAGCGGGTCCAGGCTGCCCGTATGCCCGGCTTTCTGCGCGTTCAATAAACGGCGAACCTTTTGCAGCGCGCGATTCGACGACCCGCCGTAGGGCTTGTCGAGCAACACGACACCATCAATGGCCCGGCCTTTCTTACGACGCGCCACGCGCCTCGTCGTCTTCGTCGCCGTCCGCAGCCTGTTCCGATTGACGATCCGCAGCAACGGCGGACTCGATCAGTCGGTCCATCTTCTGGGCTTCGCGCTCAGTGGTATCTTCGATGAAACGCAGTGCGGGCATCACGCGCAGATGAAGCCGCTGGCCGAGCTTTTTTTTCAAGAAGCCTTCTGCTGCCTTGAGTCCTTCGATGGCCCGCGTAGCCCGATCATCCTCGGCGGTCACGTCGAAGTTGGCGACGAAGACCTTGGCGAACTTCAGATCCGGCGAGACTTCGACGTCCGAAATGGATACGAAGCGTACCCGCGGATCCTTGACCTCGCTGTTGATCAGGAGCCCCAGCTCACGCTGGAGCTCCTCGGCCACGCGCTGCTTGCGCGAAAACTCTCGGGCCATGGTTATGCCGTCTCGGCGACGTCGACCTTGCGCTGCACTTCCGTGCGCTCGTAGACCTCGATCTGGTCGCCGGCCTTGATGTCGTTGTAGTTCTTAACACCAATACCGCACTCGGTACCCGCCGGCACGCGATTGACATCGTCTCGGTGACGCCGCAGCGACTCGAGCTCGCCTTCGTAGATGACGACGTTGTCACGCAGCACGCGAATGGGCTGACCGCGCACCACGGCGCCGTCGGCCACGACACAGCCGGCAATCGCGCCGAGCTTGGAGGAACGGAACACGTCGCGCACCTCAGCCAGGCCGATGATCTCCTCGCGCAGCTCCGTGCCCAGCAGGCCGCTGACCGCATCGGTCACATCTTCGATGGCTTCGTAAATCACGCTGTAGTAGCGCACATCGACGCCGGATTCGGCGATCGCCTTACGAGCCTTGTTATCAGCACGCACGTTGAAGCCGATAATGATTGCCTGCGAGGCCATGGCCAGCTCGACGTCGGATTCGGAAATACCGCCAACGCCGCTGGACACGATACGAATTTTGACCTCTTGGGCCGGAATCTTGCGCAGCGACTCGACCAGCGCTTCCACGCTGCCTTGCACGTCGCCTTTGACCAGCAGGTTGAGATCCTTCGTTTCCGCCGGGCCGTCCTCGCCCATGGCCGAAAAGACCTCTTCCAGGCGCGCGGCCTGCTGCTGGGCCAGCTTGGATTCGCGTTGTTGCTCCTCGCGCTGGGCCGCAATTTCCTTGGCCTTCTTCTCGTTGGCCACGACAAATGCGGCGTCGCCGGCTTCGGGCGTGCCCGACAAGCCCAACACCTCGACGGGGATCGAGGGCCCGGCCTCTTTCACCTGCTCGCCCAGCTCGTTGAACATGGCACGCACACGACCGTGGTGCGGCCCGGCCAGAATCGTATCGCCGCGTTTGAGCTTGCCGGCTTTGACCAGGATGGTGGCCACCGGACCACGCCCTTTTTCCAGGCTCGACTCGATGACGACCCCGCGGGCCGGCACGTCCAGAGGCGCCTTGAACTCGCTGACTTCGGCCTGGAGCAACACGGCATCCAGCAGATCGTCGATCCCGTCTCCGGTCTTGGAGGACACCGGCACGACCTGAATATCGCCGCCCCAGTCCTCGGGAATGAGGTCCTCGGCGGCGAGACCGGCGCGCACCTTCTCGATGTCGGCGCTGGCTACGTCCATCTTGGTCACGGCCACGACGATCGGCACTCCGGCCGCCTTGGCGTGCTGGATGGACTCCTTGGTCTGCGGCATAACCCCGTCGTCGGCGGCCACAATCAGGATCGCGATATCAGTGATTTCGGCACCGCGGGCCCGCATGCGGGTGAATGCCGCGTGGCCGGGCGTATCAATGAAAGTGACGGCACCCTTGTCGTGTGGCACGTGATACGCGCCGATGTGCTGGGTGATGCCGCCCGCTTCGCCGGCTTGCACCTTGGTACGGCGGATGTAATCCAGCAGCGAGGTCTTGCCGTGGTCGACGTGACCCATGATGGTCACCACCGGCGCACGCGTCACGCCTTCGACCTGCTCTTCCTCAGCGTGGACTTCTTGCTCCAACGCCTCTTCGGCGGACTCCGAGGCTACGGGTTTCGGGTTGTGCCCCATTTCCTCGACGATAATCGTCGCCGTGTCCTGGTCGACCGTCTGGTTGATGGTCGCCATGACGCCAAGCTTCATCATGCGCTTGAGGACTTCGCCGCCCTTGACCGCCATGCGCTGGGCAAGATCGGACACTGTAATGAGCTCCGGGATCTCGACGTCGCGGACGACGGGCGCGGTCGGACGCTCAAAGGTGTGCTCGGTGGCCACGTTGACATTCTTCTGGCGTCGATTGCCGCCGCGCTTCTTCTTGTCCTTGCGTCGGCCCTGCTTGCCCTCGGCGACATGCAGTTCCTTGCGCCGGGCGGCTTTCTCGCCCTGCTCGCGCTCTTTTTCGCGCTTGATATCGTCTTCGGTGCGGCCATGGCTTTCCGCCGCGCGCCGCAGATTTTCTTGTACGCGCGAGCGCGTGGCATCGCCCTTGACGGCCTTTATGCCGTGCTTGGCGCGTTCTCGTTCCATCGCTTCGCGACGAGCCTTGTCCTCAGCCTCTTTCTGGGCTGCGATATCGGCTTGGCGCTTGGCCTCGTTCTCGGCGCGTTGGCGCTCTTCTTCTTCGCGCTCGGCCTGCTCGGCGGCCGCTTTGCGCTCTTCTTCTTCGCGCCGCGCTTTTTCCTGCGCCTCGGCCTCGGCCCGCTCTTCCTCTAGCTGCTTGGCCCGAGCCTGTGCAGCCTCGGTATCAGCCGGCTCTTCGGTGGCTTGCTCGTTGTTTTTAAACGTGCGGCGCTTGCGCACTTCAACGTTGACCGTACGGCCCGAGCTCGCGCCCCGGCCGGTATTGACCTTGAGCTCGGAGGTCGAGCGCCGACGCAGCGAAACCGACGAGCGCTTGGCACCGAGCTTGCCGCCCGAACGTGCGCTCTCTGCGTTACGCAAGTGACTCAACAGCTTCAGCTTGTCTTCGTCGCTGATCTGATCTTCGGCCGAGCGCGCACTCACGCCCGCTTCCGCCAAGCGCGAGACGAGCCGCTCCACCGGAATGCCTGTTTCCGATGCCAGCTGCTTGACTGTCGTTTGCGCCATACTCTGTCTACTCCGTGATGCCCGCCGTATTGCGGGCGATCCAATGTTCGTTTATCTACGCGCCTTCGTCAGATTCAGGCCTGCTCGTCGGCAAACCAGTGTGCGCGCGCGGCCATGATCATCTCGCCGGCCTTGTCTTCTTCGATTTCGATGAGCTCCATGAGCTCGTCGGCGCCCAGCTCGGCCAGGTCGTCACGGGTCTTGATACCACCGCGGGCCAGCTGTCCGGCCAGCGCCTCGTCGACGCCGTCGACCTGTAGCAGATCGGCATCGTACTCTTCATCGCTGCCTTCGGCACTCGAAATCGCTTTCGAGAGCAGATAATCGCGTGCGCGGTTGCGCAATTCCTCGACCACATCCTCGTCGAACTCTTCGATTTCGAGCAGCTCGCTTTCCGGGATATAGGCGATCTGCTCGGTCGAGGTGAAGCCTTCCTGCACCAAGATCGCGGCGACCTCGTCGTCAACGTCAAGCTGAGTCTGGAACATCTCCTGCAGCTCTTCGGTCTCGGCTTCACTTTTCTCTTCGGCGTCTTCCAACGTCATCACGTTGAGCTGCCAGCCGGTCAACTCCGAGGCCAGGCGGATGTTCTGGCCACCGCGACCGATGGCTTTCGCCAACGAATCTTCGGCCACCGCCAGATCCATGCTGCCCGAGTCCTCGTCGAGAACAATCGACTCCACGTCTGCCGGCGCCATCGCGTTGATCACGAACTGTGCCGGGTTCTCGTTCCACATGATGATATCGATGCGTTCGCCGGCGAGCTCGTTCGACACACTCTGTACGCGCGAACCTCGCATGCCGACGCAGGCGCCCACGGGATCAATACGTCGATCCTTGGCCTGCACCGCGATTTTCGCACGAAGGCCTGGGTCACGCGAGGCGCCGCGCAGCTCGATCAAGCCCTGGCCCACTTCGGGGACTTCTAGCTTGAACAGCTCAAGCAGAAACTCCGGCTTGCTGCGCGATACGAACAACTGCGGGCCACGCTGCTCCGGTCGCACATCGTAGAGATAACCACGCACCCGGTCGCCCGGCCGCATCGGCTCGCGCGGAATCATCTGATCGCGCGGGATGATGGCTTCGGCGTTGCCGCCGAGGTCCACGATACAGGCGCCACGCTCCATGCGTTTAACCAGCCCGGTAATCAGCTCGCCCACGCGGTGCTTGTAGGCATCCACGATCTGTGCGCGCTCGGCCTCCCGCACTTTCTGCACGATGACCTGCTTGGCCGCCTGTGCCGCGATGCGGCCGAACTCCACGGCCTCGATCGATTCCTCGATGTACTCACCGGAAACGATGTCGGGATGGTTTTCTTGTGCGCGTTCCAGCGAAATCTCGCGATCGGGGGCTTCAATAAAGCGCATCTCGCCGTCGGCGTCTTCCTCGCCCGGATCAATAACCAGCCACCGACGAAACGCGACGTAGTCGCCCGTCTTGCGATCCACCTCGACACGTACAGCGATCTCACCGCCGTTTTTCTTGCGGGTGGCCGAGGCCAGCGCAGCTTCGATCGCCTCGAAAATGATTTCCTGGTCGACGCCTTTTTCGTTGGAAACCGCTTCTGCGACCAAAAGTACGTTCTTGTTCATAAAACCATCCGCGTGTCTGGAAAACAGGCCTCAATGACCCGTGGCGCCATGCAAGCTGCAGCGCGCTATTGTTCGAATACCGGATCCAGTCGTGCCTTGGCCATATCTCCGATCGGCAGTCGGACAATGGCACCGTCGCAGTCCAGATCAACCGTATCGGTCGTGACAGCGCTGATCTGACCCTTGAACTTACGTTTACCGTCGACTGGGGCAAACATATTGACTCGCGCACGCTCGCCGGTAAATCGCTCGAAGTGGGCGGCACTCACCAGCGGCCGGTCCATGCCCGGTGACGAAACCTCCAGGCTGTAGGCCGCGCTACCGTCGTCAGCAACATCCAGAGAAGCACTGACCTCTCGGCTGACCGCCTCGCAGTCTTCGATATCGATACCGTCAGGCGAGTCGATATAGACGCGCAGCACGGCATTCTTGCCTTGGCCGACCGATTCGATATGCCAGAGCTCGTATCCGAGATCGGTGACGATCGGCTCGATGAGAGAATGAAAACGTGGCGACATGACACCGTCTCGCTGACGATTTTTCGTTACCAACAAAAAAGCCCCTCATCGGGGGCTTTTTCGATAACCAATATGTGGTAGCGGGGGCAGGATTCGAACCTGCGACCTTCGGGTTATGAGCCCGACGAGCTGCCAGACTGCTCCACCCCGCACCCGATGAACGCGAGACTATAACTAGTAGCCAGAACGGTTGCAAGCTGCTCGTCGATGCCTGCGTTTGTCTGGCCGGTTGACTGTGCCAACCGCTCAACGTGGACATAAGTTAACACGTTGTTTTTCAGGCGCAAGTCTTTTTGATGAAAGTTTTTTCGGCGGCCGCGGTATAGCCCGGCGCGACGGGGTTTTCATGTCTTAAAACCCCCGCCTGCGCGTTACCCGCCGCCCGACCGCTCGCGCGATGGACGACTCTGAATGGGCGCTTCGACACCTAGCAGCGGCCGAGCCGAACGTGACAGCCTCGACGCCGCAGCGATTGATTCTAAAGGCCCAGACGCCACGCAATAAAAAAGCCGCATCAATGATGCGGCTTGATCGTCGATCGAAATCGACCGGTTGGTGCCGACGGCCGGATTCGAACCGGCACAGCTCTCGCTACTGCCCCCTCAAGACAGCGTGTCTACCAATTCCACCACGTCGGCGGTGTATACGTCAGTCTACTCCGGGATTTTCGGCCCGTCGTTCTGATCGGCGGATGCGTTATCGGCACCCGATTGTTTTTCAGTCGTCGCCGGCTGCTCGATCGCAGGCGTGTTGCCCAGCTGGTCGGTCACGCTACTGCCCCCGGTGCCTGTACCGGCACCGTTAACGATATACGCCAGCGTCAGGCTGCTCAGAAAGAACAGCGTGGCCAGCCCGGCCGTGGCGCGACTCATGAAGTTAGCCGAGCCTTTCGCGCCAAAGACCGTACCCGAGGCGCCGCTACCGAATGCGGCACCGGCATCTGCGCCCTTGCCATGCTGCAACAGGATCAAAGCGATTAAAGAAAACGCAATGATGACCTGCACGATGATCAGGATTGTATAGATCATTCAATCAGTTCGTCGCACTCTGCGAGGCCATCGCATGCGCGATATCGGCAAATGAATCGGCCTTGAGTGACGCGCCGCCGACGAGCGCGCCGTCGACATCATCACCCGCGAAAATCGCTTTTGCATTGTCCGGCTTGACGCTACCGCCGTAGACGATGCTTAGCGAGCGCGAGAGTGTATCAGCTCTTTTGGCGATTTGGGAGCGCAAAAACGCATGAATTTCCTGAGCCTGCTCCGGCGTGGCCGAGCGGCCGGTACCGATCGCCCAGACGGGTTCGTAGGCCAACACGATCTTGGAAAGCTCCTCGTCCGAGCAGCCCTCGAGAACGGCGCCAAGCTGGCGGTTCAGAACGGCTTCCACCTCATCAGCATCGCGCTGCTCGAGTGTTTCGCCCACGCAGACGATTGGCGTGATGCCACCGGCGATAGCCGCCCGGGTCTTGGCCACCACGATATCGTCGGTCTCGCCGTACATCGCGCGACGCTCGGAATGCCCCACGACGGCATACGTTGCCCCGCAGTCGGCCAGCATCGACGCGCTGACTTCGCCGGTAAACGCGCCCGGCTCGGTTTCGCCCGCCACGTCTTGGCCACCCGTGGCGACACCGACGCCGCCAAGCGCCTCGGCCAGCCTCGAGACATAGACAAACGGCACGCAGACAGCCATCCGCGGCAGATGATCGTCAATACGCGGCTTGAGCTGATCGACAAAGGCATCGATATCGGCACGGCTGCCGTTCATCTTCCAATTGCCGGCCACGAATGCGCGGTTGGTCATACCTTCTCCTGAATATTGATGGCTCATGCGGCGGCCGAACGCTCGACCACGTCGGCAAGCGTGCGAGCGTGACGATCCACGCGCTCGGCGTCCAGTCCTTCGACCATGACCCGCAGCAGCGGCTCGGTACCGGACGGTCGCAGCAGAACACGCCCTTTATTGCCCAGATCCTGCTCGACGTCGCTGACCGCGCGGCGTACCTCGTCCGAGGTCATCAAGGTATCGGCCGTCCCGCGACCGATGCGCACGTTGATCAGCGTCTGGGGACATTTTTCAACCGGCGCCACCAGCGCGGCTAGCGACTGCTCGCGCCGCGCCATGGCCGCCAGCACTTGAAGCGCGGACACGGTGCCGTCGCCGGTGGTTGCCCGGTCCAGACACAACAAATGCCCCGACGATTCGCCGCCAATGATGCCGCCCAGGGCGGTCAGCCGCTCGAAAACATAGCGATCGCCCACCTTGGCGCGCTCGAACGCGATATCACGAGCCTCGAGCGCCAGCGCAAGCCCGAGATTGCTCATGAGCGTGCCTACCACCGGGCCTGCGAGCTTGCCGGTCTGCTGCCGGTCTTCGGCCAGCGCGAACAGCAATTGGTCACCGTCGACGATGGCGCCGTGGGCATCGACCATGATGCAGCGATCGGCATCGCCGTCCAGAGCAACGCCGACGTCAGCCCCGCGCCGGAGCACCTCCTCGGCGAGACCTTCTGGGTGAGTTGAGCCGCAGTCGCGGTTGATGTTCAGGCCGTCCGGGGTATTGCCGATCACATGGACGGTGGCGCCCAGCTCGCGAAACACATCGGGTGCAGTCTGGTAAGCCGCCCCGTTGGCACAGTCGACGACGAGGCTCACACCGCGCAGCCCACCGTCGGGCAAGCGCGCCGTGGATTTGCAAAACTCGATATAACGACCGGAAGCACTTTCAACGCGCTTGGCCTTACCAAGCGCATCCGCGGCCACGGTCGTCAACGGCTGAGCCAACATGCGCTCGATATCGGCCTCTACCGCGTCGGCGAGTTTCTGACCGTGCTGCGAAAAGAACTTCACACCGTTGTCGGCAAACGGATTATGCGAAGCGCTAATGACCACGCCGGCCAGCGCCCGAAACGTCCGCGTGAGGTAAGCGATGCCGGGCGTGGGCAGCGGGCCGACCAGCAGCACGTCAACCCCGGCCGCGGCAAAGCCGGCCTCAAGCGCCGATTCGAACATATACCCCGACAGCCGCGTGTCCTTACCGATAACGACACACGGCCGGGCCGCGTGATGGGCCTCCGTGCGGCCGCGCGACAGCTGGTCGAGCAGGACACGTCCGGCCGCCCAGCCCAGGTGTAACGCGAAGTCCGGCGTCATTGGCGCCTCGCCGACCGTGCCGCGGATGCCGTCGGTGCCGAAGTATGTTTGCCCCATGGCGTGATCGTCCTGCTGTTGTAGTGTACTCATTGCACAAGCGCGTGCGCCAGGCGAACCATATCGACCGTCGCCTGTACGTCATGCGCTCGAATCATACCCACGCCGTGGCTCGCGGCCCAAAAGGCGGCTGCTAGGCTCCCGTTCAGCCGGGCCTCGGGCGTATCGCGCTCGTAGAGCTTGGCGAACATCGATTTACGTGACACCCCGACCAGCATCGGGCAGTCGTCGACCCGCAACCGCTCGAGCCCGCGCAACAGCGCCACGTTGTGCGCCAGGCTTTTCCCGAAACCAAACCCCGGATCGATAACGATACGCTCGGCGGCGATGCCGTAGCTGCCACAGATGCGCACACGCTCGGCGAGATAGTCGGCGACGTCGGACACGATATCGTCGTAGGCGGGTGCGGCCTGCATGGTCGGCGGTTCGCCCTTGTGATGCATCACGCAGACCAGCGCGTTGTAGCCGGCCACGGTCTCCAGCGCACCGGGCGCCTCCAGGCCGCGCACGTCGTTAATCATGGCAACCCCCGCGGCCAGGCCGGCCGCCATGACCTCGGGATTACTCGTATCCAGCGACAAAAACATAGCCGGATAATCAGCGCGCACGCGCTCGATGACCGGCATGACGCGAGACAGCTCTTCATCGGTTGAGACCGGGGTTGCGCCCGGCCGGGTGGACTCACCGCCGATATCGATTAGAGCCGCGCCTTCGTCGCGCAGCACGCCGACACGCTCGCTGACCCGATCGGGCGTGGTATAGCGCCCACCATCGGAAAACGAATCCGGCGTGACGTTGACGATGCCCATGACCGCGGTCGGCGACAAGGACAGCTGCTGGCCGGTATGGGCCACGAGGGTCTCGCGTGGGGTGCTGGCGTTGGTCTTGGTCACGTCGTTCGCTCGAGATGGCCGACATAAAAAAGCCGGCAGTCAAAGACTGCCGGCCGCGTTCGATCACGCCGATCCGTATTCAGGACTGGCGATTGTGCGCCGGGCTGGGCACCGCATCGCTCGAATCGTCACGGTCCGAGTCATCAGCTTTGGCGTCGGTGTTGCCGGCCCCCGCGTTGGGACCGTTGCCGCCATTGCCCGATGGATCCGAATCATTCCAGCTGTCGGGCGGGCCGGGCTCGTGGCCCTGCATGATCTCGTCGATCTGCTTGCGATCGATGGTTTCATACTTCATCAGCGCGTCGGACATCAGATGCAGCTTGTCCATATTATCTTCGAGGATCTGCCGCGAACGCTCATAGCAGCTGTCGATGATCGCGCGCATTTCCTCGTCGATGGCGTGTACGGTTTCATCCGATACGCCGCCGCTCTGCGCGGCCGAGCGGCCGAGGAACGGCTCGCTATCCTCGGTGTTGTAGGCGATGGGCCCCATCCGATCCGACAAGCCCCACTTGGTGACCATGTTGCGCGCGATTTCGGTGACCCGCTCGATGTCGTTGGACGCCCCGGTGGTCACCATGTCCTTACCGTAGATGATCTCCTCGGCCAGGCGACCGCCATACAGCGAACAGATCTGGCTGATCAGACGCTGCTTGGAGTAGCTATAGCGATCTTCCTCGGGCAAGAACATAGTTACGCCCAGCGCGCGGCCACGCGGCACGATGGTGACCTTGTGCACCGGGTCGTGCTGGGGAACGGTCAGACCGATGATGGCGTGTCCGGCCTCGTGATAGGCCGTCATGCGCTTATCTTCCTCGTTCATGATCATGGACTTGCGCTCGGCGCCCATCATGATCTTGTCCTTGGCGCGCTCGAAGTCGTCTTGGGTGACTTCTTGGCGGTTGGCACGCGCGGCGAACAGCGCGGCTTCGTTGACCAAGTTGGCCAAATCCGCGCCGGAAAAGCCGGGGCAGCCACGCGCCAGAATGCTGGGCTTGACCCGCTCGTGAACGGGCACGTTCTTCATGTGCACTTTGAGGATCTGCTCGCGACCGCGCACATCGGGCAGCGGCACCACGACCTGGCGGTCGAAGCGGCCGGGACGCAGCAGCGCCGGATCCAGCACGTCAGGACGGTTGGTGGCGGCGATGACGATGACGCCCTCGCTACCCTCGAACCCGTCCATCTCGACCAGCAGCTGGTTGAGCGTCTGCTCGCGCTCGTCGTGGCCGCCGCCCAGGCCGGCACCGCGCTGGCGGCCCACGGCGTCGATTTCGTCGATGAAGATGATGCAGGGGGCCTGCTTCTTGGCCTGCTCGAACATGTCACGAACACGCGAGGCCCCCACGCCGACGAACATCTCGACAAAGTCGGAGCCCGAGATCGAGAAGAACGGCACGCCCGCCTCGCCGGCGATCGCCTTGGCAAGCAGGGTCTTGCCGGTACCCGGCGAGCCGACCATCAGCACGCCGCGCGGAATCTTGCCGCCCACCTTCTGGAATTTCGACGGGTCAGACAGGAACTCCACCAGCTCCTGCACCTCAGACTTGGCCTCTTCCACACCGGCCACGTCGGCAAAGGTCAGCTTGACCTGGTCTGCGGCCATCATCTTGGCCTTAGACTTGCCGAACGACATGGCGCCACCGCCCTTGCCGCCGCCCTGCATCTGGCGCATGAAATAGATCCAGACGCCGATCAACAACAGGAACGGGAACCAAGAGATCAAAATCTGCTTGAGGAACGAGCCTTGGTTCGGCGGCTCGCCGGTGATGGTCACATTGTGATCCATCAGCGTGCCGATCATCGCCTTGTTATCGGACTCGGGACTGTAGGTATTGAACTTCTGGCCCGACGTCATCTGACCGGAGATCTGATGATCTTCGATGTTCACCTGGGACACATTGCCCTGGTCCACACGTGTCAGAAACTCGGAGTAGGCGATGCTGTTTCCGCTCGAGCCGGACGGTGCAAAGCTTGAGAACACACTCATCAACACGAGCGCGATCACAACCCATAGCAGCAGATTCTTGGCAAGTTCGTTCAAGATCGTCGTCCTCGATCAGGTCGGCCCCGATCGTTTGGTTGTCGCGTTACATTGTTTCGATGACCAGTATAAACGATCGGTCATCGACGGCCGGCCTAGGCGCCGGGTGTGTTTCTCAGGTACGCCAGCCGCGCCCCAGTAGATACATTTCGCGGCTGGCATCTCGCGAGGCGTCTGGTTTACGCGAGGCTACCTTGTCGAAGCGCTGTTTCATATCGGCGAACAGCTCGTGAAAGCCCTCGCCCTGAAACACCTTGATCAGCAGATGCCCGCCCGGCGCCAAAACGTCGTCGCACAGTGCCAGCGACAATTCTGCCAGCTGCATGACGCCGGCCTGATCTGCCGCCTTCACTCCGCTTAGATTGGGGGCCATGTCGGAGAGTACAAGATCGATCGGCGTGTCGCCGATGGCGGCCATCAGCGCATCGAGCCCGGCCTGCTCGCCGAAGTCGGCCTTGATGAACGTGACCCCGTCGATCGGCGACATATCCAGGCGATCGATCGCGATGACCTTGGCCTCGGATGCGGCGCGCCGACAGTACTGGCTCCAGCCGCCCGGAGCAGCGCCCAGGTCGACGATCCCGCGCGCCTGCGCCAATAGCCGATCCTTGTCGTCAATCTCCGACAGCTTATACGCCGCACGCGAGCGATAGTTGTCGCTCTGGGCGGCTTTTACATAGGGGTCGGCTCGGTGCTTGGCCAGCCATCGCTTGGTGTCGCTGCGTTTGCTCACGATGCTTATACTGACGCGTTTTCAACGCTTACGCGGTAAGACATGACGTTAGAACTCGATAAGGCCCACCGGCTGGCGCTCAAGAAACAAGCGCACCACTTGAAGCCGGTCGTACAAAGCGGTGCCGCCGGCATCACGCCGGCCGTGCTGGCTGAAATCGACCGCGCGTTGAACGACCATGAACTGATCAAGATAAAGCTCGTGGCCGACGACAAGCCGGCGTTCAAGGCCTGTGTAGCCACGGTCTGCGAATCGCTGGACGCGGTCTCGATCCAAGAGATCGGCCGGATGGCGACCATCTATCGTCCCAACCCCGACGCCGACAACAAAAACGGCTAGACGTATCGAACCTCGACGATTTCGAGCGTACGCTTGCCGCCGGGCACATCGACGTCGACCACGTCGCCTTCGCTTTTGCCGATCAGCGCGCGGGCGATGGGCGAGGCAAACGACAGCTTGCCTTTTTTGATGTCGGCTTCGTCCTCGCCGACGATCTGGTAAGTCAGCTCCTCGCCCGAGTCTTCGTCGGCCAGGTCGACGGTTGCACCGAAGATGATGCGCCCATGCGCCTGGGCGCCGGCCTGGGTAACGTCGATGATCTGGGCCGAGCCGAGCTTGCCCTCAATCTCGGCGATACGGCCCTCGTTGAAGCCCTGCTCTTCCTTGGCCGCGTGGTATTCCGCGTTTTCCTTGAGATCGCCATGCGCACGCGCTTCCTCGATGGCCGCGACGATTCGCGGACGTTCGGTCTTCTTCAACCGTGTCAGCTCGTCGCGCAGCGCGTCAGCGCCGGTTTGCGTCAGTGGCGTGCGATCCATGAGACCACCTCGAAGGGTTATGAGTAGAGTAGAAACAAAAAGGTCGCCCAAAAGGGGCCTGTTCAGGCCCGCAACGGCGACCTAGTCAAATCGGGGCCGACCGGCGACCCGTCGGCTGGACAATCAGGCTAGCAAGCCACTCGCATCAAGTCGAGGCAGCGATATCGATGCCCTCGGTCACCACGGTGGCCAAATGATCGATCTGCTCGGGGCTGATGACATAGGGCGGCATGAAATACATGACGTCGCCCAGCGGGCGCAGCAGCGCCTGACGGGTCAAACCGTGACGATAGACCCTAAGTCCGCGCCGCTCGCGCCAGTCGAAGGCCGTTCGCGAGGATTTGTCTTGGACCATCTCGATCGCCATCACCATGCCGGTCTGGCGCACCTCGGCGACGTGTGGATGATCGGCCAGGTGGGCCGTGGCATCGTGCATGCGCTTCGCCAGTGCGACGTTGTGGGTGAGCTGATCGCGGCGCTCGAACTCGTCGATGGTGGCAATCGCAGCCGCGCACGCCAGCGGGTTGCCGGTATACGAGTGCGAGTGCAGAAACGCCGAAAGATTCTCGTAGTCGTCGTAGAAGGCGTCGTAGATCGTATTGCTTGTCAGCGTGACCGATAGCGGCAGATAGCCCGCCGTGATGCCTTTGGACAGGCACATGAAATCCGGCGAGATGCCGCCCGTACCGGCCTGCTCGCAGGCGAACATCGTGCCCGTGCGTCCAAAGCCGGTCGCGATCTCGTCGGCGATAAGATGGACCCCGTAACGATCACAGGCCTCGCGCAGCAGCTCCAGATAAACCGGGTCATACATGCGCATGGTGCCGGCCGCCTGGATCAGCGGCTCGACGATCACGGCACAGGTTTCATGCGCGTGCTCGGCCAGCAGGGCCTCCATCTCGGCAAAACAGGCTCGGCTGTGCTCGGCCCAGGACACACCGGGCTCACGATGGAAGCAGTCCGGCGAGCGGGCGGTCAGCGGCTTGAGCAACAGCGGCTCGTAGGTTTTTTTATAGAGCGAAACATCACCGACGGCCAGCGCGCCCAGCGTTTCCCCGTGGTAGCTGTTGGTCAGGTTGATGAAGCGCGTCTTTTCACCGTGGCCGGTATTGCGCCAGTAGTGAAAGCTCATTTTGAGCGCGACTTCGACCGCGGCGGAGCCGTTGTCGGAATAGAAAACCTTGTCCAGGCCCGGCGGGCTGATCCGCACCAGTCGCTCGGCCAGCGCCACCGCCGGTTCGTGGGTAAAACCGGCCAGCATGATGTGCTCGACGGTATCGAGCTGGCTTTTGATCGCGTCGTTTATGACCGGGTTGGCGTGGCCGAAGATATTGACCCACCAGCTGCCCACGGCGTCGATATAGCGATTGCCGTCGAAGTCTTCCAGCCATACGCCCTCGCCTCGCCGCATGGGCACCGGCGGTAGTTTGGCCAGATCCTTCATTTGGGTACACGGATGCCAGAGAACCGCCAGATCGCGATCGATGATGTCTTGGTTGGTGCTCATGCAGCGTCGTTGCCGGTGCGGCGCGGGGGAAACAGAGCGCCGTAGTTTATCAAGGCATGGCGATGCGCTAGGGCGTGTCGTCATAAGATAAGGCAGCGCATCGGCGGCCAAGCCGTGGCAAGACAAGGCATCGCGAGCGTCGCGTGGTCGTTCCACGTGAGCGCGCCCTTAAATTGTCTATGGCGCAGGATTGCCGGGGCTTGGCCGCCGA
>CEVI01123850.1_pt1 | contig 30694 bp, 34 predicted proteins | sample 531471 | NCBI WGS metagenome assembly CEVI01 (sample SAMEA2623513, study PRJEB7988) | marine metagenome | isolation source: saline water (ENVO:00002010), including
GGCCTGCTCTTTTGCGTCTTCCAGATACTCTTGTGTACGACAAGATGGGCAAGGGTAGCTATGATCATGCTTGTTATATCCATCATGATCGGCATCCCAAAGATAGCCATCTCCGCGACACTCCATTGTCCCCATCTGGTAACCACAGGTGCCGCCCTCCCAGATTTCACCTTTTATAAAGTCAACAGATAGGGTTTTCTGCTTTTTTTCGTCCCACACGGAGGCGGGTGAGCCGCATTTATTACAGGCGTATATCTCGGCCTGAACTTGCTTTTTGATATGGTTGTTTTGCGAGCTGGTTTCGACAACCTCTCTGCTTAACACGGGTGTACATTGACCACATCCCGCGTCACAGTTCCATGATTGGTGATGTGGAAGTTCAAGGCGTATATTTGCTTTTATGACTTCAACCTGCGTAGTTTCATCTGCCCACCACCCAGGTTCCCCTGCTGGGAGGACTTCGTTGTTGTGTGGAAGCTTTATGGTTGTTTTGCTGGTGGCATTAGCAAGCATGTAAAGTTTTACGAAAAGAAGAATAGCCTCTTCATCTCTGGTGAGGCAAGTAAGCAATACTTCTTCGTCGTCCAAGCCAGGGACTTCGACGTTAACCCTTCTTGACATCTCATTGAGCACTTTGACTTTTTTATTTAGCGTCAGAGCCTTCTCAATTGACGTGATCACCAGTTTAGGCTTGATACCGTCCTTGATGCTTCTGATATTGATTACATCTGACATAAGGGAGCGACATAGCTCGTACGTTTCGCCTGAAGCGCCAAACTCAGTTTTCTGCATCGCGATTGAGAATTTAAGCAAAGCGCCCATAGCGCTACCCGTCATTCGGTATATTTCATTGTCTGGGGATGGAGAGTTTTTAGGGAAAGCCCACTTAACAGACTGGTAACCCGATTGGAAGCCTAAGCACTCGCAGTACAAATCACGGGCAACGCTTTTGCTTGGTTTTAGGTTTTTCTCAGCCAAGTTTGAGGTAAACCGAGCTAGTCCCTCATCAAATTTATCTTTCAGCGAAATATCAGAAAGTCTTATTTTATCGAAAAAGGGTGTTCCAATGGCGTGAGTGACGGTCTCTGCGGCTAAAATTGCGTTTGATATGCTTTCAAACATAGATAGCATATTTGCTTCGTGTAAAAGCTTAGCAGGTGAGTCGGGTGAATGAGTCAAAATTGGTTTAGCGCCTTGCTCGATAAGCTGTACTGACAATCGTGTAAGGTTCAAAAAAATAGTAGAGTCGATTCTAGACCACGACTGAGCGCTAACTCGTGTACTTTGACACTCTTTAAGTATCTCAGTCAGTAACTGACTGATTGAAGTTAAAATACCATCTCTGATAGCCAAAAAATCGGTTAAGGCGGTGTTTGGTGCGTTGCCTTTGACGAGACAAAAGCGTAGGCCGACCAACCTGAGGTACGAATTGATTATATGAGCAATCAGGTTTTGTATTAGCGGGTGAAGTTTTGTGATTTGAATAGACTCGGCCAGAGATTTATCTTGGACGTATTCTCTTAGGTCTAGTGTCCAGTTTACACCCAGCAGTTCCTCTACCTGATCCAAATATTCGCAATTGAACAATTTCAAGCCTGGAAATCGTTTATGAAAAGCTTGCTGCTGCAATGTGAGCAAGTCAAATTGGACGTCATTGATCGCAATAATGCCATCTACAGATGTGTTGAGCATAACTATTCCTCAGCGGTTCTCGTATCGCTCTCTTTCAAATACAAACCGCGAGTTACAGTTTAGTCATTTGATAAGTCTATGTATGAATTCCAGCGATGAGAGCAGCCAAGGGTCATAACCCCCCCAAATGCCGCGTACGACATTCGTTATGCCAGTAAACTTTAACGTTTTTTGGGGTGATGTAAAGGTCAATATACTAATTTCCGCATAGGGTGTGGTCTGATGCAAGTGAAGGTGTTGTCGGCGCTAACGATAGTGATGAGTCCGTTTTCTGATATCCACTGGACAACGGGCAGGATGTTAGTGTGCATAAGCGAGTCGATGTAAATAGTCACTTTATCGAGGTGGCAGAAATCAAGCTCGATTGGATTAGCGTCGTGGGTCGGGATGGGTTTGAAATTGGTCGCTTCCCCACTCCCCATCCGTGCAAACGAGATGAGCCAACCTGATGGGACGGTGATCAATTTGTTGGTGTGGTCAAGAAACTCCATGGTGAAGTCAGGCCTCAACAAAAGGGCTGATGGCTTTTCGAACGTTTTGTAGTGTGTATCATAGAGCCACGTGTGGGTGGCCTTCCCCTCTAGCTCACGCAAGGGTTGCTATGAGTCAAATAGCGGCATATTTAACCCTCTTCGTCACGCTTAATGGTAGGGTCAAGCATAGAGGGCATACCCGCCGACTTTAGGTCTCGAAGAGCTGTAGCAATAGCGCCGTTTTTATGGGCTCTCACGTTAGCTATGTACTCCTCAGCTGGTTGCTCACGAATGATGTTTAACGCTGCTTTCATCGCCGAAAGCAGCTCTCTTCGCTCATTGTCTTTTGCATCTCTCAAGACAAGCAACGCTTGAGTTTCCTCAGTGGCTGGCAGGAACTGAAATGCATTGCCAACAAGCATTTTCGAAATATTATGTGCTGGCCTGATGAATTTCTCTATGTACTCACGATTGTTTTCAAGCAGTTCGGAAAGCACTACATATACATCATCACCTTTCTTGTTTTTTTGTTGAGCAATAACCTCATAGCCTTTATCAAGATACATGAAGTCAGCAAAGTTAGTGCAATTCGTGTAAATAAAAGTCTCGCCTCGCTCTATGCATAGACGTGTGTTTGCCAACGACAGGCACTGTCTGTTTTCGGTATCCATAAGGATAGTTATCAACTTCTTCTTAGTTGTCATGCTTACTCTAATCAATACTTTCAAATGTAATGAACTAATTTAACGGAAAGTTGTTGCAATGCAAAGAAATCTCATTATTGTTGTAGTTACTGGAGCGCAACCATAAGCCGCTCTGGGAAGTTAGCAACTTGTCGCTCAGGTATACGGTGGATAGCTTTAATATTCGATATTAATTTTTAACTACACTCATTTTATGATCATTTTTAAATGAGTCGTGGCTTAACAGACTGAGCAAGTCAATTTGACTCTATAAGGAACTGATTATGAAATTTGAAAGTTTTACCCCATCTTCTTTTGCTACATATTCGATTGCGTTGGCAAATGCCGCCTCCAACAAGCCTGGGTGCAAAGTAAAGTCCCATCATCTGCTAGAAGCTGCGGCTCAAATAGAGGGCGAGCCTAATTGGGATTCGGTTTGTGGGCGCTATAGAAAATCTCAGCCTTTTAAGTTTGAAAACCAACTTGGGTTGTTTGTAACTGATAATGAGATAACTGCTGTTGATGTGACTGCAAAATATGAGATAGAAGGATTTACGTTTAATAATCTCATTCACTTTAGATATGAAGTCGAGTCAAAAACCTTACCTCCAAAGATAAGGCCTGGAACCGTAACCTACAATTTTTTAAATGGGTATATGGAAGATGGCTTCTGTCCGATAAAAGCTATGCAGAACGGACTCAAGGCCATGCAGCACATAAAAGGTGTAGGCGATTATATTAACGATGGTCGGGTTCCACCTCCAGAATTACTAAAAGGCTGGGTTGTTGATGTTGAAGTGTTGGAAGGGTGTGTTCCATCAGATAAAGTAATTGGAAGTCTGAAGCAGTATAAGCATCTGATTAACTATTCCGACATGTCAAACAGCCTGAAAGAGTGCATGAGTGGCAACCGGAACCTGCTTAGCGATGCAGTCATCGATAAGCTAAAGGATTTGAATATCGTCGGTTTAGACATTGAGTGCGACAAGCATACCCTGATGAGTCTGCCGATTTCAAAGTGCTACCCCGAAAAGAATTTTGGTTATTTGCCAAAGACTGTGGTTGATGGATTGGTATCTGTGGGATTTTCTTGGGTTAGGCTAACTAATGGTGAAGTTGCGATGGTAAAAATCGCAGAAGTAACAGAGGACGCCAAAGCCAGTACGGGAAGCTTCACAAATGCGAATGTGGGTGACATTGCAATTCAAATCATTGATCAGGGTGGTAATTACGATGCCTTTACGCCTGACATTGAGAGCGATGAGATGTACTTTTCGCCATGGGGGGAGTTCGTCTCATGGCGAACAATGATTGAGATGCACAACAATTATCGACTCCCCGATACAGTACGAGAGTCAGGTGGAGAATTGTGGACGTTCACAAAAGATAGCGATGAAGTGAAAGATGTCGTTAATTCAGGCGTGACTTTGACTAATCAGATTTATAAGTTAACAAAATTGGCTGATGGCGGTGTCACTACAAACTGTATGGTGCACGCGTTATACCCCGATTTGGATTCATCGAGTGCTAGTTATAACAAGGCATTAAGAACAGTCATAAACGCTGTGAAGAAAAGCAAAAGGCTCGGGTTCTCTTCTCGGTTTGGCGCTCGGAACATTATTGAAGTGATAAAGTAGTTGATCATAAGCTGGTGGGTCTAGCGCCCCGCCAGCTAGAGGCATAATAAATACAATATTAGGATATTGATGAGTATTTCGGAAAGTGACGCCGAGTTGATCGAAGATCTATCTTATCGAACTAATCGTGGTGAACACCTTAGAACTGGAGAGGTGGATTTTCTTACGGCAATGTTTGAAGCAGACTCAGAAGCCTATGAGCTTTGCTATGCTGAAGGTGAAGAGCGAGCGCGTAGTGAAACAAAAATAGAGCAGTGTGAGGGTTGAATTGTGGGTTGGAAGACGTTTAAAGAGCGATTTGGTATCAAGCATATAGTGTGTGTCGATGGAGGTAATATAAATATCGGCTCAGGTTATGTAAATGACTTAGTAAAAATTTCGATAGAAAGTGGGTTTGTTAGAGAAAACGAGACTTTTGAACGCTTTTTAAAGGAAAACTATCCTAAGCTACGTGAAGCCAGCCAATCAGAAATTCTAAGTGTTATCCAGGAAAGGGATGTTTTCGGTAAGTCAATTACCGTTTATACGTATGACGACGAAGGAATCTACACTAAGCAGTGTGAAGAGCTGGGGTATCCGAATGTCACACACTGCGGAATGCTGATGTATGAAAACAAGTTCTCAACCGATGCTGAGAAAGTTAAAGCATGGTTCCTTGATAATATCGATATCGCGATTAAATGGGAGCAAGAACACATTGAAAAGTTGCAGCGTGAGATTGCAGAAAGTCGAGTCGCGCTAGAGAAGTATAAGCAGTCCAGAGAAAAGTATTCGTAGTCAGCATAGTAAGCCTGTTGGTTTGCGGGATGTTTTAAAGATTGCATACATTTTGTGATGAAAAAATGAAAAGAGAGCATAAGAAGCGGATTGAAGGGGCTTGTTGAAAGACGCAAGTTCAGAGAGGAAGTGCCCGATGGTAGCGGCATATTATACAGCTCATCTATACTGCGATTGTGCTGAGTATTAGCTTGGCAGATTTACGATTTATTAAAAAGCAGCTTACGCTGCTTTTTTGTTTTTAGCTGCCTGTATCAACAAATCTTTGGAAGGTAGGATCGATTTTCCCGACATCATGCAAACACCCCGCAAGGTAAACTAATCTGACAATGTCGTCTCTTTCCTTTGCGGCCTTGGGGCTGTAGTGTGATTTGATTATTCCAGCTGCCAGAGAGCCAACTGCGAACAAGTGCTCTGCCAGGGATTGCTTATAGTGTTTGCATAAAGGTTCATTGTCATTCCAGGATGCCGCTTATAATTCTGCATGTTACAACATCAACGTATCGAAAATAACGTAAACAAAAGTCAAAGGTACTAGGTGTTCGCCCTATTAATGAAGTAAGGCATGAGGTAACATTCACGGCTATATATTTAATTGGGTGGATGTGTGGCCTGCGTAGATCAGCTTTTTGAAAGTATGGGTTATGAGCCTGTTAAAGACGGACGAGTTTACTGGATGGAAAAATCGGTGCCATTGCATTCTGATGTGGCAAAAGAGCTATGGTGCAATCCTTCACTTCACTTTAGTCTCATTCACGACGGTGCCACAGGGTATATTTTAAACATCTCAATGAAAGCTGATGGGATGTTCGAAGAGTTGTGTTTTATTAGTATATATCAAGCTCACATAGCCACCCTAGCCTCACTTTTAAAGCGCTGTGAAAACGCTCACACAGAGTGGTTTAAGTTATATTCAGCTGAAGCAAAAAGGATTGATGCTGCGATAACGGAAGGGATTCATCTGATGCAAGGTATTAAGGTAGTATGATTTTACAAACTGAACTTTCGCAGCAAATTTTGGCAATTCTTAAGAGTAGAGAGCCTGAATTTAAATTTATGCAACGCCACTATGATGCGATTTATAACGCTTCAGGTTCAATAATCGAAGAGCTGCACAAAAGTCCAGTCACTCCAGGTATGGGATTAGAAGCATGGCTAGACTCTGACGAGACAGGGTCGAGTAGCATGTACATGGCTTATATTCTTGCGCCCGAAGCTCCGAAATGTGAATATGCGCATCCGCTTAACTCGACGGAGTTTAGCCAATGTCAAAAGTTATTGGGTGCCGTTCCAGAACTTGAAAATAGGCTTCATAAAATGGCGCAGTGCCCTGGTATTTGGTCGCGACTGATCTTAGACTGGTATTTGATAAGCGATTTAATTGAAAATGGTAATAAGGTAGAGGCTGATAAATTGATTCAATCACATGTGAGGTCATACAAAGAAAACCCAGCCTGAGCTGGGTTTGAGTTATATAATGTTAGCTTTGGCTAACGTTGAAACGACTTTGGTGCGAACCATTGGACTGATTTTACTTGCATGGTAATCAGAGATAAACATAGATAACCCCTGATAGCTTCCGTCTTGCATTAAAATATCAATATCGTACGATTCTTTGGCAGCGAGAAGCAGTTTTACTTCAATGCCAATAAAGTCTGAAAGTCTTTTCAGCTGCTTTTTTGAAAGATCGGGGATAAGTTCGAAAATATGAGTTTCACTCTCATCAAATCGACCTAAATCCGTGAAGTTATCGCAGTTTCGACCTTGTAAGGCGTAAGCGACTACTTCACCACATTGCTGTTGTTGCATCTCTGTAAGGAGTTGTCCCTGACCAATGTGCTTTCGTATCTTAGTTGCATCACAACTAAACTCTGTAGAAGGTGACTTATGTTTAGCTTCATGAACCAGTGTGGATTCAGAGCATCCCAAAAAGTGAACCTCGGATGGTTTAGTGTCTTCAACAAATGCAAAAACTTCTGCGCGGCTAAGTGCTTTAGCGTTAGAAGGTAGTCCTACAACAAAATCAAAATTAAGCAGTTCTTTGCAGCGTCGGTAATAGTCACTTATGGTAAATTCACCTTTTTGTAAGGGCACCATAATTTTAACGCCTCTTTTTGCAAGTAGCTTAACTTCACGTGCATACTCTACAAGAAGGTCAAAGCTTACGTCCTGTTTTCCGACTTCATCTGGTGCGGCCATGATTAAATTAGACGTGTTTGTGCAGTTATCCACAATAGAGTGGTATCGCTCAAAGACGTCGTCAAAATCAATTGGTGCAACAGACTGATCGCGCTCGCGAGCACGAAAATTGCGGTATGCGCCGCTATCAACGAAAATTTTACCCCCTTGGGAAGCGTAATTTCCAATTATTTTCCTTACTGGCGCTGAAGCATCGATTGCAGTTACCCCGATAGGGTCATTTGCATCGATATAGCCTAAAATATCAGCTTTTGCGCTAGATCCGCTTTTGAAAGTTACTATATTTGCATCAGGAACGGTGTTTGAAACCATGTCTTGTTGCAAGGTTTTGTAGCTCTTATCTCGCATTGCTTGTTTCCAATCATAAACTTTAAAATCCAATTTACGTTTGGCTTTGACAGGCTCTGCAAGATTGTTATCGAAAGACATTGCTAGTTGCATAATTCCTCCTTTTAGTCCTCAAGGGTAAAAAGGTTCGGGGTGCGGAGATAAGAAGTTGAAAGGCAATATTCGTATAGCTCAGCACCGACTTTGAAACCTCTAGCGACTCATTCAAAGAATTGAGTAGTAGAATGCGTCAGACATTTGTTCAAATAGATGCAATGCAGCCATTAGTGTTGAATATTATCGTTATCGACATAAGCTTGCTGGCGATCTACAGGTTACACCGACAGCCTAAAGCTGATTAAGATAGCAGCGCCACAGAGTAGCGCTGGTGGCTATAGTGCAGTAGGCGAGTAAACTTCCGCGTAGACTTTGATCATACGTGGTGACATGATTCGCTCATTGTAAACAAGCTTGTCGTTTTGCAAAGGCTTGTACATTTCATGAGTTCCGCAACAGCCTCCATGCTCGCCCACGAGTATCGTTATGCCTTCAGGTTTATGTTTCTTCCATAGCTTCGTGTAATTTTTTGTCCACGGCGCATGTTCAGCCCAGCCAATCAGCAATACGTCACACTGATCGGCGTATTTTTCGATGGCCTGTCTGTAGTCAAGTCTTTCTACCTGTGTAAACTGAAAAGGTGGGTTATCATTTTTAAGAGGATCTGTGGGAATGCACTCGATACCAGCCTGTTGAAAAGCGTAGGCTAAAAAACCGTAGCGACCTGCCCCAATCTCAAGCACTCTTTTGCCATTGATGAGAGAGGCCACTTCTTTGACCCACTGATTATACACATGGGTGTAGATGCTTAAATCGCCAAAGAGAGAGTGTGCTATCCCTGGCTTTTGACCGTTTAGGAAATGCGACACGATGGCTTTGCTCTCTTCTTTCGTGGGTTCTTTAGTTCCCAGCTTAGCTAGAGCTTCAAAGTGATCTCTTTCTTTGTTGATATCTTCAGTGTAGCAATTAATAGCATTGGGGGGTACACAGCCTTTTCTGAGGTGTGACATGTAATCGTCGTCGATTGGAAACTCAACATCAAAAGGGTTGAATACCTTGTGTAAGTCTGCCAGACCATTCGCTATGAATTGGCCTGCTTGTATAGGATCGACAACTGTATCGTTGCTTTTTGCTCCGTCATTCATTCAAATTACCAGCCTTCAGTTTTTGTTCAGTAAGTTCAGCTTTAAGATGAAGGAAAAATAGCTCCAGACTGCTCTCGGCTTCAGGGGTGTAGGTTGTTCGGTTTTTATCACTGAAAATGAGTTCAGTTTTTCGAGGCGTATTCTCCAATAAATTTTGTAGGTCAACGAGGCTATTTGCTGATAACAGAGAAGGCAGTCCGCTGTCGTCGAATTGCAAGATGACGGCAGTTGCAGGCAGGTCTATCTCATCATCTATGACAGCCAGTGACTGGCAGATTCCTCTGAGCTTATCGACAACTGCACCTGAGTTAAATTCTGGCGCGTCGAACTCTTTTATCAGAAAAGCACTTAAATCTTGCAGCGTCTTGTTAGATATAGAGCGTGTTAGTGTGTGACCATAAAGCTTGGCGGAAGTTGCCAGCTCGACATGGTCAACCTCTTCGCTGATGTAGTCAGAGCATTTTTTGTCTAAGAGGAAGAAGATAATGCCGTCGTTCTCGAAAACATCATCTAAAATATCGGAAGCTCTGATGGTGTGAGAGCACATAGACATGGACGGTGTTTCTCTTAGATCGACTTTTTGACCAGCCATGCACTTGCCATCACTGTTCAAAAGGCAACCTTGACAAAGTCTGGCCTTGCCTGGGGTTGATTTCTTCATTTTTTGAAACACGCCTCAAACTAATCGACAAAAATATCCGGTTCAACATCTTGCTGAACGAACTCATTGAGCGTCTTCGTCGCTTCGATAGCTTTCAGGATGGTTTCCTTCGTTCGTTCCTTGATGTGTTTGTTGGCTCGGGCAATGCCTGCATCCAACTCGCCATCTAAAACGACAAGCACATCTGAGTTCGGGCTTTGGTGAGTGATTTCGCCAATTGTGTTGCAAGATAATCTTTTTGTGTTGTTGAAAACATAGGAAATGCTTTTTGCCCCCACAGATGTCACCTCAAGATTCTTTTGAACGGTGATTGCGCGGTCTTTAGGTTTGGCGAGCGAAGGCGAAAAAATCAATATCCGGTGGAACTTGTCTCCAGCTTTTAGGTTTGTGTCAGGCATTGCAGTGAACTCATAAGATTAGCTTGAAGTGTATAGTAAGGATGAGTACGAGAATGTAAATAAAAACCTCCTAATGGTAGGAGGTTTAGTAAATTACTGTGTAATGACACCTTGGGTCTTGAGCTGGTCAAAAACACTATCAATAGATACCTGCCCAGTCGTGAGTAAGAGTGTTTCTTTACAGTCAGCATCCCAGCAGGTGCGATACTCAACTTTAGAAAAGGCATCAGCCTTCAAGTTGTGCTTGGTTGTCGCATCGTTAGCAGCACGCTCTAAGTCCTGATGGTATGTTTCGTCTCCAGGCTGAGAAGTGATATCTTTCGATACATCCTGCGCAATTTTGTTAAGAAGCGCTTTTTTTTCTTCGCCTTTGTAGTCGTCGTGTACAAATATAGTAATCATTTTTAAGTCCTCAAAAGTTATAGGTGCAATATGACATAGCAACTATAAGAGAGAAAAGTGTAGTCACAGTGTCTATTGAGGTAAGCAAGCATTCGCAATAGTGCAAGAATGAATAAACATGGATTAATTATGGTCAATGTTAAGGCGATTTTCAGCATTAAGTTGGATGCATCAAAAGGTGAAGCGCAGATATCTGCCGCACAACAGTTTTTTAACCATTTAGATGCTGATGGACAGCGCGAAATAATTGACAGTTTAGAGAGTGCGTTCAATGTAAACGCTCGATTGAATAGCTTCGATGATGTTGTAAGTAACAACCTTTGCGGATTGTTGGTTTACAAGTTCGAAAAGCGAATAAACGAAAAACTAGCCAGTGGCGCGATTAAACTGAGCGCTTGAGCTAGCAACGTGATGGAGTAGAGAGAATTGTTGGGAGTAAGGTTCCAAGTCGCTGGGACGTGTTGGGGCGGATGACTTGTGAAAATGAAGAGAAGTTTATCTCTGAACAATTTTCTGTGGAGCGAGTAGAGTCCGGTTCCGAGATAAAGTGTAGAGCGGTTCACTAACATCTGCATGATAGGAACCAAAACCTGGTTTTGCTATCGAACTTATGTGCACCGGTAGGTGTAATGAGCTAGTCTTAGTTTAGGTACAAGGGAGGAATGATGGAAAAAAGTAATAATAAAGCTAAGGGAAGAAAAACTAAATTAAGGAAAAGGCCAGTTGATTACTACTCGGAGAGCATGAACAAATGGATTGGAGAATGGGAAAAGAGTGCAAAAATAAACGCAGGTAAAGGCACACCAACAGAGCGCATGAATCGGCTAATAAATCACTTTTCTCCTGGTACTTCCAGTGATATTTTGGATGAATTTGATGAGTTACTAAGGGATGTGTATGTCGAAGGTGTCAACAGGGGATTCGGTAAATGTCTAGATGTTGTAACAAAAGGAAGTATAAAGGCAAAAAAATTACCGAAATTGGATGAATATGAACTGACAACTGATGTTAAATCTATAAGAATGCAGGGGACGATACCTTGTTTTGATGATGCATATCAAATGACAGTAAAAGCGACCATCAGGTTGAATGAGTTCGGATTCGAGTTTGATTAATAGTCTGAGATAATAACAGATCTGGTGTTGCTTGAAACCAGTTAGTGTTTTTACTAACTGGTTTGCTGGGTTACTGCAAGTATATGATTGTGTTGTTCTTGTGTAAAAAGTCTAAATTAGAGGGAAATAAATCTGCATCTTTTTGAGTGCTTTTTTTTCTAACTGTCGAATTCGCTCGGGTGAAACCTCGTATTTTTCAGCAAGGGACGATAGTGTAACTTTTTTGTCAGTGAGCCATCGTCGAACAATGATGTCCTTGTCTCTATCACCAAGTTTATCCACGGCATGTTCTAGTGCCCTAGTCTTTCTCGATAGTAATTGTGCTTCCGCTGCGGGTTCTTCGATAAGAGAGCTTTCATCAGGGTGTATGTCTGAAAAATTAAGTCCTTCGTCGACATAGAGTTTAGTTTTAGCGTCAAAACCAACATCATGGTGTGACATTCTTTGATCCATTGTAAGAACTTCTCTAACTGGCACATCAAGTTGATTAGCAATATCATCTGCTTCTACTTTGGTAAGGTAGTGCAAGTTCCGGCGCATTTTTCTGAGATTGAAAAATAACTTCCGCTGTGCCTTCGTGGTCGCAATTTTAGAAATCTTTGTGTTTTTAATTACGAATTCATTGATTTCAGATTTTATCCAGTGGACTGCGAACGAAACAAGTCTAACGTTTTGATGTGGATCGAATCTTTTGATAGCTTTCATTAGGCCTACGGTTCCCTCTTGTGCAAGGTCTGCAAGAGGTAGATCGTAACCAGTATAGCTACGGGTAATACTTATGACGAATCGAATGTTATGAAGGATGAGCTTTTTTGCCGATTCTTGGTCATCTAGATATTGAGCGCTTTCAACAAGTCTGGTTTCTTCTTCTTGAGATAAAATAGGAAACGTAGAAGCATATCGGCAATAAGCTTCAAAAGAACCAGAGTATGAGGAAGGCAGTTTGGCTGTCATTGTTAAATCCTTAAAAAAATAGCCTGATATTTTATCTTTATTTTGTTCTTGCGACAATTATCGATAATCGTAGGGTTCAAGTTTGAAGATTTCCTACCATCTGACATGAGCACTGGTATGTTCTCATGAGTTTCAGTATTGAAGCCTTATGATTTCAAAATTGTTCTTGTTTCCTTCTCGTTGTTGAAAGTTAGAAAGCAAGATTTTCTGCCTTTGTGGATTGTTATGTAGGCCGACTTATCTGCTGCAAAAACACCGCTTACAAAAGCGAATGCCGCATTTGCTTTGTGGGTTATGCTTAAAGCTGTGATTATAAAAAATATGAGCAGCAAAGGTGTGGCAATAATAATTACAGTTTCCATCTTTTATCCTATTAGATGCGATGGAGATAAGTGTAATTAAGGAAATGATGAAAGCAATAGTGATGTAAAGAAAACCCTCTCAAAGACGAAGTCTAAGAGAGGGTATGTAAAGCCCAGAATGTTTGCCGCATGGAAAACAAGTCTATCTGGAGAGACACAGCGCTGAATGCGCAGCTATTGGCACAGAAGAAAGGCTCAACCCAATGGGGAGCAGGTGCCTGATGTTGCTCTAGACTATCAGTCAGCAATCATCATTTACGGGTGCTACCCATATGGTCTGCAAATCCTCGAAGCAGACGCTGTACAATTAAATAGCAACCCTGTAGGAAAAACGAACAAAATTTTCAAATTAAATTTCAAAATATTGTTTTTTTACACAACATTGGAAATTTTAGGTGCGGTAACTTTTGTTGGTCATATTAACAACAGGAGAATAGCGTGACAGGTATTTTGTTCTTGCTAGCAGGCGTTTGTTTGCTCGCATTTATTGCATCATTTTTGGTGCCTGATGTAAGAGTCGTGCGGGATAACCGCGTTAAGTCAATTGTGTTGTCGATTGTATTTTCAATCGTTGCGCTTTGTTGGAAGGGTTTTTTCTATGCAGAACCAGGGTACGTTTACCACGTGCGTACAATTACAGGTGTAGAAGAAGTAGTATCGACCCCTGGTTATAAGTTGTATCCAGGTGGTCGATACAATGCTTGGAAAAAAGCAATGACAGTTCAGTCTCTGGAAAACATCCGTGGCGAGAACATGTCTAGCGAAGACGAAAGTAAAAGATCTTCTGCTTCACTTCCAGCATTAAACATCATGTTCTTGGATAACGTAGATGCGGACGCTTCTGCCACAGTTCGTTTCATGATGCCTTCTGATCGCGAAAGCTTCCTTCGAATTGCACGTGAGTATCGTTCACCTGAGAACTTACTGCGAACTGCATTAATTCCATCGTTTAAAGAGACGTTGCAGGCCACAGCTTCATTGATGTCGGCTGAGGAATATTATTCTGGTGGCCGCACTCAATTCAACAGTGAATTTGAAGCGCAAATGGAGAATGGTATTTACGTTGTTAAGCGCGAAGAGAAAGAAGTTGGCGCGAAGAAAGGGAATGGTACTGCTAACGCTGCGCTAGAAGAGCAGGATGAGTATGATGGTGGTTCTAAAACTGTTTTTGTAGTTACCAAAGTGCTTGACGACAACAACATGCCTAAGCTGAAAAATCAAAGCTTCACTGATTATGGAATTCGCGTCATTGAGTCGCGTATCACAGAAATGGAGCCTAACGATAAGTTCATCGACAGAATGCAGCTGAAGCAGAAGGCGAGTGCTGATCGTGCAATTGCTAAAGAGCAACGCGTGCAGGAAGAGGAGCAAAGACTTCTTGCTATTGCAAAAGGTGAGCGTGAAGTTGCAGAGCGTCAGGCCGCAGCAAAAGTTGTTCAAATTGAGAAAACTACTAATGCTGAGACTGAGAAGCAGCTAGCACTAACAAAAGCTGAGAAACTGCTTGAACAGGCTGAGATTGAAAAGAAAACAGCTGAGATTCAACTTCAAAAAGCCAAAATTGAAGCTGATACAAAACGCACACTTGCTGATGCAGAAGCTTATCAGAAAGAAGTAATCTTGAAAGCCGATAACGCGCTGCAACAAAAACTTGATGCAGAGATCAGAATCCACGAGGTGTGGGCTGGCGCATACGCTAAGCGCCAAGTGCCTACTACAGTATTTGGTGGTGCTAGTGGTGATACCCCTACTGGTGGTGACAGCGAAGCGAAAACGTTCATGCAACTGATGACAGTTGATGCAGCGAAACGATTGAGCTACGAGCGTCAAATCGAGAAAAACTAATCACAACCAGTGATTAAATAAAAAGGGCGCTATTAAGCAAAGCCGATCCGCGTTCGTGGATCGGCTTATTTATTCAACCTTTCCACCGTTGCTAGTAGTTCGTAGAAGTTGGCGATTTTTACTTTATCATAAAGGCTTTTAGCTGCTGGATTGTTATTTAGGTAATCATCGCTATCTATTATCTCAAGCGCTAAGTGCTGAATGAACGAAGGATCAACGAAACTCCCAGATAAGATATTAAGCAACACCTGTTTTTCATCTGGTGCTAGATGAAGAGCGCAGCTTTGTTGTAAATATGAATAACGTTCCCAGATTTGATTTAACCTTTCCGTCGTTCCCTCGTTTCTTGTATTAAGGTTGTCTCTCAGGCTTTTGGATGGCGTAAAACTAGGGTTTCTAGGAAGTTCTTTCATATAGCAAACTCTACAACTGGCTGATTGCGCTCTCGGTGCTTTTTGTTAACTTGTTCTAGCCCGTAGCGAATGAAGTTTTTCTCTGCTTCAGTTAAACCTTCTGCTTCTTTTTTTGCACGATCAATACCGAATTCAGATAGATTTCTAAATCCTGTGGCAATGGCTATGCCGCCTCGCACTCTCTCTAGCTTAACGACACACGTTGATAGGGTGTAGCCGCCATCATCCCTTTGAGTTTCGTATACCGCATAGTAATTTGCAGGTATAACGTGAAACTCCATTGCGATCTCTCGCAAGACCGCTGCATCATCTAAATCGAGACCGCGAAGCTTAGCAATAGCCTTGGGGGCGTCGTCGTATGATACGCAAAAAGAAATGCCCTCTACCTTTATCGTTACCTCTAAATCGGTTGAGACATATCTATCCTCATACCCACTCGAAACAATCTTACATTCACCTGTTTTCGATATTTGCATAAAAAATTTCCATTAATGCTCAAGTATGACACTAGTCATACACCAATATTAAGAAAAATATCTTGCCAAGTCAATTCAAGAAACAATCAGTTGTGTGTTACGTTCAGGAGAAGTACCGATCCACGAATGCGGATCGGCTTGCTATTAAGCGCTCTTTTTATATTCTAGAAAGTATTCTCGGTGTTCTCTGGTATATAGTTGCAAGGGGTGGTTGCATTTGCCACAATGTACGATACCGCTAGAAATATACGGCACTGAGACAAACTCAATATGATATTTCGTATTGCACGCGTCACACTTGCTCCGCCTGAATGAATTATTAATTAGGCAGCGAACTAGTCCTGTCGGTTTAGTTGAATTAATGGCTGTGACGTTTGTGGTCATTTTCTGATGCACTCTTAACGTCGTTTATCGTTGCGGGTAGAAGAAAAAGAATAGCTACTACAACAGCTATTATGATGGCACCAATAATCATATACATGATTTCCTCCTTGAATCTGTGGAACCAGTATATGTAAGTCAGTCCGATTGTAAAGGTGCGTGACGAAGAACACCTCCCAGAGGGAGGTGTAAGTTAAGAAGCCTGTTTAGCCCACCCCATTTGCTTGAAAGCAAGTGAGTTGGCAAAACTGAAGAGATCGTCAAGATCTTCTGCTAGGTAGACAGTATGTCTAGGCTTGTCTTCAAGTTCAGATTTCGTTTCAAACCAAATCTCATCCACTTTTAAGCAATCAAATACGCGAAGCATAAGATCAGATAAGCTGTAGCAGCTACCCTGTTCTTCTTCTGCTTTTTTGAGTTTAGTATCCAGCGACTTTGCTGTTGAGCCGAGAGCAATAATGCTATCTAAATTTAGTCCGTTAGATGCTGCTCGAACCTGGAATCCTTGAAAGTAAATAGTTTCGTCTTCTTGAACCATCTCAGGTGACAAAAAACCACTGACTTTAAGATGTCTGTAGGCATCTAGTTTAGGGTTCTCTGTGCGAATAGCGTAGGCGTCATCGCTGTCACTTTTGCGCTTTTCGAATATCCCAAGCTGGGCACCGAATTCTATATGGTTGTGCGAAGTCTTAATAAAAAGTCGAGCGACAAGGCTCACTTCGTTTCTTTTTAACATGTGTCCTCCTTTGTGTTGAGTTATTAAATAGCGTCGAAAAGAGGTAAATGAATCTGGATAATTCATAAGCAGCAACCCTAAAAAAGAAGGTTAAGAATTTGGAGCAAAGGTTTAAAGTCAGATCACCGATATTACTCGAAGTTAGGACTTAAGTTACTTGCAGCATTAGAAGTCTTTTAGAAAAAGCTTGCACAATGACTTGTTCTTATTAATGTAATAGAAAGCGAACAAGGAGATAGTCATATGAGTAATTCAATAACAGCAATCATTCCAGTTAATCGTGCAGACCTCACCCCTGTTTTTGTTGCGGGTGTTGTGGGAGTGGTGAAAAACAGACTGGCGAATCTAACGTTAGGTAATTCAGGGAAGAGGCCAGGTACAAACGGTTGGCTGGAGTCAGCTAAATTGAATTCTGAGATGACAGAAAGTCTAGAAAGCTGGCGCTGTGCATTTCCTGGTAGTAAAAAAATCATGTTTTACACGGGGCTTTTAGTTGCCATGGGGATTATGACGAAATTCATAAGGGCTACAAACTAATATTTTCAGTGGCTGACAACGATGAGTTAATGCAGGTGTTACAGTATGTTACTAGCGGGTTTGGTGGTTTTATCGAGCGTAATGGTGCTGTATCTAAAATCTCGCAAGAACCAGTGTCGATTCAGCAAATGGTTCGAGATGATAAGGGAGATGTGGTTGGCGTTGACAGTGGTGAACTCACCCTGCCCTCAATCCTTCATGCTTTTAAGCAGAGCTACTTGCTTGAAAGATTGCCAATCCCTGAAGAACTAGTTGATACAGTGTATTTAAATGAATATTCGAGTATGTCACAGGTAGGCTTGTTCAGCTTCGAAGATCGACAGTGGAGCCTGAGTTATAAACTTCCAGAGTCAAAAACCAAAAGCCAGTCATTGATGCTTTATAAGTACCCTGATTGGGCAACGCATATCATTCAGCATAAGACAAACAAAGACTTAAGACGCTGTGTTAAGTTGAATGGTGAAGAGATGATTGGCGGTTATCAGTTTGGAGAGAACGACTTTTCGTTAGAATACTTGTCGCAAGAGTGGGAGGTTCTCTATCCGATTGCAGAGGAGATTGCTCGCTTTGAAAAAGGCGAGTTGGAGGTACAAACCGCTTAGTTTGATTGGAGAAGCGTCAGCGTGTCTGACGCTTTTAAATCACTTCATGTGTTGGATTGCCTCAAATGGCAGTTTACTTTCTACCGCGTCTACATGAAGGGTGAATCTGGCCGATTCCGATTTCAGTAGATTTGTTAGAGCTGACACGGTGTTCTCTACAGCCCCTTTAGATTGTAAGTTGGTATCTTGGGACGAAATACCGCCTAGGCTTTGTACTGTGTGTATGGGGTTGTTTTTGGCATCAATGATTCTACATCCAATGCAGACAGAAGATTCGTCGCCTTTGTAGAGAACCTTGCCATCGTCGCTAACAGAGAAAGGTTTTTGGTCTTCAATTAAGCTAATAATCCGAGACCGAATTTTAATGACTCCAGAGTCAGAGCCTTCACTCAGAGTTACCTTTGTTGATTCAATTAGTAGTGTAGAAGTGTCACGTTCAATATTGGGTGCATTGAACCATATACATAGCTCTAACGCGCCATTGTCTGGGCTGATAAAATCAGGACGCATTGTGTTAATCGATGGCTGAAAATGACTTCGCGTATGAATTCCCCTGGGGTTGTCAAGAAAGATACAGCCAGAGTTTTCAAAAAACAGGTTTAATTCAAATTGGAGAGAATTGTTCATAATCGTAAACCCAAATGAGTGAGGTTATCATGGGTTTGATGAGCTGAAAAGGCGTCCTTGCCTAATTTACACTAATTAAAAGATGCTACTCTCATAGATTCGATGATTTTGTCGGAAAGAGTGTCCTTGCTGCGCTTGCTAGTCCATTTTTTAATAACGCCTTCTCTAAGAGAATGGCATTTGTACAAAACCTCATATAATTCTAACGATTCGACCATCATTTGTTTTTCAGACAAGAGGTATTCTAAAACATCGTTAAAGAGAAAAGGCTTTAGTTCTTCACTTTGTTCTGCCTGATCAACTTTCAACAACGGCAGGGTTTCCATTTTGGCTTTGATTTTTTTGAAAATCGCAGCTGACTTTAGGGTGTCGTTGTCTTCAACAAAAAGATCGGAAAGTTGCGCAATCTCTCTATCTTTAGAGTACGCGCTGATTTCAGTTGTGCCATTAATCGAGTTCGGATGTTTGTAAATGAGTTTTCCGTTCGTTTTCTTTGGTGGGGTGACCTTTATATTAGCTAGTCGATACGTAAGATCATGCGGTATATTGTCTGCGCCAGTATCTTGTAGTTTTGTAGCTACTCGTCTTACTGCATCCAATGCTTTGTTTATTGACTGTGGTGCAGCTTTTTTCTTAGGGTTTGAAATCGACATGCCAGAGTCAGTGCAAGATGCGCCGGAAAGTTTTAAAAGTCTCGCGTGATCTAAATAAGCGGCCAAAGCAGATATTCTTCTTTCAGAGTGATGAACTTTAATTTTGAACCCAGCAAGATCGAAATTGGATGTGTTCTCAGTGTCGGAGTCAAGGTTAGCTCCTTCATAACAGTTCTTAGCCTTGTAGTATTTAAGGTCAGTATAAAGTGACTCTTTGAAAGAGCTGAGCTTAGTTTCTGTTTTGCCCCTACTCGCTATAAGTATTTTGTAAAGATCCTCTATGCCGAAAATAAGTGGTTCGTTGTTGTTTCGAGCCATTCGGGTGCGAAGGTTGATGTACAAGAGGAATACTAATGGCCTAGCGGACAATATTGAAAGTGGGATATTGAAAAAGGCTTCCTCGCTCAACAAAGTGTGGTATAGGCCTTCCTCCCATGTTAATTCATAGCCGTAAGCATCAACTTTCAGACGTTCAGAGCCTAAGCGCTCGTCAAACTCAATGGTTGCTTTGTCTTTCGTATGCCACCTAGTTTTGAGTGGATCGAAAAACTTATACAACGTCATAGCTTCGCGATTGCCGCCTAAGCGTTCTTCAAAAATCTGTTCGCCATTGATAATTTTATATTCAGTACCAAGTATGCGAGCCATGCTTGCTTGGATGGCCGGATAGTAGCTACCGCTCCCAGACTTCCCAAGCATTTTCATAATTTGAAAAACTTCGCAATAGAGTCTGTTTGGGGGGAGGATCTGCTTGGCTTCAAAATATTCAATGCAGTTGTACCAGCTCAGAATTGTTATGCTGACTAAGCAATACAAGGGTTGGATGTCTTCAATCGTAAATACGTCATCGATAGAAGTTGTCTCTACAGCAGTAGTTAGTCCTGAAGATTTGAAAGTTGTTACGCTACTTTTTGCCCTTACGCCACCGTCTACAGCAAGTTTTTCAAAAAGGGCAAAACCTTTAGGCATTAATGCTGATTTAAGCTCTTCTGGTTTGATGTAAGCCTGGGGAGGTAGGTTATTCTCTTTGAGGATTTGCTCACGAAGCTCGTTCTTACTTTGACGTTGCGCTTTTGTGCGGGAGTTTTCTTGCGCTTCCTGCCTAGTCAATACGGCATCATTTAGATCGGAAACTGGGTTCAACACGATCATCTTACATCTTGCAAGGTTCTCACCAGAAGCATCAGATCTATCAAAATCGTCGAAAGTTACAAAGCCTTTGTTTTTTAACCCCAAGAATCTTTTAACGATGCTTTCGCGTTTGCATTCAAGTGCATCTTGAAGTTCTTGGTATGTGATGTAGTCGCGATCTGGATGAAGCGGCTGAACGGCAATGTGCTTAATGGCTTCAGCTTCATTTTTCGTAAGGATCGTATCCTGTAGCAGTGTGGCTAAATTATTTTTATAGCGATCCCTTAGCTTCTCGTCATAGCGGATGATATTCCCAGCGCTACGACTAAGCAATGAAACGCCCTTTGGTTTGTGTAAAGGCATAGTGCAAATAACTGTCATAGAGATAATCGGATCAGATGATATCAGGAAACAAATTTAGATCAACGTGTTTCGCAGATCCGCCTCTATATTCGGCATATTAAAAGCTTAAGTTATTGAAATAAAGAAAGTAAAAGTAATATACCCAGGGTTTCTAGCCGTGTTTTTGGGGGTATTCCACTTTTCATAAGAAAATAAGAAGTAGATAGAGATCTGTTTTTTTTATTTTTCGCTTTTAAGAAAAGATTTTGTTCTAGAGTTTGGTTGTTACTTTGATCTCTTGATCTATGTTAGGGGTGAAATATTGATCTATTGGATCGTCGAGCGAACGTTTATCTATCTATTGGATCTATTGGCTTTCGAGACTCTTGATGGAAAAACCGATCAAGTGGATAACTTAATATGCTCGCGGCAAATATAAAGATGCTCAAGGCAAAGACTTAATATGCTCTACGCAAAAACCAAATATGCTCGCGACAAATTTAAAGATGCTCAAGGCAAATTTCTAATATGCCATACATACCAAACACACAGGATATACATGGAATTACACAGGTCTTCCACAGCCTTATCCACAGAGTGGGTTATAGTGTTTCCCACTTTTTCTCAGATTTAATGTTCACATTCGCGAGATTTAAATGTGCCTTGGAATGTTTAACCGTCGCGAAACGCCAGAGGAGCTTATGGTTAGTGGGCTGTAGATTAAGGGGTGTGGTGCCATATAGCGTATTTTGGACTAGCAAAATATACGAAGGTGCTGATTATGTCGTTCTCAAGTGCGTCCTAATATGCTCGCGGCAAAAATATAGCATGATAGGTGGTGCTAATATGCTCGCGGCAAATCTCCAAGTGTAAATGCTGGTGGTTGAAAATAAATAACTTGTGTAAGAAGGGTGTTAGTAGTAAATTATTGAACCTTTCGCCCATTGCAAAGTTTGTTATGCGGCCAATCCCTACTTAATTTAACGTCCTTTCGCGACAAGCCGCATCATGCAAGCATATTACAACTCGTTTGGGGGTTGTCCCTATTCGATATTTAATAGATAAAAGCTGATTTAATTGACTTTATTGTATGTTGATGTCGATTGGGGATAGGTTGGTTGTATGGTGGTGAAAAAAAATAGCGCTTGTGATCACCGACTTTTATGGATTAAACTCTTGAACCTTTCGCGCCAGCGCACATGGCACTGGCATGTTAACTCTAAGCTTGAGTAACGATCACATCGTTCACTGGTACTTTTTGCTTTACGCCTTCATCCTGGACAACAAGAAATGTCTCATCCCCTTCATTAAGAATGTCGAGGAGATACTCAGCACTTGGTTGCTCTATCAACGCGGGAAAGCTGTTTACATGTAAGCAAAAATTAACTCGCTCAAGCAACGCCTCTTTCGAAAGTCGATAACCACCTTCTACTTGAGTTAATCCAGTCTCATCGAACTTGCTACCGCTTTGGTCGTTATTTGTACTCAACTGTCGCTCCTTATCTTCATATAAGCCTTGTCTTTAAAGCAATAATACGAGCATTTCACATAAAGTCAAAAAAAATGGACAGGTGCAAAAAAGTCGCACAAAATCAAAAAAGTTGAACAAATCCAAAATATCTGTCTTAATAAGCAAAACAGGAAAATAAACAAAGTAGGTGCGCTATGGAGTTGAGAAAAATTGATACAATCGCCAGTAATGCGAAAGATGTGCTTGAGCAGTGGGAGATTGAACAAAAGCTAAGCTTTGATGCAATGACTGGGTTCTACCGTCGGTATAATAAGACTGAAGTCAGCGAAATATTCAGAATTACGAGAGGTAAACTGAGCAAGATTGTCGAAGAGATGGAAGAAGATGGTCATGTTTTCGAAAGAGCCAAGTCGGGAGCTACCGTAAGGATTCAATTCAAGGTTGAAGACATTGTTGCGATTTACAAGCATCAAGGTGGGAAAGTATTCAGGGAACGTTTCGGAAAGGCTTACACTGTGTTCGTGGGTAATCTAAAAGGTGGTGTAGCCAAGACCATATCAACTGTGACTATCGCACACGCACTTCGAACTCACACATCCTTAATACAGGAAGACCTGCGAATCTTGATCGTTGATTTAGATCCACAAGCTTCCGCGACGATGATGACGAACGGCGAGTGTACCCGCCCAGGCCTCGAAACAACGGCCACTCAAGCTATGTTGAACTGTAAGCTTACTAAAGAGGAGCTAATGGAAAACTATGTTTTTCCAACTCAGGTTAGTAATGTAAGTGTCATGCCGAGTAACATTAGCGATGGGTTTATTGCCGCTCATTGGGATGAAATTACTGAAGGTGAAGAGGCAGACTTCAAAGGGCACAACGTTCATAAATTTGAGGCCTTGAAGAAAAACGTAATCGCTAAACTCGAAGATGAATTCGACTTTATTTTTATCGATACTGGGCCTCATATGGACTCAATGCTGCTGAATGCTTTAGTTGCTTCAGATATGTTGATGACTCCAGTCCCATTAGATCGAGTGGATCTTCATAGTACGTTGACGTACCTAATGCGACTCCCCGAAGAAATAGACTATCTGAAAGAAGAATTTGGTATGGATGTGAAGTTCAAGACCAATATCGGGTTTATGTCTAAAGTAACAAACAAACAACTGGAGACGAAAACACCATCTTACGTTAGGCAAACATTTGGAGCCGATATTTTGGATGCCAGCTTCAAATATCTAAGTGCATTCGCCAATGTAACGTCAGATCGCCATACAGTGATCAGTGAAGATCCAAATGATTATTTGCACGACAGAAAAGCGTTAAATAGTGCGAAGTCTGAAGCATATAAATTTTCAAAAGCAGTTTTCGATAGAATTATAGTGACACGTAAAGCTGAAGGGGCACAGTAATGGCTGCAATAGGTAGAAGAAATACAAGAAAAGATGAGCGTAAGCAGGTTTTGAGTCAAGCAAGCGCAATGATGAAGCGAGATATTGCGCTTTGTACGGGGAGAGTTGTTACATTCTTTCCGAAAGTTATTCCATCTGAGCAAATCAGAGAAATGACATATGTAGACCCATCAGTTAATGGAAGAAATCAAGATTTACTTTCGGTTTCTAATACTGATGACTTAGGCCAGTCATTAGACTCTAATCAGTTTTATCCTGGGTATGGTTGTAAAACTGAAGCTGTTGATGACAAATATAGCCTTTTAGACGGTTCTCGACGCAGTTATTACTGTGCAGAAAATGGCGTAGACTTTGAAGGATACTTCACAGATGAGGTGCTTACGCATGAAGAGCAGGTGCATTTGGCCTCACAGTTACAGACGGCAAAAGAACATCACACGAGTGAGCAAGGGAAAAAGTATCAAGCGGCGATGGATGAGCATGGCCTAACTCAAGAGCAGGTTGCTAAGCGTTACGGAGTTAGCCCGTCATCAGTATCGAGAGCACTGAAAGCAATGAAAGTAGATGTTGGTATATTACGATTATTCCCTGACTTAAATAAAATAAGTCACAAACATTGGGATCGTCTCTACACATTACAGCTTCAGTTAGATGGACACAAAGTTGAAGTTCTTACATTTTGTAATGCGGTAGAACGTGAGGTTGAAGATAATCTTCAAGTAAACGATGATGGTGAAATAGAAGACATTACCAATGACTTAGTAATGAAGTGTGTTGAAGCTGTCCTTAAGGATGAGTTCAAAATAAAGAAAGAAGCTCCTGAGAAATTTAAGTCGGAGCCACTGAGAAAGTTTAACAATAAAAATCGTAAAGCTAGAGTGAAGACTAAAGGTAGCATCACTCAGTTTGAACTTGTTGGGGTGTCATCTGACAGAGTCGAAAGGATAAAAGAGGCTATATTGAAAGAAATTGAGTCATACGACTAGCAAAAAGCCCCAGACGGGGCTTTTTTTATGAATGGTTAAAATGAAAAACAAAGAACCGACAGCCCAATAAGGGTGAATAGGCCAACACCGTAAGTTATCCAGCAAAGGTTCTCTCTAGTTTCAGTAAAACTCTTTCTTGGGAAACGGGTCAAGGTAATGATCTTAAGAGTCAAAAATCCAACAAACGTAGGGAACGTTATGAAGCTCCACAAAAGAGGTTCTAGTATAAGTAAGAAAAATAGCTCTTCCATCTAAGTGTTCCTCGTTATGATTCCAATGTTTATGGGGGTTGCAAATACGCCCTTCTTAAACAAAGTTTGTAAGATGGTTCCGTAATAAGAAAGAAGCTCCGGCGACGTGCAGTCTTTGGCTGGCACTTCTACTTCAATAAGTTGAGAGGCCATCGGCCAAGGTTCTGGACTTAATACGTGAAGCTGAAGATTGTCCAGGGCTGGTGGTTCATCACTAGAATAATTAACAGCATTAATAGTGAGTACGTTGTGAAGCTCATCTTCAATACTGCGATATTGTCGTTTGAAGTGATTTCTAAATGGAGCGCCTTTGCATCGATGAAGCGCATGAATAAGCATTTCTAGTGTAAGGCAGACTTCAAAAAACTGCGTGGTTGTTTGAAGTCTGTCGTCGATTGAGCTTGTACTGCCAGATTCTTTTAGCATTTGAGCGTAGACAGAGCAGAGAGCATCTGTGAATTTGTTGTACGTCGGGTTGTGTGCTGATGCAATGGTGTTATTAATAAAATCCTTATAACCGGACGTACTTTCGACCTCTGTAGCTTCAAAATCAAAAAAAGACTCTCTAGACGCCGATTTGAAGCCACTAGATAGTGTTGGAATGAGTGAAACAATATCTGACTTTGTAATACTTTTCATTGTGTACCCTACTCTTTTTTAGTTATGTTATGACAGGTGCTCAATATTTTGAAAGAGTAAATATGTCAGTGTAAAGAAAACGAAGAATATGGTTGCAATTATAAATCAGACTCTTAATGTTGGAATAAGACGAAACCTAAAGGAAGAAGATTATGAAAATTTTAGCAGCTATAATTAGTGGTATTTTTGCATCAACTGCGCAAACTACGCCCCCGAAAGAAAACGAGGCGTCGCTGGAGCAGTATCGCGATGTTGTGGAAATGACGGAAGAGATCCCCGTCGAGTTCTTAGTGGAGTTTTCAGAGCACATCGCACTCGCGATGGAAGACGGTATGCTGTCTGAGCAAGAGTGTATAGAAATTGAAAACATGTACCAAGATTTAAGTCAGGAAGGTGGCGAAGAAAGTTAATCAATTAGTCTTCTTCGATGTGGTTTGCTAAGTAATGCATGGCCTCCAGCCATGTGTTACCGTATTCACATGCCATCGCTTCAAAATGTTTGGAGATAAACTCTCCACAATATTTTTGTCGTGCGTCATGAAGGTCAATCCCAATGCTATCTGTATGTCCGTGAGGAGCTTGTTCAAAGCCAAAATGGGCAATTAGGGCGTTTGCTACCCCAAAGTTCGTAATTTCAATACCGCTATCTCGCTTTTCAGTTTCAAGTGCTAATATAAGTAGAGCGCATAACCTTTCTGTCGTATCCCTGTCGAGTTCCCCCGAGATGTAAATAGAATAATCCGCGTTGTCGTAGTGGTGGTGAATTTTGTAGATGTGCATGGCAGCTCCTTTTCACGTTAATAGGTTCCTGGGTTGAGAAAGTAGAAGTTGAGTGAAATGCATATGTAATGGCTTTGCGGATTGTGTTCTAGAGTTTCAAGCTAAAGCTATATTCACGACGTAATCAGACCCAAAGTAAATGGGGGATGCAAACTCGGACTTCTGCTCGAAATCAGATCGATTCAGAGGTTTGGGATTTGGGCAGACCGAGATATGGCTATAGCAGTCCTTCTTGAAAGCAACTTAGTAAATCTAACATCGGGGAACTGGTGCTTGCGCTTGGTGCTGATACCCGCACACGTATTATCTATGAGTTGATTTCCAAAGTTCTTTGGCATTTAGTGCCGAAATAATATCGCTATTGATTTCATCAATAATTAGCTTATATATAGCCACAAAAAAACCCTGCATAGCAGGGTTTTTTCACATATAGTTGGAATTAGTTAGCTGACAAATCAAGGCCGTCTTCAGTTTCAGTCACGGTAACGCTCAGTACCATTTGCGGGTTCGTGTTGCCAGAGCTTCCCTTCGTGGTTCCGAGTGCGATTGATTTTGTAATAACATTCGCAACAGTAGGTGTTGAGATTTGAACAGTTGCTGTCAATCCGTCTGCTCGGCTATAGTTATTAACAGCAAAATCAAATGTACCTGAAAGTGATTCGAAATTATCGCAAGAAGCGTAGTAGTGTTCAGGGCCGAAACCTTGTCTGTTGTCGTAATCAAGATACCCAGCCGAGCCAGATGTGTCGGCATAAAACACTTGGTCACCTTGGGGTTCAAAGATATGTAGGTCGGCATCTCCTGTTCCATTCCATGTCAATGTCGCGGTAAAAGCGCCTCCAGAGGCCAGCGGCGTTGGCTTGATTAGAGAGCTAAGAAGCTCGTCGTAAGCTGCGCTTACTTGCCCTTTTGTGCCAATGGAATCAACCATATAGGTTTTAACAAAACCATGACCAGTATAATCGACAGCAAGATGTGATACTGGTATTTCAATAGTATTTTCAGGAACAGAGCCAGTTGCACGAAGGCCATTGATAACAATGTCTTTATCAGCAAGTATGTGCTTACCAACGGTGCGTGTAACAGCTGGAGCAACGTGCACTACACCAATGTTAGATTCGCTGATATTTTCGAGATCTAGTGCATAGTCATATGCTGCATTAGCGAAGAGGTTTCCTTGGCTATGGGCAACAAAAATAAGCGCAGATCCCTGAGTTGCTAGGTTAGCGATACGAGTCGAGTGTACTGTGTAATCGGAGAGAGTCGGCGGTTCGTAGAATAATTCACCTACTTGTGCCAATACTTCATTTGAAATATCGGTATAGAGGTCTTCAATTAATCCGCGAAGATTATCGTTTGTATCTCCAATCGTTTGCAGAAGATCATCTAGCAAGTTGCCAGAGTCTTGATTCGACATGGCGTAGAACAACTCGAAGCGTTCGGATAGATACCCGCTGGCATCAAGTTCATCAGCTCGTTGACGGAATACTTCAGTTAGATCTTGACCTGTATTGCTTCCCACAGCTGATCCAGTATGGTTGTAGAATGTTTCATAAGCAATGGTTTTGTCTTCATAACTTGCACCGTGAAACTTCATAACATAAGCTTGAGAAAGCTGCGCCTGTACTTCAGTATTGCCAACGCCATTAAAAAAACCTACGACAAAATCGTCTACTGTCGAATCTGTGTCGCAAATCATTGCTGCCTGAGTTGAAATTGGCAGAATGGTCATTGCTGCGATAACAGCCTTTGTTAGTGTCTTATTAATCCAATTCATTTTAGTGTCCTTACTTACTGGCAATTAGAGAAGTTGGGGAGTCTCGTTACAGCGCCGTGACGTGCTTCGTTGTATTGCTCATATTTGTCGCTACGTTCCTGCGTATTAGCATATAGCGATTCAATTCGACTCAAATACATTTGTCCTTCAGCTGGATCATCAAAGTAATAGGCGATGCACACGACACTCACAGCAGTTTCTTCTCCAAGCATATTTACTGCTTGTTCATTGTTAAGATCTACTGCCATAACGGCCTGAATATTACTGGCGATGTCGACAAGTGATGCTCGCTGCACATCAGTTACATCGAGTGAGTCGATATAAGCCTGCACATCATCTCGTAAGCCATCCGCATCGGCATCGTCTCCGGTTAATTCATCTGAAACATCCATCTCTGGAATTTTGCCAAACCGCTCCATGTTTTTGATGGCTTGCTCTACAGTTTCAATTTGCTCGTTTTTGACTGTGATTGTGAACAAATACTCCGCTTCAGCTCCTTCAGAATCAGTAACCATGGCATTAGCGAGAATCGTAGTGTCTTCATTTACTTCGCCAGTGGTAATTGATAACTCGTCATCGTCGTTCACAGAGTATGAGACCACATCTGACTCATCAACGCTCCATGAAAGCTCATAAGTCACACGGTCATCGGCGATCACGTCAGCAATAATTGTGAGTTCTTCGCCTTCCAGGATGTCGTAATTATCATCGAGGCTGATTGTAGGCTCGATGATGGCGGCTAATACAAGCACGGAATGTTCTGCACTTGCTGAGCTACCGTCGTTGTCTGTGACTTCTACACTGAATGTAAGTGTGGTGTCGCTCTCGAATGAAGGGGTAAGTGAGATTTCACTGCCATCACCGTTTTCGATAGTGGTGTTGCCAGAAGTTTCTGACCAGGTATAAGATGTAATCGTGCCATCTGCATCATTTGCAGAGGCAGACAGATTTAAAGTCTCACCAGAATTGATTTCGTCCGGTGCAGAGATACTTACAGTTGGCGTTTGATTTTGAGGTTCAGACGAATCGCCATCTGAACCGCCACAACCGATCAGGGACATACTTGCCACTGCGGCCAGAAATACTGACGTGTGTAGTTTCATGCTTCTTCCTTAAGTAAAAATGAAATGTGCTTAATGCACGAAAGATACATTAAGAATTAAAACTATAAGGTCAATACCCTATTTGTTATTTTTTCAAAAACAGTGTGATTGAGTGTGAAATATATGAATTACAAAGTAAAAAGCTCACTTAGTGAGCTTTAATTGGGTGGTGTTTGGATGTTAGACAGTAAGAGCAAGTGCCGCAGCATTTTGCGTGCTTCTCATCTAAAAACAAACGCTGACGCCTCTCAAAGAGGGCGCGGCTGACCATTTTTTCGCGGCCAGGTATAAGCTGTCTAAATGCATTAACGCAAGATTTAGAACGTGCATCGCGTAATAAGGTAATCTTGTATTTCACGCCTTGCGAGTGAAACATGGTGTTTGCGTAAGCACATGATGAAATTTCTTCTAATGTAGTCAAAGTTTAGTCCTCAGTCGTTGGAAGATAACTATGCTCATTAAGTGGAAAGGCCGCAGAACGGCCTTTTTTAAAAAAGTGAAAATTGCCCGTGTTTATCAGCTGTCTCAAACATGTCGAATGGTTTTTCATCTGTGCTCGTGTCGAACATCGACAACTGTGTCTCTTCTCTCCCTGCTCCAGGAATTTTTGCCGCGAGTTTTTTCCCACTAAGCATATAGGTGTCGTTTCCGAGTAAGCCTTTTAAAAGCTTTTTGGTGTCTTTGAGAGAAAATTTTGACATCTGTACGTGGCAGTACGGTAAGTCAGTTCCACGACGCCCGAACTTTGCTGACTCGTTAAACTCAAAGCCGTGATCTTTCAAGCGCCCAATGACTTCTGGGTGCAGGTTGCCTTGAGGCAGGTTGACTTCGACAACATGGTAGGTTTTATTGTCGTCTTTATCATAGACAGTGCAAAGGTTGATTTTATCTGTGCCTAAATAAGGTTGTGCAGATGCTTCTTTGAGCTTGGCTTCCGCGAACGCTTCTAGGCTTTCAGTAAGCGTTTCGCCGTCAAGGGACGGCGTAAGCCCAGCGTAACACTTAAATCCAGTTTCCGATGCAAAGGCGCTGTGTAGGCTTAAAGAGATAGCGCTGGGAAAAAGACTTATTGCTACTGTAAATGGTACTCCATCTACTTTTGCGCAATGGGAAAAGGTAGCGTGAGTGCTGACATGTCGACTTTTAAGTTTCTGGTAGAGTTCTTTGCTTGCATCGCCGGACAAGGGCTCTTGGCTAATCAGCGAGAATTCATCTTCCCACGAAGAGTAAATTGAAACGGCAAGTAATATTATTTCCCAAGGGGTCGCTTTCTCTGAGAAGGTGGAGAGAGCTTGCAAATCTGGTGATTGTATTTGGAGGTTTTCAAAATCTATGTTTAGCCAACAATATCCGTGGTTGCGATCAACACAAATCCGTAGGCCGTTGCGTGAGTGAAGTGGTTCCCCAGAGACCTTGAAAACCTTATTTTCGTGTTGAATGTCAACTTTAAAGCAGCTGATGTTCTGGGCTTGAAGCTCATTTCGGATTGCCTCAAAGTGTGTGTCAATTGGTTTTAAGATAGGTTTTGCAAGTAATGCTTCGATATTCATTTGTTTCTCCTTGTTAGAAGAAACATTAAGGATGTAAAAATGGATGTCTAGTGAACTACCAACAGTAAGTTAATAACTTTCAATTGGCATCTGAAAA
>CEVI01121286.1_pt1 | contig 30099 bp, 24 predicted proteins | sample 531471 | NCBI WGS metagenome assembly CEVI01 (sample SAMEA2623513, study PRJEB7988) | marine metagenome | isolation source: saline water (ENVO:00002010), including
CTCACCGTTTAACCATGAGTGGTGCACTTATTATCTGAATTCGGGCATAGTTAATATGTATTACTTACACATTAAGTAAAAACTAGCTAATAATTCCAAAAGCACCAGTTTAATATTCAAAAAATAATATTTTAAGACTAATAAAAAAGTGTGTCGCAAATTTGGTGTTTTAGCGTTATTGTTAGTAGGTACAAAGTATTGAGGGGACCCTTAATGGACAATTGCAGTGTTCTTATCATAGATGATGAAGAGATTAATACCTTACAGTTAGAACATGCTTTAGACGGAGTCGGAAATATTTCAACTTCTAATAACAGCTCTGAAGCATTACAGCTGATTGAAAAAACTAAACCAGACATTTTAATCCTTGATTTAGAAATGCCTACAGTAAGTGGTTTTGACATTTTAGAAGTGATACAGCAAAAGCCAACTCTGGCACATATTAGAACTGTTGTTATTACGTCTCACAGCGATCCTGCGATTGAAGAAAAAGCCTTATCTTTAGGCGCGATAGACTTTATTTCTAAACCGCTAAACCTCAGACTCTGTCGAATTCGTATTGAAAATCATATAAAAATCAAAACGCAAGAAAAAGTATTACAGCTAACACAAGAAGAACTATTTGCTGAAAAAGAGCAGTTGAGAATTACGATAGATTCGATTGCGGATGCAGTTATTTCTACGGATAAAAACGCAAATATTGTGTACATGAACCCTGTAGCACAAAGACTAACAGGGTGGTCACAAACTGCGGCGAAAGGTCGCCATATTGAAGAAGTCATGAAGTTATGCGATGCGACAACTAAAAAACCGTCGATTAACCCTCTATCTGTTGCATTAAAAGAAAATAGACCTGTCGCTATGGCTTTAAATACGCAATTGATCAGTAAGCAAGGCATAGAGCATCGAGTCGAAGACAGTGCCGCTCCAATTCTTGATAAAAACCATAATCAATGTGGTGCTGTTATGGTGTTTCAAGATGTAAGCGAAGCTTTAGCTATGTCGATGCAGATGACATATCTATCTCATCATGACCAATTAACATCACTACCAAATAGAGTATTACTTCACGATAGGCTCACGCAAGGTATCGCCCGAGCAGATTTCAATGATACTAAGTTAAGTTTAATGTTACTTGATTTAGATAAGTTCAAGTTTATTAATGATGCTTTAGGTCATCACGTTGGTGATGAGATAATTGCACATATTGGTCACAGCTTGGATCGATTCGCATGTAACGATATCACAGTCGCACGTGTTGGGGGAGATGAATTTGCACTCGTTGTTCCTCACTCGGCTAATTCTTTAAGTTTAGAGCCTCTGGTTAATCAGGTTCTTAATGTTATTGGTAAGCCTTTCAGGTCAGGTGGTGAGCAGCATGTTCTTTCAGCAAGTTTAGGCATAAGTGTGTACCCTGATGATGCATCAAGTGTTGAAGAAATGCTTCGTCATGCAGACTCAGCAATGTATAAAGCAAAAAAAGAATCTGCTAATAGTTATTTCTACTTTAGTGATGATTTACAAGTTGAAATGAATAGGCGTCTTGAGGTTGGAAATAAGTTAAGAAAAGCGCTCGATGCGAATGACCTCGATGTTCACTATCAGCCTAAATATGATTTAAACACTGACACACTGATTGGTGTAGAAAGCTTGGTTCGTTTAAAAGATGGGCAAGGTGGCTTTATTTCTCCTGTTCACTTTATTGAGTATGCAGAAGAAACGGGGCTTATTTTTCGCTTAGGAGAACAAGTTCTTGAAAAGAGCTGTATTGCAGCGAAAACTTGGCTTGATAAAGGTCTGCCTATTAAAGTAGCAGTAAATATATCTGCTAAACAATTCACAGATACTAAACTTGTAGACACTGTCGCCGAAATTCTTGAAAGAACCCAATTACCAAGTCGTTATTTAGAGTTAGAAGTGACAGAGTCGGCCTTGATTGAAAATTTTGATTATACTGTAAGTCAATTAAAGCTTATCTCTGGTATGGGGGTCAGTATTGCTCTTGACGACTTTGGAACTGGGTATTCCAGCCTTTCATATTTAAGGATGTTCCCATTGGATGTGCTAAAAATAGATCGGTCTTTTGTGCGTGATATGCTTGTTGATGCTCAAGCATTTAATATTGTTACTGCTATAATTGAACTGGCTCACTCTTTAAAACTCCAAATTGTGGCTGAAGGGATAGAAACTTCTGAGCAAAAAGACAGACTGCAAGAACTTGGCTGTCAAATAGGCCAAGGTTATTTACTTAGTAAGCCATTGAACTTCGACAACGCTGATAAACTAATTCAAACCAGTAAAGCTGAAGGAATATTATGCTCTTAAGTCTAAAGCCATTATCACAGTGTAAAGTATTCATTGTTGATGATGATGAGATGGCCAGGTTAAGTCTAGGTGTTATTTTAGAAGATCATTTTTTCGTGGATGCATACTCTTCTGGTCAGGCTGTTTTAGAAGCATGTGAGGATTTACTTCCAGATTTGATTTTACTAGATATTAATTTACCGGATATAAGTGGTCTGGATATATGTAGGCGACTTAAGGCTAAAGCTACATTCGAAAATATCCCAATAATTTTCATCACTTCGAATTACGATACAGGGTGTCAAAATGCATGCTGGGAAGCCGGAGCTAGCGATTTTATTGGTAAACCCATCACAGCATCCACGTTGATACATCGTACAAAAAATCACTTAGAGAATAAGCTTCGATTAGAAAAACTATTACAGCTTACTTATAAAGATTCGTTGACAGGCTTATTTAACCGTCACTATTTGGATTTAGAAGTTGCAAACGTTTTTAAACAGACTTCAAGAGAGAGGAAACCGTTCAGCTTGCTAATGCTGGATATCGACTACTTTAAATTATACAACGATCAATACGGGCATCCGCAAGGAGATGCTTGCCTAAAAATAATTGCTGATGTTATTGAGCGATCTATTCAAAGACCTCAAGATATAGCAATACGATATGGTGGCGAGGAGTTTCTTGTCATACTGCCATTCACTGACTTCGACGGCGTTAAATTCATATGTGATCGTATTTCAGCAGAGCTTGAGGCAATTAATATCCCACATGTTAAGTCTTTATGGGGCCGCGCTACAGTTAGTATCGGTGGGGTTATCTATGAGCACCAAAATAAGGTGAGCTTAGGCGAGTTGATTAATTGCGCAGATAAAGCGCTTTATGCGGCTAAAAGTGATGGGCGAAACTGTTTTAGGCTTAGTTTTTGTGATTGATTTAGACTTTTCTTACTGCTTTTTGTAGAAACCTCAGAAACATAGCCTATACTTTGGAGATTGTTAACTTACCAAGAAATACAATGGAACATTCCCAAAAGCGTCGAGACTTTCTAAAAACACTCGGTGTTGGTGCTGCGGCATCAACACTTGCGTTTAAAGCCCCTTATGTTTTTGCAAAGAACAAAGTAACCCTTCGTGTAATGGGAACACATGTTACGTTGCAAGAAGAGCTTAGACAGAGAGCAATACGCGAGCTAGGTATAAACATCGAGTTTACGCCTATGGGGAGTGCCGCCGTTTTACAAAAAGCAGCAGCAGACCCTAGTTCTTTTGATTTGTTTGAGCAATGGTCTGACTCTATTAATATTTTGTGGCAAGCAGATGCAATTCAGCCAATCGAGGTTGATAGACTCGTTTATTGGGATGAAATAAACCCACTTACCAAGACTGGCAAAATTGTACCAGATGCAAAGTTAGGCGCAGGCGATTCACCAAATAAGCTTCTTTACGCACAGCCGGATGGTTCGTTAGGAGAAACACCATCCAAATTAATTAGCTTCATGCCTTATGTACATAATGTCGATTCATTTGGCTATAACACGAATGTTATTGAAAAAGGTATTCCCTACGAAACAGAATCTTGGGCATGGTTATTAGATGAAAAGAATAGAGGGAAAGTAGCATTAGTGAATGCACCAACAATAGGCATTTTTGACGCTGCTCTAGCTGCTCAAGCTAAAGGATTAATGAAATTTAATGATTTCGGCAACATGACTATTGCCGAGATTGACCAATTATTTGCCATTTTATTTGAAAAGAAACGGCAAGGTCATTTTTCAGGTTTTTGGACGTCAGTACCGCAATCTGTTGATTTTATGAAAACAAAAAGAGTAAATATCCAAAGTATGTTCTCACCAGGTGTCAGTGCGCTAAATGGGCAAGGCATTCCAGTAACTTATGCATCGCCAAAAGAAGGTTACAGAGCATGGCATGGAGTTATGTGTTTATCAAAAAATACCCATGGGCATGTTAAAGATGCTGCGTATGAGTATATGAACTGGTGGTTATCTGGCTACCCAGGTGCATTTATAGCAAGGCAAGGATATTACATTTCTAACCCTAGTCGTAGCCAACCGCTTATGTCTAAACCTGAGTGGAACTATTGGTATGAAGGACAAGAAGCGTCAACTGACTTGAAGGGAACAGACGGAAAAGTATCTATTAAAGCAGGCGAAATAAGGGATGGTGGCAGTTATATTAAACGGTTTTCGAATATTGCGGTTTGGAATACTGTGATGCCAAATTATGATTACAGTTTAGATAAGTGGTATGAACTACTTAACGCATAAGGAAATAAATTGTTAAGTTTTTTTTCAAAATCTCTTGCTGTCAAAATGTCGCTAGCAATGGTGCTTGTCTTAGTCGCTATGAGCGCGAGTTATTTGATTATGAATCAAAGGCTTAAAACGATTGAGGACTCTTTCAATAACATCGGTAAGATTAGCAATTATGCTGTAGATATTTTAAAAATTAATAAAGATATTGTTGAGATGCAAAGGGATATCTCAGTTTATGGTGCGTCAGGTAGTGCCCCCGTTTTTAAAAAAATCATGGAAAATTATGACAGTATTGAAAAGCGATTAGCTGAAATTAATGTAGTAAAAGGCGCAGAAAGTATTCAAATTCATCTTGATGGTATGACGGAGCTTGTAAATCGTTATGGCGCTAATTTAAAAGTACTGACACTTCGTTTTACACAACGGAATGACTTAATTGAAAAAGAATTACCGCAAATTTATTTAAATGCAATTTCACTTCTTGAAAATTTAAAAGCGAAGGCTACTGATACAAATGAGAAGTTGTTTGTTACAGAGTACCTTAATCTATGGCATATGCTACATCGTGATGCTTATCAATTTTTAACAAAAAAAGATTATGTCAAAAGAGCTGAAGTTGAAAAAATACTGAACTCGCTATCTAAAAACGTTGCAGATAAATCTAAATTTAAAAATATGATCGATTTGTCTAATAGCTATCGAAATACTTTTTCAAAAAGTGTTCAGGCTAATCGAAACTATTTAAGCTTAGTAAATGTAGTAATGGCTGGAGATGCAATTGAATTTAGTACGCTTGCGAATAGCTTAAGGGAAGATTCATTAACTCAGCTAAAACAAATAAAACGGGATGCTCAAAAGACGGTTTCAATGACAGAAAGCATTTTAAATGTACTTGCTTTGATAGTTGTTATTTACATTGTCTCTCTATCAGCATTCTTTCACTTGCAAATTATACGTGCGATTAAACGCTTAACAAATAGCTTCACACATTTCTTAGACGGAGATTTGGAAGCACAAATTTATGATTTAAAAAGAAAAGACGAAATTGGTATTTTAGCCAAGGCAGCTAATAAGTTTAGAGAGCTAAGTAAAGACCTATCTGAAGCGAAGCAAAGTGCTGAGCATACAACAAAAGTTAAGTCAGAGTTTTTAGCAAATATGAGCCATGAAATTAGAACACCGATGAATGGTATTTTAGGCATGGCTCGCCAGATGAGCCGCACGACACTCACACAAGAACAAAGCAAAATGCTACACCTCATACAGTCTTCAGGTGCTAGCTTATTAGTGATTATTAACGACATTCTTGATTTGAGTAAAATTGAGGCTTCAAAAATTGAACTTGAGTCTGAACCAGTAGATTTAAGCTATCTTTTAGAGGAGCTAAAACACCTATTTCAGGAGCAAGCAGCTAGTAAGAATATTCAGCTTTATATCTCTACAACTCCGGAAGTTGAAAAACTGACTTTTTTGGCCGATGAAACGCGCTTAAAGCAGGTATTGATAAATTTACTGGGTAACGCTGTTAAGTTCACAGAGAGAGGAAGCGTTTCGTTAACTGTAAACATACAAGAGATTGGGTTTGATGAAGTAAAGCTTACGTTTAATGTATCAGACACAGGGATCGGGATTGCAAGTGAACACTTGAATACACTATTTGAAGCATTTTCTCAGGCAGATACGTCTATTACAAGACGTTTTGGTGGTACAGGGTTGGGCCTCACTATATCAAATAAATTATTAGATTTGATGGAAGCACCTCTACAAGTCGAAAGTGCACTAGGAGAAGGATCTCATTTTTATTTTTCTCTGTTAGCAAAGCGCACACTATCTTCAATGGACTTAGATCATAAAGATGCTTCATTAACTACACCTAAAGAAGATATAGATTTATCGAATATTAATGCGCTTGTTGTCGAAGATAATGACATTAATCAGATAGTGATTGAAGCGATGCTCAATGAATTTAATATTACCTCTATAAATATGGCAAACAATGGTCAGGAAGCTGTTGAACAATGTGAACTAGGTGTATTTGATATTATCTTTATGGATATGCAAATGCCAGTATTAGATGGTCCGCAAGCCACTGTAAAAATTAGAGAGTTTTCTGCTTTCAAACATACACCAATTATTGCTTTAACTGCTAATGTATTAAGTGCAGATAAGCAGCGCTGTTTTGATGCCGGAATGGATGATTATATCGCAAAGCCACTCGAGTATGACGCTTTGAGGTCTATCTTGCTAAAGTGGTGTAGAACAAATATTAAGCGGACATAGTATGGATATTTATAATAAAGGTGGTGCAAGTTTAGTTGGTTCGAAGGTATTTTTAACAATAGTTTCCTTTGTGTTTTTTATTTTTGCCTTATTTGCAGTTTATTTTTTTGAAGGACACGTTAAAAGTGATGTTTTAGGGTCAATTGATCAAGAGTTTACTGAGACACAAGAGCGCTTAAAAGAAATAGTAACTAGTTCAATTGCTGAGTCAAAATCAGATCTCCGCTTTTTATACTCAACCCCCCCTATATCGGGATTACCAAGAGCTGAATTTAATGATGGAATTGATCCATACGATGGTACTACATACAACCAATGGAAAGAGCGTCTAGAAACCATATTTATTGGCTTTATGGAAAATAACCTTGCAGTTGAGCAACTTCGTATTGTCGCTGTTACAGCCGAGGGTAAAGAGTTAATACGCGTGCAAAGGGTAGGTGCATCTGTAGAGGCTGTACCTGATTACTCATTGCAAGCTAAAAGCGGTGAGCCATACTTTTTACCAAGCTCTCAGCTTGAAACGAATCAAATTTACATGTCGCCACTTACATTAAATAAAGAATTTGGTGAAGTGGTTTTTCCCTACCAGCCAATGTTACGTTTTTCTATTCCCATTTTTAGTGATAAAGGAAAGCGGTATGCATTTTTAATTATGAATGTAAATGCGAATGCACTCATTAATAATCTTAAACATACAGTTTTCGATTACTCGGAGTTAATCATTAGTAGCTCTGAAGGTGACTTTGTCTACCATCCTATTGAAGAATATCAATTTTCACGAGACTTAAATCCTGACATAACGTGGGATAAACTTTACAAGCAGAAAATACAATATCAGGGATTGTATACGGTAGAACCAAAACTTAACCCTGAATTACAGTTTTATGTTCATTCGGAAAAGGTACAAACAAGACCAGGTAATAAGTATGGGTATATAAACTTTAGTCTTCTAGTTCCTGATAAACATATAGAAGCATTGATTAATAAGAAGCGTATCATTACATACAGTTTTTTAGTTGCAGTCATAGCTTTAACCTCTGTGTTATTAATCATGTTTTATCGAAATGCGACAAGAAGTCAGTTATTAGCAGAAGCTCGCAGAGAAGCCTCTGCAATAGTTGATGGGTCTATCGATGCAATCGTTGGGTTAAATTTAGATGGTGAGTTAACAAGTGTAAATAATACGGCGGAGCGTTTGTTATCAATTTCTAAAGTGACAGCATTAGGGAAGCTAGCCAAAGATGTTGAGTTTCTCTCAAAATTACCAATCCACACCTACGTAACTGATATTAAAAGCTCTAAATCACAAATTAAAGATGAATTATCTGAACAGTTTGGCGAAACAACGCTTCATTACGCTATATCTGTTAGCCCTGTTTTTTCTGAACACAATACCTTAATAGGGCTTGCTTTAATTATTAGAGATATAACAAAAGAAAAAGATGCAGAGATAAAAGTAAAACGATTAAATACAGAGCTTGAAGCGAAAGTTAGAAAGCGTACTCAAGCGCTTGCTGAGGCCAAAGATGATGCTATCAAGCATAGCGATATAAAAAGTGCTTTCATATCGAATATAAGCCATGAGCTTCGTACTCCGCTTAATGGAGTCATTGGTACTTTAAATATTTTAAAACGAGAAGAGTTGTCTGATAAATCACGAAACCTTGTTGAAATGATGGATCTAAGTGCGTCAAATTTAAATCTATTAATTAATGACATACTTGATTTATCAAAGATCGAAGCAGGTAAACTGGATCTAAATCTTAAAACAATCAATTTACAACTGCTAATTGAAAGATTAGTTGAATCGAGTGCTATTCGAGCCTTTGATAAAGGATTAAATGTATATTTAGATACCAGTGACTTAAACTGTGAGAATGTTAAAACAGATCCGCTCAGACTCACCCAAATTTTAAATAACTTAATCAGTAATGCGATAAAATTTACTGACAAAGGCTATATCAAAGTCATTGTTAGTTCTGAGCGCATATCAGAAGGTACACATAATTTAAAAGTGAAGGTCCAAGATACGGGAATAGGGATCGCGCCTAGTACACAAGGACAATTATTTGATGCATTTCAGCAGGCAAGTACTGCAATATCAGAAAAGTTTGGGGGGTCTGGACTTGGCTTGTCTATTTGTAAACAATTATGCCAATTAATGGATGGAGACATTTCTGTAAGTTCAACGTTAAACCAAGGCAGTGTTTTCACCTTCAATATTAAAGTTCGCTGCAATGCAGAAAGCATTCAGGTTCCTGAAAAATGTTACGAGAATAAAGCAATTTTGGTGGCGAGCAGTAATCAGAATATTTGGGAAGTTTTAGATAAGGCAATCAGTTTACAGGGAGGTATTGTCAGCACATGCTCTATGGCGGAACTTGGTGCACATAAAAGCAAAGCTTTTGACTACGTGTTCTTAGACTATGAAGATGATACTACTAATAACATAGGTTCAATCATTGAAGTTTTAAGCGAAAATAACAAAAGTGCTCAATTTATAACGTTTCATCAACCAGGAAATCCACTCCCTAAAGGTATTGCATCAAAAGTATCTCAAATCACTAAACCTATAACCCAAACAGAGCTGGTGCAAGTAGCTGGCTACGAAGTGCCAAAAAGTGAGCCATTATATCTACTTTCTGAAACCAGCGGCTTTGAACTTTCAGATGATGTCATTGAGCAATTAAAAGATTGTACGGTATTGATTGTCGATGATAACGAAATCAACATTGAAGTTGCTAAAGGCGCATTAGATGAGCTGCCTATAAATATTTTAACAGCAAGTAATGGACAAGATGCACTTGAACTTTTAAATCACTTCAACACAAATGAGAAGCAAATAAACTGCATACTGATGGATTGCCAAATGCCAATTTTAGATGGTTATCAAGTATGTGAAAAAATACGCACAGGAAAAGCAGGAGATTCGTTTATTGATATTCCTATCATTGCAATGACCGCAAGCGCTATGGCTGGTGAAAAGGAAAAATGCTTAGCTGTGGGGATGAGTGATTATGTGAGTAAGCCAATTGAGGCAGTTAAAGTATTAGAAAAGGTCGTCAAATGGTCGTTATCAAGCTACGAGGGACAATCTAAAGCAATGCCTCTTGCTGCTAATGAACTCGAAGAAGAAAAGCTCTGGGACCGCGAACAAGCCCTTGCACGATTATTAAATAAAGAAGTCTTACTAAACAAAATTTGTGAAGTGTTTGTTGTAAAAGCACCTATTAAAGTGCAGGAACTAATAGAGCAACACAAACAAGGGAATAGTGAAGAGGTCCGTCAAATAGCGCATGCGTTAAAAGGGATGTGTGGTGAAATTAGTGCTAACAAACTAAGAGAAATATTTTCTGATATTGAGGTGGTAGCTGAGAAAGGTAATTTAGATATAGGCACTCAACTAGACTCAATTGAACAATTGATACCTAAGTTAGTAGAAGATATGGCAAGGAGAGATGTGTGATAGAGTATCAACAGGTGAGTTTTATTAGCTCACCTGTATTGTGTGTTTATTAAATGTTTTCTTTGAGAATGACGGAGATTGCCTCATCTAGCTTCTCTTGAATATCCTTCGGAACTCGACCGAATTCATAAGAAAAGTTTCTTCCTTTCACTTTTTTGCGAGCAAACTGATCTTTATTTTCAAATTTGAATAATGTGGTCACAACTGGTTTATCTGTAGTTGGCTTGAAGGACTTAGATTCATCCGCTATTAGTTTGCTGAGTTTGTCTTTAAGGTCTTCTTTGATAAAGCCACCACTAACTTTTAGCTCATTAACTTTACTTTTTAGCTCTTCAGTGAAATCACTTAGTTGATCACCTAATAAAGCCTGTGTTGCCAATAGCGCTTTATAGTCACTGTGGTTGAGCAATGAAATATCTGGAAAAACAGAAATTAAATCACTATCGATTGTTGCGGCCTGTAGTGCTTTACTTACCTTTGATTGACTTAAGCCATGACGTTCCGCTAACTCAGCCTGGTTCAACTTCTTGCCATGTTCAGCTAAGTACGCCTCTTTGTCTCGCTCTAAGCGTAATCCAATTTCACGTAAGCTGTGCTCTTTAAATGACTGTAGTGATGTAGCGAGAGCCTTTGCATCGTTTAGACTGATTTCGTCATCAGTAACTAGCATTGAGAAAGTTTCTATAGCACCGCTTTTCTCAAGTACATAGGCGCGACGGCGTGAACCATCAAGAACGTCAATCTTATTATCCGGCAGACGTCGACCAATTGCTGGGTAGAACTGTTGATTATCTAATGTTGATAAGTCTTGAAGCGACTCTTCTGTTAATAGTGATTGTTCGCGCCCATTGATTTCAAAAGTGACGACTGTATTTGATTTAAGCTGCTCATATGACAACGTAACCGGTGTGAATGTGGCTTCTTGGCCTGACTTTAATGTCCAGACTTTACTTTGACCTACGCTGACTACTCCCAGATGCTTAGAGAGCACTTCATCAAGTGGTGTTTCACTCTTTTCAGCTTCAATTCTCAAGCGCTTGGCCAAACTCTCAAGTTGGTTCTTATTGCTATCTGCAATAGCTTCTTCTGAGCCTGCAGTGTTGCCGAGTGGAGAGACCGTACCTCTTTTTTTAGCCATTTTTATTGCTCCTTCTCTTGTTCGCGCCACACTTTTTGAATATCACGGTGTAGTTGGCTGGTAACTTCATATCCATTTTGTTGTGCATTCTGGAAAGTCATCTTGGTTTTAGGGTATTCACTTTTAGACATATCAAATACGGTTGATAGTAATGATGAAGCTTGTCTCACAGCTTCACTATTGTTGAACTCTGTTGAGTAAAGGTAAGTTGAAAAACTATCATAAAGGTTGTTCTGTAAATCAGTAGTGGTTGAACTCTCTTTGTGATTTGTAAGCAGTATTTTCATAAAGTCATAACCCGGGTGTTTCGCATTTTTTAGTAGCGTCCATACTTGCGGGATATAACTAAAATATGAGCACGTAGCATCAATATCATTTTCAGTAACAGATAATGGGAAAATAACACTCGTACCAGCGTAGTAAGCGTTGTATGTCGCGTAGCCTAATGATGGAGGCGTATCTATGATAATGATATCGAATTCATCTTTAACTTGTTCAATGATGTCGTGCAGTATCGAGTAAGGAGAGCTTAGTTGCTGGTTGAATACTGCTTCATGAAACCAGCCCTCAATTGCTCGATCTGATTGTGAAGCTGGTAAAATACGCAAGTTAGGAATAGTGGTCGGCAAGAACGCTTCACTGATAGCTTCTTTTAGCGTTTCGTTTTCATCAAGCTCATAGTTCCCCATGATTAAGTCACCAACAGATAAGCAGCCTTCTTGTGCTGATTCAGGGGCATAATACATTGATAAAGTGCCTTGGCCATCCATATCAATTAAGCCTACACGATAGTTTTGATGAAACTCAGTTGCCAAACCAGATGCAGCTGTAGCTGCAGTAACAGTCTTACCAACACCACCTTTTTGGTTTTGAACAACTATAACTTGTAGGTCTTGGCTTTCACTGCGAACAAATGGTAATTGTTTTTTTAGTTCATCAGGAAGTGAATCTCGTACTTTGTAGACCTCTTCGATATCCAATAACCACTGACTCTCTTCATGTCTTCTTGGGTTAATTTTTAGAGCTTTGCAGTACTTATCTAACGTTCTTGCATCAATATCTAAGTACGCCACTGCTTCAGCTTTAGTAAACACTCTAAGCTCTTTGCGGTGGTTATTTAGAAGGCGTCTATTACGGCGTTGAATGTACAGTTCTGAACCTTCTTTTAGCTCGTCAAACGAGATATCGGTAGCTTCTACTTTAGAGATAGTCATTGTGAACCTTACTGAATGTGTTTTTTTATAGTGTATGCTTTAATTTTTAGATGGTAAAGCGAAAATTAATGCATGAGCTAATTTTTAATGCTCAAAAAATATTATCTCAAATTCTTCTTAAAAAAGCCTGTTTTTCTTATAAATTTTGATTTTTTCACGCTGTTAAGCGCGATTTACTGGATAGCATAGGATGGTCGTCAGTTATTAATTATCTGGTGTTTTCTATGAATAATCAGCAATACTCAATGGCCGAGCGATGGCTTAATTTATTTGAGCTGTGTTTGGGTTTGATGTTTTTTAGTGCAGGAGCTTTCTATGCTTATCTGTTTTGTATGACAGGTAAAACTGATTTCATATTGCTATTTGTGACGTTCATAGGCTTTGTGGCTGGTATAGCAATGATAGGGAGAGCCATCGTTTGCATGTCTGCTTGGCACTCACATCACAATCAAAGGAGTTGTAATCGAATGTTTACTTTAAAACGAATTGGGCATGATGACGTTAAATTAAGTGATGTTAAGACGCTTGAAGATATAGTTAGAAAACTAGTTTCGTCATATGCTTCTATCCGTATTACTAAGAAGAGTGGGTTGAATAATGTTATCTTCGTTACCGTTGAAAATGGGGTTGTAAAGGATACATATACAGGAGAATTGATAGACTTTGAAGCATTGGGCAGTTAACACCATGAAAGTGTTTATATACTGGCTAATTCAAAACCCTAACATCTTAGCTATGATTTTATTAGCTTTCCTCTTACTCACCGCGATTATATTCATAATTTTATGCTTTAACTTTAGCCTGGCTTTAGGGCTGCTTTATTTAGTGTGTGAATACGCGGCTATACGCTTCCTACTAATGCCTTTCATTAGTGAAGTGCTGCGCCCATAGCTAGCGCACTAATAGAATAGCTTGGTACGCTCCATGAGCATGCTAATAGCATTAGACTCCCTGCTTTTAACTTTAGGTGATAGTAAATCTTTGAATTGCGCTGTTTCAAATACATGGAGATGGTTATCACCTTGTATTGATTTACAGTTAGGGCAAGTGTTTGCCCAGTACTTACCGCCGTATTGCTTAGAAAATCTCAGCTCAATTGTATAAGGGCGCGGAAATGGTGGTTCATCTTCGCAAAATGGCGTCCCTAACCACCAAAACACGGGGATTACTTCTGAACATCTATAGCAAGTTTCAATGTCGGCTATGAACGGCTTATCTGGGGATTTGCGAGCAGTTGTGTACAGCTCTCTAGGAATTGAGAACTTATCTGCAACAGCAATTATTTTAGAGCCTTTCTTGCTGGTATTGCTGCATGATTGGCAAAGCCTTGGTGATAGCTTTGAGTTTAGAGGTCGCCAATTGTATGGATCTTTAAGAACGTCAGAGGCATTAAGTTTGATCCAGCTTCTTAATGCCGAACCATTTGAAATGCTATATGGTCTCCAGTCTTGCTCTTGTTCAGATACAATTTCGATGCCCAAATAGATTGACTGTCCTTTATGGCTAAATTGCCCAATCACATCACATACTGAGTCATGGTAGTAATAATCAGTTTGAACCCCTTCAAATGTACAATATTTTATATCTCTTTGTATTTCTTTGAGGCATTGATAGCAATTTTGATGGATCTGTATTGTTGTCTCAGCCTTTTTGTTTTCTAAGATGACATCTTTAATTAGTTTTTTGGCTTTCTTATAACTATCACTTAGGCTGATGCAGTTGTTAGTTTTTGGGTGGATGAGCATCTTATTTTGCATAGAAGACAAATCACACATAAGCGCTTCACCACAATATGGACAAGTATAGGTTCCGCCCACTTGAATCGATTGAGCTGCAATTAAATGGCCTGAGTAATTGATACCAAATGGGACCGGTATTTCGTGCATATTTGTATCTTTATTTAAGGAATTATTTAAGATAGTCTGCTATACATGATTTAATAACATTAAAAAACACTATAGGTGCATCATGGAAATGCCCGATTTATCGCATAATTTTAAGCTATTCATGTTGGCTTTTAACATTACCATTCTTTCAATTGGGTTGGGTTATTTTATTTACTCTGGGGTTTATACCTTGGTAGGGTTCTTCTAAATAATCTTTATGCTTTCGCAATAGGTAAATCTGAAAGTTTTGTTGTATAACTCAAAGGTGCTAAATCATCTTTAGGCCGCCAAGACTGAGAGAACCCTTCACTTGCGAGCTTTATTGCACTACGTCCAAATTTTCTATTTATCTCATCAATGACCAACGTTTTTGAGCTAATATTCAGTGGTAAAGTCTCAGATAACAGTTCAAGTTGTTGCATATCATCGTGTAATGAAAGTTCTTCAAAAATAACGCCAGCTTTTTTGTATTTAAACCCCTTCTTATAAATAGCTTTTAATGCAAAGCTTGCATAAGACACCAGTGTTGATGTATCCGCGGTGGGGTAGGGTAGTTTAATTGATTGTGACTTATGATACTGCGGCTCTGCCTGTCTAAATGAATCTGTGTGGATGAATATTGTTATTGCCGATGTGTAAGATTTAAATCGACGAAGTTTAAACGCAGCCTTTGTTGCATGTGCTGTAACAGCTTCAGAAAGCTCCGTAAGCTCTATCACCGGTTTTCCCATACTCTGAGATACGCAAATTCTATCGCGAGAGTCGTTTACATCTTTCAATTCAACCGCAGATTTTCCTCGTAACTCTTCCACAGTACGGGCAAGAACAACTGTGAACGTCTTTTTGATCCAACTAATGTCGGCATTTTTAAGGTCATACCCCGTATAGATTCCAAATTTATTTAGCTTTTTAGTAGTTCTACTTCCAACCCCCCAAATATCCTCTACAGGAGTATGTTTGAGAGCCCAATCAATTTTGTATTGTGAATCTAATACAACCACACCATTGGTGTGTTCTTTCCACTCTTTCTTTTTGGCGCAGTGACTTCCAAGTTTCGCTAGTGTCATTGTCTGAGATATACCCAAGCCACAACTAATACCTAAGTTCCTCTTAAGTGTCCTCTGTATGGTGTGTGCGTAGTCTTTTATATCTTTTGTAAAGTTTATATCGATGCGCCCAAAGCATTCATCAACAGAGTATCGTATTGTATCGAATAGGAAGTACTCTAACTCGGTATGAAAACGGTTACTCAAATCACCAAACAGCGTGAAATTACTCCCCCACAAGTGACCACCATGCGCAGCCACCAGTTGTTTAACTTTAAATGCTGGCTCTCCCATTTTGATACCTAAATCTTTGATAGCTTGATTTCGAGCTACAACATTGCCCTGGTTAGAACTAAGAACGCCAAGAGGGGTTTTATCAAAGTCGTATTGGGGGTTAAAGAGTTGGCAAAACGAAACGTAAGCAGCATTGATGTCGCAAAGAACCCACATAATTAGAATATCTTGATTAAACCAGTGACAACGCCCCAGACTACATGAGTATCCCAGTCATTGTTTTCATCGATATCAATTTCAATTGGCTCGAAGTCGGGGTTTTTACTAATAAAAACGGCTTTGTTGTTTTTTAATTGTAGTTCTTTCACAACAAATTCGTTGTCTAATGTAGCTAATACGATTCGTCCAGTTTTAATTGTTACTGACCTATCTACAACTATTATCGAGCCGTCAGTAATGTCTGGGGACATGCTGTTGCCTGACACCCTGAATAGGAATGTACTACTAGGGCGCTTAATTAGGAGCTCATCTAAACTGATTGAGTCGGATAGGTGATCTTCGCATGGATTGGGGAAACCTGCAGCAACTGAAAAGTCTGCAATAGGTAATTCTGTGGTTGAAGGGGTAAGTTTGCTAAGCATAATCACAAAATACTGTACAAATAAACAGTAATTTTAGATGTGAATATTCCACATTACAACCAAGAAGTTTCTTTTAGGCTCGCGGTCTATGTGATTTCATCAATTATTAGTTAAATTTAAACCTTTTTCCCAGAATCAGGCGCGATTTAATGCATATGATAGCTTTGGCAAAAATATATGAGCTGGAGTAACTAAGGATTTATGTTCAATTTCTGCGGAAGACGGTGATAAAGCTGTTTTCTTCAATGGGGTTTTGATTGCATACTATAATGCAGCAACTGATGAGCCAAACGTGTTATCTTTTGTTGAAAGTGTTGCTGATAATTTGAGTAGCGCTTCTGGTGCCAATATTAAAAAGGCGAAAATAGACAAAGCTCCTGACTTTGTTCATTGGGAGCAGAGCAAACAAGTAGAGAATATACTTTGGCCCAATGAAACAGCTAAACCTCCTATTTCTGATTTTTTCTCTCCAATTGAGCTGAATTCTCAACCATAAACATTCATAATAGTTTATCGCTTGACCGCTAAATTTTGCCTTCGCAGGTGCGGTCAAGCGCTCCTCTTAAAAAATCATGTAGTAAATTTTTATTACTGTATTTGAGAGAGATTTCACGTCTACTCGCTAACGACTAGGAAGCAAGATCAGACTAATCATATTTTGCACTTTTAACGATTCGCCTGTAGTTGAACCCAACTATAAAAGTGCTTTTACTCCAGTGTTAATTCCGAAACCGCCTAACGTTAAAAATATAAACAAACAACTTCCCAAAAGTAGGGGTCTTATTCCAGCTTGACGAATTGCCCCAATGTGAGTTCGTAGTCCCAATGCCACCATGGCGATAGTGAGTAATATATTATCAAACCACACAATATTGTTTGTTGTACTCTGAGATAGGTTAATTAGTGAATTACATCCACTTACTAAAATGAAGTAAACCGCAAACCAAGGAATTGATAGGTCTGAAGATTTTTCTAAGTTATAGTTTTTCTTTGTATCCTTTCGTTTTTGCCAATATGATAAACCAAACAAAAATGGGGCAAGCATCATTACCCTTAACATTTTTTCAATTACTGCCGTGTCGGCTGCATTTGCACTAATAGCGGTACCCGCAGCAACTACCTGAGCTACTTCATGAATGGTTGAACCAACAAAAATACCGTATTCGTATTCACTCAACCCTATATATTCAAACATTAAGGGGTAAGTAAACATACTTAGGGTTCCAAATACAACGACTGTTGCGACCGCAATAGATACTTTATGTGCTTGTGCTTTAATAACTGGTTCTGTTGCCATTATTGCTGCAGCACCACAAATAGAGCTCCCAGCACCAATAAGAATAGTTGTTTGCTCATCAAGTTTAAATAAACGTTTACCTAACTGAATTGCTAGGATAAATGTACCTAGTAATATGGCTAAATCAATAACTAGCCCTAACCAACCAATTTCTGTTATTTGTGAGAATGTAATTCTAAAGCCAAATAAAATGATGCCAGCTTTAAGTAAGAAGCTTTTTGCGTAGTCTACTCCAATATCAGTATGAGTTGCGATACGGGAAAACAAACTGTTTCCTACTATGATGCCGAGGATAATTCCAATAGTGAGTGAACTAACTTGTGCATTTTGCAAAACGGAAAGTTTACTTAGGGCTATTGATATACTTGCTAATGTAATTACCAACATTAGGCCCAACCACCATCGACTATCTGTGAGTTTTTTTGTTTGGGATTTAAATAGACACCGCGTATAGAACAACATAAACGTCCTTCAATAAATTGCTTTATTTACTTGACTGCATTTTAGAAAGACCCAAAATATAACTCCAATACATTAATTTTATGATTTAATAACTTAAGGTTATCTTATGAACTTGAACGCATTGAGAGTCTTTTATACTGTAGCGAAATTGCAAAGCTTCTCGGGTGCGGCAGAAACTCTTTTCATTAGTCAGCCAGCGGTATCTAAAGCGTTAAAAGAGCTAGAGCATCAATTAAGTCTTAAACTTATCGAACGTGCCACAAAAGGGAGAAAACTCGCATTAACTGAGGGCGGAGTTGCTTTATATGAACATGCTCGTAATATTTTTGCTATTGAAAAGACGGCAATAGACGATATAAAGTCACGTACCGGACTAAAGCGTGGCACAATTGTCATTGGTACTAGCACTACAATTGCAAGTTATTGGTTACCACCTTACTTAGCCAGGTTCTGTAGTGCTTACCCAAATATAAAAGTTGAAGTGAAGGTCGAAAATACGGAAAAGATTGAACATGCGTTGCTTGAGTGCTCAATTGACTTGGCTCTTGTTGAAGGGACACCAACAGAAAAAAAGATAGTACCTACACACTGGCAAGATGATTTGATGAGTGTCGTTACCCCACCTCATTTTAAGCCTAGCCCTAATATAAATGAATGGCTTAACCAACAGTTTTGGTTACTCCGTGAGCCAGGCTCTGGAACACGTGAAATGTCAGTTAAAATGTTAGAAAAACAAGGTATAAAAGTTAGTAATAGTATGCAACTAGGGAGTAATGAAGCTATAGCTCGCTCAGTCGCACAAGGAATGGGAATAGCCATATTGCCAAATGTGGTCACAGAAGATTTAGTGCAACTAAAAAAGTTAAAGCGCTTGAGTCAAGTTAAAGGTGAAATGCTATCTAGGCCTCTATATCAGTTACAATGCCGAGGTAGATCTTCTTCACATTCTGCCGAGGCTTTAAAAAGAATTTTATTTTCAGAAGTTTAGCTTCAAGTGCATCCGCAAGTTTAGTTTCTTCACTACTTTTAGTTCATTCAAGCCATTTTCGTAGGTTAGGTATCTTCTAGAAAAATGATATCTTTTCCCTGACTTTTAGCTACATTACTAGTTTGTGCCGTTTTAACAAGGTGCGGTATCGCATTGTGCCTGCAAAATTAATATTGAGAGTTAAAGCTTCGTTTATTTGAATATTTAAAGTCAGATCAAGTGCGTCGTTTTCAAATATTGAGTAAGTCAGCTTGCTCATTCCTATAGCGAGATTATTACTATCTTGATACAAATAGCTCCAATTTCATTCAAGAATGACAATATCTTTTATCAACGAAGTTACTTTCTAAAACCGAATACCAAATAGTGTGGTTTAGGGCTGCAATATTTTCGTTATAGTCAGAGGTAATATTCTAATTAAGACCTGTGCTTCTCATAATTCTTTTTAACGAGGTTTTGAGACCTTCAACTAGCTAAATAAGCTCAAGCCCTTATTATATAAGGGCTGGCAAGTTCCCAAAATACCATTATGAGAACCTAAAAAAATAAACGGTGCTATTACGCTATAAAAGAGTGCTCAATATGAGCACTCGTATTTAACTAATCAAACAAACTAGCAATGCCAGCAACTACTCCACCAGCTACCGCCAGAGGGATTGTAACAGGCGCAGACGCAACACCTGCACCAATTACTATTGCGCCAGATGTAAGTGCTCCAGCGGCTGCACCGGAGCCTATAGCCACTGCTGTTCTGCTTACGCTAGAGTCACTACTGCCAGTTATCTGTTTTGATAACTCATTACCAACTAAGCCGCACGAAACGGCTTTATTTAAAGACATAATGTTTTCCTTTTAGTTAAGTATCACGAGCACCAGAATGGCGCTGTTAGGGTTTATAGCTCTAGTTCTTCAAAGTCTTTGTCTATTTCCTCCTGTGTTATGCCTATGTAACGAAGTGTGGTTGCTTCGGAGCTATGGCGGAGCATTTTCATTACTCGGGCGATGTCATGGGTTTTCTGATACAAGTGATAACCGCGTGTTTTACGCATTGAGTGAGTCCCCAAATGAATATTTAGTTCTTCACCTACTAACGCAAATGCTTTTGTGACAGCTCTGCGTGATAGCGGTCTAGGCTTTGAATTAATCGCTTGTTGATTGCGGTATGATTGAAATAAGTAGATGTGGTGTGGATGAGTTAGTTTAATTTCGTTGATCAAGGTAAGCGCCTTATCATTTAGCTTTATTTCAGCTAATTTCGAGGTCTTTGACTCATAAATAATCAACCTATTGTTACTTATGTCAGTAAACTTCACTGCAAGTAAGTCAGATATTCTAAGCGCGAGATTTAAGCCAATATTCCATATCTGGCTCATTTGTCTTGAGCAACGCTTTTCTAGTAAATAGCTAACGAGCCTTACTGTATCAAGATCTTTAACTGCTTGTACTTCAGCCATAAAAACCTCCCTTTACTCAGTAGTAACAGTTACCTGATAACAACCTGTGTTGTAGTACTCAACAAAGTTTGAAATGAATAGGTCTAATAGCTCTTTACCTTCCTTAGCGTTCAACCAACCAGCTAAAAAGTGATAAACCTGCTTAATGCTGAAGCACACATCAATTTCTTTTATCAGTTCAGGGGTATGACGGCCCTGATACGAGAAGTCAGTAATATAAATAAGCTGCCAGCTGGTGGCCTTCTTTTCTAACCTAACCTCTACAGGGTGAAAGCCTCCAGCTTCAGGGCTGTAATCTGGATCTCTAAAGTTAAGTGTAACCGCCTTAGCTGTTCCTACAGAATCACCTCTATTAGCAACTGCGCTTACAATCACACTAATAAAAGAGTTAGGCACTTTTAAGCCTGCTACTTGCTCTATTTTTAACGCCATATTTAACTCCTTTTAAATTAAACCATGTTCAGCAAATGAATACGTGCTCTCGCCAATGATGATGTGATCAAGCACTGATACATCAATTAGGTTAAGTGCCTGTTGAAGCTTGGTAGTAATAAGCTTGTCTGCTTGAGATGGGGTAGTAACGCCGGAAGGGTGGTTATGCGCTAGGATAACGGATGCAGCATTAAGCTCCAGCACCTCTTTAACGACTTCTCTAGGGTAAACACTAGCTGCGTTAATAGTGCCTCTAAATAGCTCTTTAAACTCCAGTATGCGGTTCTGGCTATCTAAAAAAAGTACAGCAAAAACTTCATGCTCATGTATTGCTAGTTTATGTTTTAAGTACTCTGCGCAATCATTAGGGCTATTTAAAACCCCATCACGAAACTGCTTCTGAGCGATGATGTAGGCAGCAGCTTCTAGTATCTGTTTATCATTTACCGGATGCTTAAATTCATATAACGACTGTTGACCTTGCATTATTAATTCCTCTTAAGTGGTTTATGCAAGTTAGTGATGTATATGTGTAAGTTTTTCATTTGAGAGACATAAAAAAATACTGGCCCCGGAAAGGTTATGTACTAATAACCAACCGGAGAAATTCCATGCGTTTAATTAAACTGAAAGAAGTGATGGCAAAAACATCACTGGGTCATTCGAGTATCTATAAATTTATTTCTGAGGGTACTTTCCCTAAGCAAGTATCGTTAGGGGCTAAGTCAGTGGCTTGGGTTGAGTCAGAAGTGGATGATTGGATAATGGAGAGGATAGGTAAACGATAAGAGAGTTAAGTCGTTTATATCTCTAAGTAGCAGATTAGTTATAGAAAATTTATGGTAGTATAACTTTCATTGATGGTAAGTGAATTAGAGTCAACGCTGACTCTAATTCACTTACTAAAATGTGCAGATAAAAGATAATATGCCTTAAGGGAATTTATTGATGACAAGTTTACAACAACGTGCAGAACTTCAACGCCAGATATGGGCTATTGCCAACGATGTACGTGGCTCAGTGGATGGTTGGGATTTTAAACAATATGTATTGGGTACGCTGTTCTACCGTTTTATCAGTGAAAACTTTGTCAACTATATTACTGGCGGTGATGAGAGTGTTAACTACGCAGCCATGTCTGACGATGATGAAAACATTCTGGCTGCTAAAGATGATGCAGTTCGCACTAAAGGATATTTTATCCTTCCTAGCCAGTTGTTCAGCAATGTGGCGGCTAATGCACACAAAAACGAAAATTTAAATACGGATTTGGCAGCAATTTTTGCGGCAATCGAAAACTCAGCCAATGGCTATGATTCAGAAAAAGACATCAAAGGCTTGTTTGCGGATTTTGATACCACCAGCAATCGTTTAGGTAATACGGTTACTGCAAAAAACGATCGTTTAGCAAAGGTATTAAAACGAGTGTCTGAGCTTTCTTTCGGTGAGTTTGAAGACAACCAAATAGACTTGTTTGGGGATGCCTACGAATTCCTGATTTCAAACTATGCCGCCAATGCGGGTAAATCCGGTGGCGAATTTTTCACCCCTCAGCACGTTTCAAAATTGATCGCGCAGTTGGCCATGCACGGCCAAACCAGTGTGAATAAAATCTATGACCCTGCGGCGGGTTCCGGTTCATTGCTCTTACAAGCCAAAAAGCACTTTGATGCGCATATCATTGAGGATGGTTTTTTTGGTCAAGAGCTCAACCACACCACCTACAACTTGGCGCGCATGAACATGTTTTTGCACAACATTAACTACGACAAGTTTAATATTCAGTTGGGTGACACCTTAATCGAACCACACTTTTTAGATGACAAACCCTTTGATGCCATTGTCTCTAACCCGCCTTATTCAGTGAAATGGATTGGTAGCGACGACCCAACCCTAATCAACGACGACCGTTTTGCGCCCGCTGGCGTACTTGCGCCTAAATCAAAAGCCGACTTTGCCTTTGTGCTGCATGCGCTCAGTTATCTTTCACCAAGAGGCCGTGCAGCTATTGTTTGCTTCCCCGGTATTTTTTACCGTGGCGGCGCTGAGCAAAAAATTCGTCAGTACTTGGTTGATAACAACTATGTTGAAACCGTGATCTCACTGGCACCTAACCTGTTCTTTGGCACCACTATCGCGGTAAATATTTTAGTGCTGTCTAAACATAAAGCCGATACCACCACCCAGTTTATCGACGCTAGCGGCCTGTTTAAAAAAGAAACCAATAACAACGTGCTGACTGATCTGCATATTGCAGACATAATGAAAGTGTTTGCCAACAAAGAGAACGTGGATCACTTTGCTAAATCCGTTGATTTGGACGTCATAGCAGGCAACAGCTACAACCTTTCGGTGAGCAGTTATGTTGAAGCCAAAGACAATCGTGAGATGGTAGATATTGCAGAGCTTAATGCCGAACTTAAAACCACTGTTGCTAAAATTACTCAACTTCGCAGTGATATTGACGCCATTGTGGCAGAGATTGAAGGTGAGGAGCTTGAAGCATGAGTCATTTAAGCTACATAGAGAAGCTGCTGGATGGAGTTGAGGTGGTGTGGCTGCCACTAGGTGAAATTGGCCAATTCATACGCGGTAATGGTTTGCAGAAAAAGGACTTCATCGAAACGGGGTTTCCAGCCATTCATTACGGTCAGATTTATACTAAATACGGTTTATCGGCAGATGAAACTTTTACCTATATATCAGAAGAGCTAGCGAAAAAATTAAGAAAAGCGGAAAGGAACGACCTCTTGCTTGCCACAACTTCAGAAAATGACGATGACGTTGTGAAACCTCTTGCATGGCTAGGGAATCAATCCGCAATTTCTGGCGATATGATGCTATTCCGACACGAGCAAAATGTTAAGTATTTAGCTCACTATTTTTTAACGGAAGCATTTCAAGCTCAGAAGAGAAAATACATTACAGGGGCTAAGGTTCGTAGAGTTTCTAGCGGTGATTTGTCAAAAATAGTAGTCCCCATCCCATGCCCAGATAACCCAGAAAAATCGCTGGCAATACAAGCTGAAATTGTGCGCATTCTGGACGCATTTAGCGCCATGACCGCCGAGCTGACCGCCGAGCTTAACATGCGGAAAAAACAATACAACTACTACCGCGACCAGTTGCTAAGTTTTGACCTGTCTGCCGATCACGCAGGAGAGGGTGAAGTTGAGTGGAAGACGTTAGGTGATGTTACTAAAAAATGGTATTCAGGTGGAACACCTAAGGCCGGCAATCCAGAATTTTACGAAGACGGTGATATACCATGGCTTAGAACTCAGGAAGTAAAGTTTGCTGATATTTTCGACACAGATGTAAAAGTAACTCCAGCTGCTTTGCAAAACTCATCAGCCAAATGGATACCTGAAAACTGCGTGATAATTGCTATCTCTGGAGCAACTGCTGGAAGATCAGCAATTAATAAGATTCCACTAACAACAAATCAGCACTGTGGATGTTTGGAAATCGACGATAAAAAAGCCCTATACCGATACGTCTTTCATTGGGTTAGTTTCAATTATGAAAACATAAAAGCTCTAGGACAAGGTGCAAGAGGAGATCTAAATTCGACAATCATTAAGAACTTTAGGTTACCTGTTCCTTATGCAAATGATCCTGCGAAATCATTGGCCGAGCAGGCGCGAATTGTAGCGATATTGGATAAATTCGATACCTTAACAACTTCGCTGCAAAAAGGTCTCCCCCGCGAAATCGAGTTACGCCAAAAGCAATACGAGTATTATCGTGACCTGTTGTTGAGCTTCCCTGCCTGTCCGGCAGGCGGGCCTAAATCTGAAGAGGTAGCCTAATGGCCTATCAACCACCGTTTACGATTACGACCGAGATTCTTAACTTGGTGGCGCAAATCAGCCAGCAGGTGGGTGAATTAAATGCCAGTCAGCTCAATGCCTCGCCGCAACTGCGCAAGCAAAACCGCATAAAAACCATTACCGGCACGTTGGCGATAGAAGGCAATACGTTAACCGAAGAACAGATCACAGCCATTGTTGAGGGGAAGCCCGTGTTAGGCAGCGTGCGCGAGTTAGCCGAAGTAAAAGGTGCGATAGCGGCTTATGATGCCCTGCCTACATTCACACCGAGCGCCATTAATGATTTACTCACGGCCCACGGTTTAATGCTGTCAGATATTCTTGTAAATGCGGGTGAGTTTCGTAGTAAAGGCGTGGGTATCCATAAGGGTGGTGTGGTGCACCATGTTGCGCCGCCAGCTCATCAGGTTTCTGGTTTAATGGCTGATTTAATTCAATGGCTCAAGCAAACAAAAGATCACCCATTGATTGCCAGTTGTGTATTTCATTACGAATTCGAGTTTATTCACCCCTTTGCCGATGGTAACGGTCGTATGGGGCGGTTATGGCAAACGCTGATTTTGTCCAAGTGGCATCCGTTATTTTTATCTTTACCGCTTGAAAGTGTGATTAAAGATCATCAACAAGATTATTATCACGCACTGGAACAAGCAGATAACCAAGCGGATAGCACGCCGTTTATTCATTTTATGTTGTCGGTTATTCAGCAAACACTCGCACAAAACGCCTCTGTAAATGCCCCTCTAAGGGAGGGTGAAAACGCCCCTGTAAATACTCCAGTCAATTTAACGGGACTTAAAACACCGGAGGCTATTTTAGCATTGCTCAGTAATACGCCCGAGCTGACCCGGCAACAACTCGCCGATACCTTGAATAAAGACGTGAGAACCATTGGCCGTGCCATTAGCAAGCTGCAAAAAGAAGGTAAATTAACCCGAGTAGGCTCAGATAAAACCGGCCACTGGCAAGTTACTTCATAATGCGATGCTGTGGCTATTTCCATTTTGGAAAACACCACTGCTAACCAAAAGAAAAGGATGTAAACGAATGACGACGTATAAAACGGTGGCAGAATCGAATAACTTTATTGTGTTAGATAAATACACTAAAGACTGGCAAGTTAATGAAAGTTTTCAAAGCGAAGGTGATTTAGAGCGTGAACTGATCCAGGACCTAAGCAACCAGGGCTATGAGTATTTGCCTGCTCTGACGACACCCGATGCCATGCTGGTGAATGTGCGTAAACAATTACAAGCCCTCAACAAGGTCGAGTTTACTGATGCCGAGTGGGCTCGTTTTTGCGAGCAATACTTAAACACCCCAAGCGATAATATTCTTGATAAAACTCGCAAGGTGCACAGTGACTATATCTTCGATTTTGTCTTTGATGATGGCCATATAGAAAACATCTACCTGTTCGACAAGAAGACCATTGCTCGTAACAAAGTGCAGGTGATTAAGCAGTTTGAGCAAACGGGAAGGCATGCCAACCGTTACGATGTGACGATTTTGGTCAATGGTTTGCCTTTGGTGCAAATTGAACTTAAAAAGCGTGGTGTGGCGATCCGTGAGGCATTTAATCAAATTCATAGGTACAGCAAAGAGAGCTTTAATAGCGAGAACTCGTTGTACAAGTTCTTGCAGCTGTTTGTGATCTCTAATGGCACCGACACGCGCTATTTTGCCAACACGACCAAGCGTGACAAAAACAGCTTCGACTTTACGATGAACTGGGCTAAGTCAGACAATACGCTGATCAAGGATTTAAAAGACTTTACGGCGACTTTTTTCCAGAAAGAGACCCTGCTTGAAGTGATCTTGCGTTACTCTGTGTTTGACGTAAGCAATACCTTACTTGTAATGCGCCCCTACCAGATTGCCGCTACAGAGCGCATTTTATGGAAGATTAAGAGCGCATTTAACGCTAAAAATTGGAGCAACACCGAGAGCGGCGGATACATTTGGCACACTACCGGTTCAGGCAAAACACTAACCAGCTTTAAAGCGGCACGATTGGCCACCGATTTAGACTGTGTAGATAAAGTCTTTTTTGTGGTTGACAGAAAAGACCTCGACTATCAGACCATGAAAGAGTATCAGCGGTTCTCGCCTGATAGTGTGAACGGTTCAGACAGTACCGCAGGGCTTAAGAGTAACCTGGATAAAGACGATAACAAGATTGTCGTCACCACAATCCAAAAGCTCAATAACTTAATCAAAAGTGAAAGCGATTTAGCTATTTACAACAAGCAGGTTGTCTTTATTTTTGATGAGTGTCATCGAAGCCAGTTCGGTGAAGCGCAGAAAAACCTGAAGAAGAAATTCAAAAAGTACTACCAGTTTGGCTTTACCGGTACGCCAATTTTCCCTGAAAACGCCTTGGGTGCTGAAACCACGGGCAGCGTGTTTGGCCAGCAGTTGCACACGTATGTGATCACTGATGCCATTCGTGATGAAAAAGTACTCAAGTTCAAAGTGGACTATAACGATGTTCGTCCGCAATTTAAGAGCATTGAGACTGAGCAGGATGAAAAGAAGCTCAGTGCCGCAGAGAACAAGAAAGCGTTCTTACACCCGATGCGCATTCGTGAAATCTCGCAGTATATTCTGAGCCATTTTAACCAGAAAACGCATCGAGCCTATTCTGGCGCCAAAGGGTTTAACGCCATGTTTGCGGTAAGTAGTGTTGATGCGGCGAAAGCGTACTATGAAACCTTCAAAACATTGCAGGCCGAGGCCGAAAATGGACCCACGAGTAAGCCTCTGCGCATAGCGACTATCTTCTCATTTGCTGCCAATGAAGAGCAGGACGCCATTGGTGATATTTTAGATGAGAGTTTTGAAGTAAGTAGCATGAACAGCAGCGCAAAAGAGTTTTTGAGCGCCGCGATTAACGATTACAACGCCATGTTTAAATCTAACTATGGCGTGGACAGTAATGGCTTTCAGAATTATTACCGTGACCTTGCCCAGCGAGTGAAGAATCAAGAAATAGATCTGCTCATCGTGGTCGGTATGTTTTTAACGGGCTTTGATGCACCAACGCTCAATACTTTGTTTGTTGACAAAAATTTGCGCTATCACGGCTTGATGCAGGCGTTTTCTCGTACCAATCGCATTTATGATGCAACGAAGACCTTTGGCAATATTGTTACCTTCCGGGACTTGGAACAGGCAACCATTGATGCAATTACCCTTTTCGGTGACAAAAACACCAAAAACGTGGTGTTGGAGAAGAGTTATAAAGAATATATGGAAGGCTTTAACGATATTGTTACTGGTCAAGTTCGTCGTGGTTTTGTTGATATCGTAAAAGAGCTGCAAGAACGCTTTCCTAATCCTGAAAATATTGAGAAAGAACAAGATAAAAAAGAATTTGCCAAGCTGTTTGGTGAATACCTAAAAGCAGAAAATATTTTACAAAACTACGATGAATTTGCAGGCTTGAAAGCACTGCAAAGCCTAGATACCAGTGATGAACAAGCTGTTGAAGAGTTCAAGTCAAAGTACTATCTGGATGATGCTGACATTGAGGCAATGCAAACCATCGATATGCCAAGTGAGCGTGCTATTCAAGATTATCGCTCTACCTATAACGATACCCGTGACTGGTTACGCCGCCAAAAGCAGGGGGAAGAAAAGGATAATTCCACTGTTGATTGGGGGGATGTGGTCTTTGAAATTGATTTGCTTAAATCTCAAGAAATCAACCTCGATTATATTCTTGAACTGATTTTTGATCACAATAAGAAGAACAAGAGCAAAGAGGGCTTGATAGAAGAAGTTCGTCGTATGATCCGCAGTAGCCTTGGCAATAGAGCGAAAGAGGGTTTAGTCGTTGATTTTATTAACCAGACAAACCTGGATGAGATAAATGATAAAGCCAGCATTATCGACGCCTTCTTCAAGTTCGCACAGGCAGAGCAGAAGCGCGAAGCTGATGCCATTATCGCCTCTGAAAAGCTCAATATCGATGCTGCCAAGCGCTATATTGCCTCATCACTCAAACGTGAGTACGCTTCTGAAAATGGCACTGCGCTAAATGAGGCTCTGCCAAAACTTAGCCCATTGAATCCACAGTACCGAACACAGAAGCGGACGGTTTTTCAGAAAATTGCCGCTTTTGTTGAAAAGTTTAAAGGTGTTGGGGGGCAGGTTTAAATGACATTTTCTATACTAGTCAGAACGGTTTAAGCCTATACAGCGAAGAGTAAATGGCTTAAGGCGTTCATAATCCTTTTAAGGACTGTTGCTTGGGAGTTTAAACTCTTTGAGTAAATCATAGTTAAACTAAATTGTATTCACAAAGAGTCTGTTACAGGTTCTTAAATGGCATGTTTTAAGGGAAGCAGCACTTCCCTTAAAAAACTAAAAATTAACCCCTCGTAAGTACATGGCTTTATGCTTTGGCGAGTTTACCTTCAATTATCCATTCCTCGCGGTTTTGAATCCATACACCTCTCACGATACAATCTCCAAAATCATCAATTTCTACTTTATTAAATTTAATACTTGCATATTCCTCATCATCATTAAAATCCAAGTATCTAACAGGTAATTTAGAGGCAAAGTAAAAACCTCCTTCAGCATTATTCCAGATAGACCTACCCGAACATTTGAATTTTCCGTCGTCATCTTTACCCTCAAAAGAAAAAATAACCTCTTCATATTGCACTAGTACGAGTGAATTAACATCTAATTGCCATTCTCCATTTTCTACTTCTAAATAACCAGAGAATTGAAAATCCTTAGTTGATATATTAGTTATAGGTACATTCTGCTCAAGAAATTTTTCAAGTCTGCCTTGGTTGATATCCATCTTTGGGGCAGTGAACAAATTACATTTATCTGATGAGATTGAAGTGAAATTGAAAGTGGGCTCAATCTTTTTAGGGCCTTTTCTTTTTTGAAGTTCAAAAATGACAGTTAATGGGGAGGTTCTACCTCTTGATAATGAGTTTATTACTGCTTCAAAAAAATCATTATCTTTCTGCCCATATTTCAAGATGATGACTTTTAAATTAGTTAATTCCATTAGCCAATATTGAAAAGAACTTAAGTCTTCAATGAAAAGCTGACAATTCGTAAAGTTTAACCTCAGGAAGGCGTTGTTTCCTAAAAGTTTGAACTATCTTGCCAGCCTGTGATC
>CEVI01026242.1_pt1 | contig 29009 bp, 23 predicted proteins | sample 531471 | NCBI WGS metagenome assembly CEVI01 (sample SAMEA2623513, study PRJEB7988) | marine metagenome | isolation source: saline water (ENVO:00002010), including
GAGTCAGCCAAACGGCAAAGCCAAGTATTAGTGAAAATCCTGCAAAGCTGCTTGGGCAAACAGCGCCGCCCCATGTTGTTAATTGATGCACCATCGACGGTAAAAAAAGCAGGCGCAATGACAGCGAGAGCGGCGGGTCTTCAAGGTTTATCGTTTTTTGGGCGACACCATTGTTATGCATTAAACGAAAATATGGAACTGGATATTGAAAAGGTTCGCGACTTTTTTTCTAAGTACGGCAAACAGCCTGTTTTGATTTTTGGTTTTACCTTTATTGTTTGGCAGACATTTATTCAAGCATTAGCACAGCAGAACATAAGTTTTGACTTTGCGGATGCTATTCTCATTCACGGCGGTGGTTGGAAGAAAATGCAAGACCAAGCGGTAACTGACGAGATATTTAAAGCATCTATTTATAAAACCTTAGGCAACGTGAGTGTTCATGATTACTATGGAATGGTAGAGCAAACTGGTACCATATACATGCAATGTGAGAAGGGGTTTCTCCATACACCCGTTTGGTCGGACGTTCTTATTCGTAGCCCACAAGACTTAAGCCTTCTCGAACACGGCGAAGCAGGGTTAATTCAAGTCAATTCTGTGTTACCTACCAGCTATCCTGGACATTGCATTTTAACAGAAGATCTGGGCACTGTTTTCGGTGAAGATGACTGTGAATGTGGACGGTTAGGAAAGTACTTCAAAGTCCATGGGCGGGTACCAAAAGCGCAAGTGAAGGGTTGCAGTGATACATTTTCCTAGTGATATATTATCGCACATGCGTTGGCATATCCCTTTAGATAATAGCCAGTATGACGATAGACATTCGTTAACAGATACACATGCCGCTGTTGCTGGATTTGCAGCTTTTCTACTTAAAAAAGCTGACGTAAAAGCGCACCCAGAAATAGTGGCTTTGGCGTTTTGGTTTCGCCAAGCTAATCTGGTGAAAATAAGCGAGTCCATCCCTTTTGAAGGGAACGGAAAAAAGGTAAAACGCGTATTCCATATCGCTCCTGCCAACGTGGATACTGTTTTTATGTATTCCGTATTACTCTCTGTTCTTTGTGCCAACCAAAATATTGTTAGGGTGAGCCAGCGAAGCGGCGAAGTGACGTGGCTTCTCATTAACCTTTTCAAAGAGTATTTAAGAACAGAAAAAGGTGCCCCTTTAGCGCGACTGATATCTATTGTTGAATATAATGCGGAACAGGTAGGTATAACGGAAGAATTCAGTGAATGGGCAGACTTAAGGGTCATCTGGGGGGGGAATGATGCGATTGAGACAATTAATCTTTCTGTACCGCATAGACACCAAATTTGTTTCCCAGACCGCTACTCTATTTCAGTATTAACGATCGATGATAAAGTGGATGTACATCGGATGGCGAAAGCGTTTTTAACTGATATTTTACCCTTTAATCAACAAGCATGCTCATCACCCAAAGCCTTATTTTGGTTAGATACTTCCATTTGCTATCAGCAAAAATTTTGGAACGCTGTTAGTGCAGAAATTGGCGCAATCAAGCATGAGTTGGATTCAAGCAGTAAAGTTGAACAGCAGATTTTGCTACAGCAAATGTTAGCAGACAATGCCCTTAACGTAATTGAGTCGGAAGTTGGACAGCAGAACGGGTTTGCAAGAGTTAATGGAAATATTGCTCTAGGGCGTTGTAAATTGAATCGTATTACGCCGAAAATACTAAAATTGCATACGGGGAACGGGTTAATCCTAGAATGTGACATCTGTGGAGTAAATGAGCTGCCTTTCGATGCTGCGTTACAGACAATTTCCATTGGAGGAGCAATTGATGTAGATGCTCTGGCTAACAAAGAGTTTAAACGACATGTAAAGCTGGGTATGGCTCTTGAGTTTAATACCCAATGGGACGGAATAGACTTGCTACATGTATTTAGTCAGTAAAAGAGTTCTTGAGGTTAGCTAATGTTAAATGATATCCGGTTACACGTAGAAACCGACGAATTAAAACAAAAAGCGTTAGAAGAAAAATTATCTAGAGATATTATCTCTAATTACAAAAGCAACGCTCTGGCGTTTTCTCAATTCATGCCCAGTGTAATGAATTATGTAGAAAATAGTGCCTCACAAAATATCTCCGTTTTCGTAAACAAGAACGCGCAATACAACATGGTTGATTACAGCACAGGAAAGACTGTTTACGGGCTACGTCCTGAAGAGGAGATAATTGAGCACGTTGAGTTATTTTCTAAGCATGCGCCAAATATTACGATTAATGGTGATAATAATTCGGCGTTTAATGTTGGCGCAACCGAAAAGCCGGCCATTTCTCAGCGCTTAAATCAATACAAGCAACTCGAACCTTTGCCGCAGCAAGTCGATGTTCTCGTTATTTTCGGGTTAGGTCTTGGACTGCATATAGAAAAATTGGTAGAAGATAACCTTATAAAGCATTTAGTTATTTACGAGCCAGAGATTCAACATTTTAAGTGTTCTCTGTTTACCTTTGATTGGCAACGATTATTCAAACTTATGAAATCAAAGGGAACGACTATTTATCTTCAACTGGAGCACGATGGTCGTGATATTGTTGAAAACGTGAATGAGTTGGCAGAACATATTGGGTTCGATCGGTTTTATTTCTACAAACACTTTAATCATTATGTGTTCGATGCTGTAACTCAATCGCTTATAAGCTCAACTTGGAATCAGTTATGCGAAACAGGAATTACATTTGGCAAGGAAACAAATCCCAATCTATTTTTACCGAAATGGTCGGCAGGCGTAGATTTGAGCAACGTTAATTTGCTTGATAAAAATAATGAAAAGTTTAATTCTAATTTAAGTGCATTTAAAGTTTACTTCCCTCAAATTTTCCAAGAGTTCTCAGATTATACGCCTACAGATTGGATTCCAATACAATTGAGCGATGGGCAAATAGATGTCATCAGATCAGATTCATTGGTTGCGTATTATGGCGGGAGCCCAAAAAGCTCGGCTGATTTGCGTTTCGAATACTTCGAGCAATACCCCCAGAAAGATGGTTTAGTGTTAGGATACAATGGAACCAAATTAAAAAAGTATCACCATTACCAATTTGTTGAAAAGACAGAAAAATTACTAGATGAAATATCTGAACATGTGGGGAAGTTACCTGATACAGTAAAATCACTTGTAATGTTTGGGGTAGGCGTTGGCTATCAAATAAATACTCTCTACGACAAGAAAAATGTTGAAAAGCTATTCCTTTGTGAACCCAATAAAGACTTTTTCTACTCGTCCTTGTTCGCGGTAGATTGGCAGACGATCTTAAGTAATATCGATAAAAATAACCAGCGTTTGTATATCAATATAGGGGATGACGGGACAAATCTATTCAGAGATTTACTATCCCAGTTTTATTCAATAGGTCCCTATATCCTCGCGAGTACGTACATATATGAAGGTTATCAAAACGACTATTTGAATAACTCTTTAAGCCAGCTTAGAGAGCAACTTAAAATCGTTATATCTATGGGGGAATATTACGATCATGCAAAATACGGTATTTCACATACCACAGAGATTATTAGTCGCGGAACACCTATTCTTCAATCGAAGGCTGATAAATACCTTTCACTCCAAGACAAAGATGTGCCGGTTTTTATTGTAGGTAATGGTCCTTCCCTTGACGATTCGATTGACACCATAAAAGAGTTGAAAGATAGAGCGATTGTTGTGTCTTGTGGCACCGCGTTAATGCCCTTGTATAAAAACGGTATAGTGCCCGATTTTCATGCCGAAATTGAACAGAACAGATCAACGTTTGATTGGATAAGCAGAATAGCAGATTTCGAGTATCTGAGTAAGATCAACCTTATCAGCTGCAATGGCATTCATCCTGACACGTGTAAACTGTTTAAAAAAACGTATATTGCATTCAAGTGTGGAGAGTCATCCACAGAGTCAGCAATGCACATTTTAAACAAAAAAGATTACGCGGAGCTTGAGTTTGCTTTTCCAACTGTATCTAACTTTGCGCTAAACATAGCTTTGGAAATTGGTTTTACACAAGTCTATTTATTTGGTGTTGATTTGGGGTTTGTCCACCAAAAATCTCATCACTCCAAGCTTTCAGGTTATTATGAAACTGATGGCAATGAGCTGTATGATTACGCAAAGAGAAACAACACTGAACTAATGGTTGAAGGGAACTTTCGTTCCAAAGTTTTTACCAAACATGAATTTAAAGTCGCTAAGACCATAATGGAGTCGACACTTTCTACGCATAAAGTTGATTGTTTTAACTGCAGTAACGGTGCTTTGATCAAAGGAACAACTCCTTTGGGCGTTGATGATGTGTTACTTACTACATCATTGACTGCGAAACTAGATGTAATGAATCGCTTAACAAATAACGTATTTAGACCTGCTAAAGAGTATAGTAGCTACTTCAATCGTTTTACTAATAAATTCAATAGTGACGAGTTTGTAAAGGAACTAGAAACTCTAGTAGAATTTGTTAATAAACCAAAAGCAAACGTAGATGAAATAGAGGAATTAATAGAGGCACAACGAGAGTTACTATTTAGCTCCTATAAACGTGGGCGTTCGCTATTTTTCTATTTTCTTTACGGTAGTATGAATTACGCAAACGTGTTATTTAGCAAGTGTTCATACATTGCTGATGAACACTTGCTTTGGAAGTTTTATAAAGATATTTGTTCATTATGGGATGAGTTTTTATTAGATATAAAATCTAATCAGAGCTCTATATTTTTATCGTTTGATACATCCAAGTCTTTTTCTAGTAAAAGTGAGCGTGCTTTTTTAAAGTCGTTTAGTCAAAAGGTATGTTTATATACTAACAATAGGTTTATAGACACGTTCTCGACACTTTCTAGTTCAATGTTTAATGATAATATTATTAACACGATTTCCATAGATGCATTTAGCGCTCAACTACTATCTAGTAAAGTAACCGAATTACATCGCTTATTCTGTAGAGTAGAATCACAAGACGAAGTAGACAAATTAGCTGATTTAATAACTATCCCATTCGATAGAGATATGCATTTACTTTTGTGTGGTGAAAATGCATCTCTACTAGACCTTTCGCGTATCAACTGTCCATGCAGTCTACTTTTACATCCTAATTTTTTGAGAGGTGAAAAAGGCCGGGCAATGTTTGAGCGCGGGGATGGATTATATTGGCTGGAGGGGCATTTGCCATATGCGACGTTAAAATTCGATATCCATTCAGCATTACCTCGTTTTATAGTTGCTAAGGTTCAAGTAAATCAAACGGAGCATACCGAGAAAGGACTCATTTCGTACTTCGATAAAGTTTCCCAGAATGTAACGAATTTTACTCATTTTCTAGAGTTTCCAGATTACTTAGTATTTTCGAAAAATGAACATATTTATAGTAGCTTAGTGAACTTATCCGGTGCTCGCGGAGTGGTGAAAAGAATAGAGCATTTTTGCCCTCATACACTAAGGCAGGGAAAATTCAATAAAGATGCTATAAATAGGAATATTAAAACAACAAATTGGGAGGGATGGGCGTAGGCCATACCATTTGTAATAACTTATTTGTAGAAGGATGAGAGTTACCGATTTCGAGACTAATTCACGTAACTATTCGATAAATAGGATTAGTAACTCTCATCTCCACTAGATAAATTCAGTCGATGACAATAATATCTTTTTCTAAAATACCGCGTTTGAGACATTCTTTGAACATTGGTTTTACTGTAGCTTGACTACAAATGAGTATTTTAGTGCGTGGCTCAAGATTCGCGAGTTCAGTGGTTGCTTCTATTTCAATATCAAACTGTTTAAATGGCATCGTATTAGCTTTAATGTCTACCCATTTAAAAACAGGAATACCCTTTTTCTTAAACCGTATGTAAACCTCTATGCCTAGGTAACCAGCGCCATAGAGTACAATATTGCTATCGCTTACAGTTTTACATCTTAAGATCGCACGAGTGGAAAAGCTAAACATTAAACGCTTCAACTTTTCAGGTACAACAAATTGTAGGAAATAATAATAAAGTTTCACACTAAACCCTATATATCAAAAATAAAAATTACGATTCTCTATAAAGAAAGATCTTGTTCTAGCTCTTCAAACTGTTTGCCAAAGTCAAAGAGTGGCGCAGTTTTTCTTGTATTTCTTCGAAATATCTCTATTTGGGATCTATCCACTCGTTTTAGATCTTGTTCTAGTTTATTTAAATCCGACACTCCCTCATAGGCTAAACCTAACTTGTGATGACGTGTCTCTTTAATCATTTCTTGAGAGCCTGTAACAAGTAACATTAATCCGGCCGCAACAAATTCGAAAAACTTATTGGGTAAAGATACAGCGTGTTGACCTTCTATATCTTCTAGAAAGTGAATACCAATATCAAACTGTGATATGAAAGGAATTATTTCTTGAAAGTCTACGGGCTCTAGAATGGTTACGTTTTCGAATTTGGACGCCAGTTTGCAAACCGATTTATAATAACTTTCATCTAGCCATACTAGCATCAAGTATAAGTGATAACCTTTACCCATTTTACCACCAAACTCAATAAGCTTTTCAATAGATCGGTTTGGAAGACAACCTCCGTGATGTATTAGATTTATATTTGACTTGTCTATATCTATTTTTTTTTCAGATTCTATTAATTCTTGAACCGGGTAACTTTTGAATATTTTGAAGTCTTCATTATATTTATTCTTATATTCATCAGCTATCCCCTGAGAGACAGTGACTTTTCTACTAAACTTTGATAATAGCGTACTGCAATAATAATCATAGACATCGAGTAACTCTTGTTGCCAATCGTTTTGAGGGATGAATTGTCTAGGGTAATATTCTCTTGCATCAAAAATTACTTTCTCTTTATGTTCTATAAAAAATGGTAGTAATGATAAATCGTGTATAAATATCCAGTCATATCTCTGTACCCTTTCTTTTTCAATCGACAATTCACAATTAGCAGAAGCGACGTATTCTGCTAAACTGCCAATTTTTAATCTCATTATTATCTTTTTGATTAACCGCCTCAATGGTGATGGCGTTTTCTTAATAATTGGAAATGAAGTCACACCGTCCAAACTATTAGTATCAAGGGAGCAAATATCTATTATGTTTTTTTTTCGAAGCTGCAAATAAAGGCGCTTGGGTCTCGGACAACTCGCAAACCTGCCTCTATAAACTAGTAAAATTTTTTTATTTTCCATAGACTATGAATCTTCTAATACATTTAATTTTGCTTCGAAAAGCTACAGTTGAATTTCTAGTTCTGACACTATACTTTTTCTGGTTTCTCCTTTCCCGTAAGGAGAATACGATAAAACATGGGGCATCTCACTATGTTTAAGCAAAAGAGTTAAATCTTGTTCTTTGCCCATGCCGTCCCCGATGAGTTTAGAAGCATTGATTTCAACTAACTCGTTCCATTCTGTTTCATTTCTGACGACAAAGCACTTTTTGCCGGAGAAAAAGGCTTCTTTTTGAAGCCCTCCACTGTCGGTCATTACAGCAGTGCAACTAGCCGTTAGATACAGCATTTGGAAATATGAGGCTGGAGGGATAGTTATCACATTTGGTGAGGTCGTTATTCCAAACTCTTGCATCCGAGATCTCGTACGAGGGTGTACAGGCCATACTACTTTACTATGACTAGCATATAGGTTTATCGAATCTACGATACGAGATAAATTACGTTTACTATCCACGTTCACGGGACGGTGCAACGTAACAAGAAGAAAGTCGTCAAGGTCGACTATATTTTCTGGCGGGCTTGCCAATGGTGCGAATAGCTTTAACGCATCGAACATAATGTCACCAACATTACGTACAATTGGCGTTTTATTTTTCCCAATATTTTCTTGGAGAAGGTTTTTAGTTGCAACCTCACTGGGACAAAATAGAAAATCAGACAAGTGGTCTGTCACTACTCTATTGTGCTCTTCTGGCATGTTCCGGTTAAAACTTCTTAAACCTGCTTCAACATGGGCTAGAGGAACGCCATGTGCATTCGCGGCAACCGATCCGGCCAGAGTACTATAGGTGTCACCAAATACTAATAAGCAGTCAGGTTTTAGTTCTGTTATTGCCATTCCTATCTTAGTGACGGATTCACCAATGAAGGAACTGCTCGAAAACGTATTCGATTTGAAGACGTGGGTGGGTTTTGGAATTTTTAATTGATCGAAAAATTGCTGGCTCATATTAGCATCGTAATGCTGCCCAGTGTGAATAATAAATTCACGAAGCTTCGGAGAGTCTTGAATCTCTTTGCTTAAAGCCGCTGCTTTGATAAATTGGGGTCTAGCTCCGACAACGGTTAATATTTTTTTCATAATATGTCTCAGTAATTTATCCAGCTTATCGGCAGTATTAACTATTTCTTTAGAATCGTTTTAAATAGCAAAAATAACCTAAATTTGTGCTCAAACCATATCGCGCGCTTCTATTTACCTCTTGTAAATCTATTCCTTAACGTGTCAAAATTGTTCAATCAGAAAATAGTCAGTTCCTCTCCTTCTACTAAGTTACACAAAAAGTCTATTTTGTCTTGTTCTCCTTTTCGGTAAAGTTGGAAAATGAAATTGATGAAAGACGTTCGGTCATAAAATTTAGCTCGTTTAATATACAATATTCATACACTGATTAGAACCTCAATGAGACGTCCGAATAGTGTTTTAAACAACTATTAAGAAACTTTTTAACTCTAATTTTGCACGTCAATTTCACATTTTTATCTCTGAATCTAGCATAGGTCCGCATATTTCATCTAATAAACTATGGAGATTTGGTGATATTTTAAGTAAAGATTGAAATTCATTTATACAAAACGTTTTTCTTTCTTTCCTCATAATTAAATCAAATAGAAAATCTATTTTCTCCGGAGCTCCTTCTCGACATAGTTGAATACTAAAGTGCACCATAAAATCAAAATCGCCCAAGATTCCTTCTCCATATTTCATGCAATAGTGATTATATAGAGATTCCACCAAGAACTGATCTCTATGCCTGAATTTGTATTTCTTGTTGTTCATAAATTCATCTGAGAAGCTGATGGCTAACTTATTTAACCTAGCTTTATCTAGAGAAACAAAGGCATGACTAAGAACAAGAAAACTACTGGAAGAATAATCAAGCATAAATGCAGAGTTTAATATCCCCTGCATATGCAATTTAATATCATCATTTTTGGGGAGCGAACACCAGCTTCCTCTGACAATTGGCTTTCTTCCTTCGAAAAAAAAACTCGGAGTAACGTCTGCACTTAACATTAAATCGTCATTACCCAAAATGAATTGCTCGCTTAAGCAATCAAGTGTATGGAGTGCTGTAACAATTGCTCGAGAGTTAAAAGTTGGTAAAAATTCAGGTGTGTCTTTAAAAAGTTCTTTATGATCAACAATTTCTATTCTATCTAAGAATAGCTTATTAGAATCCAAGAACTTTGGTAGTTGTTGATCAGTAATCAAAATTATCTTTCTGTACCAAGGAGCATATCTTTTTATAGACCGAAGACAATATTTTAGCTCATTACTTTGTACAAATCTTAAATCGCTAATAGATTCTTCGAAATCGTCTTGGCTTCTAATGCTTAATTCATCATCTGATAAAATTGATAAATGACGTTTTCGTTTTAATTGATGATTAGGGTCATCACCGTCAACCCAAATAATTACAAAGTCAATCTCTGCCTGTGTCATATCGTTATTTTCTGTAAAGAAAGAAGTGTCCTGCTCTAACTTCATTAGCTAGATACTCCCGGACAATATTTTCGAGAATAAGAGGGTTCCTTAAAACCTTACTATGCTGCTGATAAACATTAAAATACTTACTTAAATGATACAAGTTATACGCGTAATTTCGTTGGCACTTAATAAAGTGTTTTTCAAAAATATTAGAGCAGTAAAATTCATAGTTGCGATAGTAAGCCACATAATTTTTCGATTTATAATTATCATTCCCTTGCAATAGGGTGCTTTCTCTAACAAGTAGAAATCCGTTTTTAGATAACAGCCTCAACAGCTTATGAAATAACTCATCAATAACTGATTCATGGGTATACATGAAAATATCTCCAACGAAGATAAAGTCGTAACCGTTTGTTACCAAATCACTTGAGTTAGATATATCACAGCATTGATATTCAACATTTTTAAGTTTGTTCTCAGAATTATTGCTAGCTATTCTTTGTTCACTAAGGTCAATGCCTACACAACGAGAAAAAGTTGTAGATAAAAATTTAGTATAACGGCCGTTACCACAACCTATATCAAGGCACGTTTTATATTCACTGACGTTTTGGTTTACTAAGTTCTGAATAATGATTTTTTCATATTCAAAGCGAGCATCTACTATAAACTGGTCATTGGTTATATATCCACCATCTAGATAATCATCATAGGCTCGCGACCAAAATTTGTTAATAATATGCTTTTCTGCTTGTAAAGTATCATATTTTGCCGAGTCGAAAGTTAAATGTATTTTATCTTCTAATAATTTATATTCTTGTTTCAATTTTTTTTGTTGCTGTTCTATTTCAAACAACCTAGTTAAATCTTTAATAATATCTTGATTTACTTTATTCATGAAAATTCTCTTCAACGTAATCTTTAATACGTTCATAATCTTCAATATAATCAACTTCCGCCCAAAAATTACCTTTTATATCGTGAATTATAACTGGTTTAATATCATTGCTACGATAAAATATATCTTCCCACCAATAGTCATGCTTTTGCTGTTGAATTAAGCTTTTTAATACGCTTTTAAAAAAATTAATATCCCTAGCTGCTATTCTTGCGATACCAACATATTCGCCAGTTGTTTCTTCCAATTCTAATTCTTTGCCATACTTAATGAGTACATTGTTTTTCCAGTTAAATCGATAGTCTGCACCTTCAATACGTGAACTATCCGCAAGAAATAGAGGAGAACTTTGTTCTTTCAATAAAATATCAATGACAGTTTCTTCAATAAAAACGTCTGCATTCATAATAATGTAGTCATCATCTGGCTGTAGAAAAGATTGGGAGAACCATGTTGATGCAATGGAGTTGGTAACATCAAAAAAAGGGTTTTGGAAATGTGTATACCTATATCCTTCGAGTTGCTTCAGAATATATTCCTCCTTGTAACCAGTAACGATTGCTATATCGTCAATACCCTTCTTCTTCAGCATGTCAACTGTATATTTAATTAAACTATCATCGTTTATTGTTACGCAACATTTAGGGATACCATTTAAATAGCGACTGATGCGCGTTCCAACGCCAGCAGCCATCAATAATGCTTTCATGATATCCTCTCTTGATAGTATTCGCTTAGAGCCTCAATTAATACATCGAAGTGCTTTTTATCAACATGTCCCATATGAGCTACTCGAAATAAAATTTTTGCTAAATCACCAGAACTAGGCGTTAAAATCAAGTTGTGTTTTTTCTCAAAGTAGTCAACAACCTCATTCGCATTCTGCTCCAAAGGAGATAAAGCGGTTAAAGAGTTTGAGGAATCATGAACATAATTTTTTAAAGGTAAGTGGGCTATTTTAGCTCTAAAGTAATTAGCTAACTCAGCCCTATGAGCAATGACACTCTCTATTCCTTTTTGAACTAATTGAGTTAATTGAAACTGAAGTTGAAGTATTATTGAGACAGGGGGAGTAAAGGGGGTCTGCCCCCTCTCCATGTTATTTAAACTTTCTTTAAAGTCGAAGTAGATCGAGGAGGAACTTTCTAACTTACGGATTGCTTTTGGGCTTAAAATAACCATTGCTAAGCCAGGCGGCAACGCGAGCCCTTTATTAGAGCTGACAATCAACATGTCGATGTTTTGTAACTGCATGTCAATAGGGTCACATAGAAAAGCACTAATTGCGTCGACAATATGCAACGCACCATTTTGTCTGCAAAGTTTACCTGACTGCTCAATATTTAATTTTCTTCCAGTCGTTGTCTCACACGCATTAATTAATAAATAATCAAAATTAATTTTTTTTAAATCGTTATAATTAATTATTTCATTAACATCGTATTTTGCGTTAACGAATTCGAGATTTTTTCGTTGACAAATATCGGCGAAGCGCTGACCGAACCCTCCCGAATTTACTATTAACGCTTTTCCAGTCACATGATTTAAGTTATCAATACAAGCTTCCATCGCTCCAGTACCTGAAGATCCGAAGAAAAGTACCTTGCTTCCTAATTCAGCGTTGACGAGCTCTAACAGCTTATTTTGGCAATCAAGTAACACATTGGAAAAAGCACTATTTCTGAAGTACGGTACTTGAGTAGCTCCCAAAGCTAGCACATCATCAGACATAGGCACAGGTCCAGGGGTGTATAATCGCGGCTTATTAATCATGTTTAAATACAGTCGCGTTATCTAACATAGAGACATTCCATTCTTTATTTGGCGTTCTCCAGTCACCATAGTGTTCCGTTAAATATGCTTCGACATTATCCGGGATTCTAATATTTTCTCCACGAAATATTCTTACTTGTGTATTGCGAATATGATAAGCAGGCATAGTGATCGCCCGTGAAGACATTAAATAATTCATTTCGTCAGTATCTTGATACTTAATGAAAAAGTCTAAAGCTGGTGCATCTAAATTTTTGTGTTTCGGCTTTAACTTAAAACATCTTAAATCGCCTTGAGCGATTTTCTTAAAATTATACTCTGCGTAATAGGCATCTATTTCGAGTTCGATTCCTTTCGTTTTGTAAATTTTTTTAATAAAATTTTCAATCGCAACCTTACATTTATCTATGTGGAGAGAGCTGACTGCAAAATCAAGATCATCATCCCAAGGAATCAAAGCATCGTCACGAATGATACCCAATAGAGTTCCCGCATCGACATAGTAATTTACGAAGTGGGCATCAAGCTCACGGCATACATTCAACAGTAAATTTTCAGCTAATTTTTTTCTCTGCTCATCTAGGCCAAACTGTGCGATTGAATCAGTAGCTTTAAAAACTGAAATTCGATTCTCATGAATGGCTAAATCCACAACTAATTGCTGCCAAATCTGCTCAAAGTATTCACTTGCAATGATAATTTTACTGGGATTTAAGTTCTGTAACTCTAGTGGCGGCTTTATTGGTAAATCATCGATATATGAGCTGTATTTTTTTTTGTCATTATCTATGAAAGCACAAATATTCAATTTGGTTTTAAGGCTCTCATAGGCCAGCCTTCCCATTTCGCCTGCACCAAAAATTACGCAAATGTTGCTGTTTAAGCTGTACATATATTAAATACTCATATGCCTTTTTATAGTTATCGCCCACTAGACAAAAAGCTTTATTTTAAAGTTTAAAATACGGTTATCAAGCCCACCTATCTCTGGCATCATCCTTTGCCGAAGTTTACTCTCTTTCTACACTGGTTTACTCCGCTTTTATGCACACCTGTGGGGGTTTCTTCGTCAATAGTAACTGTAATGCAGGCTAAAGTGCACCACTCTTGACTAATGTTTAATAAGAGATATACAACTCTGACCGTGTTGTAGCGTAGTCGCAAAACCGGTAGGAGACAATGCGAAGCGGTATGGAAAGGTTTAAGGATTAACGTATCTTAGGAATGTCTGAGCTAACTCACTCCAAAAATAAACATAAAACATCCTTCCGTTAGGTGATATGTTGGCCTCTTTGAAAGTCAATAGTTTATTTACTTGTGTTTCATCATCGTTCTTATTATAACTCTGTTGTATAAAGAATTATTGAGGAGTCGATAGAGCTATCGTTAATATTTTAATATCAGTTAAGGTTTAGTCGTTTTAGCCGATAACAAGCTATGCCTAAGTGTATAAAGGTGCTCTAAACGAGATAGGAGACCTTATTCACGCCTCGAACTCCATAATTTTCTGGAGTGAGGGCTTAACGTAAAATTGTTGTTTAGTGGGAAGTTCAATAGAACGATGACAAAAGAGTTTGATAAAGAAATATTTGGACGTGTAGAAGCGAGCTTCGTTAGAGTATTCGGTGAGCAATATGCAGGCAAATTATCTGTGGAATCTAGTATGGATGACTTTGTTGAATGGGACTCCCTCAACTATATCGATTTTGTTTGTGAATTAGAGGATGAATTTGGAATAGAGTTTTCTGAAACTGAATCAGCTCAAATGTTTCAAATTCAACACATTCTGCGGATAATCAATTCCATTGTGCATCACGAGCCTCATGACGATGTGAAGCATGCCTATGCGCAAATGCGTTTAATTGAGCAGTACTCAAACGATGATTGTTTGCAAATCGCCATTTTATCTGGCAGCTCGACAAGAGAGGGTTTTTTACCGTTGTCACAAATGCAAGCACTAGCAGAAAGTGAGTTCGAAGAAAAAATTAGAATTTACAATATAAGTGTAAGTGGACTCGTTATAGCTGAAATGCTCCAGATTGTAGAATCGCTAGAGCATATTCAAAACCTCAGACTCGTTATTGGATTTTCTCCCATTATTCTTTTTGGTTGTGGAATGAATGAGTTTAATCGTAGTTGTGACTTAGAACGCTTTTCGCTTCCATGCCCATCAACTTCTTTAATTCTAAAACAAAATGGTTTTATCAAAAATAGTGATATAGTTGTGACGACGATAGAAGGGTGGTGTAATCGATATTTGGCAGATTTATCACTCGAAGAGTTGAGATATACCCCCTACAAATATCCGACGTTACAGCCATGGGATGAAGAAAAGTTTAGTGATGAAGATGCAATTTTACGTTATTACAATAATGCTCCTTTAAACTTTAGTCAAAGTTACGAAATCAATGTTCAGTTGCTTAAGGTGTTAGTTGATAAGGTAGCCACGAAACAAAATAAGTTAGTATTGTTAAATCTAACACTTCACTCAAAGACTGAATCATTTTTAGAAGATTTAGGAGAATTAGTCAGTAAAACAAAAAATTATATCGACACTAAAATCAAAGATGGCTCTGTTATTTTAGTAGATAGCGTTAAATCGTCTGGAATAACTGACAACGACTATCGTGATCCTGGTCATATTTTCAAAAAGCAGGACCTATATACCAAAGAAACGATTAATCGCCTCAATGAAATATTTTCTGAGGAGAAAAGTTGAGTGCGGACGCTATTTTTTGCAACAGGTTCTGGACGATGCGGCACTATGTGGCTATCAAATTTGCTCAATTCTGAACAGAATACATTAGCGCTTCATGAAGGAAAAATTCGAGTAGAAGAGTCCGTAGGCGACCAGTATCTTCCCTTTCTCACTCTTCAAAATAAACAAGCATATGATAATCCCAGTGTCGCTGATTTTCTTTTCGATAAATATAGAAAGAATATTAATGATAACTTTGAAAAACACAATGTCGGGTTCTTTGGTGATATAGCATATAATTATGCGCCATTTCTATCTTCGATTAGAACAAAATATCCGTCTGCTAAAGTTATTTTCCTGTATAGGAATGGTATTGATTTTGTGCGCTCCAGCACGACGAACGAAGAACCTGACCCAGTTCCTGTAGGTTGGCCGCCCAAAGGGAAAAAACTATCAAAGTTGGAGCGTTATATTAACCTAGGTAGAATTAGTCCTAGGGGAAATGACCCTCTTTATCGTAAATGGTCCTCATTGAGTGTAGTGGCTAAAAATGCTTGGCTCTGGGCAGAAACAAATAGAATTATAATAGAACAATTGGCTGAATTTGATAACGATAACGTACTTACCGTAAGGTTTGAGGATTTCGTGTCCTCACCTCAAATTGTTTACGATGAAATTAGACGTTTCTTATGTATCGAGCATCCTATTTCCACTCAAACAAAAGCTCTTCTCACTTCTCGAATCAATAGTCGAAGCACTAAGTATCTACCCATTTGGGAAGAATGGTCTGCCAACGATAAAGCCGATTTTTTGAATTTTGCTGGAGCCATGATGAAAAAACTAGACTATGGAGTTGATTGCTAATGGAGCAGATTTTTACATTGGGTGTGGTGAATAATAAAGAAATGTTGACGCTTTTAGAAACACAGATTCGTTACTTACTACCACCCAAAAGTAAGATATCAACTGAACATAGTGATATCCGCGTAACAAGTGAGAATGATTTACCTCAAGCCCTAATTGACAATATTCAAGGTCTAATTGACGAGACGAAAAAGTCATACCGTAAAGTTAATCTCATGCAGAGTAAAGCTAGCACGGAACATTCTATATTTACGCAAGACCCTATGCCAGTTTTACTTGAATCTAACCAGTTAGTTCAAATGATGCCGGGTATTTATACATACTCTGGGGCGCTTTTGGAATTGATGCAAAAACTAGATGAATTTTTCAGGCAGTATGCGCTTCGAGAGGGGGCATCCGAGCGTTTGTATCCAAATATTTTACCGGTCAACAGCATGATAGAAAATGGATACGTCTCAGGATTTCCTCATCATGCTCTTTTTGTCAGTATGGCGCATCAAGATTCTGACACCCTAAAATCTTTGTCAGCGCTTAAAGACATAGAGAGCCTTAATGATTTAGTCAGTACAAACGGAATAATGCTTGCCCCAACAGTTTGCCACCATTGTTTCGAAGAACTTAAAGGGGCAAAACTTGAAGATAATATGATCATTACCAGTACGGGTAAATGTCATAGATTTGAGGGGCCTTCAGCAGAAGACCTCTCGCGTACTCATATATTCAATATGCGAGAAATCGTTCTTTTTGGTAAGTCATCATGGGTTCATAAAAACAGGTTAAAAATAAAGTCTGATTGCGAAGCGCTTTTTGAAAGATGGCAGCTTGACTATCAAGTTGAGACAGCGACGGACCCATTTTTCCCTGCAGGAAGCCAAAATAAACGCAACTTTCAAGCAATGAATCAAACTAAATTTGAAGTAAAGTTATATTTGCCTTTTAAACAGCAATCTATTTCAGCCGTTTCTATCAATAATCATATGGAAACGTTAACTGAAAGTTACGGAATTAAAGGCGGAAAAAATCTTATATCGTCTTGTGTAGGATTTGGCTTAGAGCGTCTATCGTTTTCTATACTTAGCCAATATGGTTTTGATAGAGGCAATTGGCCGGATACACTAAAAGAAGATCTTGTTCTAGAGTAATGCTTAAAGGGGGCAAAACAACATTGCCCCAATCTTTCCATGGTTGAATTTGGAAATGTGAAATGTAGCTACTTGTTAATCTGTAACACGATATAGTTCTGTAGATATGTATAGCTGCATGTGCCGTACTCGCTAAATTCCTCAACAAGTACTTCCGGGTCATGATAATAAGAAGTTTTCTCATCATTTGCATAGCGACTAAAAGGAGGCTTTGAGTACACAATAAAATACATCCGTTTAGTGAATAGTTTTGCAACGGCACGTTTAAAAAGCTGAAATACTTCAGAATTTGGCGCATAGCCTCCAAAAAATTCAGGTCCCCGACAAAATGCATATTCAAACTTTTGTTGTGTTTCTAGGATATCAGCTAATTGAAAATGTACTTTTGCATTATACTTATCAGCTAAAATATTAGCGTTAGTAATGCCCTGTTCTGAATTGTCTATTCCTGTCACTTTATAGTTATCAGAAAGAACAATTGACCATATACCGTCCCCACACCCAATATCAACCATTGAGGGTCTGTAGCCTTCCGTTGGCTTCGGGAGACGTTCGGTAATAAACTTTTTACACCAATCGTAAGCGTATACAGGTTTATTTTCATCCGCATGCAATTTGTAGAAGGCTTCATAATCCTTTCGCCAAATGTTTGTGTTGGTAGGCTTCTTCATTCGTAGTAACAACTCTTAATTTTTTCACCATATTCATATCGGCCAAGTTTGGAATTTATAAAGTGAATTGGGTTAATTATCGTGTCCAGCGGTGCAGCATACGGGTAGTTAAGATGGCGCTTAGAGATTTGGAGCTGAGTTGAAGCTGCTTTGCATTTCTGAATTTTGTCATCGTTCCATTGAGCAGGATGAACGAGAAGCTGTAAGTTATCTTGTTTAAAGCTAGGTTTATCCCACATCCAATAAGGAAGAGTGCAGTCGCTGTAAAGTGACAGAAAGCGTCGAACTTTTGAAGAGTGAACTTCAAAATAACGAGGAAACTTGTCTGCCATAAATAGCTGATTCATTAGCACTCCATTATGTAGTAAACGGTTTAAAGATAATCCATTCCCGTGAACTGCAAAACCATTGATGTCAAGGCCGAAGCGGCTCTTCCAGTTCCAAGCAAACTCTTCTATAAATTCGACTAAATGGAGATTGATATGAGCTAGGTTAAATACGTCATCATGCTTTATGTTGATTTTGAGCCCGTTTGGGGTTTCGCTTATCTCATAATTTTCTATCAACAGTTTAGCAACTAGTTCTTCAGGATATTTACTCCAAACTGGTTGGTAGCGATACAAATAGTCATTAATCGGGGATATATGAGGTTCAATATTAGCTCCAAGAGCCAGGCATTTCTCAATATATTCATCATATGCTCTTGAGTTAATTAGCTCCGTAAGAGATTCGAGCATGGTGCTGCCCGCTAGGCCGAACATGACGAAAGAAGTTGAACTGATTTTACCGCATATTTCTTCTTCCATCTTAAGCATATCCATTCCGTTTTGAATATCTCTTAAATGTATGTCGTATCTCAATGCAACACAATTGGAATCAAATTCACTCCTTTTTTCTATTTCGTTAAAAGAAATGAAACTTCTGCCACTATTACAAAGGTGCTCAAGGAGTTCTTTAAAGTGGTTATATTTTTTCATTTTCTATCAAATTTTTGAGCATGCAAATGATGTCTGATTCGTGATTTTTGTTTTTATTCAGTGGCTTATAGTTGTTTTCGATGTTTTTTATGGATACTGAGTGAATGCTTTTCACAGTGGACATCATCGAATTTAACTCAGTTCCTGCTATGGAGTTATCTGTTACTTTAGCATCGGGAAATATGTCGACATGTCCGTTTTTGTGCACTGATATTATGATTAACCTTGCAATAATTAGGTCATAGAAGAGGGGCGAATGAATTGAGCTTCCATAATCATTGGTTGGAAAATAAATGGCGTAATCAAACTCTGATAACATCTTAATTCGATTGATTAATGAACTTTTCGTTGTAAGCGATACATAATGCTTACCTCTACAAAAAGATACAAGAGCTTTTAGTAGTTCAGGTGCGTCATGTGGGGCGATAATAGTGAGTTTTCGTTCTGGTGACATTATGGAGATAAAGGGTGCTAACTCTTCAATGGTCTCCAGCGAGTGCTCAGAAGTCAAAATTGTTATGAATCTTTTTATACGCTTGGGTCGATTTTTATTATCAGATTTTTTATCCGCATGTAGTAGTTCGTTGTTAATGTATACGAACTTTGCTCTTACCATGTCGCTTATTCTATTTCTCATGCTAATGGTATGACAAAAAACCAATGCACATTGATTAACATAGGTGGAAAAATAAAAGTGTCCCAACCACGCATCAGTAAATTTATCATAATAGATATTTTCTGATTTTTTTATCTTGATATTAATACTGTCAAAAACAACTTTATTAAGATGCTTTTTAAATAAAGGTATTAGTGACAAATCTAGAACTAAGATTAAATCAACATCCTTTAAATCTCGCTTCGTTAAATTCGATTTCAACTTCTTTAGATCGAGATACTCGCTTATACGCTTAAACCTAGTATAAAAGGCTATACGCTTGAGGAGGAGGGCAAGTTTGCTCGACGATGCGTTGTAGAACCAATAAACCCGTTTATTTTCCGTCTCGTTTGTATCTGTGGACAAGATTTGTATGTCAAAGTGCGGTTCGAGGATTGAGAGCCATTGTTGAAACCTTAAAGAGTTAGAAAGTTCGTTACAACTAGCTATAAGCAGAGTGTTACGTTCCATATTGCGTTTGAGGGTATACCACATTCAGTTTGATACCAAGATACTAGCAAGAGTGTCGTCAATTGCATAATCTAATTGTTGCTTACGTTGATAACGTAAAAATTCTACATTGTATCTATTTTAGGTCGAGATTTAAGCTAAGTCGCTGATTTATAGTATTCAAATTTCTATTTACAGTTTTATTATGCTTTGCCGATAATATACAGTATACGCAATAGTTTTGTAATCGAAGGTGGAATTGAAGTTGTTAAATAATCTGCTAAAACTTCTGGAACAGAAGACAGCAACAATAGGTGTCATAGGCATGGGATATGTTGGTTTGCCTCTTGCTATCAGATGTTCAGAAGAATTTCACCGAGTAATAGGCTTTGATATTCTTCAAGAAAGAGTTCAAGCCATAAATAGTGCCAATTCCTATATAGAGCACATTTCTGCAAGCTCTATTGCTACTGCAAGAGAAAAAGGGCTTGAGGCAAGTTACGACTTTAGCCGGTTTAGCGAATGTGACGCTGTTATCTTGTGTGTCCCAACACCTCTAAATAAACATAGAGAACCAGATTTAAGTTATATTTTAAGTACGATGGAAGCTTGTTCGAGCTTCTTTCGACCAGGTCAGGTTATTTCGTTGGAAAGTACTACTTACCCAGGGACAACAGAAGAAATACTACGTCCTTTAATAGAAAACAAAGGGCTTATTGTTGGCGAGGATGTTTTTCTCATTTATTCCCCGGAGCGAGAAGATCCCGGGAACCAGATGTTTAGCACTCAGCGTATCCCTAAAGTTGTTGGGGGTAGTACTGTTCAGTGTCTCAAAGTTGGCCTTGCACTCTACAGCAAAGTTGTAGATGAAGTTGTTCCAGTCTCAAGCACACAAATTGCTGAGATGACAAAGTTACTTGAAAATATTCATCGCGCTGTAAACATCGGATTGGTCAATGAAATGAAAATTGTGGCTGACAAAATGGGCATCGATATATATGAAGTTATTGATGCTGCAGCGACAAAGCCGTTTGGCTTTACTCCCTATTACCCTGGACCAGGTATTGGTGGTCATTGTATACCTATAGATCCATTTTATTTGACTTGGAAAGCCCGTGAATATGGTGTTCACACTAGATTTATAGAGCTTGCTGGAGAGGTCAACTCAGCCATGCCTCTGTGGGTTGTTGATAAAATAACTGAAGCTTTAAATAGACATCAAAAGGCTGTGAACGGAAGCCGAATTCTCATTTTAGGTGTCGCATATAAAAAGAATGTAGACGACATGAGAGAGTCTCCATCGCTGGAATTGATGAACAGGTTGCTGGAGCGAGGAGCGCATATTGAATATTCAGATCCCCATGTTGCAAAACTCCCTAAATTTCGAAAGTACACCTTTCAGCTTAACAGTATCGATTTGACGCCAACAGAATTGGCATCTTTTGACGCAATAGTTCTAGCAACTGCTCATGATGCATTTGATTACGCTTTGATAGAAAAACACGGTATGCTCATTATTGACGCTAGAGGTTATTATAAGAATAGCTCTCCCAAAATTGTAAAAGCTTAGATGAAAAAAATATGAAGAATTTTGCCCTTATTGGTGCTTCAGGCTATATCGCTCCACGCCATATGAAAGCAATCAAAGAAACTCAAAATACGTTGACAGTGTGTTATGATAAGAATGATTCTGTAGGTATTATTGATAGCATCTCACCGCAAAGTGAGTTTTTTACGGAGTTCGAACGCTTCTATGAATTTGCTTTCAGTCTTAAGAGGACTCCTCATCAGAAACTCGATTATGTATCGGTATGCTCTCCAAACTATTTACACCATGCCCATATTGCAGCAGGAATGAGACTGGGGTGTGACGTAATATGTGAAAAGCCTCTTGTACCAAGTCTAAAGTTACTTGACGACCTATCTTTAATAGAGAAGGAGACTGGGAGACGTGTATTCAATATATTACAGTTACGTCATCACAACGCAATTTTAGACCTAAAAAGTCAAATTGAAAAAGAAAAGCGAGATGATAAATATGAGGTAGAGCTGACATACATCACTTCTCGAGGAAAGTGGTATATGGAGAGTTGGAAGGGCGATCCGAAAAAGTCTTTTGGTATAGCGACGAATATTGGTATCCACTTTTTTGATATGCTGCATTTCATCTTTGGCAACTTGATCAAGAACGAGCTTCATTACATTGATAATAAGAAAGCGTTTGGTTATCTTGAATACGAAAAAGCAAGAGTGCCATGGTTTTTGTCGATTGATGCTGCGGATTTGCCCGGATTCGTTCAGGGGAAACAAAGTACATTTCGTTCAATTACTGTTGATGGGAAAGAAATTGAATTTTCTCAAGGCTTTACAGATTTACATACCGTTAGTTATCAAGAAATACTAGCAGGGCGAGGGTACGGAATTGAAGATGCTCGCCACTGTATAGAGGTCGTGTCTTCTTTACAAACAAAAGATAACGTAGCCTGTAATGCTCAGATTCAACACCCAATGTTTAGACAGGTGCTTGGAGACTGTCAGTGATCAAATTGACTGAACGGCCATTGGTTGTATTTGCCTATGATTTTCCTCACAGAAAGACCTATGAATTTCTCTCTCGGTTTAAGGCGTTAGGTTATGAGAACGTAGTGGTTCTGGCTGCCCCAAAACAAAATTTGAAAACAGGATCTGGCAATAATACTTTTTCTTCATTAATTGACTCGAGTTTCATACCCAATACACGAGATATTTGCGTTTTATACGGATACTCGTTTTTCAGCGTCGCCCATCATGACCATGAGGCAATAGAAAAGATAATTACGAAGAATCAATCTACATTAGCGTTTATAGCGGGTGCGAGAATACTAAAAGCTGAGATTATAAATTTTTTTGAAGATGGGGTTATCAACTTCCACCCAGGCAAGCTTCCTCAGACAAGCGGGTTAGATGCCATCTATTGGTCGATTAAAAATAATGTGCAACCAGGAGTGTCAGTACACTTTGTAAATGAAAAAGTAGATGCTGGGAGATTACTCTTTTTTCGCAACGCTATGTGCGGGAAAAGAGATTCCTTGTCGGTGATTAACGAAAGTATATTTCAAGCACAATTACTTGCACTCTCAGAACTATTAGAACGTCGGACTATTAACTCGGAAACGTTAGAGGATATTATAAGGCCGAATAAGAATCCACCGATGACAACCCAAGAAAAACGAGAAGTCGAATTGAGATTTGAAGAGTGGAGATCAACATGGGCGCTTTGTTGACGTTGTATGCAGTTAATTGATTTAAAAGCTCAATATATCCATATCAATGATAGGATAAATACACGGATAAACCGTGTCCTCGCTCATGGGCAATATATAATGGGACCGGAAGTTACTGAGTTAGAAGAGAGACTAGCTAACTATGTAGGTGTTAAGCACGTTATTTCATGTGCCAATGGCACAGATGCATTACAACTTAGCCTTATGGCACTGGGTATAGGGCCTGGTGACGCGGTTATTGTGCCTACTTTTACATTTTTTGCTTCGGCGGAAGCTATATCCTTCGTTGGGGCAACTCCTGTTTTCGTGGATATAGATCCTTATAGTTTTAATATTTCATGTGAGTTATTAGAAGATACTATAAGGAAAGTAGAAAGCTTAAGTGACCTGACGTTAAAAGCCATTATGGGGGTTGATTTATTCGGCCAACCTGCTGATTATAAAACGATATCTTCAATAGCCCAAAAATACAACTTAAGGGTAATAGAAGATGCCGCGCAGGGGTTTGGGGGAAGTTTGAACGGCAAAATAGTTGGCAGTTTTGGAGATATTGCAACTACCAGCTTTTTTCCTGCTAAGCCATTGGGATGCTATGGTGATGGTGGAGCGATATTCACAAATAATGATGATTATGCTGAGCTACTATCCTCTTTACGAGTGCATGGCAAGGGGGGGAACAAGTACGACAATGTTCGCATAGGTATGAATAGCCGTTTAGATACTATACAAGCCGCAATATTACTGGAAAAATTAGATGTTTTTCCAGATGAGTTACGTAGACGAAATCAAATAGCAGCGCTATATGATAGTCTTTTAGGTCACTATAAAAAAATTCAAACTCCTTATTTGAATGCGCTTGCGAAAAGCAGCTGGGCTCAGTATACAGTGCTCACTCTATCTGAGTCTCGAAACTACTATATCAACAAGTTGAAGCAGCAAGGTATTTCAAGTGCAATTTATTACGAAACGTGTATGCATCAGCAGACAGCATTCAAACAACTGAAAAATCAAGTCCATGATAATTTCCCAGTAGCGGAACGGGTTTCACAGCGTTGTTTTAGTTTGCCTATGCATCCTTATCTTGCTGATGAAGAAATCCAACGTGTTGTCGAAGTATTAATCCAGTAGCTTTTTTTGGGATAGAATGTATACAATCGAAAGTTAAGGTTTATTCTAAATATATTTTCATTCACAGGTATAACTTTGAAGGGATAGGTATCAAATTTTATACAAATGACTGACTACATTTTATTCAGCTTTCTGCTAAACTTTGTCTAATAAGTTAACTTAGGAAGGCCTTATGCAAGTAAACATTAATTCAACCTCCTCTATTCTTGGTCAGGTGCAAGAAAAGCAAGAATCGTTGATGGAAAAACTTGCCTCTGGAAAACAAGTTAATGACGCGACTGACGGCGCGGCAGCGCAGCAGATAATCGACCGTTTAACATCGGAAGTAGAAGGCAGCCGACAAGCCGTAAGCAACGTATATGATGGTATTTCATTGGCGCAAGTAGCGGAAGGCGGCTTGAGCAGCATAAACGACGATGTAAACCGTATTAGAGAGTTAACGTTGCAGTCGGGTAGTGGCATATTAAGCGATGGCGATCGTCAAGCGCTTCAATCTGAAATATCGCAACTTCAAGATAATATCAGTCAAACCATAGAGCAAACTAACTTTGCAGGTAAGCCATTATTGTCTGAAGACGGCGCACTAAGCTTTCAAGTAGGGGCAAATGCTGGCAACAGTGTTGATATCGAAACTCAGGATTTTGCGAGCCAGCTATCCAGTGTACTTTCAATCGATTTAACCTCTGGAACCAGTATTAACGACGCGTTAAGCGCGGCGGATGACGCTATTGAGTTAGTCGGTGGTGCGCAAGGTGAACTAGGTGCAACACAAAATGCATTACAAAGCACTGCTCGAAATTTAACCCAAGCCAATGTCAATGCGGCGGAATCGAGAAGTCGAATTCAAGATTTAGATTTTGCACAAGCAACATCGCAACAAGCTGCTAATGATGTATTAAGTCAGTCAGCACTTACCATTCAAGCCCAAGCTAATCAGCAGGAAGGGCAGGTTTTAGCTTTGCTTAGCTAAGCGCGAGTTAATGATTTTAATCGAAAGAAGCAGGGTAACCTGCTTTTTTTATTGCTATATTTCCGAAAACACCAGTTGCGCTGTGATCTTTTGTCGTTACAATTTGCAAATGCGCTAAACTGTAAATAATAACAAAGCGTTCTCGGGGAATTAATGAAGGATATTCTGCTGGTTAGCGATAACCAGGAACTAATTCATAGTTTAGAAACCATAGTGACGTTTCTAGGTGAGTCGTGTCAGTCGCGAGGCTTTCATGAATGCGAAGATTATTTGCAAGACAGTGGCGCAGATGCTGTCTTGATTGATTACACATTGCCATCTGCGGTAAAAGCGCTTATTGCGCGCTTCCCACATATTCCTTTTGTTGTGCTTCAAAAACAAAATGGCGAGACAACTGCTGAGTGTAATTTGGTAAGTGTAGTGACGCTTCCGCTTACCTATCCTGTCTTGACGCAAGCCATTCATCGTTGCCAAGAATATTCACGCCGAAAGCCGGGGAATACACGGTCGGGTGGAGCAAAAACTCGCTTATTTCGAAGCCTCGTGGGTCAAAGCGATCAGATACAAATTGTTCGACGGTTAGTCGAGCAAGTAGCGCCCACTGAAGCCACTGTTTTAATCCTCGGGGAATCGGGGACCGGTAAAGAGGTCGTGGCGCGTAACGTTCACTTTTTGTCTGAACGAAAAGATGGGCCATTCATTCCTGTAAATTGTGGCGCAATTCCAGGCGAATTGCTGGAAAGCGAACTTTTTGGTCATGAAAAAGGCGCGTTTACTGGCGCCATCAGTGCTCGAAAGGGCCGCTTTGAGCTTGCGGAAAATGGCACGCTGTTTCTTGATGAGATTGGCGATATGCCGTTGCAAATGCAGGTAAAGTTACTTCGGGTGCTGCAAGAAAGAATATTCGAGCGAGTGGGCGGCAGTAAACCCTTAAAGTGTAATGTTCGTATTATCGCAGCCACCCACCGAAACTTAGAAACCATGATAAAGGAAGATAAGTTTCGAGAAGACCTTTATTACAGGCTGAACGTCTTTCCCATAGACAGTCCGGCGCTGCGTCAACGAAAAGACGATATCCCGTTACTGCTGCAAGAACTTAACAGCCGTATTCAAGGCGACGGTGTCGAAGGTGTACACTTTACAGAACGAGCGATTGCATCCCTGATGGAACACGATTGGGCCGGGAACGTTAGAGAGCTTTCAAACCTGGTGGAGCGCCTCAGTATTCTTTACCCCTCTCAAGTGGTTGATGTGGCAGATTTACCCGATAAATATCAATACGGCGATGTTCAAGCTTACGAACCTGATTACCCAGAAGAATTGCTTGAAAGAGACGCTTTTAATGCATTATTTGCCGAGGCGGCGGCACAGGAAGTAGAAGAAGATCCTGATGAAGATGACAGTGGCTTATTGATGCGCTCTTCACTGCCTGAAGAGGGGGTGAATTTGAAAGAGTATTTATCTGAGTTAGAAATTAACTTAATTCGTCAAGCATTGGAGCAACAAGATTGGGTTGTTGCAAGGGCGGCTGATAAGTTGGGTATGCGAAGAACCACCTTGGTTGAAAAGATGCGAAAGTACGATATTCAACGTGTTGAGGAAGTCTAACGTCAGGGAATTGACGTGATAAAATCAGATTAAATCAAGATAACGTGTTGATATTTAACGATATAAATATTGGCACGTGTCCTGCTAAGTAAAGTCATAGAGTAAAACGTCTGCTATTTGACGAGGGCGATATGACTTACGACAGCAATATATCTACAACAGACTCATTTTTATCTTCTTATGATGTAGCTCCCGTGGGCGCTACTTTTGAAGAAAGTTTTAATTCCGCCCCTGTTTCTGTGGTAAGCGCTGATGAGGTGGCATCGCTTCGTCGCCAAGCAAGTCAACTAGAACATTTACTCAAGGTTATGCCAGCTGGGGTTATTGTGCTTGATGGTAAAGGCGTAGTGAAGCAAGCCAATGATCAAGCAAAGTCCTTACTGGGCGAGCCTCTCGAAGAGCAGGTTTGGCGAAATATTATCGCACGTTCATTTAAACCAAGAGCTGACGATGGTCACGAGGTTTCCTTGGTGGATGGGCGTCGTGTGAAGCTGTCTATTACGCCATTGGAGAAAGAGCCGGGCCAGCTTATTGTAATAACGGACTTAACGGAAACCCGTGAGCTCCAAGCACGAGTGAGTCATATGCAGCGCTTGTCTTCACTTGGCAAAATGGTGGCCTCACTCGCTCATCAGATTAGAACGCCGCTATCTGCAGCTATGCTTTATGCCTCTAACTTAACGCGTAAAAATTTACCAGAAAATGCCGGCGAGCAATTTGCTCATAAACTGACAGACCGGTTAAAAGAGCTAGAAAGTCAGGTCAACGATATGTTGCTATTCGCGAAGTCGGGTGAAGAGCAAGTGGTTGCGTCTATTTCATCACAAGAGCTTGAAGAGGCTATTTTGCCTACGTCGCAAACCATGGCTAGTCAGGCGGCTCAATCAATATCGGTAGAGGGGTTTAACGCTAATATATCGGTTACCGGAAACCTTACGGCCTTGCAGGGCGCCATATTGAACCTGGTACATAATGCAAGTCAGGTGACGCCTAAAGGCCAAGCTATCTGTGTTAAAGCGCACGTTGTCAGCAACAAACTTGCTATTTCCGTTTGTGACCAGGGTCCTGGCGTTCCAGCACACTTGCAAAACAAAATTTTTGAACCCTTCTATACCACGAAAACCCATGGTACAGGTTTAGGGCTTGCCGTTGTGAAATCAGTCGTGAATGCGCATAACGGTCAACTCACGGTGTCAAATCTTGCCCATGGTGGCGCGTGTTTCACCATAGCAATCCCTTGTTCAGCCTCACAGGCGGTTCATTCTTCTGAGCAAAAAACTAAGGTCGCATAAAGGCAGGAGTACTTTCTTATGGCTAAAACAACCATTCTTATCGTGGAAGACGATGCAGGCTTACGTGAAGCCTTATACGATACCTTGTTACTCGGCGATTATGATGTCGTTGATGCCGACTGCGCAGAATCGGCGTTGATGGTGCTATCTGGGAGAAAAATAGACCTAGTGGTGAGCGATATTCAAATGGGCGAAATAAGCGGCCTCGCTTTGCTTAAAAGCATTAAAGCGAAATACCCGCAAATGCCAGTGTTACTCATGACAGCGTTTGCCACAATAAATGATGCGGTTCAAGCCATGCGAGATGGCGCAACAGATTACTTATCTAAGCCGTTTGCACCGGAAGTGTTACTCAATTTAGTTGGGCGATATGCGCCAGCACAAAAAATTGAGTCACGCACGCCCATCGTGGCAGACCCTTCCAGTTTGCAACTACTCGCCTTATCGCGAAAAGTCGCGAAGTCTGACGCTACTGTGATGGTCATGGGGCCGAGTGGTTCGGGTAAAGAGGTGCTCTCACGCTATATTCATGACCAGTCACAGCGTGCTGACGCGCCTTTCGTGGCCATTAATTGCGCCGCTATTCCTGAAAATATGTTGGAAGCCACGTTGTTTGGCTATGAGAAAGGCGCGTTTACCGGCGCGGTTCAAGCCTGTCCTGGTAAATTCGAACAAGCGCAAAGCGGGACCTTATTGTTAGACGAAATTACAGAAATGGATTTGGCGTTGCAGGCAAAGTTGCTTCGTGTGTTGCAAGAAAGGGAAGTGGAACGCTTGGGCGGCAGAAAAAACATCAAGCTCGATGTACGGGTTATTGCTACTAGCAACCGAGACTTACGCAAAGCCGTTGAACGAGGGGAGTTTAGAGAAGATTTGTATTATCGTCTTAATGTATTTCCTATTACATGGCGTCCCTTGTCTGAGCGTCCCGGTGATATTGTCCC